>Ga0114129_10000006_pt1 | contig 157531 bp, 129 predicted proteins | sample RhiMetdeltSRZDD1_FD_80071 | JGI IMG/M metagenome (GOLD analysis project Ga0114129, IMG submission 80071) | Populus rhizosphere microbial communities from Tennessee, USA - Rhizosphere MetaG P. deltoides SRZDD1 (version 2) (version 2) | ecosystem: Host-associated > Plants > Roots > Rhizosphere... | reverse complement strand
GCACGAATGTGCTCTTTGATCCGGGGGCTTCGCCCCCGGACCCCCTTCGGCGTCGCTCGCAGGGGCCCCACGATCCCCGCTCCGCTCCGCCGGCTCACTCGCTGTCGCTTGTTCGCGCCTGATTACGCCACATTACGAACTCAGTTTGAACGAGTAGCATCGTGACATCCGAATGCGAACGACCCGACTGAGCTGGCTGCTCTTGCTGGGGTCAGCCGTCACGCTGACAGCCGTTGTCGCGGTCCTGGCGCCGGCGGAGGATCTGCAGCGGCGCGAGGCCGCGCCGCTATACGTGCCGCACAGGGTCGCTCCCGAAACCTTTCTCGAGATCCCGAAGGCCCCGCGTGAGCATCGGTGGCCCTTCCATGAGCCCTTCCTGCTGCCAGATCCCGTGCGGATGATCCTCTATTGACGAGAAGGTCTCTCGCCCCAAGCCCCAAGAGCGCGCGGTCAGTCCAACGCGCGGTACGTGAACTGCCGGAACCGTACCTCGCCGCTGCCTGCGGCATAGATCGCCGGCCGCAAACTGAGAAACTCTCCCGCCACGTTGTGGTGATAGCCAGAAACCTCCATCGCCGTGCCGAAGCGCGTCCAGCTCTTCCCGTCTGAGCTGTAGAAGATGGTCACTATGTGCCGATCGTTGCGCAGCCGCAGGCGCAGCGAGCGGCCGGCGCCGGCGGGACGCTCGAGCAGCCGTTCGGTTCCATACCGATGAAGGACGAAGCGCGACGAGGACACGCCGAGGCCGGCATACAGCCTGCGGCTGTAGAACAACAAAAGACCGGCGGTGGCGTCAGGATCGGAATCGATCGTCACCTCGACTTCGTACGCGTGATCGCCGGCAACGAACGAGAGCGGCGCCGAATCGGCCGGCGATTGCCCTTTCGCGCGCAGCACGAGCGCGCCGTTCTCGTAGCGGACTCGCGCGCGGTCCTCGTCGGTGCCCGCGTAGAAGCCCCACTGCGCGCCCATCTTGTTCGTCGAGAAGTCGTCGGACAACGGCTGGCCGTGCGCACCGGCGGTGCGCGCAGGCATCCGCATCGGCTGCGCCAGATCCGAATTGACCGTGCGGAACCAGCTGTCCGACGTCCATTCGATCGGCTCGAGCAATGTCTGCCGGCCGAGCGTGTAGAACCCGTTCTCGTAGGCGTGATACACGAGGAACCAACGCGCATCCGGACCTTCCACGAGCGTGCCGTGCCCCTTCGACCACCACCGTTCGCTCGACGATTGCGTGCGCACGATCGGGTTGTACGGCGAGTTCTCCCAGGGACCTTCGATCGTTTTCGATCGCGCGGCGACGATCATGTGCCCGGTCGGCGGGCCTGCCGTGCCGCCTTCGGCGAGCACCATGTAGTAGTACTCTCCGCGCTTCAGGATCTTCGGCCCCTCCTGCGAGAAGCTCTCGACGACCCAGTCGTCGGGGTACTTCCATCCCTCGTAGATGCGCTTGGGAGCTCCAGTCACCGACAACCCGTCGTCCGCGAGCGGCACCAGTTCACCGTTGCTGAGGAAGAGAAAGCGTTTGCCGTCCGGACCGACCGCGTGGCCCGGATCGATGCGTCCGACTTTCAGATCGATCGGATCGCTCCATGGGCCGCGAATGGAATCCGACCAGATGACGTAGTTCGATCGATACGGACCGACCGCCGGAAAGTAGATGTAGTAGCGGCCTCGGTGCTTCACGAGGTCCGGAGCCCAGATGGATCCGACGTTCTTCTTCAGCGCGGCAACGAGCGGCGTCCAGTTCACGAGATCGCGCGAGTGCCAGATGACGAGCCCCGGATACGCGTCGAACGACGAGAACGTCATGTAGTAATCGTCGCCGTCCTTGAGGACCGTCGGATCCGGATGATCGCCGGCCATGATCGGATTGAGGAACCATCCGTTGCCGAGGTCCGCTTTGCGCTGTCCCTCGAGGCCGCGGGCCCAGGTCTGTGGCGCCGGGTTCGACGCAATCGCGGCGGCCAGCGCGAGGACGATGCCGCGGATCACGGAGGAGATCATTCAGTGCGTCGGTATTCTGAGGAGCCGATCGGGAGGCAGCGCTTCCGGAGTCACGCGGACGAGGCGCAGACGGCCCTGGAACCACGACACCTGGTTGAGCCTGACGCCGAGCGCTGTTCTGCCTGATCCGAGCGGCGCGAACGCGACCGGACCCGACCCTTCACGCTGACCATCCACGTAGTGAGACATCCCGGCGCCGTCATAGACCAGCGCCGCGACGTGCCACTTCCCCGCCGCGTGCGCCTTCTGGCGATCGATCAGCGTGCGGCTCGACGCTCCGGAACTGAGAAACGTGTCCAGACACCAGCGCGCGTTCGGCAGCCGCCGCGTCTCGAGCAGCGCGCGATTGCCCGTCTCATGCTCTTCGATGTGGACGAACCGTTGTTCCTCGGGACCGTCGACGGCCGGCTGGAACTGCGCTTCGATCGTAAACGTGCGCAGCCCTTCGAGCGGGTTCGTCTCGAGCAGCAGACCATCACTGCGTCCGTTGAACTCGATCACCGGTCCGACGTCGGTCGTCACGACGCGGGGCGCACCAAGTAAAGTGACCGGATGGCCGCCGATCGTGTTCACGTTGTCGAGCCGCCACGTCACCCCCTCGCGCGGCTTGTCGACCGCCGGGGGCGATGTCGTGGCCGCCAGCGCCCGGATCAGCACGCTCATCCGGCGGATGTAGGTGGTCGTCGAAATGCCGAGCACGGTCGTGTTGGGAAACGGCGAGGTGTCGCTCTCGTCGCCAACGTGGGTCTGCGAAAAATCCCCGGCGGGCCGCTCGGCCTTTCCGTCGCCGCGGTAGGGATAGCTGACGTACTCCAGCGGTGCAATCCACGCGCCATCAGGTTTCAGGCTCGCGATCACGTCGGAGACCGACTCGGTCGACGGATCCAGCGCCGCGAATCGCAGCGGCGTTGGCGCCGACGGATCCATCAGCGGCGATCCCTTCGTCGCGTCGGCCGGTGACAGTGCCTTCGCGTCGTCGTACAACTTCCGCAATGCGGCGATGTCGACCTTCCGGAACGCGCTGTAGTGCCCGATCGTCTTCGCCGGATCGTAATTGACGTAATAGCGGCCGTTGACGACGTTGGAGCCTTCGCGATGGACGTAGAGCGGCCGATTCGTGCCAATCTCGACGAACGTCGGATGCGTGCGTCCCGGCGTCGCGACGCCGGGCGGCAACGTCAGGCCCGCGAGCCAGTCGATCGCATCGGGAACGCGCGCCAGGAACTTGCGATCGCCGGTCAGCCGATAAAAGCGGATGAGCAGCTCAATGTTGCGCGACGTGGTGTGCGTCACGAGTGCCCGCGGCTCGTAGGTGCGCGCCCCGGCCGGCTGAAAGTCCAGCGTGTACTGCAACGCCCAGCCCGGCTGCGGCGGGCCCTGCTGCATCACGATGAACGCCTGCATTCCGCGCAGGATCGGATCCACCAGACGCGTGTCGCCGAGCGTCTGGTAGCACTGCAGCAGGAACTCGATGTTCTCCGCCGCGACGTCGTCGTTGAAGGTGATGTCCGAGGTGTAGTCGGGAATGAAATCCGGCTTCGGCGGGTACCGCTGCGGCCACGCGCCGATCGGATACTGACTGTCGAGGACGAACTGAATCGCCTTGTCGAGAGAGGGCCGGTATTTCGGATCCCGTTTTTCCAGGTAGACGCGAAGCAGCAGCCTCGCCGCATCCACCGTCACCACGTCGTCGAACGTCGCATTGCCCCAGTAGTGCTGGAACTCTTCGAGCCGCCAGCCGTTTTTTCCGACCGTCGCGTACCACTGACGGAGGGATTGCTCGCCGGCAAAGTCCGCCATGTAGTTCCAACCGCCGGCCGGGAGCTGGCTCCAGATCACCGCACCCGCGGCTTTTTCGGCGGCCTGGTAGTAGTAATCGTCGCCGGTCGCGTGATACGCGTCGAGGAACAGGTGGCCCATCGTCGCGGTGCCGGGCGGCTGCATCCAGATCATCGATGCCCGCGCTTCCATCTCGCCCCATCGACGCGAGAGATCCGGCAGGTAAGCCCATACGTATCCGCCGTTCGTGCTGACGCGCTCGACCATGAACGTGGTGGCGCGCTTCATCGCGCTCAGGATCTCGACGCGCGTCGGCGCAGCGCTTCGTGTCTGCGCAGACGTGACCCCGACTTCCGGCGCCGGCACCCATCCGAGGGTCACGAAGAGCGCAGCGACGGAAAATGCGATCGGCCGGGTCATTTGATTCGCTGCTTCCAGGCGGGGTACTGCGTGTCGATCAGCTCGCGAGGCCAGATTCCATACCAGTTGTAGCCGGTCCGGCGCTCGATCTCGATTTCGGCGAGCGTGGTCTTGATGATGCCGTCACGGCCCGAAAAAATCGGCCGGTTCGTCGCGATGTCATAGAACCGCGCCCAGGTCGGCGGCGCGCCCTTGTCCGGCACGGCGACGACGTCGAAGCCGGCGGGGCCGGCCGGATCGGGTCGCTGCTCGATTCGAAGCCCGTTGATTTGCGCGCTCGCAATCCAGCTCATGGCCGCCTCGATGGCCGCGATCGTTTCGGCGTCGGGCGTCGGCAGGCGCATGAGATAGCTGACGATCGCCGACGTCTCCAACGCGCTAATCGATGGATGCTCGTACGTGCGCGCGCCCGCCGGCGCCAGCGTGTCCGCATCGTACTGCTGACACCATCCGGTGAGTCGTCCGTTCACGCGGATTTGCGTCTGGAGTACGACACGATGCCCGCGCTCGACGGCGCGGGTGGCGCGATCCCGCAGCGCCGGCCCGGCGACGTCGAACGGCGGGCGGCCGGCACCGACCTCGCCGAGCAGCGTCATCACGTTGACCATCGCGTTGTCGTTGAACGTGACGTAACGCGAGTAGTCCTTCCGCAGCGGGAAGTACTGCGGCCACCCGCCGTTCGGATATTGTGCCGCGAGCAGATAGCTGATGCCGGCGACGAACGCATCCCGGAATCGCGATTCGCGCGTCGCTGCATGCACGCGCGCCAGTACACGCAGCTGGGTCACGGTCGCGTCGTTGTCGATCGTCGAATCGTCGAGGCGCTGATCGGCCGCAAGCTGCGCGCGCTCGGCATCACTAAGCGGCCGCGACATGTCGATGTTCTTCGGCCAGCCACCCGTGTGGCGTTGGTATCGCAGCACGTTCTCGGCAACCTGAATCGCGTCCTTGCTTCCGTACCAATTCGCCGGCTGCTGCAGAATCCGATCCCAGGTGACCGCGGTCGTCTGCCACGCTGCGATGACGGATGCCGGACCTGGCGGGCCCGGCAGCGGCGCGGCGTTCGCGAGCCGTGGCGACGGATACCGCTCGGTCTCCAGTGGATTCCAGTTATCAGATCCGCTCAGCACCGCGGCTACGGTCAGCCGCGCGGCCTCGCCCGCATCGAGCATCCGGCTCCACCGCACGCGTCGATTGAGGCTGAGCGCGCCCGGTCCGCTGCTCCCGTATTCGGCGTAGCGTGCAGTGCCCTCCCGCTCGGGATGATCCCAGTTGTGCCAGCCTTCCGGCACGACGGCCGCGCCCATGACGGTTCTCAGAAATGTGGTCTGCGCGAAGTCGCGCCACGGGCGGCCGAGATAGGTCCGCACTTCAGGCTCGCCGGTGACGATCGAGTCGGCGAAGACGAATCCGTACGGTTGATCGGCCGGCGTCGAAGCAGCCGTGAGGTAGCCATCGCGCCAGGCGTGAACGTGGCAACGGGAGAAGAATGCCGTCGCGGCGCCAAAAATGAAGTCGACGTGTCCGGCGATGTACGTGTCTTCGATGTACTGCCGGCCTCGATTGAGCAGCAGCGTGTCCTGCCAGCCGAGCAGGCGCGAATTCCGGATCACCACGCGATCGCCTTCGACTCGCAGAGCAACCGCCTGACCCGCCGGCCCTGCGGCGTTCTCGACCGTCACGTTGGCGACGACCACGTCGTCGCCCTCGATGAACATGGTCGCGCTGCGAAACGTGCCGATTACGGCGCCGTCAGCACCTGTGTCACTTGCTTTGCGGTCGGAGGTGATGCGCGTCGCCGCAGGATCTTCGCCGACGAGTGCCAGCGGCGCTTTCCCGCGTGGGACGTGGACGACTTCACGGTACGACCCTGGCTTGATCAGAACGACCCATCGTCCCGACGCGTGCGTCGCGGGCGCAGCGTCGATCGCAGCTTGAACGGTGCGGTAGTGGCCGGTCCCGTCGGCGCTGACAATTGCGTCTGGACCAGTGTCAAGGGCAGAGGGCGGCGGGCAGAGGGCAAAGGGAAGGGCAAAGGACAGAAGGGCAAAGGAATGCCGCCGCAAGGCAACGCGGAGACGCATCATCGCCACTCCCTATTCCCTCGTATCTTTCCTCTGCCCTTTGCCCTCTGGCCTTTGCCCTTCAGAAGGTGAAACGAACGCCAAGCTGAATGTCGCGCGGATTGTTGCGATCCTGGTTGACGATGCCAAACAGGCCGCTCGTCGCGCGCGGATCCAGGCCCGGGTTCCACAGCACGGTGTAGTTCAACGCGTTGATCAACTCGATCCGGACCTGAAGGACCGTCTCGCGCGGCAGCGAGAAGCTCTTGCCGAAGCCGATGTCCATCAGGTTCAGATGATGCGTGCGGACATCCGGGAGCGCCGACGGGAAGTACCGCACGTTGTTCCCCATCTGGATGCGGTTGTCCGCGCGCTGCTTGACGATGTCGTCCTGCCCGTTCGTCTGAACGGGCGCGTCATGGAAGTAGAAGCAGGAGATGTCCCACCCTGGCACGTCGAGTCCCGCGATCCCGCCGCTGACCGACTTGCCGATGTTCGACTTCAGGTTCTTCGGATCTCCACACCCCTCGTCCCAGTACACGCTGTTGTTCCAGGTCAGCGGGAACCCGGACTGATACTGATAAGTCCCGCTCACGCGCCAGCCGCCGAGAACCGCGTCGAGCGCCGCGTTCCAATCCTTACCCCAGACGCCGTTCCGGCCGAAAGGCAACTCGATGCTCGTGCCGATCGCGAATCGATTCGGCCGGTCGTTCGGCGAGATGCGATCTTCGAGGATGTTGTCGGACGGATTCAGGTAGTTCAGCTTGTCGTGCGTCGACGAGCGCGTGTACTGCACCGTGAACGAGTTCGCGCCCTTGAACCGCTTTTCGACCATCACGGAAACCGCCTGATAGCGATCGGACCCGTCGTACTGTTCGATCGAGATAGTGCCGAACTGCGGGTACGGCCGCATCAGCTGATTGCGCGCGACGGTCGCGCCGTTGAACGAGCTGCCCGGCAGCAGGCCGGCAAACGGGTTCGGCACGTTCTGGCTGAGCACCGTCTCGAGCGGGACGTCCCGCGTCCGTGACGTGGACAGGAACTCGATCGGAAGACCGTTGACGGCCCGGACGACCGGCAGATTGGTGCCGCGGGAACCGAGATACGTGAACTGCGTCATCCACCGATTCGGCAGCTCGTGCTGGACACTCACTTCCCAGCGCGTGTAGTACGGCACTTCACGATCCGGCTGATACAGCGTGCCGAGGTTCTGGCCAAGCTGGCTCGACAGACCCAGGGCGTTGCCGACCGGTTCAATGAGCGTCCCGCCCGGGATCGGGTTCGTGAGCGAGGCGCCCGTAAACGTCAGGCCGTTATCGTTGGTGACGATGACGGGCGTGGCTTGCGAGTAGCCGGTCTGATTGATGTTCTCGAAGAAGTAGTCGAACGAGAACAGACCTACGCCGCCCCGCAGCACCGTGCGCTTGTTGATGAGGTACGAGAATCCGGCACGGGGCATGAGCTTGGTCTTCGTCTCGTTGACCGCACCATCCGCAAACAACAGCCCGCCCTTGACGTCAAAGTCGGCGACTGGAACCTGGGGAATCGGATTCTGCGCGTACGCGGCCACGGCGGCTGCCTCGACCGGGCTCGCGCTCGTCGTGTCGAAGCCGCCGAGATTGCGGTTGTCGACCTCGCTCATGCCGCCGTTGATCTCCAGACGCAATCCCAGATTCATCGTCAGCCGTGAGCTCACGTGCCAGTCGTCGTGCGCGAAGAGCGCCTGCGACATCTGCGTGAACTCGCCGGGCGAGGCAATCTCGAACTGACTCGACGTCGTGCCCGGCGTCGCGACCGCACCCGTCGCGGAGGTCGGGAGCCCCAGCAGGAATTGCGCGAATGACTGTGCGCGATCGTTCAGCGCGGCCGAGTTGGTCTGCCGCGTGTAGGCGCCGTTGAATTGGTACCGGCCCGCGGGGAATCCGCTGTTGGTGATCGACCAGCGCTGATGCCGGAGGTCGTACCCCGCGCGCACCGAGTGGTCCTGCCAGAGCTTCGTCAGCGTGGGACTGATCGAGATTGTCTTCATCGGACGGTCGAAGCCCTCGCCCCAGTCGGCGCGCTGGGTGCCGAGCGACGCGATCGTCGAATTCTGATTCGTCGTGCTGAAGCTGCCGAACGTCATGAGCGGCAGGATCGGATGCCCCGACATGAGCTGAAGGGCTGTGGACGAGAAGCCGAGGTTCGACGGGTCGAAATCCCCCGCGGGATCGCGGTATTCGCCGAACTTCGTGAAGCTCGCGCGCACGTCGAGCACGGTCGTGTTGGAGCGCACCGACGTCCAGCCGCCCGTGACCCCCGTGTTGCTGCGATAGTCGAACCCGCGCGTCACCGCGAAGCCGTTGCTCAGCCCGTCGGGCAGGTTGGACGCGCCGAGCGCCCAGTTGTACCGATCTTCGCGCCGCGTGTTGTAGTAGACGTTCGCGAACACGCGGTTGGCCGACGTGATGTTGTGATCCACGCGGCCGAGGAAGACATGGTAGTCGTACGGGCGCAGCATGTTGGTGAAGTAGTTGGAGTTGGTGCCGCCGCTGGTCGGCTCGGGATAGAGCGCCGCATACGCCGCCGCAACCGGGTTGATTCGTTCGGACCGGATGAGGTTGTTGGCGAACGCCGTCCGCGTGACCGTGTTGCCCACGAGCGTCGCGGTCTGCGGGTCGTAGATCGGCGTCGTGAATTCGCTGAAATCTCCCTGCCGCATCTTCATCGTCGGCACCGTGAACGTCGACGGTTCCGGCTGCACGTCACGCAAGCGCTCGGTCGAGAACAGGAAGAAGGTGCGGCCCCTGACGACCGGGCCGCCCACCGTGATTGTGAACCGGTTGTACTCGCGCGTCGGCTTCTCGCCGTTCGCGCGCTCGGTCAGCAGCGGCGTCTCCGTGCGGCTGTCGTCGCGGTTGAAATAGCCCGCCTGCAGGCGAAGGGCGTTCGTGCCGCTCTTCAGGGCGAGATTGACGACGGCCCCGGCCGTGTGACCCGTCTGCCCATCGAACGCATTGGTCTGAACCTTGAACTGCGCAATGGCGTCGGACGGCGGTGAAAACCCCACGCCTTTGGCGTTGGACAGGTTCGGCGCGCCGTCGATCGTGAATTCGCTGCCGCCCTGCACGCCGTTGGAGACGATGCCGCCCAGGTTCCCGTTGTCCATGGGCCGCGCGAAGTGGAGGTCCGACGAATCCATGATGCCGGGCGCGAGACGCGTGAGCATGTACGCGGTCCCGTCGCCGAGCGGCAGCTGCGCGATCTGCTTGTTGTCGACCGTGATGCCGCTCACGCCCGACGTCGTGTTGATGAGCGGCGTATCGGCCCGCACCTCGACGACCTCGCTGACACCGCCGGCCTCGAGCACGATGTCGACTTTAAGCGCGTCGCCAATCGTCACCGGGTTGTTAGGCCGGACGACTTTCTTGAATCCCTGGAGCGTCGCCGTGATCGTGTACATCCCCAGGTTCAGATAGAGCGCCTGATAGCCGCCCTTCGCGTCAGTGACCACGGTCTGCGAGACCTTCGTCTCGTCGTGCGTGATCACCACGGTGACTCCCGGCAGGAGTCCGCCCGATGCATCGACAATCGTGCCGATGATCGAACCGCGGAAGTCCTGCGCCTCTGCCGGCGTGCCGATCGTGACGCAAAGAAGCGACGCCAGGCAGAGCCCCCACCACCGACCTCGAGCCATTGCCATCCTCCTGACTTGATTCCGGGGGTTTCACCCCACGGACCCCTCACTCCCTAGCGCTGCACGCGTCCGCTCGCGTCACCGTCCACCAGCTGTTGCACCTCGCGGACAGAGACGCGATTGAAGTCGCCGGGCACCGTGTGCTTGAGCGCACTTGCCGCGACGGCGAACCTCAAGGACGCGTCGGCCTCCCATCCCTGCACCAGTCCGAAAATCAGTCCCGCGGCAAAGCTGTCGCCCGCGCCGATGCGATCGACCACGCGGATCGAGTAGCGCTGGCTCTGAGACATCTGGCCCGACGCCGCGTCGAAGAGCACGCCGCTCCACCGGTTGTCGCTCGCAGACAGGCTTTCGCGAAGCGTGATCGCGACGCGCGACACGCGGAACGTGCGGGCGACACATTCGGCGGCGTCACGGTACGGCGCGGGGTCGAGGGTTCCGGATCGGACGTCGACGCCGGTTACCGTGACGCCAAGGACCGTCTGCAGATCCTCTTCGTTCGCGACGATCAGATCGGCGCCGGTCACGAGCGGGCGCATCACGTCCTGCGCCTGCTTCTCCGACCAGAGCGCGCGGCGGTAGTTGAGATCGACGCTGACTTTGGCGCCGGCGCGCCGGGCCGCGTCGATCGCCTCACGGACACACGTCGCCACAGCGGGACCGAGAGCCGGCGTAATGCCGGTCCAGTGAAACCATGCGGCGCCAGCCAACACGTCGTCCCACTGAACGGACCCGGGTTGAATCTCGCTGATGGCCGAGTGCGCGCGGTCGTAGAGGACCGTGGACGGCCGCTGACTCGCGCCGGCTTCGGCGAAGTACAGACCGAGTCGCGATCCGCCGCGCTGGACGTGATCGACGCGCACCCCTTCCGCGCGCAGGACGCGCAGCGCCGCATCGCCGAGCGCGTTGACCGGCAGCCTCGTTACGTAATGGCTGTCGACACCGAAATGCGCGAGGCTCACGGCGACGTTCGCTTCGCCGCCGCCGAACGTCGCGTGGAGGATCGGCGACTGGAGCAGACGCTCGAATCCGGGCGAGCTCAGCCGCAGCATGAGCTCACCGAAGCCGACGACCTTCGGCGTCATGTCCTGACTCCTGCCGGTGTCGATCGCGCCTCAGCGACAGCGCGGATGAAATACCGCGCGGCGCCCGTGAGGAGATCGAATCGGCGATCTCTCACTGCCTGGGCATCGATCAGTGCGGTGCCGACGCCAATGGCGACGGCCCCAGCCCGAATCCAGTCACCCGCGTTCTGGCGGGTGACGCCGCCGGTCGGCATCAGCTTGAGGTCCGGCAGCGGCGCGCGCAGGTCTCTGATGAACGAGGGTCCGAGTGACGTCGCCGGGAACACTTTGACGATGTCGGCCCCGGCTGCCGAGGCGGAAAAAATCTCGGTTGGCGAGAAACATCCGGGCACAACGGCGACGTTCGACTCGCGGCAGACGTCAACCACCTGCGGCACCAGCACCGGACTGACCACGAACGCCGCGCCGGCGTGAATGACGTCGCGCGCCGCGGACGCATCGACGACCGTCCCTGCCCCGATGACACATTCGGCCGGCAAGCTGGCCGCCAGTTCCGCTATCAGTTCGGTGGCTCGAGGAACCGTCATGGTCACCTCGAGCGCTGTGAGTCCACCGTCCGCGAGCGCCCGGGCGGCGTCGCGGCCAAGCGACGCGTCGTGCAGCCGCATCACGGCGACGACACCGGTCCGCTCGATCTCGGCGACGACGTCGGCGCGGGATCGGCGAGCGCTCATCGCAGCACTCCGACGAGACCGTTGACGACCAGCGCCGTGGCAAACAGCGCCGTGACCGTCAGGATCGCCACGCGAACTGGAGCGGCGCGGAACGCGCCCATGGCCGGACGCGTGACGAAATACAGAATCACCGCGACGGCGACGGGGGCGAGCACGAGGTTGCCGACCATCGCCAGGATGGCCTTCAGGAGCGCCGGCAGCTTCCAGAACGGCGCGAGCAGCGACGGCACGGCGATCCAGGAGGCGAACACGATCTTGAACAGGCTGTTGTCGCGCGTGAACCGCCAGTCGCGGCGCGCCATGTCCAGACAGAAGTAGGTCATCGTCAACGACACCGAGATGAGGGTCGTGAATGCCGCGGCAATGAGACCGAGCGAGAAGAATCGCGGTGCCAGGAATCCGAAGGCACCAGGGAAAGCGGGACCCAGGACCTGGCCGGCGACCGGGATGCTCTCGATCTGCGAGAAGTGAGTGACGCCGAGATAGCTCGGGCCGTCGCCGTCGTAGACGTAATGCAGTGCCGTCGTGCCGGCGACGATCACCATCACCGAAAACAGGCCCCAGACGACGCCGAGGTTGACGATGGTTTTCCGGAATGCCGGCCGGATGTCGGCTGTCGTCTGGCCGGCGTTGGCTGCCAGATATCCGTACGCGAGCATCACGGACGGCGGGAGCGCCTGCCCGGCAATTGCGAGGATTTGCGTGAACGCGCTGCGCGTACGGGTATCGCCCACCACGGGCACGTCCGCCGGCACCGTCGGGACGAGTCCCGCGACGAGCCCGGGCCACGTCGCCCAATCCATGAGTCCTTTGATCGCGACGATGAGGAAGGAGATCAGGATGACGACGAGCAGCGCCGTCATGATCTTCTCGACACGCTTGTAGCCGCCGAGCACGGCGGCGACGACCGTGACGACGGTCCACGCGAGTGTGACGAGCGCGAAGCCCCAGCCGGAATCGCTCGCGGCAGGCGGCAGGCGGCCGATGGATCCGTACGCGCCTTCGACCATCGCCGACATCTGGCTCATGTTCACGACGACGTTCACGAGCAGCGTCGGCAGGAAGATGAACCAGGCGAGCCACGCGCCGATGTCGGTGCGGATCATCTCGAACATGCCGCGGCCGCCGTTGAGAATCGCAACCCGCGACGCCGAGTCGAGCGTGAAGATGACCATCGGGATCACGTACAACGCGACCCACAGCAGGTCGAAGCCGAACCAGGCGCCGGCCAATAACCGCGTGGCCACCGCCCCGGCGCCGATCATTCCGGCCGCGGTGAGCGCCGCGGGCCCGACGAACTTCCGGAAGAGATCGAGGAGGAACGTCATCGGCCCATCCAGCCCCCGTCGACAACGAGGACATGTCCCTGCACGTAATCCGAAGCCGGTGACGACAGGAACACGACGGCGCCGCCGAGATCTTCGGGGCGGCCCCACCGGCCTGCCGGAATGCGCTCGGTGATCTGTCGAAACCGCGTCGCGTCGGCGCGGAGCGCCGCCGTGTTGTCGGTTTCCATGTAGCCCGGCGCGATCGCGTTGACGTTGATGTGATGCGGCGCCCATTCGTTCGCGAGCGCCTTGGTCAGCTGCGCGACGCCGCCCTTGGCGGCAGCGTAGCCGGGAACCGTGATGCCGCCTTGGAATGCGAGCAGCGACGAGATGTTGACGATCTTCCCGCCGCCGCCGCGTTCGATCATGTGCCGGCCGGCAGCGCGACAGAGCCGGAAGACGCTCGAGAGATTCACCGCCAGCACCAAATCCCAGTCCTCGTCGGAGTGGTCTGCGGCAGGACGACGGCGGATCGTGCCGGCGTTGTTGACGAGGATGTCGAGGCGGCCGAAGGCGGCGATGGCACGCGAGACCACGTCCGCCGCCGCGTCCGGCTTTGCAAGGTTGGCCGTCAGCAGCGTCGTCCGCCGGCCCGTTCGCGCCGCAATCTCCGAGGCCGTCGTCTCGGCCGGCTGCTCGCTGGCGTGCAGAACGACGTCGGCGCCCGCCTCGGCCAGCGCAGCGGCCATCGCGGCACCGAGACCGCGCGAGGCGCCGGTCACGAGCGCCACCTTGCCATCGAGTCGAAACGGACTGGCTGCCATCGCCTGCAGTACCTTTGCCCTCTGCCCTCTGCCCTTTGCCCTCAGCCGACGTCGCCCGTTTTGGGCAGAAAGTCCTCGCGAATGGGCGAGAAGATGTAGATCAACACGACCTCCTCGTCGAGCATCGTCGCGCCGTGCTCACAGTCCGACGGGAAGTGCAGCACGTCGCCGGTGTGGACGATGCGCGTCTGGCCGTCGATGGTGAAGCGGACGGGGCCGTGCTCGACGAGCGTGATTTGCTCGTGCGGATGCGAGTGCACGGCGGTGACGGTGTGCGGCGCGAGCCGGAGCCGGCAGACCATCAGCCGTTCGCCCCAAATCATCTGGCGCTCGATTCCGGGAGCGATCCGCTCGACTGGAATCGAGCTCCAGTCGCGGTGTTGAAACGCGAGGACGGAGTCCCTCATTTCTTCTCCGATCGGCCGGGGTCGAGACCCGAGCCTGTTGTCGCGAACTCCGGCTGTACGTTGACGACGCCGAACTGTCGATCGACGTCCTCACGGGACGCCGCCATCATCCAGAGGAAATTGATCGCGCCGCCAGGCGCCGCCACGTTCGGGTGATAGCCCTGCGGCATCAGCACGACGTCGCCTTCTCGAACGATCGTCGCGAGCTCCGGCTCGCGCGGGTTCGTGTAGACGAGCTGAATGCCGAACGCCGGATGCGGCATGTCGATGTACAGGTACGCCTCCTCGGCCAGCGCCGCGTGTTCGTGCGGCGGCCAGGAGGTCCAGTTGCCCGGCTCGCTGAAGGTGACGCCGGCCATGATGCGGCCGGCTTCGACGTTCTTGCCGATGAGCACGTTCAGCTGCCGCTTCGCCGCCGGACCACCGGCGGCGAAATGCAGTCCCTGGTCGGCCTGCACCGCGGTGAACGGCACGAACTGCACGGGATGCGACCGCGTGACTGGCGCGGCGACTTCCGCCAGATCGCAACCGGCTGCGCCTGGTGTGATGTCGACAGTCTGCTCGCGCGGAATATAGAGCGCGTCGTACGGCCGGAGGGTGTATGAGCCGCCGTCCGCGCGGATTTTCGCTTCGCCGCGCAGGGCGATGAACGCCGTCTCGAGATCGCGTGTGTCGAGTGAGACCGGCGCGTCTCCGGCGCCGAGAATCACGCGCCCGTAGTGCAGGTGTCGCGACGCGGTCGGGCCCGGCGTCATCGCCCACGCCCGTCCCTTGCGGGCGGCGGTGTTGCGGACCACGCACGTGCCCGGCGAAATCGCCTCGAGGGTCAGATTGGATTCAGTCATTTCGATGCCTCTCGTTACGCTCACTACGCGACGACCGGCGCGGCAAACGCCGGTGCCGCCACGAGCGCGGCCGCGCCCTGCAGGCGCGGGTATTCACTGGCGGGCACGGCCCGGATATCCGTCGCCGCCGCGGCGGGCGTCAGGGCGCGCTCCGCTAATGCGGCGCGTGCCGTGCTTTCGATCAGATCCCACGCTGCCGTGATTTCGCCGCCGATGTACACGCGCGCCGGATCGGTGGCATTGACGACCGACGCCAGGCCGAGCCCGAGATAGCGCGCCGTCGCCTGGATCGCCGTCACGGCCTTTGCGTCACCGGCGCGCGCCCGCGCAATCAGGTCGTCGATGCTGAAGGCGCGCTGTTCCAGGCGCGACGGGCGCGTGTCGTCGACGGGACGGCCGAAATAGCGCGCCAGCGTCGCGCGATTCGAGATGTACGCTTCCCAGCACCCGGTCGATCCGCACGAGCATCGCGGACCGTCGAGGGAGAGCGGCACGTGCCCGAATTCCCCCGCGATGTTGTGGCTGCCGCGGACCAGCTCGCCGTGGATCATCACGCCGACGCCGACGCCGTCCGACACGCTGACGAACACGAGATCGCCGGGCACCGCGGCCGCCGCGTCGCGCATCGCCCACGCCTGCGCCAGCGCGCACGCGCGGCCCGAATTCTCGATTTGCACCGGCAGGCCGGTCGCGGCCGACAACGGCTCGCGCAGATTCACGTTCCGCCAGCGCAGCGTCGGCGCATGGAGAATCTGCATCGTCGCCCGCTCGACCATGCCGGGCACGACGACCCCGACGCCGACGATCGCCCCGACGTCGGGATGCTCGGCAGCAAGCGCCTTGATCCGCCTGGCCAGCGCTGCGATCAGCTCCTTGGGATCGCGCGGCGTCCGCATGGTTACGACGCCGCTCAGCGGCTTGCCCAGCAGATCGGTGAGCAGCACGAACGTGTTGCTCGCGCGGATGTCGGCCGCGACGATCGCGCGGCGGCGCGAATCGATGTACAGGAACGTCGGCTTCCGCCCGCGCATCGTCTCGCCGGTCGCGCCCTCGAAGACCAGCCCCTGTTTCAGCAGGTCGTTGACGATGAGGCTGACGACGCCGCGGCGGACGCCCATCGTACGGGCGAGGTCGGCCCGGGAGATCGGCTGATGGGCGCGGACGAGATTGAGGACGATCGAGCGGTTGATCTCTCGACTCGTGCCGCGTGTGGCGACGTTGAAGCGCGACGGGTTGATACGTCTCATTAGTCTCTTTAACGAACTAATTACTGCTGCCCAAACCGCGTACAGGTGCAGAAATGCCGCAATTCGGCTCTGTCTCTAGGAAGGCAGCAGACGCTGGGGCGAGAACGTAGCTCCGGACTCGCTATTTGTCAAGTTAAAAGACAAAAGCGCTCGCCAAAAGCAGACATTGAAGGAATTCTCTTTCTTTCCCATTTTTGCTGATCTTTTCTTCATGTCCTTCATGCTTCTCCATGTCCTTCATGGGTGCTTTTGGCTGCGGCTCGACGCGTCGAGGTGATGGGCTGATCTACTGCCCGCCCGTCTTCGCCGGCAACTCCGGTTTGGTGAGATCGGGCAGGGGATCGCCCCAGAGGTAGTGATTGAACCAGAGCAGGTTGTGTTGCATGACGGCTCGCATCGCCTTCGGCTTGGTGATGCCATGGCCGAAGCCTTTGTAGACGACCATCTCGACGGGAACGCCGCGATCCTGAAGACCCTGGCGCAGCTCGTACGCGTTCGGGATCGGCACGCGGCGATCGAGCTCGCCGTGCTGGATGAGCGTCGGCGTGCGCGCCTGTTTGATGTACGACATCGGCGAGGTCTTCAGATAGATCTCCGGGTCGTCGGCCGGATCGTTGCCCAGGTAGTTGATCGTGAACGGCGTGATGTCGGTGTTGTAGTAGTACGTCGCCCAGTTCGAGATCCCGGCGCCGACGGAAATCGCCGCAAAGCGATCGGAGGAGGTCGTCAGGAACGCGGAGATGTAGCCGCCCTGGCTCCATCCCATCGACGCAACCCGTTTGGGATCGACCCATCCCTTCGCGATCAGATTGTCCACGCCCGAGATTACGTCCCACGCGTCGCCGATGCCGAGGTTCCGCACATTGAGCTTGCGGAATTTCTCGCCGTAGCCCGCGCTGCCGCGATAGTTGACCTTCAGAATCAGCGCGCCGCGGGCGGCCCAGATGTCCGCCGGGTAGTAGCGCGTGTCGGGCGCGAGCAGTGCCGGACGATCGATCCCGGTCGGACCGCCGTGGATGATGCAGAGCAACGGATACTTCTTCGCCGGATCGAAGTCTGTGGGCTTGATCAGCACGCCTTCGATCGTCGTGCCATCCTTGCTCTTCCAGGAAATAACCTCCCGCGTTCCCAACACGAACGGCTTCGCCTGCTCGCTCATCGTCGTCAACGCGCGCGGCGCGAAGGCGGCCGTGTCCGAGACGAACACTTCGGTCAACGACGTCGGCGAACTGGCGGTGAAGGCCACCGAGCGTCCGTCGCGGCTGAGCGAGAAGGCGCCGGCCATCAGCGAGTCGGGACCCGAGACGCGCGTGATCTGGCTCGACGCCGGGTCCACACGGAAGAGATGCGAGGCCGTTCCCTGCGCTCCGCTGAAGTAAATGCCATCGGCGTTCCAGATGACAGGACCCGGCTGCTCGTCGAACCCGTCAGTGATCGATCGCAGCACGCCGCCGTCGGCCGAGACCACAGCCAGCCGGGAGTTGCTCGCGAAGTAGTCCTTGTTGCCCATGTAGGACGTGAAGACGATCTGGCTGCCGTCGGGCGACCAGCGCGGGCTGCCTTCCGGCCCCGGCTGCTCGACGATCTTTCTGACCGAGTTGTCAGCGAGCGTCAGTACAAAGAGGTCCGCGGTTTCGCCTTGAATGAGATCCGGATTCTTCGTCGCGGTGAACGCGATTCTGGCACCGTCGGGCGACCACGTGGCCGCGCCGACGCTGAAGTCCTGGCCCTTCGTCCGTTGCGTGCCGGCGACCGGCGCGGTGAGGGCGTCGGCGACGTCGAACGTCCAGAGATGCGTGTGGCTGTACTCGCGCCGCACCACCTCGAAATCGCCCAGCTGTTCGCGCCGATCTTTCGCGGTTTGCGTGACGGGATCGGTCGCGGCGAACATGATGCGGCTGCCGTCCACCGACCAGGCGAAGCCGCCGATTGACGCCTCAGATTTCGTGAGCTGTTGCGCTTCCCCGCCGTCCGGATGGATGGCAAAAATCTGAGCCTTGTCGCCGACGCGCGGACTGGTGAACGCCAGCCACTGGCTGTCGGGAGACCACTGCGGATTGCTCGACGACTTGTCGCCGCGGGTGAGTTGGATGTTTCGCCCCGTGGCCGCGTTGGCGAGCCAGATCTGCGTGACGAACGCGTCCTGACGGAAGTCGGTCTCGGTGACGGTATACGCGACCCATTTGCCATCGGGCGAGATTTGTACGCCGCCGGCTGACTTCACCGTCAGGAGATCATCGATCGTCGGCACGCGGCGCGTGTCGTCGGCGAACACTGCGGCGACCATGACGATGACCAGACAGAGTCGCGTGATGAAGGTGGACATGACGACCTCCTGGATGGCGCGGACGCAGTTTCGAGTGTCGCGAGTATCGCATATCAGCGGCGCTTCGATGGTCACACCGCTGAAGGACGAGGACCTACTCGGCTCGAAGCACAACCATCGGATCGGTACGCGACGCCTGGAGGGCCGGCAGGAATCCGGCGGCAACACACACGACGACAAGGACGATTCCTGTCCCCATGAATATCGCGGGATCGGTCGGCTTGACATCGTCGAGCAGCGCCTGAAGCGTGCGCGTCAGCAGCAGCGCGCCGGCCGCGCCGAGGGCGACGCCCACCGTGCCGAGCAGAAGGCCGCGGCCAACGACAAGCCGTCTGACGCGCGCGGGATCGGCACCGAGTGCGAGACGAATGCCGAACTCTCGTCTGGCGCGCCGGACGTTGTACGCCATGACGCCGTAAACGCCGACGACGGCAAGCAGCCCCGCCAGGCCGCCGAAGAGCCCGCTCAGCGAGGAGAGCAGTCGCGGCTGGGTGACGGACTTCCCCACTACCTCCGTCATCATCTGGACGCGAGCCAGCGGAAGCAGCGGATCCATGCCCGCCACGATCTTTCGAGCGCCCGGAATCAGCGATATCGGATCCCGGTCATCAGAGCGCAACACGATCGTCATCGCCCCGAACGGTTCCTGCTCGATCGACATGTACATGAGGTACGGGCTGACGCGCGCGAGGCCGTATGTCCTGACGTCACGCGCAATGCCGATCACTTCGACGGACGGATTGCCCGGACCGGCGTTGCGGAAGAACCGTTTGCCGATCGGATTCTGTCCGGGCCAGAACTTCTCCGCGGTCCGCTCGGACAGGATGGTCACGAGCGGCATGCCCTGCCGGTCTCTCTGATCGAACGGACGGCCGCGGACGATGTCTGTGCCCATCGTCTGGAAATAGTCGGCGCCAATCCACATCCGCTCGACGAGCGGCGCCGCATTGGGCGGCCAGGGGTTGCCGCCCTCGAGCCGCACTTCGCCGTTCCAACCGAAATCCTGCATCGGCAAGTGGCTCGTGAAGCCAACGCTGGCGACACCGGGCAGGCTTGCAAGCTTCGGAGCAAGGTCGCGGTAGAACGTCGTGAGGGCCGATTGTTCTTTGTACCGCGGACCGCTCGGCGCCAGATCGAACGTGACGAGCCCGGTGCTGTGGAAGCCGGTGTCACGCGCCTGCAGGGACAGCAGATTCTTGACGAGCAATCCCGCGCCGACGAGCAGCATGAAGGCGAGCGCAATCTCGACGACGACCAGGCTGTTGCCGAAACGACGGCCGCCCGCGGCGCTGCCGCTCCGCAGATCGCCCTCACGGACCTCGAGCCCGAGTGTTTGCGTCTTCAGACGAATCACCGGCCAGAGACCGCACACCAGACCCGTGACGACCGACAACCCGAGCGCGAACAGCAAGACCTTCGAATCCATCTCGATGATGGCCGCACGCGGCAGCACGGTATCCGCAAGACGGACGAAGGTGCTGATCGCCCACCGCGCCAGCACGACGCCGAGCGCGCCTCCGATAACGGCCAGCGTCAGGCTCTCGATCGTCAACTGGCGGGCAAGATCCCATCGCGTCGCGCCGAGCGCCGTGCGGACAGCCAGCTCGCGCCGGCGCGCCAGTCCCGCGGCAAGAAGCAGGTTGGCGACGTTCGCGCACGCAATCAGGAGCAGGAGACACACGGCACCCATCAGGACCCGGAGCGGCTGAGCCACACCGCTCACGACGACCTGCGGGTACGACTGCACGTCGATGCCGTGGTTGTGCCCGAACTCTTTCGCGAGCGTCGCGCCGAGGGCGCGCATCTCCTGCTGCGCCTGCGAGAGCGTCACGCCCGGCTTCAGCCGGCCGTACGTCGCGAGGAAGTGTGAGCCGCGATTGGACGGGTCGAACTTGCGCTGGATCGGAATGAAGAGCTCCGCGCGGCGATGCGAGAACCGCGCCGGCATTACGCCAATGACTTCGTGCGGATCGCCGTTGATCGAAATCGTCTGGCCGAGGACGTGGGGATCGCCGCCGAATCGCCGGCGCCAGTAGCCGTCGGTCAGCACGACGACCTTGTGGCCGCCGGGTTGATCTTCGGCCTCGGACATCCATCGGCCGATTGCCGGGTTGACGCGAAAGACATCCATCAGCGACGCGGTCACGCCCGCGGCCTGCACCCGCTCAGGCTCACCGGCGCCGGTGACGACGACCATCGGCGCGAACGACCCGCCCATGGCAACGAAGGCCGTGCTCCGCGTCTTCCAGTCCTGATGTTTTTCGAAGGACGCCGGACAGGTCGTGCACGCCGGCTGCGTGTCGTACACGACGACCAGTTGGTCGGGGTCGGGATACGGCAACGGTTTCAGGAGGACGCCGTAGAACAGGCTGAACACGGCCGTGGTGATGCCAATGCCCAGCGCGAACGCGAGGATGATGAAGGCGTTGATGGCGCGGACGCGCGTCAGCGAGCGCCAGGCCAGGTGAAGATCCTTGAGCACTCGGGTCATGCGCGCTTAGACGGTCAGGGAACGCGCAGCGTTGTGCGGCCATTTGGTATAGGGTTGAGCCATGAAACGCTGGCTGCCGGTTCTGGCGGCGGGGCTGATGAGTTGGCCAGCGTTTGCCGCGGCCGATCCGCCCAGGGCGGGCCTGATTCACGTGCGGGGCGCCATCGGTCCGGCGACAGCCGGCTACATCGACCGCGCGATCCGCCGCGCGGCAGCCGGATCGATGGACGTGCTCGTCATCGAGCTCGACACGCCTGGCGGCCTCCTCGAATCGACGAAAGACATCGTCCAGAGCCTGTACGCGTCGCCGGTACCGACCGTCGTCTATGTCGCGCCGACGGGGGCGACCGCGACGAGCGCCGGCTGCTTCATCACGCTGGCGGCGGACATCGCCGCGATGGCACCGCACACGAGCATCGGGGCCGCGCATCCGGTCGCCGGTGGTGGCGGCGGGTCGCAGGACCTCGACGAGACGATGAAGAAGAAGCTCGAGAATTTCGCGACGAGCTACATCGAGACCATCGCCGACAAACGGAAACGCAACGTGGAGTGGGCTCGACAAGCGGTCAGCGAGAGCGCCAGCATCACCGCCGAGAAGGCGCTGGAACTGAAGGTCGTAGACGTGATTGCCGACGACCTTCCGGCGCTGCTCGAGAAAATCAACGGGCGTCTGGTGAATGGCCGACCGCTTCGCACGTCATCGGCCGGCGTCACCGACATCCCGATGACGACGCGCGAGCAGGTGTTCCAGGCGCTGTGGCGGCCCGAAGTGCTCTTCGTGCTGATGCTCGTCGCAATCTACGGCATCATCGGCGAGCTCAGCACGCCGGGCGCCGTTCTGCCCGGCGTCGTCGGCGTCGTCGCGCTGATCCTCGCTCTGTATCTCGGTGCGGGATTGCCGATCAACATCGCCGGTGTCGCGCTCGTGGTGCTCGCGTTGGGACTCTTCATCACCGACGTGTTCGCGCCGACGCACGGCGCGCTGACGGCGGGAGGCGCGCTCGCGTTCTTCCTGGGATCGCTGATGCTGATCGATTCGGAGCCCGGATTCCGGCTCCCCTTGACGCTGGTCCTGCCGGGCACGATCGTGACCACCGCGTTCTTTGCCTTCGTGATCGCCGCCGGCCTGCGCGCGCAGTACCTGCCGGTACGAACCGGCGCGGCGACGATGGTCGGACGAATCGCTCCAGCGTTGACCCGAATCGACAGCGGCGGCGGACAGGTGTTCGTCGAAGGCGAATACTGGGCCGCAACGAGCGACACGCCGATCGCGACCGGCGATCCCGTTGAGATCGTCGGCATCCGCGGGCTGACACTGGCTGTGAGGCCGGCGCCCGTTCCCAAGGAGACGTGACCAATGGACGAGTTGCTTCCCTTGATGTCGGTGTTCCTGGTCGTGGGGGTCCTGGCGGTCACGATGCTGCCGTCCGCGGTCCGCGTCCTGCGCGAGTACGAACGCGGCGTCGTCTTCCGGCTGGGCAAGCTGATCGGCGCGAAAGGGCCCGGTCTCGTCCTGCTCATTCCGATCGTCGATCGCATGGTGCGCATGGATTTACGCGTGGTCACCATCGACGTGCCGAAGCAGGAGGTGATGACCCGCGACAACGTGCCCGCCACGGTGGACGCCGTCGTCTACTTCCGCGTGATGGAGCCTGAAGCGGCGGTGATCAAGGTCGAGAACTTTCTGAAAGCCACGTCGCTCATCGCGCAGACCACCCTCCGGAGCGTGCTCGGGCAAGCCGAGTTGGACGAACTGCTTTCGCACCGGGACAAGATCAATCTCACGCTGCAGAACATCATCGACCGTCAGACCGATCCCTGGGGCATCAAGGTCACGGCCGTTGAGGTGAAAGACGTCGCCCTGCCGGAAGGCATGAAGCGCGCGATGGCCAAGCAGGCCGAAGCCGAGCGCGAGCGGCGCGCCAAGATCGTCAACGCCGAGGGCGAGTACCAGGCCGCCGAAAAAATGGTTCAGGCCGCCGCCATCATGAGCGCGCAACCGATCGCGCTCCAGCTGCGCTTCCTTCAGACAATGCGCGAGATCTCGAGCGAGCACAACACGACGACGTTCTTGCCCGTGCCGATTGATCTGTTTTCACCGTTGATCAGACAGGAGAAATAAACCTTCGCAGCGCCCAAGCTTTCCGGCTTACTTCCCTCCCAGCTCCACGAGCCAGATGTCGCTCGACAGGTGATTGCGACTCTCTTCTCTGACGACAAGCGCCTGCCGCCCATCTGGTGCGAGCGCAAAGGTCGTAGCGCCGAGACCGGACGTGAGCCGGCGAGGCTTGCCGCCGGCTGAGCCGTCGCGCGGGCTGATCCCCAGCTCCCACAGATCCGGCTGGCCATCCCGATCCGAGATGAAGAAGATGTGTTGACCGTCGGCCGACCAGTGCGGCGAGTCGGCGCGATTCGCAACCTCCATGACGCGCCCGGAAGCGAGATTCTTCACGTAGAGAACCGCACGCGTGCTGGCGAGCGCGGACACGAACGCGAGAAAGCCACCGGACGGCGACAACTCTCCCGCGCGCCCCTCGTTGTGCAGGGCATCACACGTGAGACACGCAGGCTCGCCGGCAGACGGCACGCGGTAGACCTGCTTCGCGCCCTTTACGTCGAAACCCGTGTAGACGATCGACCCGTCTCTCGCCCAGCTGAGGCTGAAGGTGTAGAGCACGCCCGCCTTCAGTGGCACAACGCGCCGGACGTTCGCGCCGAGCGCCGTCATTGTGTAAATGCCGCCACCGTCACGTTCCGAATAGAACGCCACGCCGCGGCCGTCGGCAGACCAGGCGGGCCAGTCGTCGACTCCCGGAAAGGAGGCAGTGAGATTGACCGGATTCGCGCCGGAAGGATCCGCGATCCAGATGTCGTCGTTTCCCGCGGCGTCCGAGACGTACGCGAGCAGGTCGCCGCTCGGGCTCCACGCGGGGTGTTTCTCGCTGGCCGGGCTCGAAAGAAACGGCGTCATTCTCAGGGCCGCCGGTGGGGCGGCAGCGGGCGGCGGCTTCAGCACCTGACGGACGCGCCATGGCAGCCAGAGCGCGAGGAAGATCAGCAGCAATGCGCCCACGCCCGCCAACATCGCCGCCCGGATTCGCCCTGGGGCAACAGTCTTTCGGCGCGTCGGCGCCGGCGCGACTGCTTCCAATGCGAACGCGACGTCTTGTGCCGATCGGAAACGCTCCGACGGATCTTTCTTCAGGCACCGTGCGATGACGCGTTCGACGGCCGCCGGCAGCGCCGCCGAGGCAGGCACGGGCGGCGGATCCTCTTTGAGAATCGCATTCAGCGTCTCGACCGTCGTCTTTTCGCGAAACGCGGGGCGGCGCGCGGCCAGCTCGTACAAGACCGCGCCAAGCGCGAAGATGTCGGACGCAGGACCGGCGGTCTCGCCTCGCACCTGTTCCGGAGACATGTATCCGATCGTGCCGAGGGTTGTGCCCGCCGATGTCGCCGCCACCGGCGCGGTTGCGGCGTCCGGACCTGTGGCATGAAACGGCGACTCGATTCTCGCCAGGCCGAAGTCGAGGATCTTGACGCGCCCGTCGCGAACCAGAAACACGTTCTCCGGTTTGAGGTCGCGATGGACGACGCCGCGCTCGTGCGCCGCTTCCAGCCCGTGGCAGATCTGCACGCCCCAGTCGATGATTTTCCGGAGCGGTACCGAACCGGCCGCGAGCCGCGCGCGCAATGTCTCGCCCTCGAGGAGCTCGGAGACCAGGTACGGTCCCACGTGCGAGGTCCCGACGTCGTAGAGCGCAAGCAGGTTTGGATGATTGAGCGCGCCGGTCGCCCGCGCCTCCTGCTCGAATCGTCGGAGCCGCTCCGGATCCGACGCAAGATCTGGTGGCAGCACTTTGATCGCGACATCGCGTCCGATGCGGGGATCATGGGCGCGATAGACCTCGCCCATGCCGCCGGCACCGATGGCGCTGAGGATTTCGTAGGGGCCGAGTTTGGTGCCGGCGCTCAGCGCCATGGCCCGGCTCCGGGATGGGCGAGGTCGGTCTTCTTCAAGAAGTGGAGCCCATCAGCGAGTCACGCATCATATCGCTCCGAGCCTGATCTCGCCGGCGTTTCTGACTGCTGCCTCTTGACGACCGATAGGGCCTGGTGTGGCATGACGTCAACGCGGTCGACGTGGCCGCGCGCAACCCAGTCCCTCACCGCACAGATGTGACACGCGTCATACCGGTGGGCGATGTGCGCGCCTGGACACATCGCTGACCGGATTCGACCAATGCGGAGGATTCAGAACATGCCCGCGGACATTCTCGTAGAATGCCCGCGAGGTCTTCATGCGCAGACACCTGCTCGGTCTTGGATTGATCCTTCTCGCCGGCACCGCAAGCTCGCCATTTGCTCAGGCACAGAAGCCACCGCCGCCGGCTGCAGCCGCCGCAAAGAACGTGACCGTGACGGTGACCTACACCGGCAAGGGCGCGGTCGATGCGAAGCACAACGTCCTGGTTTTCCTGTTCGCCGACCCGAATATCGGTCCGGGCAGTAATCCGCTCGGGGGACCTCAGGTGATGCAGAAGAACGGCTCGACCGTGACGTTCAAGGACGTCTCGACAGCACCGGTGTACATCGTCGCGGTCTACGACGAGCAGGGCGGATACGACGGCCAAAGCGGGCCGCCTCCGGCCGGCACGCCGATCGGCATGTACTCCAAAGACCCGAAGTCGCCGCCCGCGCCGGTGACACCAGGGCCGAAGACCGTGCTCAAGATGAGCTTCAGCGACGCGAAGCGATTCGGGAAGTAGGCTGCCCTACTTCCCGAAATTCGCCAGGTTCTTCGCGAGCAGCGATCCGGCCGGCGCGCCGGACATGGCACGCTGGCGGTGTTCGGCCGCCGCAGCGCCCTGCTGCATCAGCGACGCGGCGAACTCCATTTCGGGGTTCGATCCCGCCAGCTGAATCGCCTTGCGGACGAGGACGTAGCCGTCGACCGCGCGCGGATCGTTGCGGAAGTCCGGCGACAACTGCTCGACGCCGGTGAGCATGTCGCCCCACGGGCCGGCGCTCCTCATCTGGCGGTATGACTCGATGAGGTATCCCGCATCGAACCACGGCAGCGGATCGCGGGATCCGGCTGGCGTCGCCCTGGCGCGATCGAGCACACCTTTCATCAGCGCCACCGCGACAGCGTGATTCTGGTTCGCGTAGATCGTCGCCCGCCGCATGATCTCCATGCGCGCCAAGACCGGCGTCGTCGGCGTGAGCAGTCGCAAGGTATCGGCCGGCAGCCGTTGCACGTCGTACGCGCGGTCCGGTGCGTTCCAGCCCTGACCGGGCCCCCACGGCAGCAGGGCGGCGGATCCGGCGTCGAACGGGTGGCAGATGAGCGGTGGCCCCGCCTCAGCCGTACCGGAGATGGTCGCGATGAGCAGCGATCCGACGATCACTTTGAACACTTGGTGAATGGCCTTGTGCATGTCTCGTCTCCTCACACGCTCAGACGACGCCCAGGGCCTTTCGTCGCACGGAAATCGGCCGCGGACGGTGAACTCGAGGCGATGTAACGGTTAGTAACATCGCGGCTTTCAAGCTTTCGAGCTTTCAGGCTTTCAAGCTTTGAGCTTTCATTGCCATACTTGCGTCCATGGATCCCACGTCCGAGCAGACGCGCGCGCAACTCGAGCGGATCCTTGCGAGCGCCGGGTTCGCGACGACCGATCGGCTGAGCCGGTTTCTGCGGTACGTGGTCGAGCGGTCACTCGCCGGCGAAGGCGGCCAGCTCAAGGAATACGTCATCGGCGTCGAGGTCTTCGACCGGGACGACCGGTACGATCCGAGGCTCGACTCGATCGTCCGCGTCGAAGCCGGCCGGCTGCGGACGAAGCTCGACGAGTACTACAACGGTCCGGGCCGCGCGGATCCGCTGGTCATTCAGCTGCGGCGTGGCAGTTACGCGCCGGTCTTCGAATACCGTCAACCGGCGTCACCCGACGAGCCGGCCGTTGCCGGTGAGCCGATGCGGCCTCCTGCGGGCCGCTCGCGTTGGCGTCTGGGGCTTGGCCTGCTGGCCGCGACCTTCGCGATCGCCGCCGTGCTCGTCTGGCGTGTGGGCATCTGGGCGACGGCCGAGCGCCCGGCGCCGTCGCATACGATCGCGGTGCTGCCGTTCGCCAACTATTCGTCCGACACCTCCGAACAGCTTTTGACGGCGAGACTCACCGACGGCGTGACGGGAGAGCTGGCGCGGCTGCAGACGCTCGGCGTCGTCTCTCACACCAGCGCGCAGCAGTACGCCGGCGCGCGCAAGCCGCTTCGCGAAATCGCGCGGGCACTCGACGCGGATCTCATCCTGGAGGGTACCGTGACGCGCAACGGCGAGCGGCTGCGAATTCAGGTGAGGCTGGTCGATGCGACGATCGATCAGAAAGTCTGGGTCGACGACTTCAGTGGCACGACGAGTGAGTTGCCGGATGTTCAGCGACAGATCGCTCGCGCCGTCAGCGCCGCGGCACTGGGGCCGCGTCGCCACTGAATCGGGCATCCGTCGGCCGCGACAGGTGTGGGCCGGTCAGGGCGTTGCTTCCGGATACAGCCGCTCGAACTCGGGATCGCCGTGCAGGATCGCCAGATCCGGATCGCGCCGGGCCCAGTCGCCGTCTCGCAGGCCGTTCTCCCACGCGCGTTTGAGCGCCCCTAACGCCTCGGCCTTGTTGTTCATCGCGCAGTAGACGCAGGCGACGTTGTACTGGACGTTCGCGTCGTTCGGCCTGAGGGCGACCGCGAACTGCACCTCGCGCGTCGCTTCCTCGACCCGTTTGGCCGCAACGTAGTCGATTGCGAGGTGCACGCGTCCCCGCGCATCGTCGGGCACGAGCGCCAGGTGTTTCTCGAGCGCCTGGATTCGCCGGAGGCGGAGGTTGCGCAGGGCTTCCTCCTTGCCGAGCGCGCCCAGGGCGTTGTTCAGCGGCACGTAAACGTTGTAGTCGTCACCGCTCGCCTGCAAGGCGGCATCGACGAGGTCGACGGTTTCCTGGTAGCGGCCCGCCGCAAACAGCGCCCGCCCGAGGACGTAATAGGCGCCCTCGGTGTCGCTCTTGCGCTCGATCGCCCGGCGGGCGCTGGCAATGGCGTCGTCATATCGCGTGCGCGCATAGGCGATCCAGGCCTGGGCCACGAGCACTTCGGGCTCGTCCGGCCGCAGCGCCGCGGCGCGATCCGCTGCTTTCACGGCCCGATCCATCCACGCGGCTTCCCGCTGGTAGTGGTAGTGATACTGCGCGCAGACGTTGGCGATGGCCGCATATGGGAGCGCGAAGTTCGGATCGAGTGCCACCGCGCCCTCGAACATCTGCAACCCGAACTCGAGATCCTGCCGCGTCACGCGGCGGACCTGGCTTTTCCCGCGAAGGTACAGGTCGTACGCCTGGAGGTTTTCGGTCGGCTTGGCGGCAATCGCCTCGCGCTCCTGCGGCGTGAGCGTGATGCGCAGCGCCTCGGCGATCTTGCGGGCGATCTCGTCCTGGACCTCGAAGATGTCCTGGAGCTCCCGGTCGTAGCGCTCGGACCAGAGCGGAAAGTCCGTGCGGGCATCCATGAGCTGCGTGTTGATGCGCAGGCGATTCCCGGCGCGGCGCAAGCTGCCGCCGAGCACGAACGCGGCATTCAACTCGCGGCCGACCTGCTGCGGCGTCACCGGTTTGTCGCGGTAGCCGAGCACAGTCGGCCTCGGAAAAATCTTGAGCCCTTTGATCTTCGAGAGCTCGGTGATGATGTCTTCGGTGATGCCGTCCCGAAAATATTCGTCCTCTTTCACGCCGCTGAGATTCTCGAAATACAACACGGCGATCGACGCGTCCGCGGTCGACGTCCGCGCGGCACGCTCGGACGGAGCGGCGCGCCCTCGCCCCGAGTCCAGGTCGCGTTTGAGCCGGATCAAATCCGTCTTGAGCTCCGTCGCGGTCTGATAACGCAGATTCCGATCTTTCTCGAGGGCCTTGTCGACGATCCGGCCGAACTCGGCAGGAACCGCCGCGCTGAGCTGCGTGACCGGCACCGGATCCCGGTTGAGAATCGCGTCGAAGACGACGGCTGACGTATCGCCGGAGAACGGCATGACCCCGGCGGCCATCTGATAGAGGACGGTCCCCAGGGAGAAGAGATCCGTCCGGGCGTCCGTGAGCTGACCCCGCGCTTGCTCGGGTGACATGTACGCGACCGTGCCCATCGCCGTGCCGGGCTGCGTGAGGTCGTGCACGGCGAGCGTCTCGGCGGCGGACCCGGCGTCGACTCCCAACCGGTTGCGCGCCGTGTCCATTTTCGCCAGGCCAAAATCGAGAATCTTCACCTGGCCGCGCGCATTCACGAACACGTTCGCCGGTTTGATATCCCGATGGACGATGCCCTTCGCGTGCGCTGATTCCAGCGCGTCGGCCATCTGGATGGCGACGTCCAGCAACGGCGCGACCTCGAACCGCTGCCGCGCGACGACCTGCGCGAGCGACTGCCCGTCGAGCAGTTCCATGACGATGAAGTGATCGCCGTCATGCTGTTCGATCGCGAAGACCGTACAGATATTCGGATGATTGAGCGCGGAGGCGGCGCGCGCTTCGCGTTGGAACCGCTCCAGCGATTGGGAATCCCGACCGAGCTCCTGCGGCAGGAACTTGAGCGCGACGCGGCGGCCGAGCCGGGTGTCTTACGCCTCGTATACCACGCCCATCCCCCCGCTTCCGAGCGGACGCAAGACGTTGTAGTGCGAGACGCGCTTCCCGACCATTGCGAGCGCGCCATTCTATCTCCGAACCGGTCCGCGGGTCTGGCCACGAGTGCCCGGCGAACGGACGTACCTCAAAGTAAGACGACGCGAGCTCTCACGCGGAGACTCGGGCAACGCAGGCCGGATCCGCCGAGCGGGCCTCAGTCGGTACGACCCGCGCCCAAACATCTCTCGACTTCGCCGCGTCACATCGTCGACTTTTTGGGCAAAGCCGCGGTCCGCGTATCATCACGACATGAAACCCTGGCGAGTCCGAGGATCGATCACGTTGTTGGTTGTTGCCGCCGTCGCCGTCGCGCGCGCACAGCAACCCAACCCGGAGGCCTACGCGAAAACGCTCGAGGGCCCGGAGCGCGTCGCGCGCATGCAGGTGCCGCGCGTCGTCGAAGCACTGGCGCTGCAGCCGGGCGAGCGCGTCGCCGACATCGGATCCGGCTCCGGACTCTTCACGCGTCCCCTCGCCCGCGCGATTGGACCAAACGGCGTGGCCTATGCCGTCGACATCGATGGCGGGATGCTGAAGATCGTCGAGCGCAGTGCCAAGGAAGCCGGCATCGAGAACATCCGCACCGTCCTCGCCGCGCCGGACGATCCCAAGGTGCCCGAGCCGGTCGACGTGGTCCTCATCTGCGATGCCCTGCATCACATCGGCAATCAGGGGCCGTACATGAAGACGCTGAACAAGTACGTCAAACCGGGTGGCCGCGTGGCGGTGATTGATTTCTCGAACACCTGGCCCGCCGGTCACGAGTCGATGCGATTCACCGCCGCCCAACTGGATCAGTGGATGAAGGACGCCGGCTTCTCGCGCGTCGCATCGTACGACTGGCTGGATAACAGCTTCTTCAACGTCTACCGGAAGTAGGCCAAAGGCCGAAGGCCGAAGGCCATGCCGAGCAGTGATTTCGACGCCGTGCTGATCGGCGCCGGCCCCGCTGGCTGCGCGGCGGCGCGACTGCTCAGCGCCTGGGGTCATCGCGTGCTGCTCGTCGATCGGCCTGAGGCTGACGCGAGAACGCTGGCCGAGTCGATCCCGCCGAGCGCGCAGCGCGTCCTCGCCGCGCTGGGCATGCTCACGTCGATGGAGGATGCCGGCTTTCTTCCCTGGCGCAGCAACGTCGTCTGGTGGGGCGACCAGGAACCGCGAACGGAATCGTTTGCGCCGGGACAGGCGGGTTACCTGGTCTCGCGTCGAGCATTCGATCGACGGCTGCAGAGTCTGGCGCTCGAGAGCGGCGCGGATCTCCGGCGCGCCATCGTGCGCGAGGTGACGCATCCGCAATCGGAGGACGATCCCGCGGCCGTGCATGCCGTTCATGCGGACACGGACGATGAGACCGTCACGTTCGGCGCGTCGTTCGTGCTCGATTGCTCGGGCCGCGCCGGCGTGATCGCCCGCCGCGGGCTCCGCGAAACGGCGACGTCGCCGCGGACCATCGCGCTCGTCGGCGTGTGGCAGACGGAACGCGACTGGCCCGGCGTGGCCGACACCCAGACGCTCGTCGCGTCCTATCCGGATGGATGGGCCTGGTCCGTTCCGACGGAGCCGGGACTCAGACATTTCACCGTGATGGTCGAACCGGGACGAACTGAGCTTGCCGACGGCAACGCCGCCGCGCGCTACGCTGCCGAATTGGCCAAGGTGCCGCCTTTCCAGATCCTGCTCGCGTCAGCCCAGCTCGTCGAAGGTCCGTGGGGTGCGGACGCTTCCGTGTACACCGCGCGCCGCTATGCGCCGGGCGGATGCCTGTTGGTGGGCGATGCCGGATCGTTCATCGATCCGCTTTCGTCGTTCGGCGTGAAGAAGGCGCTCGTTTCCGGCTGGCTCGCCGCCATCGTCGTCCATACGGCGCTCATCCGACCGGAGATGCGCGGCGACGCGCTCACGTTCTTCGATCGTCGCGAACGGCAGATGGCCGAGGGCGCACGGCAGCACGCTGCGGAGTTTGCCGTGGCGGCGGCTGGCGAGACCCCACGTCCATTCTGGCTGGCGCGTGCCACCGATCGGCACGATGGTCTCGATCTGAACGACGAGGTCGATCCCGCCCTGCTCGCGCGTGATCCGTCGGTGCTGGCGGCGTTCGAGGATCTGAGGCGACGGCAGGCCGTGCGGTTGACGATTGACGATCACGTGCGCTTCGAGCCGCGGGCGATCGTCCGCGGCCGCGAGATTGTGCTCGATGAGCATCTGGTCGCGCCCGGGTTTCCGGATGGCATCCGCTACCTGCGCGACATCGATCTCGTCATGCTGGTGCGTCTCGCGCCGCAGCACGCCGATGTCGGTGAGATGTACGATGCCCTGGGACGAACGCCGACGTCGGCGGGCTCAGCGACGGACAGAAATGTTCCTCTTCCGGACTTCCTCGGCGCACTGTCGGCCCTGATCGCTTGGGGAGCGCTGAAGCACGAAGACAAATAAGAGCGACTGTGGTAGAAACACGCTGACTCCATGAACCGTTCCCTGCTTGGCGCAGTTCTGGTTCCGATCGTGGCGATGACGCTGAAGATCGGCGCCGCCGGCAGTCAGCAACCACCACCGCAAACGCCTCCCGCAGGACAGCAGCCGCCGGCTGCGAAACCGTCCGAGACGGACGAAGGTATTCCCATCACCAACAATCAGGTCAAGAGCGTGTGCGGCGCGTGTCACAAGTCGGACGCCAAGGGACGGATGTCGCGCATCTCCTATCGGCGAACGACGCCGGAGGGTTGGCAGGAAACGATCCGGCGGATGGTGACGCTGAACAAAGTCGAGATGCAGCCTGCCGAAGCCCGCGAGATCGTGAAGTACTTGTCCGATCAGCTCGGGCTCGCGCCCGAGGAACTGAAGCCGGGGCTGTTCGAAGTCGAACGGCGGATGATCGACTACAAGTACACGGCCAACACCGACACCGAAGGCATCTGTTCGAGTTGTCACTCGATGGGTCGCGTGATCCTGCAGCGCCGGACTGACGACGAATGGGCCGGCTTGCTCGCCATGCACCGCGGCTATTACCCGCTGGTCGATTTCCAGGTCTTCCGCCGCACCGGACCGCCCGCGCGCGAGCCGGGCCCCGATGGCCGGCCGCCGGACAACCGGCATCCGATGGACAAGGCGCTCGCCCACCTGAAGTCCGCGTTTCCGTTCACGACGCCCGAATGGTCCGCGTGGTCGGCGACGATGCGGACGCCGCGGCTCGAGGGCAGCTGGGCGCTGACGGGTTATGAGGCCGGTGAAGGTCCACTGTACGGCCGGGTGACGATCAAGCCGGGCACCGGCCCGGACGAATTCGTGACGGACGAGTCGTACACCTACACGCGAAGCGGGAAGACGGTGACGCGCGCGGGTCGCTCGCTGATCTACACGGGATATCAGTGGCGCGGCCGCACGACCGTCGGCCAGGATGACGCGACGAGCCTGCGCGAAGTCATGACGGTGGAGCGGGACTGGCAGAGCATGTCTGGGCGCTGGTTCAACGGCGGGTATGACGAGCACGGGCTCGATGTCCGGCTCGTGCGCATCGGTCGCGAGACCATCGTCTCGGGTCTCGATCGCGCGGCGTTGAAGACGAACACACCTGGACAAACCGTGAAGCTGTACGGCGCGAACCTGCCGACGACGGTCACGGCGCGCGACATCGACTTCGGCCGCGGCGTCGCCGTCACGCGCGTCGTCAGCGCGACCGCTGACGTCATGACCGTCGAAGTGAACGTCAGCGGGGAAGCGCCGATCGGCGTCCATGACGTCTTCGTCAGCGGACTGGCCTCGAAGACGGCAATCGCCGTGTACAACAAGATCGACTACCTCAAAGTCGCGCCCGGCTGGGGGATGGCGCGAGTCGGCGGCACCGTGTTTCCGAAAATGTTCGCGCAGTTCGAGGCGATCGCTTACAGCAATGGTCTCGACGGCAAGCCCGACACCAAGGACGACCTCAATCTCGGGCCAGTGGACGCGTCGTGGACGACGGAAGAGTACACGGCGACCTACGACGATGACGACCGGAAATTCGTCGGTGAGGTCGGCGGCCAAACCGGATTGTTCACGCCGGCGCTCGACGGTCCGAATCCGGCGCGATCCGGGAATCGCAACAACGTCGGAGATGTCTGGGTCGTCGCGACGCACAAGCCGGCGGCCGGCGAGCCGCTGCGCGGCCGCGCCCACCTCGTCGTGACCGTGCCGTTGTATTTGCGCTGGGACTTCTTCACACTGAACCAGCGATGAGCCAATTCCTTCCGGGCGACTGTCACACGTTCGAATCCGCCGGCCGGCGCTTCGTGTACCTTTCGTCGAGCGCGGCTGTCCTGGCCATCGACGACGTGTCGGCAGCGGTGCTCGACATCGTCGCCGATCGGCCGCGGTCGGGCGACGAGCTGGTCTCGGCGCTCTCGGATCGGTACTCCCGGATCGAGATCGAGGAGGCCGCGCTCGAGCTGGCGCGCGTGCGCGCGTTGAGAATCGCCGCCGCGCCGCCGGCCCGCCCGGCGGCGCGCGTGCTGCCGCTCACGCCGATTCCGCTCAGCACGATGGTGCTGAACGTCACGAGCCAGTGCAATCTGAGCTGCGCGTACTGCTACGAGTACGGCGAGGACAAGATCGTCGAGACGGCCAACGGCCGTCTGCCGAAGTGGATGAGCGAGGAGACCGCACGGGAGAGCGTCGACTTCCTGCTGCGCGAGTCCGGCCAGTCGGCGCACCTCACGTTCTTCGGCGGCGAGACGCTGATGAACTTCCGGGTGCTGAAGACCGCCGTCGCGTACGCGAAAACGCGGGCGGCCGAGTTGGGCAAGGACATCGACTTCAGCCTCACGACGAACGCGACGCTCCTGAAGCCCGAGATCATCGAGTTCCTCGCCGAGCACAACTTCGGGGTCACGATCTCGATCGACGGCCCGCCCGACATCCAGAACCGCTTCCGTGTCTTTCAGAATGGCGGCGGCAGCTACGATCTGGTGGCGCCGAAGATTCGCGCGCTGCTCGCCCGCCATCGGTCGCGGCCGATCGGCGCGCGCGTGACGCTCACCCGCGAGACGCTCGACGTCCGCCGCATCTACGACCACCTGACGCAGGAGATCGGATTCTGGGAGGTGGGCTTCGCGCCGGTCACCTCCGCGCCCGGCCGGTCGTACGCCTTTGGCGAAGACGGCTTCGAGCACGTCCTGGACGCGTTCCGCGATCTGGCGCGCGATTACCGGGACGCCGCGCTCGAGGGGCGGCATCACGGGTTCAGCAACGTCCGCGAGACGCTCGAAGAAATCCACAAAGGCGCGAACAAGGCCTGGCCGTGCGGCGCCGGCTTCGGCCTCCTCGGCGTGTCGACCGCCGGCGACGTGGCGCTGTGTCATCGATTCGCGGGATCGGACGACCATCGCCTCGGCACCGTCCGGGACGGCATCGATCGGGACGCGCAGCGCGCGTTCCTCGAGTCCCATCACATCGATCACAAGACCGATTGCCGCACGTGCTGGGCCCGGCCGCTGTGCGCCGGCGGCTGCTATCACGAAGCGCACACGCGCCAGGGCAGCACGCTGCGGCCGAATCTTCACTACTGCGAGTGGATTCGCGGCTGGACGGACACCTGTCTGCGAATCTACGGCGAAATCGCGCAAACGAATCCGGCGTTTCTACGGCAGTTCGAGGGAGTCACCCATGAAGCACCTCAGCCCAGTTAACGAGAAGGCGCGGGCTCTTGCGCGCTCGGCCGAGTCGCGGGCGAGCGACGGGACGCCGCCGCCGAGCGCAGAGCCTCGGGCAGACGTGGTCGCCCTCGATCAGCAGGGCGGGCCGCCGCAGCAGCCGCAAGGGCCGCACGTCCCGCTCGGATGCTCGACGATCTTCTCGCCCGGGTGGGAAGTCGATCGCACCGGCGGTACGGCCGGTCTGTGTCAGCCGGTCGAGCGCGATCTCTTCGACTGTCACCTCGGCTGTTTCTGGCCGGCGCAGGTGCCCGATCAGTTGAACCATGCGCCTGACTGGACGAAGAAGTGCGCCGCCGCGCAGAAAGACTGGCGCAAGATCGACTTGATTTTTCCGTGATGACACCCGCGTCCCGGCTTCCCGGCTTCCTGGCTTCCTGGCTTGGCCGCCGACCGGCCGCCGTCGGTGCCGGCGTCGCCATCATGTGCGCGGTTCTGGTTGCCGCGACCACGCCCGAAGCCGCAAGCCCTACGCCCCAGGCCTCTCAGACTCGCGGCCGCGGACAGGCGCCGCCGGCGGCGATGGGCACGATCTACCTCAGCACCTACAAGGGCGTCATCGCGGTCCTCGACGAGGCGACTGAAAAGATCGTCGGCGAGATTCCGAGCAAGATCGGCATCCCGTCCGACGTCACGTTCTCCGACGATCGCACGAAGCTCTACGTGCAGGACACGAGCTACGAGAAGGTCGAGATCATCGATCGCGTCAAGCGGGAGTCGATCGACACGTTCACCTTGAGCGAGGGCGGCGCGCGCACGCGCATCTGGAACCTGCAGCCCGACCCGCACGACAAGTACCTGATTCTCGTCATCAAGAAATACACGCTGCAGGCGGACAAATGGGAGATCGGGCCGCCGACGCTCGTGCAGTACGACCTCGCCTCGAAGAAGATCTCGCGGACGATTCCGTGGCCGAAAGGTGAAGAGCGCGAAGGCGTCGGCGTGATCTTCTCGCCCGACGGCAAGCTCCTGTACTTGATGGGCGAAGACGTGCTGATTTACGAGACCGAGAATTTCACCGAAGTCGATCGCTGGGAGGTGTCGCGCCCGATCGAGCCGGGCGCCGGACGCGTCAGCTTCGGCGGCCTCGACCCGTTCAGCGACGAGCCCGGCTTCTTCACCGGTCTTTTCACGATGCAGGACCCGCTGCAGAACCGGCGAATCATGGGGATCGGCCGGATCGAGCTCGCGAAGAAGAAAATCGACTTTCATCCGATCGGACCGGCGCGCGGGCTGGGGTTCACGGTCGCGCCCGATCGCAAACGTGCCTACGGCCTCTTCCGGGACATCGTCGAGTACGAGTTCTGGGCGTTCGATCTCGAGACGTTCCGCGTGGTGCAGCGCGCGCCGTTCCGCGGCCGGCCGCGCATGGCGATGCGGATCAACAGCGCCGGGAACATCCTCTACATCTATCAGGCCGGCAACACGATCGATCTCTATGACGCAGCGAGCTTCAAGCTTCTCCGCACCATTACCCTCGACGGCGACATGACGTCGTTCACGCTGCTGCCGCCGGGCCCGGGTACACGTAGGGCGGGGCTGTAGCCCAGCCGGCGCGTGCCGCCCCTTAAGGGCGGCCTACATTTCATGGATCGCCGAGCGTTCGCCTACATCCGGCCGTATTGGCGGCGGCTCGCCGGCGTGCTCGCCATCAGCCTCGTAAGTACAGCGCTCTCGCTCTATCTGCCGTACCTCACGAAGTCGCTGGTGGATGACGCGCTCGTCGGCCGCAGCCTGGCCGCGCTGCAGCGAATCGTCGCCATCTTCGTCGTCGCCGGCGCCGCCGGATTCGCGCTGACGGTCGTCAGCGGCCTGCTCTACACGCGCGTCTCGGCGGAAATTCTCTTCGACATGCGGCGCGAGCTGTACGAGCACCTGCAGCGGTTATCGCCGCGCTTTTACGCCGCCACGCGGCTCGGCGACATCGTCTCGCGCATCAACAACGACATCGGCGAGATCCAGCGCGTGGCCGCCGAGGCTGCGCTCGCCTGGGTCGGGAACATCCTGTTTCTCGGCGGCAGCGTCGCGGTCCTGATCTGGCTCGACTGGCGGCTGTTCCTGATCGGGCTCGCCACGCTGCCCGCCGCCGCCTGGGCGCTCGTCCGCTACCGCCGTCGCGTCGAGTCGCGCGTGCAGGATCTGCGCGAGCGGAGCGCGGACATCGGCAGCTTCCTCATCGAGACGCTGCAGGGCGTGCGCGCCGTTGTGACCTCGAACGCGCAGGTGCGCGAAGTGACCCGCTTCTCACGGCTCAACGACGCGTTCATCGGATCGCTCATGCGCCTGCAACGGGTCCACTATCTCGGCGGCGGCCTCCCGACCATGCTGCTGGGGCTCGGGACCGCCGCGGTCTTCGTCTACGGCGGCTGGCGCGTCGTCCAGGGCACGCTCTCCCTGGGCACGCTGGCCGCGTTCATGGCGTATCAGGCGCGCGTCGTGGCGCCGGTTCAGGCGTTGATGGGGCTGTACGGCGCGCTGGCCACCGCGCGCGTGTCCTGGCGCCGCGTGGCGGAACTTCTCGACACGAAGCCCGAGATCGTCGAACGGCCGGGGGCGGCGCCGCTGGCGGACGTCCACGGGCTGGTCGAGTTCCAGAACGTGTCGCTGTCGCATGGACGCGGCGCGCCGGTACTGGACGGCGTCAGCTTCCGGGCCGAGCCCGGTCAGATCGTTGCGATCGCCGGCGCGAGCGGCAGCGGCAAATCGACGATCGCGGATCTGCTCGTGCGGCTGCTCGATCCGGACTCCGGCACCGTCCGTCTCGACGGACACGATTTGACGTCCCTGCGCCTGACCGATGTCCGGCGTCACGTGCACATCGTCGATCAGGAACCGGTGCTGTTCCACACCACGATCGAGGAAAACATTCGATACGCGAATCCGGATGCGTCCGACGCGGATTGCCGCCGCGCGCTAGAGGGGGCCGGGCTCGCGGGCTTCGTCGCGACGCTGCCCGATGGCGTGCGGACCATCGTCGGCGATCGAGGGCTGGCGCTCTCGGCCGGCGAGCGGCAGCGCGTCGTGCTCGCGCGCGCCTTTCTGGCCGCGCCATCCGTGCTCGTGCTCGACGAACCGAGCGCAGCGCTCGATCCCGTCGCCGAGCGCGGAATCATCGCCGGCTACCGTCAGGCGATGCGCGGGCGGACCGTGATTGTGATTTCGCATCGCCTCGACGTCATCCGGACCGCGGACTGGGTCGTCGTCCTGGACGGCGCGCGCGCGGTCGAGTCGGGACCGCCGGAGGTGCTCCTCGCGCGCCGCGGCGTGTTTGCCGAATTGTTCAACGCGGATCGCCCGAGCGCGGTCCCGACGTGACGAACGGCTCGGCCGTCTCGCTGGCCAGATTCGCCGGGCGGACGGGACGAGGCGTTACGATCGCCGTCGTCGACAGCGGAATTCACGCGGCTCACCCGCACATCGGCAGCATTTCAACCGGGATCGCCTTTGACGCCGACGCGGGCGTGCAGCAGGACGTCACCGATCGGCTGGGCCACGGTACGGCTGTTGCCGCTGCAATTCGCGAAAAAGCTCCCGAGGCGGCGCTGGTTCCGGTCAAAGTCTTTGATCGCACGCTGGCCACGACCGCCCGCGCGCTTGCGGCGGCGATCGAGTGGGCTGCTGCGCAGGGCGTCGCGCTCATCAACCTGAGCCTGGGAACCGCGACCGCCGATCATCGAGCGGTCCTCGAGCAGGCGGTCGAACGCGCTTCGAATCACCGCGCGATCGTCGTCTCCGCCGCGCCACAGGAAGCCATGACCTTCCTGCCCGGCGCGCTTCCAGGCGTTGTCGCCGTCGAGGCGGACTGGATGTCTGCGCGAGATGTCATTTTTGTGCGCCGCGGTGACGCAGGCCAATTGATCCTGCGGGCATCGGGATTTCCCCGGCCCATTCCCGGCGTTCCGGTCGATCGCAATTTCAGGGGCGCGAGCTTCGCAGTCGCCAATGCGACCGGCTTCATTGCGCTGGCCATTGACGGCACGAGCGTGCGCTCGATTGCCGACGTGGAGCGATGTCTCCTCCCGTAGCGCGGATTGGTCCTCAAATCCGCCAGTCGTAGCGCGGATTGGTTCCCAAATCCGCGCCACAAGGCGGACTTGGAAATCAGTCCGCCCTACGTACGGTCCGCCCTTCGTACTACCGGCTGTCGAGAATCAGATGTCCGATGGCGGGCGGGTCATCGCCGGGCGCGGCTGAGACGACGATCGTGTCGAACCCCTGGTCGATCGCGCCCGGCGGCAGATCGATCGGATACCGCACGAGCCCCTGCGGGCGCCGGTGGGCCGGCACGGGAGAAATCTCAATGCGGCCGACATTCACGCCGCCCTTCAGGAACACAATCGAGTACGTGTCGTCGGCCCCCACGCTCACGTCGAGTTGGTGATGGCCGGGACGCTCGTCGCAGAGGATGGCCAGCGGCAGTTCCAGCCGTCTGACTCCGGCGTCATCCATCGCGACGCCCGTGTCCTTCACGATCGACATCTCGCGCAGGCGCGCAATCGATCCGGCGTGACGGTAATACCTGCGGTCGATCAGGTGATCGTACGCGCCGGTGTTCATGCGCCCGATTGCCGACAATCGCGCCTGGCTCCAGAGCGGCCTCGATCGGGTCAAAAGCGCGATCTGATCGTAGTACTCCGCAAGTGACTTGTCTTCGAGGAGGTTCGTCGATCGCTCGAGGCTCTCCGTGTACTGGATCGGAATCATGCGCCGGTAATGACCAACGCGCCAGGCCTCGTTGAAAACCGCAGGCAGCCTCGCCAGCAGCGGATCGGCGAGCGCGCACTCGTCGAGCACGTGCACGTAGGGTCCCAGATCCAGCCCGCTCTGGCCCAGCAGTCCGCACACCTGGACGACGCGCAACGTCGGTCTCGCGCCGGTATCGGTGGGCCATGCTGGATCTCGCAGCCGTTGACGTGTGGTGAGCACGAGCGATCGGTCTTTGAAGTAGATGCCCCGCTCGTCCACGATGCCGTTCGGTTTGACGCCCGGATCGACGACGCTGCTGTTCATCCAGAGCGGCACATGCGCGGCCGTGGATCCCACGAGCGCCAGCACGCCGATCGATCCAAGCCAGACTTCCCGCGACGCCACTGCCAGCCACGCGCACAACAGGACCGCCGCACACAGCGGCGCGGCCAGGAATCGCCCGGCCATGAAGTCGCCGCCGATCCAGACGACGTATCCCAGATACCAGACGATGCCCGCCGCGAGGGCGCGCGCGGCACTGTGCCGCGTCGCCACACCGATCACAATGGCGAACGCGATCGTCACGAGCGTGATCGGATCGCGATCGAGAGAGTCCACGAGATACAGCCAGCCCTGGCGGCGCAGCTCACCGCCGCTCACCCCGGTTGCGAGCTTCGCGTACGCGGTGTTCGGGAATGGAAACCCGTAATAGATCGTCGCAAAGGCCGTCCACAACAGAGCGGGCATTGCGCCGATTCCGAGTGCCACGGCAACGCGCCGAAAGTTTCGCGCCTGATAGCTGGCGACGAGCGCCAGTGGCAGGACGAGCAGCACGGCATCGGGACGGGTCAGATACAAGAGCGACACGAGCGTCCAGAGTGCGGCGAGCCGCCGGCGATCCGTCGCGGGCATGGCGAGGAACAACCACAGGAACAGCGCAATCAGCAGGTTGAAGAGCGGATTCTCGAGGCCGGACACGTCGAAGTCGACGCAGGCGCGCGAAAAAACCAGCACGACGGCGGCGAGCGCCGCCTGCCAGACCGTCGCGGCGCGCCTGATCGCGATCCAGAACGCGATCAGCGACACCACCACCGACAGCGCAATCGTGGCAACGAACAGATTGCCGGCAAGGAGATAGGTGCCTGTCAGGAGCAGCAGCCAGAGCGGGTGCGTGAAGGTCTGGACGCGCTCGGCGATGTTGAACGTGAGACCGAAGCCGTGCGTGACGTTCAGCACGGTTCGCCACGAAATCGCCGCGTCGTCGCTGATCCAGGCGGATCGCAACAACAGCACGGCAAACACAACCGTGACGAGCGCCGCCAGGCGCCAGGGCAGCGTGACTCGCGTGTCGGCGGCTGGCAGGCCGACCTCCTGCGGCATGCGGTCGAGGATTATACGGCCTTGGTCTTCTTTGCTTTACCGCCCGTCTGCCATGAACGCGTCCGTGACGATCCGAATCGTCTGACCAGCCGTGCCCAACCCGTCGATCGCGACGACGTCGAACCGGCAGCGTTGATCGACCCGCCCGGTCCAGGCCAGATAATCCAACGCCATCGCGCCGATCCGCCGGCGCTTGGAAAACGTCATCGCTTCGGCCGCCTCGCCGTATTTCTTGTTCCGCCGGGCCTTCACTTCCACGAACACAATGGTCCGGCTGTCTTCGCAGACGATGTCAATTTCTCCAAACCTGGTCCGGTAGCGTCTGGCAAGAACCTCGTACCCTCGCCGCTGCAATTCGCGGCACGCGAGCTCTTCCCCTTGTTTTCCCAAGGATTGTCGATCGGTCCGATCGATCACGGCCGTCACATGAGCAATGTCCGTGCCAGAAGACGGAAGTCATTTATCTCAGGATCTTGAATTCCTCGAGGAAGGCAGCCACGTCCGGCCAGAAATTGGCGCCGTTGAGGCTGTGACCGGCTGAGGGATACACGACGCGGCGATATGGCTTTCCGGCGGCGATCAACTCGTCGAGAATCGCCACGCATTCCTGATCTCCTGGCCGACGGTGACCGTGGGGCCGACGAGGAGAATCATGAACGCCGGGTGCGAACGCTTCGCAGCGACCGGGATGATCCAGCCCGCCTGACTTGGCCCGACGAAACCGATGCGAGTCCGATCTACGTCGGGAAGCGTTCGCAGAAACGCGGCACCTGCCGCCATGTCGCTCGAGAGATCGCCAAGCCCTGGCGGACGCTCGAGGAGATACCGCAGTGAGACGTCGCCGTTGACGATGGAGCCTGTGCTGGAGCGCAGCAGCTCGGCCGGGGGCGATTGGGCCGCCGATCCGCAGAAACTGACGCCGAGAGTGAAGCCGATGACCGGCAGGAGTGACCTTGAACGGCGCATGCTCGCGCTGCCTCAGAGCCTCATGGCCTCATCGCCTCAGAGCAGCCTCATCGCCTACCTCTTCAAGTTCTTTGCAAAGAACCTGTCGACACGGTTCCACGCGTCTCTCAGGACGTGCTCGCGAGTGAAATAGTGGAACTCGCCCGGGTACATCATGAATTCGACGAGATCGCCTTTGCCGCGCTTCAACGCTTCGTCGACGACCCGCACCGAATGCAGATATGGGACGTTGACGTCGGCGGTACCGTGCAGGATGAGAAGCGGACGCGCCAGCTTGTCGATGTGCGAGACAGGCGAGGCTTTCGCGTAGACCTCGCGATTCTCGTCGGGCTTGCCGATTCGGCTTTCGGTCCACGACCCGTGGAACGGATCTTCGTAGTACATCGCGTAGTCGGCGACCCCCGCGACATCGACCGCGGCCCGGTACAGCGTCGGCATCTGCGTCACCGCAAGCAACGTGAAGAACCCGCCGTAGCTGAGGCCCCAGACGCCGAGCCGATCGGCGTCCACATACGGCAGCGTCTTGAGGTAATGCGCCGCGAACGCCGCGTCCATGAAGTCGTACCCGCCGACGTCCATGTAGACGCCGTCGCGCCAGGCGCTGCCGTAGCCGATGCTGCCGCGATAATCCGGCGCGATGACAACGTAACCCTGCTGCAGCAGGTACTGGTGGAAGCTGTAATAGACCGCGTAGTTCCGCTGGATGTGCCAGCCGTCGTAGTTCTGATTGACGCCGTCGCCGTGAATCCAGACAATGGCCGGATGCTTGACGGCGCGATTCAGCGCCTTCGGCACGAAGAGATACGCCGGAACTTGTTTGCCGTCAGGCCCCGCGTAGTGCACCAGCTGCGGCTCGACCAGCGCGCTCTTATCCAGCCCGGCGGGTAGTGACTCGGTCAGTCGTACCGGTTTGGCGTTTGGCGTGACCGCGTCAATCACGAACAAGTCGGCTGAGTTCTGGGGATCGGTGTGCTGGTAGACCAGCCTGCGCCCGTCGGGTGACCATAGCGGCGCGGTGTTGGTGCCGCGTCCACTGGTCAGCATTCGAATGGCTGCAGGGCCGGAGCTTCCGCCAATCGTCGCCAGACCAAGGTGACGCGTTCCGGGATTCGCGCCCTCATTCGAATCGAACGCGATGCGCGTGCTGTCCGGTGACCAGGCCGGACGCCAGACTTCGAACTGCCCTTTCGTGATCTGCTGAACTGGCGGCGTGCCATCAGAGCCTGTCGCCGATTGCGGCGCGGCGGCCACGTAGAGGTGATCCCAGCCGTCGCGATCGCTCAGAAAAGAAATCCACTTGCCGTTTGGTGACGCTTGCGAACCTGCGCCGGCGCCACCCGGGATGCTCCAGAACGATACCTTCACGTCCTCGCTCACGAGCGTCTGCGTGCCGGCGTTCGTGTCGACGACGAAGACGCTCCGCCGTTTGAAGTCCGGCGCCTGCCGGTCGACCAGAATGCGCGTGCTGTCGAGCCAGCGATTCGCGCCGCCGCCGCGACCGCCGCCGCCCGCGCCGGCCGCGTTGATCTTCGTTGGAGTTCCCCCCGCGACAGGAACGATGTAGATGTCGGGCGGCGGTCCGGGAACGTTCTCGGTGATGGTGTAGATGATTTTGGCGCCCGAATAGGCGGGTGTCTGTTCGTGTCGAATCGTCTGGCCGCCGCCGACGGTGAACATCAGCCGCTCACCGTCCGCCATCCATGACACGTTGGCGACGGGGCCGTTGAACGTCGCGACCGTCGTGTCGCTGCCGTCTTGAATCGATCGCACGTGAATCTCAGCGGGTCCGGGTGTCGCCGGTGCAGGATTCGCCGGCGGTGGTGCCGCGCCAGCGCGTCCACGTCCGCCACCTCCACCGGCGCCCGCGCCGCCGGCCGGCACCGGCCCGCCGGCGATGTACGCGACGCGCGTCCCGTCGGGCGAGGGCGTCAGTCCACGGCCCGGCACTTGCGGCCACAGCGGCCTGGCGGCGTCCTGCCCGTCGGCCGACGCCTGCATCAGTTGATTGCCTCGCATGAAAAAGACTCGACGGCTGTCGGCGCTCCAGAACACGCCGCCGGCGCCTCCGCCATCTACGGTGATTGCCGATGGCTTGGCGGATCCGTCGGCCGGCACGACGTAGAGATTCGCGACGCCGGCGCGTTCCGACACGAACGCGATGCGTTGACCGTCGCGCGACCACACCGGCGCGGACGGATGTTCGATGTCGATGAGCTTGTCGATGGTCAGTCGCCCGGCCGGCGATGCGGCCGTGCGCGCCTGCTCCCGCCCGTCGATCGCCAGAATGACCGACGAGGCGGCGGTCGTAACCACGAGAGCGACAACAAAGATGCGGCGGAACATGGGAGATCCTTTCTGACCACGCAACATTACGCCCAAACGTCCCAAACCTGCTACCGTGGCGGCGTGTAATTCGGAGAGGATCGAGAGGTCGGACATGAGATCGACGATCGCGGTCGCCGGAACGGTTCTCGCGCTGGTCGTTGCCCCGTCGTCAACGGTTGCCCAGCACGAGGATCACGGTGCGCCAATCGCCGGCCGGATTCCGGCCGAGATCATCCACCGTCCGCTTCCGCTCAGGACAGGGATCGGCGTCGTCCACCACGCCACCAGCGCGAAGTCGGCCGAGGCCCAGCAGTTCTACGAGCAGGGCCTCGCCTATCTGCATTCGTACGTGTGGCTCGAGGCCGCGCGATCGTTCAATGAAGCGCTCAGGCGCGAGGCGTCGTTCGCCCTGGCCTGGGTCGGCCTGAGCCGCGCGCTGACCGGGCTCGAGGACCACAACGCGGCCGTCGCCGCGCAGAAAAAGGCGGAAGCGCTGGCGGCGTCCGTCACACCGCGGGAACGGAAGTGGATCGACGCGCGGACGGCGCAGCTCGCCTCGCTGGGCGATCGGCAGAGCGTCGAAAAACGTGACGCCTATCGCGCCGCGCTCGACGCCGCGCTCGAGCAGGACCCCGGCGACGCCGAGCTGTGGACGCTGCGAGGGAACTTCGAGGAACCGGGCCTATGGGCGGCGGGCCGCGGACAGCGCGGCAGCGCCTCGGCCATCGCGTTCTACGAGCGCGCGATCGCGCTCGTGCCCGGCCACTTCGGCGCGCATCATTATCTGATCCACACCTACGAGATGATCGGGCGCTTCGAGGAGGCGGTGACGCACGGAAAGATCTACGCCGATGCGGCACCCTCGGTGCCGCACGCCTTGCACATGTACGGCCACGATCTCATGAAGATCGGCCGGACGACAGAAGCGCTCGAGGTGTTCGATCGCGCGCGGCGGCTTGAAGAGACCTACTACGAGAGCGAGAAGATCGCGCGCGACTATGACTGGCATCACGCGCATAACACAAGTTTGCTCGCGTTCAGCTACCGGCACGAGGGGCGGTTGCGCCAGGCCGAGGGTTTGATGCGGCAGGCCGCCGCCGTCGGTCAGCAAAATCCATCGCGTCAGGGGTACTACAAAGGCGTGCTGGTCGATTTCCTGATCGCCACCGGGAAACTCGATGAGGCCCTGGCATCGGCGAAGAAGATGATTGAGGACCAGGAAGCGACAACAAGAACGCTGGGTCAGGCGCTCGCCGCCCGCGCGCTGCTTGCCGCCAATCAGGCAGCCGAGGCCAAGCCGTTTCTCGATGCCCTGCCGGCCGCCTCACCCGGTGGGTACAACGGCTCTCAAATCGATCTCGCACGCGGTGAAGCGGCATTGCGGGCCAACGACACTCAAACCGGCGCCCGGTTGCTCGAAGGCCTGCTGGTCCGCGCCAGACAGCAGCGGACGCCGGACGGCTGGATCGAGGGCGTGTTCTTCATCGAAGCCGCCTTCGACGTGGCGATGCGAGCCAACCAGCCGACGCTCGCCGCCAAAGCCGCCGCGATGCTGATGGAACACGATGCCGGCTACGGCGGCAGCCATTACGCGCAGGGCTTGATCGCGGAGCGTGACGGCAATCGTGCGGCGGCCGTCAAAAGTTTTCAGGAAGCAGCGTCTCTGTGGAAGAACGCAGACGCTGATTTCAAGCCACTGGCCGATGCCCGACGAAGATCGGCCACCTACTGACGGCGTCGAGCCTTCACTTCACCCGCTTTCCGTGCTTGATCACGACATCAACGCGCTGCAGCAAGTTGATGTAGCGAAGCACATCGCCGCGAACGGCGATGATGTCCGCGTACTTCCCCGGGGTCACGGTCCCGACGTCGCGATCCTTTTTCATCATCACTGACGGCCAGTACGTGGCGCCGCGAATCGCTTCCATCGGCGGAATCCCCATCTCGCGGACCCAGATGTCCACCTCGTTCCACGTGCTCTGACTGTGGAACTGCATCGGAATGCCGCTGTCGGTGCCGACGAGGAGCGTCGCACCCGCCTCCCGCAGCTGGGTGATCTTTCGTTTGAGCGTCGGCTTCCGCGCCGGCGTGAGCTGGTAGTAGCTCAGCGTCTCGGGATGCTGCAGGGAGCGGCGGATGTCGGCGACGGTGTCGGCGGTGAGACCGAGCGTCCACGACGGATCGTCGAGCATTTCGGGGTTGTCGCGCAGGTAGTCGTAATTGAACAGCCCTTCGACTGTCGGCGTCCAGAAAAACGGACCCAGACTCATCTGCGACGTGCGCGCGCGGATCGCATCGATGATGTCGGCCGGATATTCCGGCGCCGTCGCCAGACCCGTGTGCTCGAAGTTGTCGACGCCGGCGGCAAGCCCGCGGCGGATTTCTTCGGGACGATGCGAATGCGCTACGACCGGCAGCTGACTGGCGTGCGCGGTCCGTACCACCATGTGCACTTCGTCCATCGTCATCTGATCCTGATCGATCAGCTTGATGACGTCGACGCCCGCCTTCGCGAGCCGCTCGACTTTCTCCTTCGCGTCGTTGACGCCGTTCACGCCCCAGCGGAAATACTCGGTGCCCGGATAGGGCGCGTGCTGGATGAACGGGCCCGAGACGTAGAGCGTGGGGCCTGGAATCTCGCCGCGATTGATGGCATTCCGGACGTTGAGGCTGGCCTCCAGCGGCCCTCCCAGATCTCGCGCGGTCGTCACGCCGGCCATGAGCAGCTGACGCGCGGAGGCGGGCATGATTTCCTTCTCGAGCCGGGGCGGATACGTCTTGTCCCAGTAGGCGTAATCCGAGTGGCCGTTGATCATGAGGTGCACGTGCATGTCCCAGAGACCGGGAAGCACGGTCATCCCCTCGGTGGAAATCACCTCGACGCCTGACGGTACCGCCAGAACGCCCACCTGGCCGACGGCCTTGATGCGCTCGCCTTCGACGAGGACGACCGAATTTCGAATCGGCGTGCTGCCGAATCCGTCGAGGAGCGTGCCGCCGACGAGCGCGATCGGACGCGCGGGTGTTTGAGAGACGTCGGCCGGTACCGAGCGCGCGCCGGGTGATCCGAGCGCGCCGGCAGCGATGATGAAGAGGGCGACAGCAGGAAGAGTGGCGAGACGTCTCACAGCGGCCTCCGGGGTGGAGGCCATGTTACGGCAGAAGGGCTGTGCCCAAAAAACGACGATGTGACGCGGCAAAGTCGAGAGATGGTTGGGCGCGGCTGAAGGGCACTCGCGCCTGCGCTGCCCGAGTCTCCGCGTGAGGGCTCGCGTCGACCTACTTTGAGGTACGTCCGCCACCGCGCATTCTTGGGCAAAGCCAGGCAGAAGGCCTTTCCTTTTGCCCTGTGCCCGTTGCCCTCGTTATCGCCGGAGCGCCGGCACCATCATTTCGCGCCGCACCTGACGCTCCGTGTCGATTGCGCCGTTACTTTCGAAGTTCGCGTCGCTCACGACCCAGCCGATCTGGGCATAGAGCCGCCGCAGATCCGCGGCGACGCGGACATCGGGCGCGCGAATGATCTCGAGTGCATGGTGCAGCTCGTGGCCCAGCATTTCAATCCGTCGGGGATATGGCGCGGTCCTGGAGATCACTATACGAATGAACCGGCACTGATCGTTCGACGCGAACAGCGTTGTCACACCCTCCGTGCGCGTGTCGAATTGCAGATCGACATAGACGATCGAATCCGATGCCTCGATCTCCTGCAGGAGCCGCACGACGGTGGGCGAACGATTGACGGCGTCCTGCAGGAGCCGCTGCGCGGCTTCCGACAGCGGACGCACGCGCGTGATCGACGATGTGGCAGCCGGAGGCCCTGCGGCAATGAATGCAAGCAGCGCGATCGCCGGCAGCATGTGGAGAGTCCCACATCATGAGACGGATCTGCATCACGCGTCGTTTGCGCTCGGCGCAGGAAATTCGTCACGCGAATGAAAAATATTTGCAAAGGCGGTCGGGCCTGTCCGGAACTGGAGCGTCAACGTGTGGAATTGGACAGATTGTCCCGGCCTTCGACACGACGTTCGATCCGTCCCAGCACAGACAGGATGAGCCACATGAGCAGCGTCGCGACGATCGCGATGCCGAGCCCGCCGAGGCCGACCGCGAGGCCGATCGCCGCCGTCATCCACACGCTCGCCGCCGTCGTGAGTCCATGGATCTCGTGCTCGTCTCGGAGCTTTAGAATTGCGCCCGCGCCGATGAACCCGATGCCGGTGGAGACCCCTTGGAGCACGTTCGGGAGACTCGACGACATGTGCAGCTCGATCGGCACAACGATGAACAGCGCGGATCCGAGCGCCACCAGCATGTGCGTGCGCAGTCCGGCCGGCTTGCCGAGCCGCTCGCGCTGAAATCCCACCACCGCCCCCAGACCCGCCGACGCCACCAGCCGGATCAGCACGCGACCGAGGTCGTGCCAGTTCCCGAGGCCGCCAAGCAGTTCGTTCAGGAGGAAATCCATGCCTCGAAGCATGACACGGGCAGCCATCCCATCGCCCATCCCACCGGCGGTCCCTGTGATAGGTTGGCCGCATGCCGCTGGAAAACCCCGTTCGCGATACTCGACGTCTCACGCTGTGTCTGATCGTTGTCGCCGCCGGTTCGCTGTCTATCGATCGCGGCGTCTCCGCTCGCGACGAGGGCATGTGGACGTTCGACAATCTCCCGCTCAAGACGCTGAAGGACAAGTACGCGTTCGCGCCGACGCCCGAATGGCTCGATCTCATTCGCTTGTCGAGCGTCAGGTTCAACGACGGCGGATCCGGATCGTTCGTGAGCGGCAACGGTCTCGTGCTCACCAACCACCACGTCGCGGCGGGCCAGCTGCAGAAACTGTCGACGCCAAAGCGGGACTACCTCAAAGAGGGGTTTTACGCGGCGACGCGCGTCCAGGAGTTGAAGTGTCCCGACCTCGAGCTGAACGTGCTCGCGTCGATTGAAAACGTCACCGAGCGCGTACGCGCGGCCGTCAAGCCCGGGCAGAACGATCAGCAGGCGCTGGACGCACGCCGCGCCGAAATCTCGCGGATTGAAAAAGAGAGCCTCGACAAGACCGGATTGCGCTCCGACGTCGTGCCGCTCTACGCCGGCGGCGAGTACTGGCTGTACCGCTATCAGAAGTACACGGACGTGCGTCTCGTCTTTGCGCCGGAGCAGCAGGCGGCATTCTTTGGCGGCGATCCGGACAACTTTACGTACCCGCGCTACGACCTCGACATGGCGGTCTTCCGCGTGTACGACAAGGGCCGCGCGGTGAGCTCGCCGCATTACCTCAAGTGGTCTCCGAAAGGGGCTGCGGCCGGTGACCTCGTGTTCGTCTCGGGCCATCCGGGGACGACCGATCGCCTGAAGACGCTGGCCCAGCTCGAGTTCCTCCGCGATGTGCTGTACCCGATTTCGCTCGCGACGATCGAGCGGCGGCTCGGCGCGCTGCGCGCGTACGCCGCCCGCGGATCCGAACAGGCTCGCCAGACGACCGACTTCGTGTTCGGTCTGGAGAACGCCCTCAAAGCGCTGACCGGCGAGTCTCGCGGACTGTCCGATCCGGAGATCTTCGAGAAGAAACAGCGCGACGAGAAGGAGTTCCGCGGACTCATCGACGCGAACGCCGAATGGAAGGCCGCGTACGGCAGCGCGTGGGAGGACATCGCACGCGCCGAGGGACGCGCGCGCGAGCTGTACAAGCCGTTCCGATTTCGCGCGCTGCGCGGGTCGACTATCGCGGGACAGGCGTTCACGATCGTCCGCTACGTGCAGGAAATCGCAAAGCCGGATGCGGAGCGGCTCGACGGCTTCCACGACTCGCAGCTCGAGTCCCTGAAGTTCGGCCTGCTCTCCCCCGCGCCGCTCTATCCGGACATGGACATCGCCGTGCTGGCCGACAGCCTGCAGCAGTCGCTCGAGGAGCTGGGTGCCGACGATCCGTTCATCAAGGCCGCGCTCGCCGGCAAGACGCCGGCGGACGTCGCCAAGGCGGCGATCGGCGGCAGCAAGGTCGCCGACCCGGCGTTCCGGAAGTCGCTGGTCGAGGGCGGCAAGGCCGCCGTGATGGCATCGACCGACCCGCTCATCACGCTCGCCCGCAACGTCGAGCCGATCATCCGGCAAACCAACAAGTCGTTCGAGGACGACGTCGAGAGCGTCGAAGCGTCCGCGGGCGAAAAGCTCGGGCGGGCGCGCTTTGCCGCCTACGGCAAATCGGCGTACCCCGACGCGACGTTCACGCTGCGCCTGACGTTCGGCACCGTGCGCGGGTATCCGATGAACGGCACCCAGGCGCCGCCCATGACGACGTTTTTCGGGCTGTTCGATCGCGCGCAGAGCTTCGGCATGAAGCCGCCGTTCAACCTGCCGCCGCGGTACACGCAGCGGCGGGCCCAGCTCACGCTTTCGACGCCGCTCAACTTCGTCTCCGATTGCGACATCATCGGCGGCAACTCGGGATCGCCGGTCATCAACCGCGACGGACAGCTCGTCGGGCTCATTTTCGACGGCAACATCGAGAGCCTCATCGGCAACGTCGTCTACAACGGCAACACCAACCGCGCCGTGGCCGTGCACAGCGCCGGCATGATCGAAGCGCTGCGCAAGCTCTACGACGCCGGGGCGCTGGCCGACGAGCTGCAGGGTGTGCGCCGCGCGCCGGCCAAGCGCTCCGGCCTCTGAGCCCGGAGGACGGCGATTGGCGCATATCAGGATGGAGGTCATCATGCGGGCTCCATCATTGCCGGCCATCGCGTTGTGCCTGCTGCCCGCGCTCGCGGCGGCGCAGACTCCGGTCGAACCAAGCCGGCCAGAGATTCTCGGCACCGTCTCGCTCGCAAATCTTTGGGACGACGAGTCGTCGTTGGGAACCGGGCTCACTGGCGGAGCTGGCGTCGGCTATCGCTGGCGCGGGCGCGTCGGGGTCGAAGGGCGAGTAGAGTGGTTCTCGCACGAACGCACGTTCTTGAGCGGTGTGCGGTTCCATGCTGAAGGCACACGGGTCCTCGGACAAGTCGCGTACTACTGGTTGAACGGAAAGGCCCAACCCTTTGCGGCGGCAACCGTCGGGGTCATCCGCGTCAACCAAACCAATGAATCCCCCATCTTTGCACCGGGACCAGGAGGACTGCCGAATCGGATCGGCACGAATGTCGTGAGCGGCCGCGCAACCGACTTCGCCTGGGGCGGAAGCAGCGGCGTCAGAATCCGGCTGACGGATCGACTGGCGTTGAGACCGGAAGCCGGAATTTTGCTGAGCGTGCCGCACAACTTCATCGACATTCGATTCGGCGTGACTGCAGCCGTCAGCTGGTAACGATCACCAGTACTTCCAGCGCGGCACGACGCGCGGCTCGAACGCGAACGTGACATTCGGCCGCGGCGTGACGACGACACGCACCCAGCCAACGAGCGGCGATCCCGGCACCTGCAAACGCGTGAGATTGTCGAGCCGACGGCCCGTCGTGCGCCGGACGAGCGGGTGATCGACGAGGTAGATGTGGTCGTCGCCCTGAGTCACGAGCACGGGACGCGCGAAGGCCTCGATCCCCTCCTCGAGCGCCGTGAGAAATGGCTCGTACGTCTCACGTTCGGCATCACCGGGGCTCCGCTCGAAGGCCGGATTCGCGTGAAACCCGACAACGACGGCCGCGGCGCCGGCGGCAATGGCCCCGGCGAACGTTTCCCGGATCCATGCCGTCGCCGCCGCCGTCCGTTTGACGACCGCCTCATCGCTTCGCGCCGTCCGGCCCGGGTAGCGTTCCGTGCCGTTGCCGCTCCCAACCAGATGAACCGTGGCGAACACAATGCCTTCGTGCGTCCACCGCACGTGCTCGACGAATTCCCTGAACGGCTGCTGGGACGCCTGCGTGACGACCGCGAGGCGGCGCCCTCCAAGCGTCTGCGGTGATGGGAAGAAGACTTGCCGCAGATGCGCGAGCCGTTCCTGGGGGTCGTATCCGCCTTCCTGCTGCGTCCAACAATCCGTCCACTCGTTGTCACCGGGTGTGTACATCACCGGCTGCGGCAGGCTGTTGAACCATCGGAGGCTGCGCTCGTAACGCGCATCGCTGCACGGCCTCCAGAAAATGTCGCCGACGTGAAGGACTATGCGCAGATCGTGCGCGCGAAGATCTTGGAGCACGAGCCGGTATTTGATGTCTTCCCAGACGTAGTACGGAGCGTCGCCGAGCACGGCGAACGCAAATGTTCCAGGCGCGTTCGGTGACGGCGCAGGGGGCCCGGCCGACAGAACTGCCGCGATCAAAAACGCTACAAAAATGGCAGCGACGAGCAGTCGTCTGCGCACCTGCGGCACCACAAACTCAGTCTAGCGGCTCACGGGTTGCAAGCAGCTACCCTTGTTGGCCATCGGCGGCACCACGTTGTCTGCGCCGCATGGAACTCCTTCCTGCGACGCATGGGCATGGATCGTGCGTCTCTTCCTTTTGGTCGACCCGACTTCGAAGTTTGAAGTTCGAAGTTCTTGTTTGAGGGAGGGACCTTATGCGAGTTGCATTGATCGCGGCCACTTTGGCGTTGGCCGTTCCAGCTTCTGCTCCGGTGTCTGCCGCGCAGCGCGGCGGCGTGAGCGGAGTGACGGCAAATGCTGCGCCGGCCGGGTCGCCGACGGAGTTCACAATCACCGGCGAGAATCCATGCCCGACAGTCAGCATGGCCTACGGCGACGGCACCGTCGAAACGCGCATCATCCGGTCCGTTCCGGCGACTGTGTCTCATACGTACGTGCAGCCCGGCACCTATTCCGTCCGCGTGACGGGGCTTGGCGGCTGCAGAGGCGCGGCCGATACGACCCTTCGAACGGCGGCGGTCGGTGCGGGTCAGCAGCCTGTCGACGTTCAGCGGTTCCAGGCGATGGACGTCAACCGGGACGGGCGCATCACGCGCGACGAATGGCGCGGCAGCGCGCAGTCGTTCCGCGTCCATGACTGGAACGGCGACGGCGTCCTCTCGGGCGACGAAGTCCGCACCGGCTCGTGGCGCCAGCGACAAGGGGATCCGGACTACACGCCGGACCAGTACGTCTTCAACGACTGGACCGAACGCCGCTTCCAGCTGATGGATCGCAACCGGGACGGCCGGCTCACGCGCGCCGAATGGACCTACGACGTGGAGTCGTTCGTTCGCGCGGATCGCAATCGGGACGGCATTCTCACGAGATCAGAGTTCCTCAATTCTGATTTCGACGACGACCGCGGCGATCAGTTCGATTACCTCGACATGAATGGCGACGGGCGCATCCAGTTGAACGAGTGGCACGCCAGCCGCGAGGCCTTCAACTGGCTCGACCGGAACAACGACGGCGTGCTGACGCGCGCCGAGATGGCAGGCACGAATGTGGACACTGGCGATCAGTTCGCGAGCCTCGACCGGAACAACGATCGCGCGATCGAGGTGAACGAATGGCAATGGTCACGGGCCAGCTTCGATCGGCTCGACACGAATGGCGACGGCCGTCTCAGCCGGGCCGAGTTCAATTCGGCAGGACCGCTCGGAACCGGTAACACGACGAGAACCCCGCTGACGGTCAGCTCGCAAGACCGCTGGACGGACACGGGCATCTACGTGGAGCCGGGGCAGACGCTGAACTTCCGCGCGACCGGCACGATCCAGATGTCCGAGGACGGCAACGACATCGCCGATCCGCAGGGCGCGCGCAGCGGCCGCCGAGCGCCGAATGCGCCGCTTCGTGAAGCACCGGCCGGGGCTCTAATCGGCCGCATCGGCAACGGCACGCCGGTCGTGATTGGCGCAAACGGTGACATGCGCGTCACCCGCGCGGGGCGGCTGTATCTCAGCGTGAACGACGACGAGTTGTCCGACAATCGCGGTGAGTACCGCGTCGTCGTCACCGTGCGGTAAGGTCGGGGTCAGACCGGGGTCAGACCGGGGTCAGACCCCGGTCTGACCCCGCGGTCGTCATCTCAATACATCCACTGGATCCACGCGCGTAGCTCGGAACGCCGGAACGAGACACGCGAGAATCGCGACGGTCACGAGGATCAGAATCGCGAGCGCTGATGCCGAGTCCGCCGGCGTGACACCGTACAAAAGACCGCCCAGCACCTTCGACAGACCAAGCGACCCGGCAATCCCAATCACCGCGCCGATCAGAATCAACCGGCCGCCGTGCCGCAGCACAACGGCGACGATCTCGCGCCGTGTCGCGCCCAAAGCCAGCCTGATGCCGAACTCACGGGTGCGCTGCGCGACCAGGTACGACATCACGCCGTAGATGCCGATCACGGACAAGACAAGCGCGGTCGTCGCAAACAGACCCAGAAGCCAGGTGGTGAACGTGGACGCAGACGTCTGCGCTTTCACCAGATCCGCCATCGTCGATACGTTGAAGACGACGATGGACGGGTGCGCGGTGCGGATGGCGGCGCGCACGGCGCTCGTTACGGAGGCGGGATCGATGCTGGTGCGAATCAATAGACCTTGGACCGCGCGATCCAGCGCGGGAAAGTACAGGTCCGGATCGCCGGTCGGATTCGACGGCAACCCGCGGTACTTCACCTCTCCGACCACGCCGACGATGGTGAGCCACGGATTCTGCGACGTGACGGCCCCGAACTTGATGCGCTTCCCGATGGGATCCTGATTCAGCCAGAAGCGCCGGGCCACGTTTTCGCTGACGATGACCGCTGTGCCGTCGGGTCTGGCTTCGCTCTCATGGAAGGTCCGGCCAGCCTTCATCGGGATCCCCAAGGTGTCGAAAAACTCGGGCGTCACCCGGTGCACGTACGCGCGCGGCATGGTCTGTGCGCCGCTGGTCGAATCCCCCTCGGCCGAGTAGAAGACGGCGGAGGTGTTGCCGTCGAGCGGCACGTCGCTGGCAAGGCTCGCCGATGTCACGCCTGGCACGGCACGGACGCGCTCGAGAATGACGGCACTGGAGACGACGAACGGCGGCGGCGGTTGCGCCGCGGCGGCCTGACCGCCGGCTGGCGCAACTGTCGGACCCCCGGCCGGGGAAGATCCGGTCGTTGGCGCGGGTTGACGCGGAACGCTCACGTCCAGCGTCAGCAGCGCCTGCGGATTGAATCCGGGATCGACCGCAGTCAGCTTCTGAACGGACCGGATCATCAGGCCCGCGCCGACGAGCAGCACGATGGCGAGCGCCACTTCGGCGATGACGAGCGCGGCACGGACGCGATTCGACCGCGCGCTGGTGGATCCACGCGCCGTCTCTTTGAGCGCGTCGCCCAGCTTCTCCGATCGCGTGTGCATCGCGGGCGCGAGCCCGAGGAGCAGACCGCAGACGAGCGCGACGGCGATCGTGAATGCGAGGACCACGACATTGATTCCCGGCTGGACAAAGGACGGAAACGTCACCGGGCTCGCGGCCGTGAGCGTCTTGACGGCCACCTGGGCGAATGCCACGCCGGCAGCGGCCCCTGCCAGCGTCAGCACGCAGCTTTCGGTGACGAGTTGCCGGAACAGTCGCGATTGCCCGGCGCCGAGCGCGCTGCGGACGGCGATTTCGCGCTGACGCGCCTCCGAACGCCCGAGGAGCAGATTGGCGACGTTCGAGCACGCAATGAGCAGCACGAAGCTCACCGCCGCCATGAGCGTGAGCACGACCGGTTTCAGTTGCCCGTACGTCTCGACCGACAGCGGGCTCACTTCGACGGCGCGCTTTTCATTGGTGTCGGGATACTGGCGCTCGAGCTGCTTCGAGATCACGTCGAGCTCGGCGCGCGCCTGATCGATCTTCGCGTCCGGTTTCAACCGCGCAATCGTCTGAAAGCCGCGACTCCCCCGGTTGTCGAACGCGGTGCCGCTCAACGCGAACGGAATCCAGAGTTGGGCGGTGTCCGAGACCCCGGTGAAACCGGGCGGCATGATACCGACCACCGTGTACGTGCGCGCCGAGGACTGAATCGTGTGATTGAGGATCGACGGATCGGCGTCGAAGCGCCGCCGCCAGAGCGCATCGCTCAGGATGACGACCATGTCGCGATTCGGAACCTGGTCCTCCTCCGGTTTGAACGTCCGGCCGTAGGCCGGTGACACGCCGAGAACCGCGAAGTACGGCGCCGACACCGTCTCGATCGGAATCCGCTCGGGCTCATCGAATCCCATCAGCGTCATCGTCGTCGTGGAGTAAGCGGCCATGTCGACGAACCTGGTCGATCGCGCCTGCCAGTCGAGATGATCGAGGTACGAATTGCCGCGGCGCTCGACGACCGCGCGCTGCACGTTGCCGATCAGGACGACGAGGCTATTCGCGTCCGGATACGGCAATCCACGCAGCAGCATCGCATCGACCAGGCTGAACATCGCCGTGTTGGCGCCGATGCCGATGGCGAGCACGAGGATGGTCACCACACTGAATCCGGGCGATCGCACCAGCGTCCGCACGGCATACCGCATGTCCTGAATCAGGCTGTCCATGGAAGGAAATCTCCATATCTCCCGGGTCTGCTCCCCGAGCGCCGTGACGTTGCCGAATTGCCGTCGGGCGGCAAGCGCCGCCTGCTCGTCCGTCAGACCGGTCCGCTTCCGCTCTTCCACGCGCATCGCGAGATGAAATGCCAGCTCGTCATCGACCTCGCGGGCGCGGCGGCGCCGGCCGGTCATGTCGAGCAGCCGGCGGCAGATGCTGATGAGGTCGTGGCGCGTCTTCATCAGGATCAGGCGGTCTGCATGACGCGCGTGACGGCCGAGGCGACGCGGTGCCAGTAGGCGGCCTCACGCTCGAGCTCGCGGCGGCCGAGCGCCGTGAGCCGGTAGTACTTCGCGCGCCGGTTGTTCTCCGAAGTGCCCCAGCTCGATCGCAGCCAGCCGCGCACTTCGAGACGATGGAGCGCCGGATAGAGCGCGCCTTCTTCGACGCGCAGCACCTCGTCGGACGCGCGCTGGATCGTCTGCGCGATGCCGTAGCCGTGCAGTTCTCCGCGCGTGAGGGTCTTGAGGATCAGCATGTCGAGCGTGCCCGGCATCAACTCACCGCTCGGCGGGGCTTCTCCCATAAGTTATTTAGGGATCGTGTACCGTGAGTCGGTGCGGTGTCAACTGGACGAATCCGGACAAGATCAGCGTCAAACTTCGAAGTTCGAACTTCGCGGTGCAAACCCCCGTCTCCCTAGAGGAACCCAGCGCCCCGCGGGTCGGGTTGCTGGGCTCGGGGGCAACTGTTACCCTTAGGTATCCACATGGATCTGGTCGCTTTTCTGATTGCCGTCAGCTTTGCGGCCGGCCTGAATGTGTACGCCACAGTCGCAACACTCGGGCTGCTCGCGCGGTTCAACGTGCTGACCCTTCCGGGATCGCTCTCGGTCATCACGAACGAGTGGATCATCGGCACCTGCGCGGTGCTCTTCGTCATTGAATTCGTCGCGGACAAGATTCCAATGTTCGACCTCGTCTGGAACGCGCTGCAGACGTTCGTGCGCGTCCCGGTCGGCGCGCTGCTCGCCTATAGCGCCACGAACGGCCTGTCGCCGACGTGGCAGCTCGCCGCAGCCGCGGTCGGTGGCGGCATCGCGTTTGCGGCGCACGGCGGCAAGACCGCGGCCCGCGCGGCCGTCACCCCGTCGCCGGAACCGGTCTCGAACTTTGTCCTGAGTGTCGGCGAGGACGCGTTCGCGATCTTCATCACCTGGTTCGCGACGCAACATCCTTATCTCGCCGCGATCATCGTCGTCATCCTGCTGGTGATCATCGTCGTGCTGGTGCGGTGGATTGTCGGCGCGATCCGCTCAATGATGCGATCCGCCGCGCAGCGATGGGATCGGCTCGCCGTCAAGGCGTAAGACCTCGGGTTTCGTGCAGGCCGGGGTCAGACCCCGAAACCTAGGGGTCTGACCCCGGCCTCTGCGAAACCTGAGGTCTTAATCGTCAGAAACTGCAAGTATCCGCAACCCGCTGGAAGCTCTTCACGTTGAATACCGGAAGATCCTTCTCGTCGACCTTGCCCCCGGGCGGCGGAGTCGGCAGCTGCTTGATCTCGGCCTGGCCCGTTACCTCGACCTTCGCGTTGACCTGGCTTTCGAAGTCCGGATCCTCCATCTGGGCCTGAATCCGGTACGTGCGCGGCGCGTCTCCTTTCTTTGCGGGGTCGATCGCACGCTCGAGCAGATACGCGTTCGGCTTGAGTGCCTTGACGATGCAGCCGACGACCTTCATGTCCTGCATCTTCGGGGGCGTTTGCTGCGCCGGCGGCGTCTGGGCCGTCTGTGCCATCCCGGCCATCGACAGCAGCGCACTGAGCGTAAGTACCTGGAATAGGTTGCGCTTCATGGCGTGGTCCCTCCTTGCAGGCCGCACAGCCGCGGCCTGAACTTCGAACTCAGAACTTCAAACTTCGAAGAAAATGCGAAGCTCCAAGTTCGAGGTAGCCTCTTTTTGCAGGGATAGCCCTTCTCAATTGTGACGATCGAACGGCGCGTCCGGCCTCACTCCTCCCGGAGCGCCATGACCGGGTTGAGGCGCGCCGCGCGCCGGGCCGGCCAGTACGCCGCAAGCACCGCCACAACGGCCAGCCCGACTATCGCGCCGATCATGGTGGCCGGATCGCCAGGCTCCAGGCCAAAGAGCAGCGAGCGCGCGCTGCGAGCCGCGGCGGCGGCCAGACCGGCACCGATGACAAGGCCGATCACGAGCAAGGTCATGGCCTCACGGACGACAAGACGTATGACGATGCGCCGGTCGGCGCCGAGCGCCATGCGGATCCCGATCTCGCTGCGGCGCCGCGCGACCATGTACGACAGGATGCCGTAGAGACCGATGACGGCGAGCAGTCCCGCAAGCCCGCCGAAGAAGCCCGCGAGCATTGCCATCAGCCGTTCCAACACGAGTGTTTGCGCGATCGTCGTATTCACCGCCACGGAATCGACAATGAGGCTCGGATCAACCTCCCCGACGGCGCGCGTAATCGCCGCGACGAGCGACGAAGGTGGCAGCGACGACCGCACCAGCACGTTCGTGTACGCCTCCGGTCTCTTCTCCTGCCCTTGCGAGATGAACAGACACGGTTCGGGATCTTCGCGCATGGTCCGGTATTTCGTGTCTTTGACGAGCCCGATGATCTGAATCGGGACGATCGGATCTCCGGCAGGCGGCTCGATGGCGAACGTCCGCCCGATCGGCGACGCGCCTTTCAGGATCTCCCGGACGAACGTCTCGTTGACGAGCGCGACCTTCGGCGATGACGTCGTGTCCTGATCCGTGAAGTCACGTCCCGACAGGATCGTCGTGCCAATCGTGCGGAAGAACCCGGCACTGACCTGATTCACGTTCGAGATGCCGAGCGGCTTGGAGTCGGTGCCCAGGATTCGCTCGTTCCACCCGTTGCCGCTGATGGGCACGATGGCGGCTTCGGCGGCCCGATCGACGCCGGGCACAGCCGAGACACGCTCGAGAATCCGGCGGTGCATCTCGGGGCGGCGCGACGGGTCCAGGTTCATGGGCGTCATGTCGACCGAGGTCGCGAGCATCCCGACCGGCTGGAATCCCGGATTGAGCGTCGTGAGGTTACGAAACGTGCGGACGAAGAGCAGGGCGCCGACGACCAGGACCAGCGACAGCGCAACCTGTGTGACCACGAGGATGCGTCCGGCACCGAATCTGCCGCGATCGGCGGTGAGGCCGCGGCCGGTGGCTTTCATGACGGTGCCGGGCGCAATGGCGGTCGCGCGCAGCGCCGGCGCCAGACCGAAGAGCAGACAGGTGAAAACGCCGAGCGCCGCCGTGAATGCGAGCACGCGCCAGTCGGGCTGGAGATCCACGAAAATCGCGTTGCGGCCGGCGTCGAGGAGCGCGACCAGCGAGCGGCTCGCCGCTTGCGCCACGGCGACTCCGGCGATCGCTCCGCAGGTTGAGAGCAGCAGGCTCTCGACGAGCAACTGACGCACGAGCCGGCGCCGCGAGGCACCGAGCGCCAGCCGCACGGCCATCTCGCGTGCCCGGGCGCTGGCGCGCGCGAGCAGCAGATTCGCCAGATTGGCGCAGGCGATCACGAGCACGAGGCCGGTAATCGCCAGCAGGATCCAGAGCGGGCTCGAGTACCTCGTTCGCAGGCTCGACACGCCCGATGCGGCCTCGAACGCCGCGAGTTTGTAGCCGAGATAGGTGTTCGCATCCTCCGGCGTGTACTTCGCGGGCAGGGTGGCCTTGAAGATCCCGTCCGAGATCCCCTTCAACTGAGTGGTGGCCTGGTCGATCGACACCCCCGGCTTCAGGCGCCCGATCGCCGCGAGCCACCATCCGTCCGGCTTGGGCAGGACGGCCTGGTCGCCGCCGACGATCCGGTCGGCGCAGAGCGGGAGCGCGATGTCGAAACCGCGTCCCACATCGACGCCAAAGAACGATCGCGCGGTGACGCCGACGATCTCGAACGCGTGTCCTTCGACCCGAAGCGTCCGGCCGACCGCGCCAGGGTCTCCGGCAAACTCCCGCAGCCAGAACGGATAGCTGAGCACGAGTCCGGCGGTCTGGCAGTCGCGACGATCGTCGGCGGGACCAAGCAGCCGGCCCGCCGCCGGCGTGATGCCGAGCACGGGGAACAAGTCTCCGGACACGAACAGGTTTCTGACGTAGCGCGCCTGCCCGCCCGTCGTCAGATTGAGCATCCGGTTGCTCCACGCAAACATGCCGGTGAACGAGGTCTGCTGCGCCTGAATCTGCTCCCAGAGCGCGTAGGTCAGCTGCGGGCGCAGCCCCGTGAACTGACCGGTCGCATTGCGGCGTTCGTTGATCCGGACTTCGGCGAGCGAATGCGGATCGGCGACCGGCAGCGATCGAAGGGTGACCGCGCTCAACAGCGCGAAGATGGCGCTGTTGGCACCGATTCCCAGCGCCAGGGTGATGATGGCGACCGCCGTGACGCCCCATGTTCGCCGGAGTGTGCGAAACCCGTACTTGACGTCCTGCCACAGTGTGCCGGCAGTGAAGAGGCCGCCGCCGCCGGGCACCGTGGGCTCGGGATCGGCGGCCCGCTCGGTCTGTCCGAAGGCCCGCGTCAGCACTTCGTTGGTGTCGAGCGCGGCCCGCGCGGCCCGCTCGGCTTCCGCGGACGACACGCCCTGCGCCTGGAGCTCGCGATAACGATCGTCGAGATCGTCCACTAGCTCGTCGACGATTTCCTTTTCGCGCGCGGCCGACAGCCGCAACGGGGTGAGACGGCGCCGCAGCTCGGGTTTCCAATCAGGCACGTTCAGCTCCCACGATTCGATTGATGGCGGCGACGAAGGCCTGCCAGCCGCTCCGCTGCTCGGCCAGCACCCGCCGGCCCGCCGGCGTCAGGCGATAACAGCGGCGGCGGCGCTCGTTGGGCCGCTCGATCCAGCGCCCCTGGATCCACCCGCGCTTCTCGAGGCGATAGAGCAACGGGTAGAGGGACGGGATGTTGAATCTCACGGTGCCGCCGGATCGCCGCTCGATGAGCTTGGCGATGTCGTAGCCGTGGCGCGCGCGGGTTTCGACGAGCGACAGGATCAGCAGCTCGGCGCTGCCCTTTTTCAGTTCCCGATCGAGAATTCGGCGTGTATATCGCACAGAAACATATGCTACTGGAATACATACAGAACGTTCAAGCTCTCTAGGAGTGAGACGGCCGGGGCGGCCGATCGGTTGTTACGACTGGCGGCTGACCGCCGCGAGCGCCTGATCGAACACGTCGACGACGGTATCCGCTTGATCCTTCGTCAGCACGAGCGGCGGGGCGAACCGGACGGCATTGCGGCCGGCGCCGAGAAGGAGCACGCCGCGGCTGAACATCTCCTGCACGAGACGGTCGCGCTCGGTCGTCGCGCGCTCCTTGGTCTGACGGTCGCGCACCAGCTCGACGCCGATCATCAGCCCCTTGCCGCGGACATCGCCGATGAGCGGATGCGTATCCATCAGCCCGCGCAGCCGGCCCATGAGATGGTCGCCCACCTCGGCGGCATTGCGCACCAGCCCTTCCTTGAGGACCTTGATCGTCGCGATCGCGGCGGCGCAGCTGACCGGATTGCCGCCGAACGTCGACGCGTGCGCGCCGGGCGGCCAGGTCATGAGCGACGCACGCGAACTGGTCACGCCAAGCGGGAGCCCGGACGCAATGCCCTTCGCGATCGTCACGATGTCCGCCGTGACGTCGAAGTGCTCGCACGCAAACATGCGCCCGGTGCGGCCCATCCCCGATTGCACTTCGTCGGCGATCAGCAGCATGCCGTGCTGCGAGGTGATCTCGCGAAGCCGCTGCAGGAACTGGGGGGGCGGCACCACGTAGCCGCCTTCGCCCTGAATCGGCTCGACGAGCACGGCGGCGACCTCGTCGGGCGAGACGAGGTGCACCAGGATCTGATCTTCGACGTAGCTGAGGCATTCCGCCGCGCACGTCTCCGGCTGACGGCCGACGGGACACCGATAGCAGTTGGCGTACGGGGCGTGAAAGACGCCGGGCATCATCGGCCCGAAGCCGCGACGCTGCACGTACTTGCTCGACGTGACGGCGAGCGACCCGAGCGTGCGGCCGTGGAACGATCCGAGAAACGCGATGATATTGAACCGCTTCGTGACGTAGCGCGCCAGCTTCAGCGCCGCCTCGATCGCTTCGGTGCCGGAATTACTGAAGAAGGACCGGACCTCCCCATCCCGCGCGCCGATCGGCACGATCGCCGCCAGGTCCTCGGCGAGCTGGACCTGCGGCTCGTAGTAGAAGTCGGTCCCGGACATGTGCAGGTACTTGTGCGCCTGGTCGACGATCGCCTTGACGACGTCGGGATGCGAATGCCCGGTGCCGGTGACGGCGATACCGGCCGCACAGTCGAGAAAGACGTTGCCGTCGACGTCCTCAACCACCGCGCCTTCGCCGCGGGCCATGACGAACGGATAGTCACGCGTATACGACGGCGACACCCGGGCCCGATCGCGGGCGATGATCGCCGCCGCGTTTGGTCCTGGCAGGGCCGTCTTGATGTGCGGCGCAGAACGCATCTACTGATTTTACTTGCGCTTCCACCGGGTGCCGGCGGCGGTGTCCTCGAGGAGAATGCCCTTCGCCTCGAGCTCGCGGCGAATCTCGTCGGCGCGCGCGAAGTCGCGGGCGCGCCGGGCATCCCGGCGGACGGCAACCAGGCGCGCGATTTCGTCAGCCGCCTCAGGCGGCCGGGCGTCTTCGGCGCGCCGCAGCGTGAGCACACCGAGCACGCGATCGAACTCGTCCATCGCGTCTCGAATCAACGCCGCAGCCGATCGGCCGATGTCGCCCTGATCCATCGCGGCGTTCATCTCGCGGACCAGCTCGAAAATGACGCCGAGCGCCGCCGGCACGTTCAGATCGTCGGCGATCGCGGCGCGGAACTCGCGGCGCGCCTCGTCGAGGCGCGAGCGGCACGCCGGGGTCGCATCGCGAACGGCCGTGACCGCGTCGACGCGCGCGACAAAGTCCGCGAGCCGCGTCACCGCCGCGTCGGCCTGCGCCAGGACGTCCCAGTTGAAGAGCAGCTGCTTGCGGTAGTGCACCGACAGCAGCAGATACCGGAGCGCCGAGGCGCGGAATCCTCTGTCGATCACGTCGCGAACGGTGAACACGTTCCCGAGCGACTTCGACATCTTCTCGTTGTCGAGATTCAGGAACTCGACGTGGAACCAGAAGCGCGCGAAGGGACGGCCCGTCGCGCCCTCCGCCTGCGCGATTTCGTTCTCGTGATGCGGAAAGATCAGGTCGATGCCGCCGCCGTGAATGTCGATCGGCGGCTCGCCCAGCAGGCGCAGCGCCATTGCCGAGCACTCGATGTGCCAGCCCGGCCGGCCCGGCCCGCAGCCGGCGTCCCAGCTCGGCTCCCCCGGTTTCGACGCCTTCCAGAGCACGAAATCGCGCACATCCTGCTTGCTGTAGGTGTCGGCATCGACGCGCGCGCCCGCCTGCATGCCCGCGTGATCCAGCCGGGCGAGCTTGCCGTAGCCGGGAAACGAGGCGATCCGGAAGTACGTCGATCCGTCGGACTCGTAGGTGTGACCGCGATCTGTGAGCGCCCTGACCATGCCGGCCATCGCCCTGAGGTTTTCGTCGTCCGTCGCGCGGGGACTTTCTTCGACCGGCTCCAATCCCAGCGCCGCCGCGTCATCGACGAAGGCGTCGATCCATTGCTGCGTGTAGGCGCGAAGCTCGGTGCCGGCTTTCTGCGATGCCGCGATCGTCCGATCGTCGACGTCCGTGAAATTCCGCACCTGCCGCACGTCGTAGCCTTCCAGGTGACCGAGCGCGCGGCGCAGCACGTCGAGGGTGACGAACGTCCGGAAATTGCCGATGTGCCCGCGGGCGTAGACCGTGAGCCCGCAGGTGTACATACGAACGGTACGGCCGTCGGCGGGGACGAACTCCTGTTCGTCGCGGGTCAGCGTGTTGAACAGCCGCATCGCACGTCGCGCGGCCTTAGCGCTTCTCGGCCGACAGCAGATGTCGGACCGTGGTCGACCGTCCCTGGCACCGGATCTCGATCACCACGCCCGTGGGCTCCGGCCGGAACGTCAAATCGATGTGGAGTCCGGCGTTGGTTTCCGGACAGAGGGTGTCCATCGCTGACGCGATCGCTGCGGCCAGCGCCGGCCCGTCAGCGGCGCTGCCGCCCGCAAGCTCGGCGTATTTCTCGGCCAGTTCTGGCGCAAGCACGCGATAGCGCCGATCGGCGGGGACGAGCAGTGAGAGGGGAGCCGACATCGCGGGAAATCTTATCAGGCTTGTGTCAACGAACCTGTAGTGCTTAGCGGTTGCTTTCAAAATCGTGCTTTTTCAATTCAACACGTTCGCGGGCGTTCCGAGGATGCTGTGTGCCCGACTCCGCTGTTACCCTGCCGATGCAAGACCTTACCGTGCCGTCGGCCGACCGCAGGCTAAAGTAATCCCATGGTGCCGACCGGCCGGACAATCACCGACGTACCGGCCGTGTCGCCACGTGAGCAGCGGTGGGTGCTTGTCGGCCTTATCGTCCAGCCGTTGGTCGCGGCGCTGTTCGCGTTCGTGACCTGGCCGATAGTGGAAGCCACACGACTCCCGCCTCCCGCCAAATTCACAGGAAGCACGCTTGGAAACGCGATCACGGTTGCCGTGCAACTGGGTGTCATAGGCTTCTTCGTTGCTTTCTGCGCGGCGCTCCCGCTCTTTCTGTGGCTGAGACGTCGCGGTCCGATCACGCCTGGGAAGACGTTGGTTGGCGGCGCCCTGCTGGGTAATTTGCCAGTAGCCTTCGTGCTCCTGTTGGTCGGGCTGCGCGCGCTCCTGTTGGTCGCCTTTCCCGTGCTCGGCGGACCGCCGTCGCCGACGACGCCGATGGACGAACCTTTCGTCGGGATGATTGTTACGACGGTCTATCCCACCGCCATCGGCGTGACCTGCGCCGCTGTCTTTTGGCGGATTGTCGGCCCACATCTGCAGCAAAGTTGACGCGCTGGTAAACGCTGAGAAAGATCTATGTGCCTCATGGTTTATCTCGCCACTTCAGGCGATCAGCCGCTCCAGAGCGCTCCAGACCTCACCGTCGAGGAGGTTGAATCGTCCCGCACGGCGGTGCAGCAGTGGTTCACGCTTCCGATCGTGCGATTCATCGGCGCGTTTACAGGTTGCAGCTGTGGTTTTCCTTCGGTGATTGCCGAAGAACTTATCGAGTATTTCGACGGGATGTTGGATGGCCATCCGGACCTGGAGGCGCAGCTGAGAAGCGTCCAGTCCCTTCTTTTCCTGATTCAGTCGCACGTCGCTGCGGCTGGCGAGGTGCAGCTGTATCCAGTGTGGGACGGGGAAGAAGGTCGTCCTCCAAAGGGCACGATCAATGTCAACGTCGAATCGCTCAGGACCGAAACGTTTTTCCTCAACGAGCAATTCTTCTATCGTGTGACTCGACAAGCGCAGACCTGAATCCTGCCTCAGATCGACATTTTCTCGAACAGTTCACGCGCTTGTGCCGCATCGCGGCCGATCTGCTCGCGCAGCGGGCCGAGTCCGTCGAACTTGAGCTCCTCGCGCAGCCACTTGACGAACGCCAGCCGGATCCGCGCCCCGTACAACTCCTGTGGCCCGTCGAGCAGATGCGTCTCGATCGTCAGCCGGCCGTCGCCGATCGTCGGCCGCACGCCGACGCTCGTGACCGATGGATGGCAGACACCGTTGACGATCGCAATCGAGGCGTAGATGCCGTACGCCGGCAACAGCTCGTTGCTGCTGACGAGGTTCGCGGTCGGAAAGCCCAGCTCGCGGCCGCGGCCGTCGCCGTGCACCACTTCGCCGTCGATCGCGTAGTGATGTCCGAGCAGCGCCCCCGCCTCGTCGACGCGCCCTTCGGCAACCAGATGCCGGATCCGTGTGCTCGAGACGACGAAGTCCTTGTAGAAGACAGGCTCGATTTTGTCGACCTTGAAGCCGCGGTCCTGACCGAGGGCTTTCAGGAGCGTGAAGGTGCCGGATCGGTCGCGCCCGAAGAGAAAGTTGGCGCCGACCCAGACTTCCGAGGCGCGCAACCAGTCGATCAGCACCGTTTCTACGAACGTTTCCGGCTCCCATCGGGACAACTCCGGCGTGAACCGCACGATCGCGACGGCGGTCATGCCGGCGTCCGCGAACGCCTCCAGTTTCTGCTCGAGCGTCATGAGCAGCGGCGGCGCCTTGTCGGGCCTGAGCACTTTCGGCGGATGCGGATCGAAAATCATCGCCACCGCCGTGCCGCCCCGGTCCGACGCGTGCCTGCGGACTTCGCCGAGCAGCTTGCGGTGGCCGCGATGCACGCCGTCGAAGTTGCCGAGTCCGACGACGGGATAGGGCCACTTGGGGCGCGGCGTGTCGGGAAAATAGGCGATCTGCATTACTGGATGTCGAGCACGAGACCGTCGTGCGCCAGCGCCATGCCCGCCGGCAGCGACGCGCACGTCGACTGGTGCCCCAGCTCGTGGGCGATGTGGGTGAAGTACGTCTGCCTGGCCCCGATCGTCCGCGCCATGCTGACCGCTTCGTCGATGCTGAAGTGCGTCGGGTGTGGCCGGCGGCGGAGCGCGTCGAGGACGACGCTGTCCAGACCCTCGAGCAGCGCGAGCGACGCGCCCGGCACGCCGTTGCAATCCGTCAGATAGGCAAATCGTCCGAACCGGAACCCGAGGATCGTCCACGGTCCGTGCCGCAGAGGGACTGGAACGACCTCCTGATGCCCGAGCGAAAAACGGCCGCCAATCGTCCAGAGACGCAGATCCGGCACTCCCCCGCCTTTCGGCGCGTCGGATTCGAAGACGTAGCTGAATGTCCGCTTCAGCGCCTCGAGCGTCGGCGCATCGCCGTACACGGGCATTGGCGACCGCGCGAGGACGTTGTAGCGCCGGATTTCGTCCAGCCCCATCACGTGATCGGCGTGCGCGTGCGTGTAGACGATCGCGTCGATCTGTCTGATGTCGTACCGGAGCGCCTGGGTCCGCAAATCGGGCGTCGTGTCGACGAGGACGCGCAGGCCGTCGGCCATTTCGAGATAGATGGACGGCCGCCATCGGGAATCGCGCGGATCGTCCGATTTGCAGACGGCGCAGTCGCAGCCGATCATCGGCACGCCGTGCGAGGTCCCGGTGCCCAGAAACGTGACGCGCACAAACGACTGATGCTAGCACTGAACCCGCGTCGTCCGCACGCGTCAGCCGCGCGGCTGATCGATAATCCACGGATGCCACGCACGACGAGCCGTCCACGACGCGCCCGACGAGGCCGGCGCCCCGAGGCGCGGGCACGCCGGGCCGCGGCCGCGTTCGCGCGTCTCGTCCGCGTGATGGACACGTTGCGATCGCCGGACGGGTGTCCGTGGGACCGCGAGCAGACGCACGAATCGCTTCGCCCGCACCTGCTCGAGGAAACCTACGAGGCGATCGAAACGATCGATCGCGGCGATCTCGAGGCGCTGCCGGCCGAGCTCGGCGACGTGCTGTTCCAATGCGTGTTTCACGCGCAGATCGCCGCCGAAGACGGACGGTTCGAGATTGCCGACGCGATCGAGGCGATCACGCGCAAGCTGATTCGCCGCCACCCGCACGTGTTCACGCCGTCCGGCCGTCCGCTCGCGCGGTCGGCGAGACGCGCGAGCCGGATCCGCACGCCCACGGCGGTCAAAGAACAATGGGAGGTCATCAAAGCGAAGGAACAGGCCAGCGCGGGCACGACGAAGCGCGTGTTGAAGGGGATCCCGACGTCAATGCCGTCACTGCAGCGCGCGCACGAGATCGGACGCCGCGTCGCGGCCGTCGGCTTTGATTGGAACCAGGCGCCCGAGGTCCTCGACAAGATGGAAGAAGAGCTGCGCGAGCTGCGCGCGGCCATCGGCGAGCATCCGCGCCGCGCGGCCGAAGAGCTCGGCGACTTCCTGTTCTCGCTGGCCAATCTCGCGAGAAAGCTCGGCATCGAGCCGGAGTCGTCGCTTCGCGAAGCGAACGCGAAGTTCACGCGCCGCTTCGACGCGCTGGAGGCATGGTTCGAGCGGCAGGGCCGTTCCGTCCACGGCGCCTCACTCGAGGATCTCGAGCGCGGCTGGCAGGCCATCAAGCGTCAGTAGACCGTTACCACGCCCGCAGCTGCCACGTTCGTCCCGCCAGCGTACGGACGTTCACCACCCGGCCGTTGGTCTCGACGATGATCGCGGCATCCTGATCCGTGCGAAAGATCTCGGCGCCGCCCCCGCGGAGTCGCGCCACGACATCCGGCGCCGGATGTCCGAAGAGATTCGCGCGTCCGACGCTGATGAGCGCCACCTGCGGCTGGTACTGCTCCAGGAAATCTGCGGACGTTGAACTGCGGCTGCCGTGGTGCCCGACTTTCAGGATCCGGAGCGAGGTCACCTCGTCGTGGGCATGACGATGGTGTTCGAACTCTGCGCCCGCGTCTCCCGTCAGCAGGAACTCGACGTGACGATACGTCACCCTCAGCACGAGTGAGTCGTCGTTGCGCACCTTCTGACGTTCCCAGTCCGGCAGGGGTGGGTGTTCGACGTCGAGGAATACGTCGCCAATTGCCAGCCTGTCGCCCGACTGCAGCGTGCGCCAGCTGGCGCGGCGGCGGACGGCCTCGGCGCGGAGCGCCTGCAATTCCCGGTTGCGCGGCACGGGAATCGCGTCCCAGATTTCCTTGGGATCGAGATCGTCGACGACCGCGCGGGCGCCGCCGATGTGATCCAGATCGGCGTGCGTGACGGCCAGCCATTCGAGCCGGCGGATACCGAGCGCCCACAGAGCCGGTGTGATGACGCGACTGCCGATGTCGAAGGGACCGGGACTGCCCCCGGTGTCGACGAGCAGCGACTGTCCCAATGGGAACTGCACCGCGATCGCGTCCCCCTGCCCGACGTTCACCATTGCGACGCGAAGCCAGCCACGGTCCGGGCGGGCACCGCCCAAATCAAGCCCAGCGACCACGACCATCGTCGCCAGCACGGCCGCAGCGAGACTGAACCTTCGGACGCGTGCCGGCGCGCGGCGCCAGAGCACGCATCCCCAGGCGGCGTAATAAAGCACGGTCCACACAGCCGGCGCCGGCGGTACGCGCCACGACAACCACGGCGCTATGTCGACGAGCGATGCCGAGCCGACGAGCCAGGTCGCGGCCAGTGTCGCCGCTCGCGCCGCGATCGCGGCGCCGCCGGCCCAGCAGAGGTCCAACAGCACCAGCGTCAGGCCCGCCATCTGCACGACCGCCATCGCCGGAATCGCCACGAGGTTCAGCGCCAGCCCAGCCACCGTCACCCGCCCGAACACCGACGCGCTGATCGGGACCAGCGCCAGCTCGGCGGCCAGCGTCGCGGCGAGGAGCGCGAGAAAGAATCTCGCGGGAAAAGACTTCGGGTTCCGTTTTCTGAAGAACCGAAAACGGAACCCGAGGTCGAAATCCTTTCCGTACAGCACGATTCCGAGCGTCGCACCGAACGACAGCCAGGCGCCGACATCTACGGCAATCAACGGATCGATCGCGACGAGCAGCGCGGCAACCGTCGCCAGGACGTTGAGCGCCCGCGGGACGAGACCGGCCAGCCGCGCCACGAGATACACGGTCGCGGCGGCAACCGCCCGCTGCACCGAGGGCTCGGCGCCCACGATCCAGCCGTACGCCAGCACGAACGCGAGCGTTACCAGAACACAGGTGCGATGCGACCGCACCAGCAGCCGGACACCTGACAGGCACAGCACGATCAGCAACGCGACATTGCCGCCCGAGATCGCGATGACGTGGTAAGTGCCGGCGGCCTGAAGGCGCCGCTCGACGCTGTCGGCAAGACCGGCGCGATCGCCGATCAGAATGGCGACAACGATCGCCGCGGCCTGACGGTCGTACGCGCAATGACGCGACACGGCTTCGCGAACGTGCCGCCGGACGGCCGCCGCCGTTTCGTCCCACCAGCGGCCGCGTTCGACCGAGACGAGCGCAGCACTCTTGATCATCCCGGCCAGATGGAACGGCCGCCGCAGCGTTTGGAGTACGGGATCCGGACTACCCGGATTCACGAGAAGCTGCGGCTGACGCAGTGTGACGGCAGCCTGAATCGGTCGGCCCGCAGTCCATCCACTGACTTGCCGCTCCGCCAAATCGCCCGCCACGTACGCCTGAATTTGCCCGGGTGTACGCCGGATCTGTCCATCTTCCAGAAGGTCCTGCACGTCGATCAGAAGCCGGACGCCGAACTCACTCGCCGCGGCATCGGCCGCCAGCCGACCGCGGACCAAGACCGGACCTGGAGAGCGAATGCCGCCGTCGCCGGCCTTGTCCAGCCATCGGACGAGCGGCGCGTCAACGACGTGTTCCCGGGCGAGCGCGCCGTGACAGGCGCCGGCGGCGACGACCGTCGAGAACACGAGTGCGCACCTTGTCGCACGCGAGTCGAAGACGAAGACCACCGAACCGAGCGCCATGGCGCCCGCGGCCGCGGTCGCCCACGCCATCGACGTGGTGGCGCCGATGGCGACGCCGACGACGAAGCACGTCGCGAGCAGCGGGCCTTGCGACGACCGAGCGTCGGACAGCACCGGTTCTCGCTGTGCAAGAAGCGCGCTGGTGCCGGCCCGGCCTTCCAGGCGCAGGTACGCGATACAGATGTCAAAAACTGCGAAATGACCTCGGAGGTCATTTCGCAGTTTTTGCTATCCTCGGTTCCTCAATCCGCGCGGAGGGGACATGAAGAAAATTCTGGGCGCGCTTGCGGTCCTGCTTGGGGTCTCGCAGCTCTTCGCGCAGAACATTCCACCGATTCAATCGGGCGACATCATCATCACCGGCGGACAGCTGTTCGACGGCGTTCGCGACACGCTCACGCCGAACACGGGGATCATCGTTCGCCAGGGGATTCTGCTCGAAGTCGGCGCCAGGCTGACCGGGCGCGACCTCGGCCAGGCGAAGGTCGTCACGCTGTCGCCTGACGAGACGATCCTGCCGGGCTTCTTCGATCTCCACGCGCACTACGCCATCGATCTCTTCGGACAGGAACGGGTCGACGAGTACACGATCAATCCGATCATCTTCCTGGCCAACGGCGTGACCTCGACGTTTCCGGCCGGTGAAGTCGATCCCGAAGGGATGATGGGCGCGCGGCGGCGGATCGAACGCGGCGAGCAGGTCGGGCCCCGCATCCACAGCTCGGGCCCGTATTTCGGCACCGCGCGGCCCGGCTGGCGCGACGCCGACTGGACCCCGGAACGGATCCGGAAAGAGGTCGACGACTGGGCGGCGCGAGGCGTCCGCGGCTTCAAGGCGAAAGGGATCAATCGCAATCACCTTCCGGTCCTCATCGAGCGCGCTCACCGCTACGGGCTGCCGGTCACCGCCCATCTGGACTCCGGTATCCGCACCTCCGTGAACCCGCGCGACGCGATCTACATGGGCATCGACCGCATCGAGCACTTCATGGGCGGCGACGCGATCGTCGCGACGCGATCCGCCTACGCCTCGCTGGAGCAGCTCGACGTCAACCGGCCGGAAGTCGACGCGATCATCGATCTCTATCTGAAGCGCCACGTCTACTACGACGCGACGGTGACCGCCTACGGCTACTGGTACGACCCGAAGGACGAGCGGGTGTTCAAGACGTGGATGGACGAGCAGAGCTTTCTCACGCCGCACGCGCGCGAGGTCGCGAACGCGCGGCTGCCGCGGCGGCCGAACGAGCAGTTCCGACGGATTTACGAAGTCAAGTTCAAGGAGCTCAAGCGCTTCTATGACAAGGGCGGCGCGGATTTGATCACGGTCGGTACGGATCACCCCAGCTGGGGCGAGTTTTTGTCCGGCTTCGGCTCCCACCGCGAGGTTCAGGCGTTCGTGCTCGCGGGCATTCCTCCGGCGGCGGCACTCAAGATGGCGACGATTAACGGCGCGCGCGCGCTGCGCATGGGCGACGAGCTCGGCTCGATCGAGGCCGGCAAGCTCGCCGACCTGTTCATCGTCCGCGGCAACCCGCTGGTGGACATCCGGAGCACGCGCAACGTACGCCTCGTGATGGTTCGAGGCGAGCTGTACGAGGCCGCGGCGCTGCTCGACTCCGCCAAAGGCAAGATGGGTCCGGCGACCGCTGCCGACGACGACTGGTGGAAAGGCAGCGTGCGTTTCCGCTAGCGCTACTTCTCGATCAGCTCCATCTTCGTCGTCGTCTTCGTGAGCGCCTGCATGCTGATCGACTGACCGTCCGGCGTCGTCATGTTCATCGACATCGGCATGGTCATCGACATGGTCGCCTGTTGCGTGCGCCCAAGCTTGCGATCGAAAACCATCTCGCCCTGTCCCGTCCCGTCACCGAACTCCATGGTCATCGGCATTGGAAACGGCGACTTCCCGCTGGCGGTGGCCTTGACCGCAGACGTGCTGGTGATGCGCGCGAAATCGTGACCGCCCGTGGACTCCGTGCCCTTCAGCGTATACGTCGTCGCAATGTTCATGGTCCCGAAAGGATTGGGCATGCTGAGATCGTTCTTCCAGGTATCGCCCGGCTTCACCGGTTTTTCAGGAAGGTTCGCGAGGCTCTGACCGAACGAACCCTTCATCGAATCGTCGGACAGCATGTTCTCGAGCCCGCTGAGGCCTGCCGCGGCGGCCTGAGGGCTCTGCTGCATCTTCTGGACGATACGCGTCATGCCTTCCGTCTTCTGAATTGCACCGGTCGGGCTCATGACGATCGTGATCGACTCGCCGACGAGCGCGCCCATCATGCCGGCGACCTGCGCCACCATCGGATCGGCGTTGTTCTGCGCGGGGGCCGTGCTGTCGTACACGAAATTGCCCATCGGCGTCCCCATCTCCATCTTGACCGATTCGAAGAGCGCCTGGACGGTCGCGGTGCCGTCGGCGGCCACGTCCTGCGCGGTCATCTTCTGAATCTGGGTCATCGTATTGGTGATGTTCATCTCGCCCATGCCGGGGATGCCGCTCATCGCGATCGTCGTTTCCTGGACCATCCGATAACGGAGCGCTTCACCCTTGTTCCAGCGATACCGGAGCGTGACGTCCTGGCCGAGCAGCGACGATCCCGCGAACAGCACGATGACTGCAGCAACACCACTCGCGACTGCCTGTCGAAGCGGCTTCATGATTGTCCTCCTCATCCTCGTGTCCGGGGGACTTCGTCCCGCCGGACCCCTCTCGCTCGCGCGGCTCGTTCGCGCTGCCGGGAACTTCGTCTCTCATCGTCTCACTAAAAGAGAAAGCCAGAAAGCCAGCTTTCCGGCTTTCAGGCTTTCGGGCTTTCAGGCTATTCAGTCACCGGCTCACGATTGCCATGAGATAGCGGAGCTCCTCGTCGACGGCGTGGTTGTCGTCGACGGTCTCGGCGATGACTTCCCGAAGGCTCGACGCAAACTGCTTGCGCAAACGATGGACAGCGACGCGCAGTGCGCCCTCGGTGGCGCCCAACCGCGCGGACAGTTCCGCGTACGACGCGGGTTCGTCGCCGGTCAGGAGCGGCCGCAGCTCGTCGAACAGCTTGCGCCGGTCCGTCCGCTGGTACCGGTCGGCGAGGCGATGCATCGCGGCGTCGAGCGCGGCGAGGGCCCAGCGCCGTTCGTAGAGCCGCTCCGGCGTGTCGTTCTCCGATGGCTCCCGATGGAAGCGGCGCTCCTCCGGCTCGACGTCGAGCGCGACGTGGCGGATGCCACCTCCCCGCTTGAGCGCCATCTCGGCGTCCCGCTCGTTTGCGAGGAAGTGACGCACCGAGGCGAGCAGGAAAGTTCGAAAGCGGCCGCGCGTCTGCTCAGCATCCTGGAAGTAGTTCTTCTCGAGGACGCGTGCGAAGAACGCCTGCGTCAGGTCGCGCGCCTCGTCGGCCGAGCGGCCGCTCCGGCGGATAAAGGCGTACACCGGAAACCAGTAGGTGTTGCAGAGCGTTTCGAGGGCGGAGGCTGCCTCGGGCGACCCCTGCTTCTTGATCGCGACGAGCAGGCTCCACCTCGTGGTGACAAATCGTCGTGGATTGGGTTCGGCAGGCATCGACGCGGTAATGGGCGACATTCTCCGGCACGCGTGGAAGTTCTTCAAGAGCAGCCGCGCGGGATTTACGAAACTGTTGCGGCGCCGCGCTCTCTTCCCCCCTAAAGCGGGAGTCGCTACACCACCTTCGTACGCTGTCAGTCCTCGTCGAGCGCCCGGCCGCGGGCGCGCTTGACGTGCGAGCGGCGTTGCTTGGACTCGAGCCGGCGTTCGCGCGCGGATGCGGTCGGCTTGGTCTTCCGTCTCGTCTTTGGGCGGCGAGCGGCGCGACGAAGGAGCTCGACGAGTCGCCTCCGCGCGGCGTCACGGTTCTGTTGCTGCGTCCGATGTTCGTGCGCTTGAATCAGCAGGCTGCCGTCCGCCAGCAGACGCTGTCCCGCGATATCGTTGAGCCGCGCCTTGACGTCCGCGGGAAGAGACGATGCGTCGACGTCGAAGCGGAGCTCCACGGCAGTCGCGACTTTGTTGACGTTCTGTCCGCCCGGGCCGGACGCGCGCACGAAGCGCTCCTGGAGCAGACGTTCGTCGATAACGATCGAATCGGTGATGTAAAGAGGTGGCATCGATCTATCGGTCTATCGATCTATCGATCTATCGATCTATCGATCTATTGAAGAGCATTATGGCAAAGGCATGCTGTCTCGTGGTGCTCGGCGCCGCCCTCGCGCTGCCAGCGGCGTCGGCGGCGCAGGTCATTGGAGTCCAGGGTGGCGTCAGTGTCTCGACGTTCAAGACAGAAGACTCCTCCGTTTCGCTCGACAGCGTAATCGCACCTGCGGGTGGAGTCTTTCTCGTCTTCGGGTCTGGATCGTTCGCCGGCCGCGCGGAGGCGATTTTTTCGATTCGCGGCGCGAAATCCGAGCTTGGCGATTACAAGCTCTCGTATCTGGAGCTTCCTGCCGGCGCGCAGTTTCAATTCGTTCGCAGAGGCAACTCAGACGTGCACGTCTTCGGCGGCGCGTTTTTCGGCCTCAAGCTCGATGCGACGCTGCCGCAACCGGACGATGTCGATGTGTCGCTGGACGATGAAGTCGAGGATCTCGATCTCGGAATCTTCGTTGGCGCTGGGATGACCTTCGGCCGGTTCGTGATCGACGGCCGCTACACACATGGGGTGCGGAACATCAATGTGGATCCGGACACGCCGGGAGTGAGGAATCGATCGTTCGCGATAATGGTCGGAATCAGAATTAGATAGAAGCGCACATCGATCTATCGATCTATCGATTTATCGATCTATTGAAGGATCTGCGCGTTTCCGATCAGCAACGCTTTGCAGTATTTGCAGCATCCTTCTCCGAATATGGCGAACACCGAGAACTCAGAACGGCACGCCGGCTGCATTAAGGGTGGCCATGACACCACAAGAGCTTCAGCAACGGACGTTTGACTTCGGATTGCGCGCCTATGAGTTTTCCCGGCCGCTTCTCCGAAACATCGAGACGCGGCACGTTGGCAATCAATTGATCCGCGCGGCGACATCAGTCGCCGCCAACAACCGCGCCGCTGCTCACGCGCGATCGCGGCGGGAGTTCTGTTCGAAGATCGGTACGGTACGCGAAGAATCAGACGAGTCGCTCTTCTGGCTCGACTTCATCCGGGCGGCCAAACTTGCAACGGGTCAGCTCGTCAAGGACCTGGCGCAAGAGGCGCGGGAGCTGGCTGCCATTTTTTCAGCGTCTTACAGAACAGCAAAAAGGCGTCTCAACGCTCAGCGACTCGCACGACGCCGCGCGCGACGCGAAAGAGAACGTCTCAAGAGTGACAAGAAAGCTCTCAAATAGATCGATAGATCGATAATCCGATAGATCGATTCTGCGTCAGGTCCGCGTCAGCTCCTGGTGGTACTCTTGCAACGACTTCACCACCAGCCCCTCCGTCTTCAATGCGGCAATCGCGCTGACGGCGGCCGCCGCGCCGGTCAGCGTCGTGATGCACGGCACGCCCTGCAACATGGCGGCGCTGCGCACCGTCCGATCGTCGAAGAAGGACTCGCGGCCGAGCGGCGTGTTGATGACGAGTGCGATTCGCCGGTTGAGGAGCTCGTCGCCCACGTGTGGGCGGCCCTCGTTGACTTTGAAGATGATGTCGGCCTCGAGGCCGTGAGCGCGCAGGTAGGCTGCGGTCCCGCGCGTGGCCACGAGCTTGAACCCGAGCTCGGCGAGCTGTCGCGCCACCGGCAGCACGTTCGGCTTGTCGAGGTTGTTCACGCTGATGAACGCCGTGCCGCCTTCCGGCAGGTGCTGTCCGGCCGCCATCTGCGCCTTCGCGAACGCGGATCCGAACGTCTCGGCGCCGCCCATCACCTCGCCGGTCGACTTCATCTCCGGTCCGAGCAGTGTGTCCACACCGGGAAACCGGACGAACGGAAACACCGGCGTCTTGACGAAATAGCCTGACACCTGGAGATCCTCGGTCAATCCGCTCTCGGCAAGCGTCCGGCCGATCATCAGCCGCGCCGCGATCTTCGCGAGCGGCACGCCCGTGGCTTTCGAGAGATACGGCACCGTACGTGACGCGCGCGGATTCACTTCCAGCACGTACACCACGTCATCTTTGATCGCGAACTGCGCGTTCATCAGGCCGACGACCTCGAGCGCGCGGGAGATGCGCCGCGTGTAGTCGCGAATCGTCGCGATGTGCCGATCGCTCAGCTGGTACGGCGGCACGACGCACGAGCTGTCGCCGGAGTGGATGCCGGCCTGCTCGATGTGCTCCATGATCCCGCCGATCAGGACCGCGCCGCCGGCATCGGCGAGCGCGTCCACGTCGATCTCGGTCGCGTCTTCCAGGAACTTGTCCACGAGAATCGGATGCTCGGGCGACGCCTGCACGGCGTGGCGCATGTAGCGATCGAGCGCCGCCGTGTCATAGACGATGGCCATCGCGCGGCCGCCCAGCACGTACGATGGCCGGACGACGACGGGGAATCCGATGGCGGCCGCGACCTCACGAGCCTCGTCCGCCGACGTGGCGGTGCCGCTCGGCGCCTGCGGAATCCCCAGATCCCAGAGGAGCTTGGCGAACCGCTTGCGATCCTCCGCGAGATCGATGGAGTCGGGCTTCGTACCGAGGATTCTGACGCCGGCCTCCTGCAGCAGCAGCGCCAGCTTGAGCGGCGTCTGTCCGCCGTACTGCACCACGCACGCGACCTCGCCGCCCGCGCTCCGTTCCCGTTCGACGATCGCGAACACGTCCTCGAACGTGAGCGGCTCGAAGTAGAGGCGATCGACCGTGTCGTAGTCGGTGGAGACCGTCTCGGGATTGCAGTTCACCATGACGGTCTCGTAGCCCTCGTCGCGAAGCGCGAACGCGGCGTGACAGCAGCAGTAGTCGAATTCGATCCCCTGACCGATGCGGTTCGGGCCGCTGCCGAGGATGACGACCTTTGCCCGCGGCGTCGGGTTCGCCTCGCACTCGGGCTCGAAGGTGCCGTAGAGATATGGCGTGTAGGATTCGAACTCCGCCGCGCACGTGTCGATTCGCTTGTAGGCCGGTGCGAGCGAGATATCCTGACGGCGGACGCGCAGGCTGGCTTCGTCGAGGCCGAGGATCAGCGCCAGATCGTTGTCGGCGAATCCGGCGCGTTTGAGATCGCGGAACAGATCATCCGACAGATCGCGCGGACCGACCGCGGCCGCCGACTTCGCCAGATCCACGATCTGTTGAAACTGTGTGAGGAACCAGCGGTCGATGTGCGTGAGGCGGTGGATTTCCTCGACCGGCCATCCGCGCTCCAGCGCCCGGAACACCGCCCACATCCGCCGATCCGTCGGGATGCCGAGCGCCTGCTGCAGCGACGCTTGGTCTTCCTGTTCGGCGAGGCCACCGGCGCCCGTCTGACCCAGGAGCTGCCCGCTCTTGCCGAGGTCGAGCGACCGGAAGGCTTTGAGAAACGCTTCCTTGAACGTCCGCCCGATGGCCATCGCCTCGCCGACCGATTTCATCTGCGTCGACAGCGACCGATCCGCCTGCGGAAACTTCTCGAACGCCCACCGTGGGACCTTCACGACGACGTAGTCGATGGTCGGCTCGAAGGACGCCGGCGTCTCGCGCGTGATGTCGTTGCGGATTTCGTCGAGCCGGTAGCCGAGCGCGAGCTTCGCCGCGATCTTGGCGATCGGAAACCCGGTCGCCTTCGACGCCAGGGCCGACGACCGCGAGACGCGCGGGTTCATCTCGATCGCGACCATCCGGCCGTTCGCGGGATTGACCGCAAACTGGATGTTCGACCCGCCGGTCTCGACGCCGACGCGCCGGATGATCCGCCGCGCCGCGTCGCGCATCCGCTGGTATTCCTTGTCGGTGAGCGTCAGCGCCGGCGCGACCGTGATGCTGTCGCCGGTGTGCACGCCCATCGCGTCCACGTTCTCGATCGAGCAGATGACGACGAAGTTGTCGGCGCAGTCGCGCATCACTTCGAGCTCGAACTCTTTCCAGCCGATCACCGACTCTTCCACGAGGATCTCGTGGACCGGGCTCATCCCGAGCCCGCGGCGCGCCAACTCGCGGAACTCCTCGATGTTGTAGGCGATACCACCGCCGACGCCGCCGAGCGTGAACGACGGCCGGATGATGACGGGAAACATCCCGATGTGCTCGGCGGCCTCGTACGCCTGCTCCATCGATCGCGCGTACACGCTCTCGGGGACCTCGATGCCGATCGAGCGCATCGCTTCCTTGAACTTCAGGCGATCCTCGGCGACCTTGATTGCCGTCACCGACGCGCCGATCAGCTGGACGCCGTGGCGATCGAGCACGCCGCGCTCGCCGAGCTGCACGGCGAGGTTCAACGCCGTTTGACCCCCGACCGTCGGCAGGAGCGAATCCGGACGCTCGCGTTCGATCACCTGCTCGATCATCTCGACCGTCAGCGGCTCGACGTACGTGCGGTCCGCAATCTCCGGGTCGGTCATGATCGTCGCCGGATTGCTGTTGACGAGAATGACCTCGAGTCCCTCGGACTTGAGCGCCTTGCAGGCCTGAGTCCCGGAGTAGTCGAACTCGCAGGCCTGACCGATCACGATCGGGCCTGAGCCGATGACGAGCACGCGCCGCAGGTCGTTCCGTTTAGGCATGGCGATCGGTCAGGCGCGTTTTTCCATCTCGTCGAGGAAGAGCCCGAAGAGGTAATCCGCGTCGTGCGGCCCGGGCGACGCCTCCGGATGGTACTGGACACAGAACACGGGCTTCGACGTGTGGCGCAGCCCCTCGATCGTCCCGTCGTACAGGTTCAGGTGCGTGATCTCGACGTCGTGCGGAAGCGAGCCGGGATCGACGGCGAACCCGTGATTCTGCGACGTGATCTCGACCCTGTCCGATCGGAGCTCTTTCACCGGGTGGTTCGCGCCGCGATGCCCGAACTTGAGCTTGAAGGTGCGCGCGCCCATTGCCAGACCCAGGACCTGATGGCCGAGGCAAATGCCGAACGTGGGGACCTCGCTCTTGATCAGCGTCCGCGCGTTGTCGATGGCATAGTCGAGTACCGCCGGATCGCCGGGTCCGTTGCTCAGAAACACGCCGTCCGGCCTGGTCTGCAGCAGTTCGGCCGCAGGGGTCGTCGCCGGAAAGACGCGGACCTCGCAGCCGTGCGCCGCGAAGCGCCGCAGGATATTCCACTTCATGCCGTAGTCGTACGCGGCGACTCGCAGCGGTTTCGTCGCGCGCCGGCCCGGCGTGACGAGGAATCCCTGGTCGTCGGACGCGAGCGGCTGGTAGTCGAACGGTTCACCGCACGTGACGCCGCGCACGAGATCGGACCCTTCCATCTTCGGAATGGCGCGCGCCTTGTCGACGAGATCGTCGGGATCCGGCCGTCCGGCCGCGATCACGCCGCGCATCACGCCGGACGACCGCAGCAGTCGCGTCAGCGCGCGCGTATCGATGTCGGAGATGGCGACGATGCCGTGACGAGTCAGGTACTCGCGGAGCGTGCCTTCGGCGCGCCAGTTGCTCGCGACCGGCGACTCGTCCCGAATGACGAACCCGGCGACCTGCACGCCGCGCGATTCGACATCCTCGCCGGCGATGCCGTAGTTGCCGATCTCCGGGCACGTCATCGTGACGATCTGGCCGGCGTAGGACGGATCGGTCAGGACTTCCTGGTAGCCGGTCATGCTCGTGTTGAAGACGACCTCGCCGGACGTCTCCCCCACCGCGCCGACCGACTTGCCGCGGAACCACTGACCGTTTTCGAGCGCGAGCATTGCGTCCATCAGAAAACTCTAGCGAATCGATCTATCGAATCGATGTGCCACACGTGTAACCGATTCAGGAATGATGCTCCGGGTCGCACCAGTAACTATCGCACCTGTTCGAGCGTGACGGCGAACTTCGTGGGCGGTCCTGGCGTGACCACGACGTCGGCGTTCAGCGTCTTATATCCTGCCAGTTCGATCGTGATCTTGTGCGGGCCCAGCGACACTTCGGGAATCTGTACCGGCGTCACGCCGGCGTCACGCCCGTCGATCGTGACGCGCGCGCCCCGCGGGCGTGTGTCGACGAAGACCGATCCCTGCGTGGCGCCGGCTTTCGCCGTATCCACGCCCGGCTCCAGTTGGGCAGACACGGTCTGCGACGGCGCGCCGGACGTCAGCGTGATGCGATCGGTCCGGGGCACGTAACCAGGATGAGCGATTTGCACCGAGTGCGCGCCAAGCACCAGGTCGCGAACCGTCAAGGGCGTCTCGCCGTACAGCCGGCCGTCGACGGTGACGATCGCACCCGCTGGAACTGAGCGCACGATGATACGTCCACGCACGTCCGACACCCGCGTTGCGGGCGGTGTGGAGCGTGATCCAGGCTTCTGAACCGCCGCGGTTGGACCTGACGGCCGCGACGCCACGGGCGGCGTGTCTGCCGATGGTTTTGAAGAAGGCTCGGCGGTGACGGGTACATCCGTCGCCGTCTGCCCCGCCGGTTTGCCGGCGGTCGCCTGTGAGGACACTGGTCTCGCGCTTCGGGCGCCAAGCAGATACCCGCCGACGCCACCCGCGATCAACGCCGCAAGTACGGCAACGGCGATCGCGGCCCACGGAAAGGATCGCGAATCGAACGACGTGTCACGCGTGCTGAAGACGGGTTGGTACGCCCCGGGCCCGAGTGAAATCCTCGGGCTGCCCAGCGCGGTGTGCGGCGTCACCGGTGCCGCCGGCGCGGGCCGCACGACAGCTGCTGCCGCGACCGCCGGCGCAGCCGGTGCGTCCGGATCGACGCGCGTGATCGACAAGTGGCGCGTATCGGAGTTACGCGGGGCGATCGCCGCTGGCGGCGGCTCTACGAGCGGGCTCGCCGGTAGTTCGCGAAGAGGCTCGCGTGGGGCAATCGCTGCCGCTTCGCTGGCCGCTGCTGCAGCGACTGCGGCAGCGGCGACCGTTGCCGCTGGGGCTGCCGGCGCCGGTTTCGGAGCCGCTTCGGCAGGCGGCGGCTGCGCCGGCTTGCCGGGAACATTTCTGCCGGTCGCCACGCCCATTGCGCCAGACTTCGCCGGTACGCTCGCGGGCGCGGCTGGAGGTTTTGGCGACGCCGTCTTCACCGGCGCTGGACGGCCGGCGGGCTTCGCGGCCGGCGCGGGCGCGGCCGGTTCCCGCGACGGACGCGGCGCATCCGGCGACGTGGGATGCCACGTGCGAGGCGCCGGCGGGTGCGACTCGGGCGCCGGCTTCGAAACGGTCTTTTCCGACGGAAAGAAATCCATCGCCGCGGAAGGCGCCGCGACCGGCACCGGCGCGAGGGGGCCTGCGCTCTGCGCGATCCGTTCGAGCTCGGCAATGAACGCGGCCGCGTTCGGGTACCGATCCGCCGGGCGCTCCGACAACGCCTTGCCGATGACCCGCCGCATCGAGACGCGGTGTTCGGGGGCGAGGTCCGGCGCGAGCGTGCCGTCCTGCTCGCCCGAGCCCATCGGCCGGCGTCCCGTCAACAACTCATGGGCAATGGCGCCAAGCGAGTAGACGTCCGCCCGGATGTCCCATGGCTCACCGGCGACGCGTTCGGGCGCGGTGTACGGCCGTCGCACCGGCGCGCGGGCACCGATGGACTCGAGCGCCGATGTGATGCCGAAACCGGTGATGCGCGTGTCGGCAACGCCGGTCGAGACGATCACGTCGCGCGGGTGGAGCGCGCCGTGGCCACGATCTTCCGCCCACGACGCGTCAATCGCCTGGCCGATATCGATGAGGAGTGGCAGCGCGCGGGTGACTGCCGGCGCAAAGTCGCGCAGCGCCACGTCGAGCGATTCACCGGACGCATATTCCATCGCGACGAACGGCGACGTTCCCTCGAGGCCCGCGTCCAGCACCCGCACGATTCCGGGATGCGTGGTCGGGCTGGCCACCAGCTGCCGCAATGCCTCGGCGAGCCGTGCGACGTCCTCGGGTACCAGATCGAGCTTGAAGACCTTGACCGCGACAAGTCGATCGCGCTGAGGCTCGTAGGTGCGGAAGACGGGCCCAAGAACACCGCTGCCAATCTGATGCAGCACTCGATAGCTGCCGAATGCGGACGGAGGTGGTGAGCCTGCTGAATCTTCGAAAGGCAGTGGACGTACTCCCGAGGAGCCATTAGAACTGTAACACTAAAGAGCGCATGAAGATCATGATGTAATGAGCAGTCGTGTCCGGCGATTCCGAGACGATGCCAGCGACAGGCCTCGTGCGTGACGCGATCGATCTTCAACGCCTGCCCTGGATCCGGCCGCTCGTCACCGCCTATCTCAACGAGTTCAGCACGGTCGCGCCCCTCTTCGCGGGCAACCCGAAGGATCCGGCCGCGTGGCGGGCTGCCATCGACCGTGTCACACGGGCGTCACCACGCGACCGGGCGCAGCTCTCCGCCATCGTCGCCCGGCAACTCGATCGGCGAAACGCGCCCGATGCGGCGCGACAGGCAGCAGGATTCCTCGCGGCAGAGTCGACAGTCGCTGTCGTCACCGGGCAACAGGCGGGCGTGTTTGGCGGGCCGCTGTACACACTTCTCAAAGCGATTACGGCGATCCAGTTGGCCAGACGCGTCCAGGCTGAACACGGCACGCGGGCGGTCGCGGTCTTCTGGGTCGATGCCGAGGATCACGACTGGGAGGAAATCCGCAGCGCGCGTGTCCTCGACCAGGATCTCTCGCTCCGGCAAATCACGCTCGGCGATCTCGATGGCGCCGGATCGCGGCCGGTGACGTCGCTCGTTCTGGATTCGCGGATCGAGGACGCGCTGATCGATCTCGAGACCAGCCTCGCGAAAACCGAGTTCACGGCCGAGGTGATGTCGGCGCTGCGGCAGCGCTACCGGCCGGGCAGTGGCGTCACCTCTGCGTTTGCCGGGTGGCTCGAAGATCTCCTGGGCCGTCACGGTCTCGTTGTATTCGAGTCCGGCGATCCGGACGCCAAGCCGCTTGTCGCCGATGTCTTCGGTCACGAGGTGGAGCATCCCGGGCGCACCGCGAAACTCGCGAGAGAGGCGGGTGCCGCCATGTCGACACTTGGACATCAGCCCCAGGTCGAACCGTCGGAAGACTCCGTCGCCCTGTTCTACACGGACGCCACGGGGCGCCGCCCCATCAAACATCGCGGCACCGATTTCATCGTCGGCGACACCTCGCGGCCGGTTGCCACGCTGCGCGACGAGGTCCGGGCGCATCCGGAACGGTTCAGCCCGAACGTGCTGCTTCGTCCGATCGTGCAGGACCGGTTGTTCCCGACCGTCTGTTACGTGTCCGGCCCGAGTGAGCTGGCCTACCAGGCCCAGCTTGCCGGCGTGTATCGCGAGTGCGGCGTTGAGATGCCGCTCCTCTACCCCAGGGCGACTGCCACGCTCCTCGATTCCGGCGCCGCTCGTTTTCTGGACCGCCACCCGGTGCCGCTCGAGTCTTTTCACGCGCGCGACGAATCGGCGCTCAATCGCCTGCTCGAAGGTCAGTTGCCGCCGGCATTGGAAAAAACGATCGAACAGACCGCCCGGGACCTCACCGCCCGCGGCGAAACACTCAAGGCGGAAGTCGTCGCCGTCGACCCGACGTTGGCCGGCGCCGTGGACACGACCGTGGAGCGCATGCGGGAGACCCTGAAGACCCTCCAGTCGAAGATCGTTCACGCCACAAAGCGCAAGGACGACACACTGCGGCGACAATTCAGCCGGACTCGGGCGCTGGCGTTCCCGGACGGATATCCCCAGGAACGGGTGCTCTCGTCCGTGTTCTTCGTCAATCGCTACGGTCTTGCGCTCGCTGACCGCCTCATCGAAGCGCTACCGCTCGATACGAGCAAGCACTACGTCCTCACCCTCTGAGGAAAGCGCCTCCTCACGGACTGAGGAAAACTTCGTGGCTTTGCCCTAATCAGGATCATAGAATCGCTGTTTCCAAGCCGACACGCATGCGGCACGCGTCTTGAAGTAGTCCGCCTTTCGAGCAAGAGCGATGTCAGAGACGTGCAATTGGGCAGCGGTCATGGCCGGCGGAGACGGCCGCCGACTTCAGGCTTTTACGCAGCTGATCGCGGGCGACTCGCGCCCCAAACAATTCTGCCGGCTGTTTGGCGGCCGCTCGCTGCTCGAGGACACGCGCTCGCGTGTCTGCCGAAATGTGGAACCGTGGCGCACAGTGTACGTCGTCACGCGTCACCACGAACGGTTCTACCGCAGCGAGCTCGCCGACGTTCCGCGCGCGCACGTGATCGAGCAGCCGGAGAACCGCGGGACGGCCGCCGCGATTCTCTACACGCTGCGACGCGTCAGCCTCCTCGGACCGGATCCGGCAATCGGGTTCTTTCCGGCTGATCACTACTTTCGTGATACGGAGCGGTTGCGGCGCGCGGTCGATGCCGCGTACGCCGTCGCCCACGCGCAGCCGGAGCGCATCGTCATGCTCGGCGCGACGGCGGAACGTCCCGAGACCGACTATGGCTGGATCGAACCGGGGCCGAGACTGGAATTCTGGCGCGCGCCTGCTGCGGCCCGGACGACTGTGCGGAAGGTCGCGAGGTTTGTCGAAAAACCATCGAGCCGGACCGCCACCGACCTCTTGCGCAAGCAGTGCCTCTGGAACACCTTCGTCATGGTTGGGAAAACGAGCGCCTTCGCCCAACTGTTCGAGTTGACCGTGCCGTCGTTCTGCGAGGCGTTCGACGCGATGAAAAAGGCGCGCACGCTCTCGGAAGAGGTCGAGATCGCCCGCAGCGTGTACGAATCGATTCCAACGCTGGATTTCTCACGCGACGTCGCGTCGCCGCGCGCGGAGCGGCTCGCCGTCATCGACCTGCCGCTCGCCGGATGGACCGACCTGGGCGAGCCGTCGCGCGTCCTCGACGTCCTGGCCGATCGCCGGCGTCCTCGCAGCACCCTGCATCTGGCAGCAAGTTGATGAGGCTACTGAGGCGCTGAGGCCATGAGGCTATGACCTCAGAGCCTCAAAGCCTCAGCGGCTCTTCAGCGTCAGTGCTTTCCAACTCCTGCTGCAGCCGCTCGAGTCCGTCGCGCAGCTGCTGCGCCGGCGTTTCGCCGAAGAACCATGCGAGCGCGGCGCCCGACTTCCCTGCCGGCGTCGAGTACTGCATCAGCACGGTCACTTCGGTTCCGAGGCGTGTTTCACGGAAGGTCACTGAACCGGCGCTCACGAGGTCGGAGCCTTCGAGCGAGCGCCACGCGAGCAGGCGGTTCGGGATCTCGTTGATGATCTGCGCGTCCCACTCGACGCGCAGTCCAAAAGGCCCGCGCGCGACCCAGTGTGAGTAGGTCTGGTCGATCTGCGCGACGGATTCCAGGTGCTCGATCAGCCGGGGCAGATTCTCGAGCCGCCGCCAGAACCCATACACCGTGCCGATATCGCGCCGGATCGTGATCCGATCTCTTACGTTGACGCCCCGCGAACCGGACAGTTCTCTGCGCGTGTCGCCTCTCCGGCCTCCCTGCCGGGATCGATCGATTCCACTGGCGGCGTAGACGGGGCACCAGCCGGCCGCACCGCGAAGAGCCAGCGATGTCCCGGTCATGGTCAGCGCCCGACCCTTGCGGCCTTTCGCGATCAATCCGGCGAGCGCGAGACCGGCACCAAGCGCCAGGGAGATCTTTCGTTCAGCGCTGCCGACGTTGACGGACGGCCGATTCGAGAGTGGGAACGCGCGTGCATAGTTTGTGGCCATATTTGCTCATTTCTTGTTCAGGGTCCTGCCGGGTCTTGTGGTGTGTACCTCCAGCAACTCCCATGCCTGTGCCGTGGCCCGTCAATTGCTACACTTTCCGAAAAGCGGCCACCCACGTTTCGGAGAACCCAATTGAGACCTCGAGTTGCGGCAAGTGTTATCGGGGCGCTGATGCTGGCGGGTGCTTGTCACCCGGCGATCAAATCTACGCGCGAGGGGCCGCCTCCCCCCGCGCAAATGGCCGAGCTCTGGTCGGAGCCGGAACCTGGGCGCGATCTCTTCTACGGTGTCGGCGGCAAGCGGCTGGCGCCGGATCCATCACGCAAGTTCAAGGTTATCGAGATCAAGGGACTCGGATTCAGCGAGGGCTACACGGTTGAAGACACCAATCGCCGGCAGTGGAGCGCCAAGTTTCCGCCGGAGGCGTACTCGGAGGTCGTCGCCTCACGGATTCACTGGGGGATCGGCTATCACCAGCCGCCGGTGTATCTGCTGACCAACTGGGAAGCCGACAAGGCGACGTCGCCGCGCGCCCTCCTACCGGCGCGCTTCCGCGAAAAGAAACCCGACCTGCAGGGTCTCGAGGACAAGGGCGCCTGGTCGTACTACCAGAATCCGTTTGTCGGGACACGTCAGCTTACGGGGCTGCTGGTCCTGCAGGTGATGCTGGGCAACTCGGACCTGAAAGACTCGAACAACGTGTTGTACACGCTGAAGGAGCCGCTCGAAGGCGCCAAGCAGTGGTACGTCGCGCGGGACCTCGGCGCGACGTTCGGACGAACCGGCACGATGAATCCGCCGCGCAACGACATCGAGGCGTTCGAGCGGACTCCGTTCATCCTGGGCGTGGCGAACGGGAAGGTGCAGTTCGACTATCGCGGCCGCCATCACGTGCTCTTCGACAACATCGCGCCGGCCGATGTCCGCTGGCTCTGCGAGCGTCTGAGCCGCCTCACGGATCGGCAGTGGCAGGACGCCTTCCGTGCGGGGGGATATGATCGCGACCTTGCCGATCGTTTTATTCGCCGGCTGAAAGAGAAAGTGGCCGAAGGACTGGCGCTCAAGGGCTAGTCTCCCCGGAGAACCGGCTGCAACCCATGCCAACTCGAACGCGCATCGTTGCTGGAGCCGTGACGGCTCTGGTCGTCCTGACGCTCGGCCTGTGGATAACCGCCGGGTCGAGCCAGGCGCAGCGCCAGCCGCCGCCCAATCCCAATAATGATGCGGCTGCGCTGCAGCAACAGCAGCAGCCGTCGCCGGCCGGCCCGCCGCTGAGCGAAGCCGACCTCGACCCGTGGTCGATGGCGCTCCGTGAAGTGCGTGCCTCGCTCGTGCGCCTGCCGCTCGCGGCCGTGCTCGGCACCGTCCTCGCGCTCAGGCCCAAGCGCCGCGGGACACCCAAGCGCACCACGCCGGTCGTCCAGACGCAGATCATTCTCTCGGTGGTCGGCGCCGTCATCATGCTGATCGTCGGAACCAGCCTCGCCCGTGCGTTCGGGATCGTCGGCGTCGCCAGCCTGATTCGGTACCGGTCGAAGATCGACGATCCCAAGGATGCGGTCGTCATGCTGTGCGCGTTGTCGGTCGGGCTGGCCGCGGGCGTCGGGCTTTACGCGCTGTCGATGTTCGCCACCGCTTTCATCGTCGCCGTGCTGTTCATCATCGAGTCGTTCGAGCCCAGCACACAGAAGCGCTTCGAGCTGATGGTGAAGTTCGGCAAGGACACCGACGAGCTTCGCCCGAAGGTCGAGACGATCCTGCAGCGCCGCCATGTCGAATTCGAACTGCGCAGTGCGTCCGACGAAGAGCTGTGCTATGACGTCAAGGTTCCGCTCGACATGGAAACGGAGCCGATCACCGACTCGATCCTCGCCCTCGACCCAGAGGGGCACGGAGCCGTAAACTGGGACGAGAAGAAGGAGAAAAAATAAAACTCATCGTTCAGCCCGACGATGGCCTCACGCCGCTCGTCCAGGCAATCCGGCGCGCCAAGAAGACGATCGATATCGTGATCTTCCGATTCGATCGGACTGAGCTTGAAAAGGCCCTCGAGGCTGCAGTCACCCGGGGTGTCGCCGTCCGCGCGCTCGTCGCGCATACGAACCGCGGCGGCGAGAAAAATCTGCGCAAGCTCGAGATGAACCTCCTGGCGGTCGGAGTGACCGTCGCGCGCACCGCCGACGATCTCGTCCGCTACCACGGCAAGATGATGATCGTCGACGACGCCATCCTGTACGTGTTCGCGTTCAACTTCACCAAGCTCGACGTCGAGAAGAGCCGAAGCTTCGGCGTCTCGACGAAGAACGCCGGGCTCGTGAAGGAAGCGAAGATCCTGTTCGAAGCCGATGCGACACGACAGCCGTACACCCCGTCGCATCCACGCTTTGTCGTGAGTCCGGAATCCTCGCGCCGCATGCTCTCGGACTTCATCAAGCGGGCGAAGAAACAGCTGTTGATTTACGACGACAAGGTCACCGACAAGCTGATCCTCCGCCTGCTTCAGGACCGCGCGAAGGCCGGCGTGGAAATCAAGGTGATCGGCAAGATCGACAAGTCGCTCGAAGGCATCCAATGCTGCAGGCTCGCCGACATGCGCCCGCACGTCCGGGTGATCGTGCGCGACAGCGCCCAGGCGTTCGTCGGCAGCCAGAGTCTTCGCAAGCTGCAGCTGGACAACCGGCGCGAGATTGGCGTCATCGTGACCGACTCGCGCATCGCGAAGAAGATTCAGTCGGTGTTCGAATCGGACTGGGCGCTGTCCGCGCCCAAGAAGCTCGAGAAAGAGGCGGAGGCCGCCGCTACTTCGCCACCTGCCGGCGCGAAATAACGCCCGAGTCGATCACCTGGCCGGTGCGTGAGATGGCGTTGAAGTACATCTGGTCGCCGTCGATCTCGCAGGCCAGAAACGCGTAATCGGTGTCGAAGCCTCGGGCAGTGAGCGGCGAGCCCTCCTCGAGATCGCCGGCCCGAAGCTGCCCGCCCGATCCGGTGACGAAGTAGACGATCCCCTTCTGCGGCCTGACGCGCTCGTAGAAATGATCGTGCCCCGTGAAGACGACGCTGACGTTGTACTGGACGAAGAGCGGCTCGAGCGTGTCGCGCAGCCGCAAGTCAGAGCCGTGGCGTCCGCCTGACGAGTACAGCGGATGATGGAAGAACGGAATCTTCCAGTCCTCGCTCGATCCCTTGAGCTCGCCTTCGACCCACTTGATCTGCTCGGGTTCGGGATAGGTGCTCTCCAGCGCGAAGAACTTGACGTTCTGTTTGGCGGCCTTGAACGAGTAGTAGTAGTGCCCCTCCATGTTGAAGGGCTTGTAGTACCGCTGGTTCCGATCGTCGTGATTGCCAAGCGATGCCATGAACTTCACTTTTCGATCGATCAGCGGCTTGTACGGAATCTCGAACTTCTGCGCGAAGTCCTGGGGGCGCTCCGAGCCGTACAGGTTGTCGCCGACGAGGATGACCAGCTCGTACGGAAACTTCTGCTGCAGCTTGTCCATTTGCTCGGCCAGCTGGTACTGCTGCTTGGACGCCGTGCCGAAGTCCCCGAGCACCGCGAACTTGAGCGTGCCGTCTTTGTTCGGCAGCGCGACCGGCGCCTCGGTCTTGGCCTGAGGCGATGCCTGCGGCGCCTGGGACGTCGTCGCCGGCGGCTGGGGCGCGGTGACGACCGCCGGACCGGCCGTCTCCTGCGTGCCGAGCGCGCACGCAAGCGTGAGGTTGAGAATCAGCAGACCTGAAAGCGCGGTGCGTCGGGTCCTCATGGCGTCACTTTCCGGGGAGCGCGTCGACGATGAAGTCCACGATGATGTGCCCATGCCGATCGAGCAGAATGAGCTGCTCGCTGAGGAAGCGGTACTCGAGCTCCTCCGGCAGGCTCGGCAGCGTCTGCAGCACTTCCGGCGGCATCGTGGCCACGGGAATTTCGTCGGGATATCGCTGATTGACCTTGAGCGCGATCGGCTTGGTGTTCTCGTCCATGATCGACGCGCGCAGCTGCTTGCCGTCGGCGCCGCCGAAGATTCGCGCGAGCACCCGCTTGACGAACGCGGACATTCCGGGCGTGAAGATGTCGCCGCGGCGCGCGCTGGCGCGGGCCTTCTGAATCAGCGCCGCGAGTGCCCGCTCTCGCTCGTCGATCTGTTTTGGCGTCGCTTCCTTGGGCACGTGCGGCAGCGTCGCCTCCACCTTGTTGTGGAGCGCGATGTACTGCTTCACCCGCCCGTTAAAATCGGCAATCACCTGGTCCTGGGTGTCGGCGGATTGTGCTTTCGGCGCGGGTTGTTGAACGCCACCACGCTGCTGGGCGGACGCCGTCCACGGGCGATTGGCGGTCGCGGGCGCCAGCGCCATGCTGGTCGCCATCACGATCGCGACGCCGAACAACCCGGAACCGCGAGGCTGGACTGAATTCGCCACAAGAGCTCCTTCTCGATCACAGCCGTGTGATCGGCAGCCGCGATGACCCACGCAGCGACCAGCGTCGCGTGGTCACGCGCCAGGGTGGGAGGGGCGCGACTCAGTGTGTGGCCCTGGCGTGCTCACTCGCCGCGATGACGCGTGACATGTGTGACAAAGAGCAAAGGCCGTACCTTGCCGTTCGCCGTTCCGCGGTGGCGCACTTGTTGCACCGCAATCTCCAGGGTTTTTCGATGACCACACGTGCCGCGCGGCCCCCGCGCCAGCCGAAGCCGCCGTTTCCGAAACAGCACCAGAAAAAGCCAGGCCTCGAGTCGCGCATGCGTCCGCGGCCGAACTATCAGGCACCCACGTACGTTCCGGCTGGAAAACTGGATGGCCTCGCCGCGCTCATTACCGGCGGAGATTCCGGAATCGGCCGTGCGGTTGCCCTGCTTTTTGCGCGCGAAGGCGCGGACGTCGCGCTCGTCTACCTGCCCGAGGAGCAGCAGGATGCCGAGGAGACGCGCGCAGCGATCGAAGAGGTCGGCCAGGCGGCGTTGCTGCTACCCGGCGACCTGACCGATCGTCAGTTCTGCGACCGCGTGGTTGAAGATACCGTGCGCTCTTTCGGAAGACTCGACGTCCTCGTGAACAATGCCGCGTTCCAGGAGCACCAGGAGGGTCTGGACCAGCTCGACGACGAGCAGCTGGAGCACACGTTTCAGACGAACATCCTGAGCTTCTTCCGTGTGACGCGCGCCGCCCTCCGGCATCTCAAGGCAGGCGGCGCGATCATCAACACCGGATCGATCACCGGACTCGAAGGGAGCGAGCAGCTGCTCGATTATTCCGCGACCAAGGGCGCGATTCACGCGTTCACAAAGTCGCTCGCGCTGAACCTGGTCGATCGCCGCATCCGGGTCAACTGCGTCGCGCCAGGACCGGTCTGGACACCGCTCAATCCGTCCGACAAGCCGCGGGAGAAGGTCGCCAGGTTCGGCGCCGACACGCCGATGCAGCGCCCCGCCCAGCCTGAAGAGATTGCGCCGGCGTACGTGTTCTTCGCGTCGAACGCCGATTCGAGTTACATCACGGGTGAGGTGTTGACGTTGTTAGGGGGCGAAACGACCGCGGCGTGAGAGGCAGTCTCTATCCAAACAATGTCGCGAATGCGATCAGCAAACCGGCGCCGGCCAGACTGAGTCCCACCGTCCGAATCAGAAGTCCAATCAACAGTTGTCCAGGTTTTGGCGTCACCGTCGCCGTCACAGTGGCAGGAACTCCGTCCGTCATGACCTGTCAGCCTCTCCTCGCATTCGTGTCAAGAACGCTTGATCCACGATGGAGCAAACTCCATGCCGTGGACATTTCGCGGGAAAACCCGCGACCGTGACAGGTAGCCTGACGTTTTTACCCGGTGCGCTGTCAGGGAGCGTCAGCGGCTGACTAACTATCGGATCGATCCCGACTCGAACTGCACAGGTTCGGACAAATAATTTCTAGATCGTCTGCATCGCCGCCGCGAGACGCTGCTGGGCCTGCTCGAGCGCGCTCCGCAGACCGGCGATCGCCGTCGCGTCCTCACCGAGCTCGGTCGTCGCATTGCCGAGGTCGGTTGCGGTCACGTCCGGAGCCGGTCCGCCCGGTGTTCGCCGCACGGAAATGAAATATTCCGGGCTCAGGACCCGCTCGAGCTCGGCCTCCGTCATACGGATTTCGTGTCCCGCTGACCGTGACGCCGTCGCCAGCACGCCCGACAGCGGAGTCCCAGCGGCGGCCTGGTATGCGCGGATGACCTCGGCGACGACGGCGTGAGCCTTCCCGAACGGGAGTCCATGCTCTCGAACCAGCGTGTCGGCAAGCTCCGTCGCGGTGACCCAGTCGGCGCCGGCGCGCGCACGCATTTGATTCGTGTCAAGCTCGGCGCCGGTCATCGCCGCCGCCACGAGCGCGACGGCCCGCGCCGTGTCGCCGAACGCCGATGCGACCAGCGGCTGCAGGTCGTCCTCGGTATCGACGATGTCGCCGAAGGGCGTGTTGTGGACGGCGAGCGGCAACGCGCCAGTCTGTCCGAGCGCTTTCGAGAGCAGGGCGCGGGCGTGTTCGAGCGCGACCGGATTGCGCTTCTGCGGCATGATGCTGCTCTTCTGCACCAGCCCGTCGGCCAACCGCAGGAACGCGGTTTCTCGCGTACACCAGAGGAGCATGTCGTGGACAAACCGCCCGAGACCGGCGAGGAGCACGCCCGCCGCCGCGGCGCTTTCGAGCAAATAGTCGACCGCCGCGATGCTGCCGTAGGTGTTCCCGGTCGGCCCGTCGAATCCGAGCAGCTCGCTCGTGCGGATGCGGTCGATTGGAAATCCGGTACCGGTGATCGCGCAGGCCCCGAGTGGACAGCGGTTGGTGCCGCGGTAGGCGGCCTGGAGCCGCGACGTGTCCCGCTCCAGCTGCTCGAGGACCGCCAGCAGATAGTGCGCCACGGTCGTCGGTTGCGCGGGCTGCGTGTGCGTGTGGGCCGGGAAGACTGTCGTCGAATGCCTCTTCGCCAGCTCGAGCAACGACCTGCGAAGCCCGAGCGTCGCGTCCATGACCCTCAGAAGGAGCTCGCGCAATCGCATCCGGTACATCGTCATGTCGACGTCATTGCGGCTTCGGGCGGTGTGAAGCCGGCCGGCCGCATCCGGACCGCACCGGCTGACGATCAGGCGGTCCACGTAATAGAAGAGGTCCTCGCAGCTGCCGTCGTACGCCGCGGCGCGGATTGCTTCGATGTCGATGTTCTCGAGCGCGTCCCGGAGGCGCCGGGCGTCCTCCCGCGCCACGATCCCGGTTTCGGCCAGCATCACCAGATGCGCGCGATGGACCGCCAGGAGCGGCTCGAGAAACAGGACTTTGGCGTCCTCGAAGTTCTCGCGCAACACGAGCCTTATGTACTCAGGACTGAACGGCATGTACCGCGGGCACACGACCCGCACTCACCCCAACTAATTATTCGTCGAGTGCCGATACATGTGGAGGCGAGAGCCGGCGCCGCCCGACTTGCCGTACACTGCTTGAAGTAGACAATGGCGACACGACCGCCCCTTTCGACCGGCGGGCGCAAGCGGGTTTCGCGCCCGATCCGGCGATTTCGCGTGCTGCTCGCGCGGCCCAAGCCGGGATGGTTCAAGATCGGCCTGATGGTGGCCGGCGTGGGGACCTTCGCCCTCATGCTGGTGACGCTGATCCAGTGGGTTCATTACGGGCGGATGATCGACGCGCGGTTCAAGAGCGAACAGCGGACCGCGCCGCGGATTTTCGGCCGCCCCTTCGAAATCGAAGCGGGACGCGGTCTCAATCCCAGCCAGCTCGCCCAGCGGCTCAACGACATCGGCTACGCCGAGCGCCCGAAGGTGACGCAGCCAGCCGAGTTCGCGGTCAACGGCCTGTCCGTCTCGCTCATGACCCGCGCCGAGGCCGGCAGGAAGCCCCAGAGCATCCGGGTCGACTTCTCGAAGAGTCCCACCGCTCCGGTCGTCGCGAAGATCATCGGCGACGGCGGGACGGCCGTGAAGAGCGTCACGCTCGAAGCGCCGATGCTCGCCGCGATCGCGCCCGGTGAGAAGCGGCGGCTGACGCCGATCGCGAACATCCCGCGCCCCGTCATCGACGCGATTCTCACCATCGAGGATCGCCGCTTCTACGAGCACCCGGGCGTAGATCCGATCCGGATGGTGGGCGCGCTCGTCACCAACATGCGCGGCGAGCGTCCCTATCTCGAGGGCGCAAGCACCATCACGCAGCAGATCATCAAGAACTTCTTCCTCACGCCCGACAAGAGTTACTTCCGCAAGGCCCAGGAACAGTTCATGGCGCTGGTCCTCGAGTCCCGGTTCAAGAAGGACCAGATTCTCGAGATGTACCTGAACGACGTCACGCTGGGGCAGCGCGGTCCGTTCGAGATTCACGGCGTCGCCGAAGGCGCGCGGATTTTCTTCGGCAAGGACATCCGCAACGTCACGCTTGCCGAGGCCGCGACGATGGCCGGGTTGATTCAGTCGCCGAGCTATCTGTCGCCGTTCCGAAATCCCGATCGTGCCCGTGAGCGGCGCAACGTCGTGTTGAAGGAGATGGCCGACGTCGAGGTCATCTCGCGCGAAGATTCGATCAAAGCGACGAAAGAGCCGCTGCGCGTCTCCACCCGCGCGCTCGAAAACGAGGCGCCGTACTTCGTCGACTACGTGAGCCAGCAGGTCAGCGAGAAATTCAGTGGATTGCTGAAGAGCGATCGCGCCGTCGACGTCTACACGACGCTGGATTTGCACCTGCAGCGGTTCGCCCAGGATGCGGTCGACGACGGGATCGCGCAGGTCGACAAGATCCTCGCGAAGAAGAAGAAAGGACAGGCCCAGGTCGCCATGGTCGTCGCCGATCCGAGCACGGGCGAGATTCTGGCGCTCGTCGGCGGCCGCGCCTACAACTCGTCGCAGTACAACCGCGCCATCATGGCGCGCCGGCAGCCCGGCTCGGCGTTCAAGCCGTTCGTCTATCTCGCGGCGTTCGAGCAGACGGCGGCAGGATCGGCGCATCTCACGCCGGCCACGATCGTCGCCGACGAGCCGACGACGTTCATGTTCGAAGACAAGCCGTACGATCCGGCGAACTATCAGGGCGAGTACGACGGGCCGATTACGCTCCGGCGCGCGCTCGCGCTCTCGCGCAATGTCGTCGCGATCAAAGTCGCCGAGGCCGCCGGCTATCAGAACGTGTCGGGCCTGTGGCAACGCGTCGGGGTGGGAACCCCCGCGCAGCCGTATCCCTCGATTGCGCTCGGCGTCTTCGAAGCCTCGCCGCTCGAGATGGCCACGGCCTATACGATTTTCACGAACGGCGGGTCGGTCCGGCCGCTGCAGGCGATCACGCGGATCGTCGACAACGGCACCGAGACGGCGGTTCCGGCCGCGCCGTTGAAGCCGGTGACGCGGCCTGACGTGACGTTCCTGGTCACGAACATGATGCGGAGCGTCATCAACGAGGGCACCGCGGCAAGCGTGCGGAGCGCCTTCTCGAACGATGCCGCCGGCAAGACCGGCACCACCAACGACCTGCGCGACGCGTGGTTCATCGGCTTCACGCCGACGCTGCTCGCGGCCGTCTGGGTCGGATTCGACGACAACCAGCCGATCGGGCTCAGCGGATCGCAAGCGGCGCTCCCCATCTGGACCGGGTTCATGAAGCGGGCGCTGCAGGGCCGGCCGAATGCGTCGTTCGCCCCGCCGCCGGGGATCGTGTTCGTCGACATCGATCGCAGCAGCGGCAAGATCGCGAACTTCAATTGCCCGAGCATCATCCGCGAAGCGTTCCTGCCGGGGTCTGAGCCGTCCGAGATCTGCGACATCCACGGCGGCGGCGTCAACACGTTCTTCTCGAAGCTGGGCGGCTTCTTCCGAAGGATCATTCGATAGCCGGCACCCTTCTCCGCGACGCGCTCATCCTCACGATGAACGACGCGTGGGGCGTCGTCCGCGGTGACGTGTGGGTGCGGGACGGCCGGATCGCGGCGATCGGCCGGCTCCCGGCTGACGCGCATCCGGACCTGACGATCGATGTCCACGGCGGCATCGTGCTGCCGGGTTTCGTGCAGACGCATCTACACCTCTGCCAGACGCTCTTTCGCGGGCTCGCCGACGATCTGCCGCTGCTCGACTGGCTGCGGCGGCGCGTCTGGCCGCTCGAGGCCGCGCATGACGATCGCACCCTCCAGGTCGCGGCGCGGCTGGCGGCCGCGGAGCTGCTCCTCGGCGGCACGACGTGCGTGCTGACGATGGAGACGGTGCATGGAACGGACGCGGTGTTCGAAGCGCTCCTGCCCACCGGGCTTCGCGCCACGATCGGCAAGTGCCTCATGGACGTCCGCGGCGACGCGCCCGCGCGGCTGTATCAGACCGCTCGCGACGGGCTCGACGAGACGCTGGCCCTGCACAAGCGCTGGCGCGCCGCCGCCAACGGCCGTCTGCGGACCGCGTTGGCGCCGCGGTTCGCGCTTTCCTGCACGCGCGAGCTCCTCGAAGCGACCGCCGCGGCGTCGGCCGAACACGACCTGCTCGTCCACACGCACTCGTCGGAGCAGCGCGACGAGGTCGCGCTCGTGCGCGCGCAGACGGGTCTCGACAACATCGCGTATTTCGCCTCCGTGGGACTCACGACTGCGCGGCTCTGCACCGCACACTGCGTCTGGGTCACCGAGACCGATCAGCGGCTGCTCGCCGAGCACCACGTGAAAGTGCTGCACTGCCCCGGCTCGAACCTGAAGCTCGGCTCCGGAATTGCGCCGGTTCCGGAGCTGCGCGCGCGGGGCGTTTCGGTGTCGATCGGCGCAGACGGAGCGGCGTGCAACAACACGCTCGACATGTTCCAGGAAATGCGGCTGGCCGCGATGCTCCAGGCCATGCGCCTCGGACCGGGCGTGCTGCCCGCCCGCGACGTCGTGGCGATGGCCACGCGTGAAGGGGCGCGTGCGCTCGGGCTCACCGGTGACATCGGATCGATTGAGGTCGGCAAGAAAGCGGACCTGATCGCCGTGGCGGCCGATGGTCTCCATCAGACGCCGGCCCCGGATCCGTACGTCCGCCTGGTGTTCTCCAGCCGCGCGTCCGACGTGCGGCTGACGATGGTCGACGGCGAGGTCGTCGCGCGCGACGGCGAAATCCTGTGGGGCGATCGTGGGGCGATTGTCGCGGAAGCCGGTGGCGCCGCCCGCGCGCTGGTCGCGAAGTCCGGGATTTAGCAGGTTGCGTGCAACCGCAACCTGAACTTCGAACTTCGAAGTTCGAACTTCGAAGTTCGGCCGTTTGCTATACTGGATTAGCACTCTGCCAGCGCGACTGCTAACTCTGATCAATCATGACTCTCGACCTCACCGAACGCCAGCGCCGCATCCTCGCGCGACTTGTCGGCGAGTACATTGAGCAGGGCGAGCCGATCTCCTCGGCGTGGCTCGCCGAGCACAGCGCGCTCGGCGTGTCGTCCGCCACGGTGCGGAATGTATTGGCGCGTCTCGAAGAGCAAGGTCTCGTCCGGCAGCCGCACACATCGGCGGGACGTGTGCCGACCGACTCAGGCTATCGGTGCTACGTCGACGGCCTGTTGGTTTCACGCAAACGGCAGCGTCCGTATCCCGACATCGAAGCGCGCCTGCGGCGCGCCGGCACCGTAAGCGATTTGCTCGAAAACGCGTCGCAGGAGCTCTCGCGGGCGTCGCACCATGTCGGATTCGCGATCGCGCCGGCCAGTCAGACGCTCCGGCTCCAGCACATCGACTTCGTGAACCTGGAAGGCCGGCGCGTGCTCGTGATCGTCGTCGCCACCGGCGGACAGATCACCCACAAGGTGATCGAGCCCGAGGATCGGTACGACGCCAACGCGCTGCACGAAGCCGCCAACTACATCAATCGCGAGTTCAGCGGACTGACGCTGCACGAAGCGCGCACGGCGATTCTCGAGCAACTCCGGCAGGAACGCGTGCTCTATGACGCGCTCATGGCGCGGGCTCTCCGGCTCGCGGAAACGGGCCTGCAGGACGTCGGTTCCGAGGAGACGCTGCACGTCCAGGGCGCGTCGTTCCTTCTCCACGAACTGCTCGCCGGACTCGAGGATCGAGAGCAGACTCTCGACACGCTTCGGGCGATCGTCGGCCTCATCGAGCAAAAACATCGTCTGATTCAGCTGCTCACGCAGTACATCGAGGCGGCCGGGTTGACGGTCGTCATCGGCTCTGAGCACGCGCATCCGGACTTCCATCCGTTCAGTCTCGTCGCCTCCACGTTCAACGACGGCGACCGGACCGGCACTATCGGCGTCATCGGTCCGACGCGCATGCGGTATCAGCGCGCCATCGCCGTGGTCGACGGCGTGTCGCAGGCGATGACGAAGGTGCTCGGAGAGAATTGATAATTGATAATTGGTAATTGGTAATTGGTCGTTGGTAATTGGGAAATCGGGGAATTGGGAACAATGAGCAAAGAACAGGCAAATCTGACCGAGCCGCAGGCGGCGCCGGCTGACGGCGGCGGTGGTCCGGGCGCCGCGGCCGTGGACGATGTCCAGGCGTTGCGGGCCGAACGGGACGACTACTACGACCGGTTGCTGCGGACGACGGCTGATTTCGACAACTACCGGAAGAGAATCGAGCGCGAGCGGCGTGAGGTCTCGGAAGCGGCCTCGGCGGACCTGATTCGCGATCTTCTGCCGGTCGTGGACGATCTCGAGCGGGCCCTCAGCGCTTCAGCGCCGGCCGAGAAGGAGCGCGAGGCCGACAATGCCGCGAGCCTGCGCCGGGGCGTCGAACTCATCCATCGTCAGCTCCTCGAAGCTCTCCGCAGGCGGGGCGCGGAACCGTTCGAGACGGTGGGACAGCTCTTCGATCCTGCGTGGCACGAGGCCATCTCTTATGAGGCCGGCAGCAATCGGCCTGAGGGCGAGATCCTGGGCGAAGTGCGCCGCGGATATCGTCTCGGCCAGCGGTTGCTCAGACCGGCACAAGTCCGGGTAGCCAAGGCGTGAGCCGTCGCGATTACTACGATGTCCTCGGTGTGGCCCGATCCGCCACCGAGGCGGACATCAAGAGCGCGTACCGCAAGCTGGCGCTGAAGTACCACCCCGACCGCAATCCTGGCGACAAGCAGGCCGAAGATCAATTCAAGGAAGCCGCCGAAGCCTACTCGGTGCTCGGCGACCCGGACAAACGGGCACGGTACGACCAGTTCGGCCATGCGGGCGTCTCGGGTCCGGCCGGCGGCGGGCCCGGCTTCAACGCCGACATCTTCGCGGACTTCTCGGACATCCTCGGCGACTTCTTCGGGTTCGGCGGCGGCGCGGCCCGGCGCGCCGGTCCGTCGCGCGGCGCCGATCTGCGCTTCGATCTCGAGATTTCCTTCGACGATTCGTTCAAGGGCGCCGAGACGACGATTCAGATTCCGCGCGAGGAGCGCTGCGAGACCTGCAAAGGTCAAGGCACGGCGGCGGGGACTTCGCGCGAGACCTGCCCTCAATGCCGCGGGACAGGCCAGCTCCGTTTTCAGCAGGGGTTCCTCGTCGTCGCGCGCACGTGCGGACAATGCGGAGGGACCGGGCAGATCGTCAGACATCCATGCCCCGACTGCCGCGGCACCGGCCGCATCATGCGCGATCGCCGCGTGACCGTCAAGATTCCGGCGGGCATTGCGGAAGGCCAGCGCCTTCGGATTCAAGGCGAGGGCGAGCACGGCATGCTCGGCGGCCCGACTGGGGATCTGTACGTGGTCGTCCACGTGCGGCCGCACCCGGTCTTCCATCGCGAGGGCGACGATCTCTTCATCGAAGTGGCCGTGCCGTATCCCGTCATGGCGATGGGCGGTTCGTTCAAAGTGGACGGACCTGCGGGCGTGATCGACGTCGATGTTTCAGCGGGGACCGAAAGCGGCGCGTTGCTGCCGTTCCGTGGCAAAGGGATGCCGAGCGTAACCGGCCGCGGACGCGGCACGCTGTACGTACGAGCCGTCGTCGAAGTGCCCAGGAAGCTCACCAAGGATCAGAAAAAGCTCATCGCCGATCTCGGCAAGACAATGCCCGCGGAGAAGATCGAGGCGACGTCGGTCGACGACGGCCGCGAGAAGCCGTTCTTCGAGAAGGTGAAAGATCTGTTCGGGTAGTGGCGCGGACCTATCCTGCTCTCCAGCTCAGCTGGCTAACGGCACCGGAGGCCGGCGCCATCGACCTGGCACTGGCAGAAATCGACGCGGACTCTCCCACCGCGGTCCAGGATCACGACAACGGCATCCGTGTGTTCTTCCAATCCTCTGACCTGCGGGACCGGGCGCTGGCCAGACTTAGACAGCTGGATCCCGCGCCAACCTGCACTTCACTCGAAGTTCCGGACGACGATTGGGCCGCGCGCAGTCAAGCGTCGCTCGGCGCGGTCACGATCGATCGGCTCATCGTCGCTCCGCCGTGGGCCCTCCCTGCGGATCTCGAAGGGCGCCATCTGGTGATTATTCAGCCGTCGATGGGGTTTGGCACCGGCCACCACGCGTCGACACGACTGGTCCTGCGACTTCTGCAGAGGCTCGAGGCCCGTGGCAAGCGGGTGATTGACGTGGGCACCGGGTCGGGTGTGCTCGCGATTGCGGCTGAGAAGCTCGGCGCAGATCGTGTCGTCGGCGTCGACACGGATCCCGATGCGCTGGCGGCGGCCGACGAGAACGTGCGGCTGAATGACGCCCGGCGGATCGAGTTGCGGCAGCTCGACGTTGCGGCGACGCTCGTCGGATTCCAGGGACTTTTCGACATCGTGCTCGCCAATCTCACCGGCGCGCTTCTCTACCTCCATGCGTCGACACTGAGCGCGTTGGCGGCACCTGACGGCGTCATCGTCGTCAGCGGATTCGAGGAGGTGGATCGGCGCAACGTGGCCGAGGCCTTTGGTGCGGCCGGACGTTCTGCGGTCCAGGATCTCGAGGAGGACGGCTGGATTGCACTGGGGCTCAGGTCCAGCCCCACTCGGTCCACAACACGCTGAGGAGCACGATCGGCGCTGATTCGGCCCTGAGCGTTCGCGGGCCGAGCTGACGGGGGCGAGCACCACATTTACGCGCCATCTCGATTTCGCCCGCCGACCACCCGCCTTCGGGGCCGACCAGGACAAGGGCTTTCGCCGCCCGTACGTAGGGCGGACTGATTCCCAAGTCCGCCGGTACGTAGGGCGGATTGATCCCCAAATCCGCCCCAGGCTCGACGGCGATGATCGTCTCGTCGCGAACCGTCTGACTCAGCACGACCTCGAACGGCGTCACCGTCGCGACATGAGGCACGACAGCCCGGCCGCACTGGCGCGCAGACGCGATCGCCACGCGCATCCAGCGTGAAACTGCCTTCTCGTTTTCGCGAGCCTTGCCGGAGACCGCGACATGCGCCGTCGCCATCGGCACAATCTCCGCGGCGCCCAGCATCGTCGCGTCACGCACCACGGCGTCCATCTGGTCGCCCTTGAGCAGTCCGATTGCGAGGATGACGTGCACGGCCGGCTCACGAGTGGCAGCCACCGGCGAGACGAGCTCGACCTTCACCGTCGATCGATCCGCGCTGACGATGCGACCGGACCATTCGTGACCGGCACCGTCGAAGACGCCGACCTCGTCGCCGGCGCTCATCCGGAGCACGTGCCTCAGATGATGGACTTCGTCGGGCGGCAGGACGACGATCGATTGCGCCGTCGCAGCATCGGGCGCGTACACGCGCGACGACGGGCGCTTGATCACGCGTGAGCGCGCACGCGACATCAGTTCGTTCATTTTACAGGTGGGAGACGCACGGTATACTTTCGTCGCAGTGGTCTTCCGAGGTCAGACGCTCGGCAAATATCGGATCATCGAACCGCTCGGCAGCGGCGGCTTCGGCACCGTGTATCTCGCCGAAGATACGTGGATCGACAAACGCGTCGCGATCAAGGTGCCGCATCGTCAGGCGCTTGATTTCGGTGAGCTCCTGCGCGAACCGCGCCTCCTGGCCTCGCTCAACCATCCGAACATCGTCACCGTCATCACGGCCGAAAAGCAGGACAACACGTTCTTCATCGTGATGGAGTACGTGCCGGGCGATACCCTCGAGACGATCATCGCGACCCGTGGCGCGCTCGAGCTGGCCCAGGCGCTCGACTATACCTGCCAGATCGCCAACGCGGTCGAGCACGCTCACAAGCAGGGCGTCATTCACCGCGACTTGCGGCCGGCAAACGTTTTCGTTACCGAGAAAGGGCTGCTCAAAGTCGGCGACTTCGGCACGTCGCGGTTCCTCGAGATTGCCGCGCATGGCACGACGGTCATCGGCAGCCCGCCCTACATGGCGCCCGAGCAGTTCGAGGGGCGGGCGGTGTTTGCCTCGGATCTGTACTCGCTCGGCATCACGATGTATCAGATGCTGACGGGCGTCCTGCCATATGACACGCCGGCGCCATCCGACCTCGATCGGCTCCGCCGCGGCGAACTTGTGTCTCCGCCACGGGAGAAAAATCCGGCGATCCCGCCGGTCATCGACGACATTGTGATGAGGGCGCTGGCAGGCGACGTCGCGTCCCGTTATCAGCGAGCGGAAGAACTGCTCACGGCGCTGCTCGACGCCCGGAAAAATCTGTTACGGCGTACGCCAGCGCAGCCGATGCCCGTCGGCGGCGCCCGCCCGGCAGTCGACGGAAGGCGTCTGACGACGGCACGCGTCCGCACGCGAGACGTCGGCGCAGGACGATTTTGTTGGAACTGTCACAAACCGCAGCCGGCGCGTGCCGCGCGATGCCCCTTTTGTGGTGAAAGTCAATAAACCGTACTGCTAAGATCGGATCAGGATCTCGCGCATCGCTTCCACGTTCATGAGGAGTTCGTGATGGCCTTCAGCGGCACCGGCAAGGTGTGGATGAACGGGAAGATCGTTGACTGGGCCGACGCCACCATCCACATCGCTTCGCACGTCATCCACTACGGTTCCGGCGTCTTCGAAGGCATGCGGTGCTACCAGACGAAACAGGGATCCGCGTTCTTCCGTCTCGACGCGCACATGCGGCGCCTCTACGACTCGGCGCGCATCTATCGCATGGACTACTCGCTCGATCGCGAGACCTTTACGAAGGCGGTCGTCGAGACGGTTCAAGCGAACGGGCTCGAGGCCTGTTACATCCGGCCGGTGTTGTACCGTGGCTACCACACGCTCGGCGTCAATCCGCTGCCCTGCCCGGTCGAAGCGACCATTCTCGTCTGGGAATGGGAGGCGTATCTCGGCGCAAATGCCCTCGACCACGGCGTGGACGTGTGCGTCAGCACCTGGACTCGAAGCGCACCGAACACGTTTCCCGCAATCGCGAAATCAGTGGCGAACTACGCGAACTCCGGCCTGATCAAGATGGAGGCCGTTGTCGGCGGATTCTCGGAAGGGATCGCGCTCGACGTCGACGGCCGGCTGAGCGAAGGCAGCGGCCAGAACCTGTTTCTGGTGCGCGACGACGTGATCTATACACCGCCGCTGTCGGCCTCCGTGCTGCCAGGCATCACCCGCGATAGCGTCCTCACGCTCGCCCAAGACCTTGGCTTGCAGGTCCGCGAGCAGGACCTGCCGCGCGAGATGATCTACATCGCCGACGAAGTCTTCTTCGCGGGCACGGCGGTCGAGATCACACCCATCCGTTCGGTCGACCGCATTGCGGTCGGCAGCGGCAAGCGCGGCCCGGTCACGACCGCCATCCAGCAGGCGTTCTTCGACTACGTCAGCGGCGTCACGCCGGATCGCCACAATTGGCTGACGCCTGTCGAGATTCCTTCCGCCCGGCGCGAGGCGGCCGCCGCCGCCGGCGCGAAGAAATGACCTCCGAGGTCGTTTTACGAACGACGTAAAGACACCTCCGAAGTCGTTTTCCACCGCCCTGCACCTCGTCAGCCGACGCGACTACACGACCGCGGAGCTCAAGGACCGGCTCGTCGCAAAGGGCTACGAAGAACGCGACGCCGACGACACGGTTCGCGCGCTGGTCACGGACGGCACGCTCGATGACCGGCGCGTTGCCGCCGCGCACGTGGGCACCGCCGGACGGGTCAAGGGTCGAGGCCGGCTCCGCATCCTTCGCGAGCTCCAGGCGCGCGGCATTGATCGCGATCTGGCGCGGGAGCTGGTCGGTGGGGTGGACGCCGACGACGAAGCGGACAGCATCGCGCGCATCCTGCTGAGACGAAAAGTGCCCCGCCGGCCCGGGCCCGAAGATCGTCGCAAGATCTTTCAACACCTTTTGAGGCGGGGATTCCCGGCCGACGCAATCTCGAAAGCGCTTCGGAAGCATCGCGAGGACGTCGACGACTCCACGTAGGGCGGACTGAGTTTCAAGTCCGCCTGAGGCGCGGACTTAGAGATCAGTCCGCGCTACGATCTCACAGTCCGCGCTGCGACCTGACAGTACAATGCTTGCGTGCCGATGACCGCTTCCGAAATCCGTCAGAGTTTTCTCGATTACTTCGCCCGCCACGGCCACGAGATCGTGCCGTCGTCGTCGCTCGTCCCGGCCGACGACCCGACGCTGCTGTTCACCAATGCCGGGATGAATCAATTCAAGGATCTCTTCCTCGGCCGCAAGCCGATCGAGTATCGCCGCGCGGTGAGCGTGCAGAAATGCATGCGCGTCAGCGGCAAGCACAACGACCTCGAGGCCGTCGGACCATCGCTCCGGCATCACACGTTCTTCGAGATGCTGGGCAATTTCTCGTTCGGCAACTACTTCAAACACGAGGCGATCCCGTACGCGTGGGAGCTGCTGACGAAGGTCTGGAAGCTGCCGCCTGACCGGCTGTACCCGACGATTTTCGGCGGCGAGGGCGAGATCCCGCGGGACGATCAGGCGTTTGCGATCTGGAGGTCGCTGGTACCCGAGTCACGAATCACCGAGCTCGGCCTCGCGGAAAACTTCTGGCAGATGGGCGAAACCGGCCCCTGCGGGCGCTGCTCGGAAATCCTGTACTTCCGCGGCGACGACGTCCCCTGTCCGCACCCCGAGTGCCAGGGCGTCCGGTGCGACTGCGAGCGTTTCGTCGAGGTCTGGAACAACGTCTTCATGGAATTCGATCGCGCGGCGGACGGCACGTTGACGCCGCTGCCGGCGCCCTCGATCGATACCGGCATGGGGCTCGAGCGTGTCACCGCCGTCATCCAGGGCAAGCTGTCGAACTACGATACGGATCTTTTCACACCGATTCTGGCCTCGATCGAGAAGCTCACGGGACTCGAGTACACCGGCGCGGTCGCCATCGACGATCACCCTGATGTGTCGATGCGCGTGATCGCCGATCACATCCGCGCCACGTCGTTTCTCATCGCCGACGGCGTGCTGCCGTCGAACGAAGGCCGCGGCTACGTGCTCCGCAAGATCATGCGGCGCGCCATGCGGCACGGGAAGAAGCTCGGGCTGACCGAGCCGTTTCTGGCGTCCGTCTTCCAGGCGGTGCTGGACACCATGGGCGGCGTCTACACCGAGCTCCGCGACAGACGCGATCACGTCGTCGCGACCATTACCGCCGAAGAGGGCCGGTTCGACGCGGTCCTGACCTCGGGCCTGCCGAAGGTCGATGAGCTGATCGCTCGCACCGTCGCGTCCGGTTCGACCGTCCTCTCCGGCGAGGACGTCTTCCGGCTCTACGACTCGCTCGGCGTGCCGGTGGACTTCGTCGAGGATCTGGCCGCGCAGCGAGGGCTGACGATCGATCAGAGCGCGTACGCCGCGGCAATGGAAGTGCAGCGCGATCGCGCGCGCGCGAGCAGCAAGTTCAAGGTGCCGGCCTCGATGCAGTTCGTCGACCGCAGCGTGGCCGAAGGAGCCGAGCTCAAGGATACGTTCGAAGGCTACGAGACCACCTCGACGCCGGACAGCGTCGTCCAGCGCGTGGTTCGCTTGAGTGGCGATAAGTGGGTCCCGCAGCAGACGCTCCAGCGGGGCGAGCTCGGCGCCGTGGTGCTCGACCGGACGCCGTTCTATGTCGAGGCCGGCGGACAGATCTCCGACGTCGGGACTCTCTCAGGAAACGGCCTCTCCGCCACCGTCCAGGACGTCAAGCGCCCGTCGCCCGGCGGCGCCAGATTCCACATTGTCAGCGTCGAGCAGGGAACGCTGAGCGAAGGGGACGTCGTGACCGCGACCGTCGATGCGACCGTCCGCGACGCCACACGGCGCAATCACACGGCCACCCATCTCCTGCACGCCGCGCTGCGGCGGAAGCTCGGCCCGCACGTCCGCCAGGCCGGATCGCTCGTCGCCCCGGACCGGCTGCGGTTCGACTTCACGCATCGCGCCGCGCTGACCGAAGACGAGCGTCGCGAGATCGAGCGCGTGGTGAACGAGCAGATCTATCGCAACACCCGCGTCGAGACCGCCGAACGCAGTACCGAAGAGGCCATCAAAGACGGCGCTATGGCGTTGTTCGGCGAGAAGTACGGCGACCGGGTCCGTGTGGTCTCCATTCCCGATTTCAGCGTCGAGCTCTGCGGCGGGACGCACGTCCGGGCGACCGGCGACATCGGCCCGTTCGTCATCACCGAGGAGTCGAGCGTCGCCGCGGGCGTTCGCCGGATCGAAGCTTTCACCGGCGCCGGCGCCGTCGACTACGTGCAGCAGCGCGACGCGGCGCTTGAACAGACGACCGAGAGGCTTGGTGTGCCGCCGGAACAAGCCCCAGAGGCGGTCGCGAAACTTCAAGCTGACGCCAAGCGTCTGGCGCGGGAGAACGAACAGCTCAAAATGAAGCTGGCCCTCGGCGGAGGCGCGTCCGGAAAAAGTCAGGACGATGACGTCGTCGCCGTCGGAGATTCCAAACTGATCGCGCGCCACGTCAGCGGTCTCGAAAAAGGCGCGCTGCGGAGCTTGTCGGACTCGCTCCGCGATCGTGTCAAGCGTGGCGTCGTCGTGCTCGCAGCCGACGACGGGGCGAAGGTGCACCTCCTGGTGAGCGTGACGAAAGATCTGACGGATCGCGTCAGCGCCGGCCAGCTCGTCAAGGAACTGGCGCCGATTGTCGGCGGCGGGGGCGGCGGCCGCCCGGACTTCGCCGAGGCCGGCGGCAAGGATCCGGCGCGCATCGACGACCTGCTCGCGCGCGCGCGCGAGCGTGTCACCGAGCTGATCGGGTAGCTGCACTCCTCGGGCGTCTGCCCGAGCGACAGCCACCGCTTGCGTGTGTATATCAATTTTTGATATATCAGGACCTGATCATGGGCGACGATTCGCTGACCGCGCTGTTGCCGCTTTCACCTGCCGTCTTCCACATCCTGCTGGCGTTGGCGGAGGATGATCGGCACGGCTACGCCATCATGCGCGATATCGAACAGCGCACGGATGGCGTGGTCCGCGTGGGGCCCGGCATGCTGTACGGGTCCGTCAAATGGTTGTTGCGTGACGGGTTCATCGAAGAAGCCTCGCGGCGAGTGCGTACCGGCGGCGATGAACGCCGCCGCTATTACCGGCTGACTGCCTCGGGGCGTGCGTTGCTCAAGGCCGAAGCGGCACGCCTCGAAGCGGCGGTCGGTCTCGCGCGCGCGCGCCGGGTGCTCGCGCGAAAGGTCTGACCGGTCATGAGCGCGCAGCTCGTCCGTCTGCTGCTCCTGCTGTATCCACCCTCGCTCAGACGCGAGCACGGGATGGAGATTGCCTTGACCGTGTCAGAGGCCTGGCGCGCGCAGCGCGGCTGGCGTGCCCGGGCGCGGCTCGCGGCGCATCTCGTCGCGGACGTCGTGTCGAGTTGGCCGCGCGCCTCGAAGTCGAGGCCACGCCGGCCGCCGCCTTCGCCGGACTCGCGCCGGCCCGTGCTGCTCGGTCTATGGGGCGACATCAAGTCAGCGGTTCGGCTGTGGTCGTACTCGCCGATGTTCGTCGTAGCGGCGGTGCTCACCCTCGCGCTCGGCATCGGAACCGCGACCGCGATTTTCAGCCTCGCGGACGCCGCGCTGCTCCATCCGCTTCCGATTCCGGACGTCGATCGGATCGTGCAGTCGCGATGGTCCTGGTCTCACGCCGACTTCCGTGATCTCGAGGCACGCCAGCAGGTGTTCTCCGAGCTCGCGGCATGGACAGGTCTCGATCTCGGTCTCGAGCACGACGGTCAGGCGCTGGCGCTGAAGGCTGCGGGCGTCAGCGGCGGTTTTTTCCGGCTGACCGGCCAGCGCGCGGTCGCCGGCCGGCTGCTCGGCGACGCCGACGATCGCCGCGCCGGCCCGGTCGTCGCCGTCCTGAGCGAACGTGTCTGGGATCGTGTCTTCCGGCGCGACTCGTCGGTTGTCGGATCGACGCTTCACATCAACCGCAAGCCGGTGCTCATCGTCGGCATCGTCCCACGCGCGTTTCGCGGGCTGTCCTTGCGAGAAGCGCCCGAGGTCTTCGTGCCGATGTCGGTCCTGCCGGAACTGGCGACGGGCTTTCTTTCGCGGCCGAACCTCCTCGATGCGCGGAACGTCGTCTGGCTTCAGGTCGCCGGCCGGCTCCGAGATGGCGTCACGCTCGGACAAGCGGAGGATCAAGTCGACGGCATCTACCGTCAGGTGCACCCGTCCGAGAAGGCGTCGAAACCCGCCCCACGCATCGTCCTGATCTCGGCGGTCGCGCGCGCGATCGGCCTCGACTCGTCGGAGGAACTTCGGCGTTTCGTCGCCGTGCTCACGGGCGCCACCGTCGTGGCCCTGCTGCTCTCCTGCGCCACCGTCGCTAACCTGCTGCTGGTCAGAGCGGAACGCCGCCGGCGTGAATTTGCCGTGCGCACCGCGCTCGGCGCGAGCCGCTTCCGGACGTTGCGGTTGCTGCTCACCGAAAGTCTGCTGATCGGAGCTGCCGCCGGCGTTGCCGGCCTCGTCGTCGCCCGCGTCACTGCGTCCCTGCTGGGCACGTTCAGCCTGCCTGGCCGCATCGCGATTGCCGATCTCGATCTCACGCTGAACCCGACCGTGCTCGCGCTGGCGATTGGTCTGGGACTCGTCACCAGCCTCGTGTGCGGCTGCGCGCCACTGTGGCACGTGTCGCACGCGACACTGACGACGGCGCTGCGCGCCGGCGATCGGGGATCGGCGCGCCAGCCGCTGCGATCGGTCCTCGTCGCGGGGCAGCTTGGCCTGTGCGTGGTACTGGCGGGCGGCAGCCTCACCTTTGCGCGCGCGGTCCGGCAGGCCCTGACCGTTGACCTGGGCTTCGATACACGGCATACGGCGCGCGTGACCATCGATCCGGCGCTCGTGAGATACGGCCGCGGTCAGAGGATCGATCTGCAATCGAGGATCCTCGAGACGTTCCGGAGCGCGCCGTGGGTTCAGGCCGCCGGATGGTCCGTCGCGCTGCCTTTGCAAGGTCGGATGCAGTGGCTGGTCGAAGTCGACGGGTACGCAGCCTCTGAGGTGCTCAATCCGGACGCCAACGTCGTTTCCGACGGTTACTTCGAAGTCCTCGGGATTCCGCTCATCGCGGGCCGGACGTTCGCTGCGTCAGATTCAGAGCAATCGGAACGGGTCGCCATCATCAGCCAGGCCCTCGCCCGGAAATGCTGGCCGGGTGGACGGGCGGTCGGCGGCCGCGTCGCACTCGATCCGACTCCCGGCAACAAGCAGTGGGCCACGGTCATCGGGATCGTCGGGGACGTTCGTCGCGGCCTCGAGCGTCAGGCCGAGCCGATGATCTACGTGCCGTTCTCACAACACGGGAACATGGCCGAGTTCAACGGACAGCATCTCTTCGTCCGCTCCACGCAGCCGGCGGAGACCGCGGCGCGCGAGAGCGCCGCACTCGTCCGGCGGGTCGATCCAATCGTGCCGATCACGCGAGTCGACACGATGCTCGACCAGGTCAAAGGCGCAGCCACGTCACATCGCCTCGGATTGACGCTCTTCGGAGCGTTCACATCGCTTGCGGTCGTCCTCAGCGCGCTCGGCGTCTATGCCGTCGTCACGTTCGCGGTGGCACGACGCACGAAGGAGATCGGCATCCGGCTGGCGCTCGGCGCCGACCGCGGCGGTGTCCTGCGGCTCGTCGTCCGGCAGGGTGCGTGGCCGGTGAGTCTGGGGCTCGGGACAGGCGTCGCCGTTTTCTGGCTACTCTCCGGCGCGCTTCGGCAGTTCGCGCTGTCGCAACCCGTCTTCGATGGCGTCACGGTTGCCGCCCTGGTGGGCGGTGCGGGGCTTCTCGCGCTATTCGCGATGCTCGTTCCCGCCCGCCGCGCGCTCGCCGTTGACCCCGCGACAACGCTCCGACAGGAGTAGGGGTCAGACCAGGGTCAGACCAGGGTCAGACCGGGGTCAGACCAGGGTCAGACCGGGGTCAGACCGGGGTCAGACCGGGGTCAGACCTAGCAGGTCGAGGTGTCCAGCCTGCCCTTACCAGCCGTATCCGACTGTCAGCTGGAAGGTCCGGAACTTTGCTTCGAAGTTCGGGTCGTCGTACGCGTTCGTGAGTCCGAACACGTACCGCGCGTCAACGAGCCAGTGCCGGCTCAGCGAGACCTCGGCGCCAACTGCGAGCCCGAACTCGATCGGCTTGTAGAGCTCTTTGATGTCTTCCGACTGATCGTTGATCACCTCGTGCGCGCTCAATCTCGCGCCGAGGACGCCGCCGCCGAGGACGTGGACCGCCTGCCCGCCGCGGCCAGTCGCGATGCGATATCGCGCGAGCACCGGCAGCTCGAAGAAGTTCAAGTCGTCGCGGATGTTGTCTTCGAACGAAATGCGCCGCTGCGCGAAGAGGCCTTCAATCTGCAGCGGGATTCCCAGCAGCCGCAGCCTGAAAAACGCGCCCGCGACGGCGCTCGACTTGGCCGACGTCTTGAGATCCTGGAAGTCGATGTTGGCCAGATTCAGGCCGCCCTTGACGCCCCACGTCTGCGCATTGGCACGGCCGGCGACGGCAAGACTCGCCGCGAAGGCTACCGCCACGACGAGCCGGCGAGCAACGCTGCGCGCCCGACGATCACTGCGCACGCGGAATCCTTTCGGTGCGCATCGCCGCGTGGTAGACGAACGACGCGAGGATGATCGCCGTCTGCTTGAGATCCTGCTCCTTCACGCGATCGGCGGTATCGACGTTCGTGTGATGCTCGCGCACGTCATATCCGACGTAGTCCTGGATCGGATTGAAACCGGGCATCCCTTCGCGCGTGAAGCTGAGATGATCGGTGTTCCCGATGCTCTGCATCACGTTCCGGCGCGCACCGAGCTCCTTGTCGACGAACGGCGCAAGCCAGGCGTCGAAGATGGGCCGGACTGCCGCGTTGCCCTCGAGATACCAGCCGTAGATCGGACCCTTGCCGGGATCGATGTTGAAATACACGTCGAGCTTGTCGCGGGCCGCCGCGTTCGCGTCCCCGGCGAGGTAGCGCTGGACGTAGGCCCGCGATCCGAGCAGACCCTCCTCTTCCCCGCTCCACAACGCGAGACGCAGCGTCCTGCGGGGCTGGATGCCGATGGCCTTGAGAATCCGGAAGGCTTCGATCGACGCCGCCGCTCCGTCCGCGTTGTCGGTGGCGCCGGTGGCCGTGTGCCACGAGTCCAGATGGGCGCCAAGCATCACGACTTCGTCCTTGAGCCTGGCGTCGGTGCCCGAAATTTCGGCGAGGACGTTGTAGGTGTTGCGATCGGCGTCGAGAAAGCGCGCCTGCACGTTCACCCGCAGCTTGACCGGCACGCCGCGCTCGAGCAGCCGCGCGATCATGTTGTAGTGCTCGCCGATGAGCACGACCTTCGGCAGCAGATCGTTGGGCGCGTCGCGGCCGGCTTGCACGAACAGCGTCCCGTGCTCGCCGCGGCTCGCACGAAGCAGCACACCCGCCCCGCCCGCTCGAATCGCCGCGTCGATTCGCTGCTGCGGTGTCGGCGTCCCGCCCGCCGCCCCGCCCTGTCGGCCGCCGCGCCCCTCTCCTCGCCCGGCCGGAGCCGCCGCAGGCGGCTGGTCGGGCTGATCGGTCGGCTGCACGCGATCGGCGCGAATGAAGTTCGTCACGATCGGCTGGGTCATGACTGCCGCGCCCTGGAGCTTCGCCTGCATGCTCTCGACGTCTTCGGGGGTCTTGCCGGCAAGCGACACGACCGACGCGACGATTTCCCCTTTCGTCGACGGGCTCCACGCCTCGGGATACCCGACAAGCGGCATGTACCGCGGTTCGACCATTTCGAGCACGAATTTGTCGAGCGTCCAGCCACGGCCGAACTCGAACGGTTCGAGCCGCGCGTTCGCGAGACCCAAGCGGGCCAGCTCGTCGCGTGCCCACTCGGCCGCCCGCTTGTGCTCCGGCGATCCGGTGAGCCGCGGACCGATGACGTCGACGAACTGATTGAACGTCGCCTGCACGCGCGATCGGTTCAGCCCTTCGTCGCGAATCTTCGCGACGACGGCGAGGTCGACGGGCTCGGCCGTCTGCGCCGTTACGGCGGCGGCGCCGGCCCCGGCAAGCGCGGCGCAAAGGGCGACAGCGAGCGTCTTCATGCGAGCCTCCGTCATCGTGTGTAGATGCTGTTGAAGAGAAGCTTGAAGGTCGCGTGCGGCTGCGCGCGCTGAAGGATGTCGGCGCCGAACAGCAGCACCCGACCTTTGCCGACGACGGCTTCCGCCGCAATCACGCCGTTCTCGAGATACTGCTGACCCCAGGCCCAGCCGCTGCGCAGCGGCGTTTTCGAATCGAACCACGCGATCGGCTTGACGCCCTTGGCTGCCGCGTCGGCACCGAGCGTCCACACGGGACTGTTGTCGAAGAAAAAGTCGGTGTAGGTCTTCATGCCCGACGCGACCGGCCGTTCGGTATCGACGCGCGCGCGCAGGACCGATCCCGGCGCGTAGAACTTCGTCGACGGCAACCGCGCGCCGTTTTCGACGAGATGATTGTCGATCGGCAGACTCAGGTACGCGGCCAGATTGCTCGCGGACGTGCCGAGCGCGACGACCGTCCCGCCGTTCTCGATGAACTCTTTGATGACTGGCAGCGTACGCTCGGCCGTGACCGCGCCGATTTGGTTCTTGTACTCATCGGGGAGATTCGCGGGCGTGTTGCCGCCGCGTCCGCCGGCGCCGCCTCCGCCCCCGCGGCCGGCCCCGCCGGCGCCGCCGCCGCGTCCGGCGCCAACGGCCGGGATGCCGCCTTCGACGAAGATCAGCGTGTCGTACTTCGCGTTGAGATTGCCGGCGTCCAGTTGCGGCGCGAAGACGCGATCGAACGGGAACTCGAACTGCTCCAGGATCCACCGCGTCCATCCGGCGTCGATCGATCCGCCGTACTGATCCCACAGCCCGATTCGCGGACGCAGAAGCTTCATCTCGGGGACGCGAATTGTTCCGGCCGGTACCGAGAAGTTGACGCCGCGATCGGCGGCAATCTTCTGCAGCGACGCGCGAGTGGACGGCTTGACGGCGACCAGGAACCGGCCGTCCGGCAGTCGATACACGTCTTCATTCGCGGCGACGAGCCGGTTTGCGGCGGCGAACGCATCGAGCTGCACCGGGCCCATCGTCACGAGCGACGCCGTAGTGGCCGGCACGGTGCCGGCGGGCGCCTTCAGATTCCAATCGGGAATCGGCTCGAACGGCCCGGTGAATCCGTCGAGAATCCGATCGAATTCGATCCCCATCTGGAACGCGAGCGTCCAGCCGGCGTTGTCGTACGGCTGGATCGGCGGCGCGCCTTGATACGGGAAGTTGTCGGGATGATCCTGCGGCTCGAACATATCGACAATGTGCGGGCGAAACGCCTGCGACGTGAAGATTGCGTACGAGCCGGCTGGATACGTCTTACCCGCGGCCGTGAAGCCGGTCTTCGCGCGGTTGACGAGGATACCCGTTTCGAGCAGGGCGTTCACGAAGCGTGTGGCCGTCGGGAAGTCCGGCTGCGACGACGGAATGATGTAGGCGCGCGGATCGCGATCTTCCGGCTTGTGCAGCGCCGCCCAGATCGCGTCGTCGGCCGCCTGCGTCGGGGCGCCGCCTCCGCGTCCGCCGGCGCCGCCGCTTTGCTCCTGAACCGCGGCGAACCGGTGCGGCCGGACCGTCCAGGTGTCGCGGCTGCCGCGCTCGATCGAGTTCTTGCCCATCACATAGCGGTTGTAGAGAAAGTTCTCCTTCATCTTCGACGCGATGTCGAGGACGCCGCGATTGCACGCGACCGAGTACTCGATCGATTGCCGGAAATGCCACTCCTGCGGCGGGACCGGGAACGTCAGATCGCTCGTCGGAATCTGGCGGTTCATCACGAACGGCACGCGCATCGGCGTCGGACTGCCGATCATTTCGGTGAGGATCGCGATCGTATTGTGAAAGGCCGCGGTGTTGCGCAATCCGCCGTTCCACCAGCCGTCATAGGGGCCGCCGGAGCGCATCGTCGCGCCGGGTTTCCCTTCGGCCGCAAGCCGCGTATGCAGCGCGATGCCGATCGTCTGGATGCCGAGCACGAGCAGCGGATCCTGGTTGTAGTTGAACGGATCGCGGAGCGGCGGCGACCACAACACGGTGCCGGCCGGTCCGCTCTGATGATGGTTGTAGAGAATCTGCGGAAACCACTCGCGGTACAGCACGCGATTCATGTTTTCCGACTCAGCCTGCGTCGACGCGAAGAAGTCGCGATTGTTGTCGTGGCCGATGTACTTCTGGTACAGCCGCGGCAGGCCGGCGAGCGATCGTTCTTTCGGATCGGCGGCGCGCATGTACCAGTCGGCGACGAGGTCGTTGCCGTCCGGGTTCGCGTGCACGAAGAGCATGATCACGTCGTCCAGCAGCCGCATCGTCTCGTCGTCGGTGCGGCTGACCATCTGGTAGACCATCTCGCCGAGCTGCTGGGCGCCGAGCGATTCACTGGCGTGCAGGCCGCCGTCGATCCAGACGACAGCTTTCCCTTCTCTGGCGAGCGCTCGCGCCTGCTCGTCGGTCAGCCCCTCGGCGCGCGCCAGCCGCCGTGAGATGTCCTTGTAGCGCGCCAGATTCCGGTGGTTCTGCGGCGACGTCACGATCGCCATCAGTTGATCGCGGCCTTCGGCGGTCTTGCCGATCGATTCGACGGTGATTCGATCCGATTCGCGATCGAGCTTCTGCCAGTACGCCGCGATCTGCTTGTAATTGGCGAGAAAGTAATCGTCGCCGAAGTTGTGCCCGAATTCCTCCTGCGGCGTCGTGATTCGCCCGGCCGCGGTCTGGGCGCGCGGTCCGGGAACCAACGGCGCCGACACGAGCAACACGACCAGAAGGGCATACCTGCGCATGACCCGGTAGTGTAGCGGGACGGGGCTTTTTTCCACAGGATCAACGACAATGGGGACGGAGGTCACCGGAGTTTCCAGGGACCTCCGTCCCCAACTGTTAATTCCTGTGGAAAAAAGCCCCGTCCCTCTCCGCCTGGACGTCTGGCTGGACGTGGCGTGCCTGTTCAAGACGAGATCGGAGGCGCAGCGGGCGTGCAAGGGCGGCAAGGTCGATGTGAACGGGCAGGCGGCCAAGCCGCACCGCGAGATCAGGCCGGGAGATGTGATTGAGATTACGCGGCCGCTCGGCCGGCGGCAGCGCGTGGTCGTCCGGGCGACGGCCGAGAAGCACCTCCGGAAAGCCGAGGCCCGGGCCCTCTATGAGGACACGACCCCGCCGCCTTCGGCCGAAGAGAAGGCCATGCTGGACCTGCTGAAGCTGGCAGGACCGCGGCGGCGGTACGCCACACAAGGCGTGCCCGATCGGCGGGAACGCCGCCGGCTGCGCCGCGCCAAGGAAGGCGATCCGGACTGAATGGTATACTTTGGTGTTTTGCTGACTGAAACGAGGACCTGCAGTGGCTACTAGACACGCGTCGGCGGTGAAAGCACATCGCCAGACTCTCAAACGAACGGCTCACAATCGCGAGCTCCGCGCCAAGCTCCGGACATCCCTGAAGGCGATCCGCAGCGCCATCAACGCCGGCGACGCCTCCGCGTCCAAGGCGAGCTTCGGCGAAACGGTATCGATCATCGACAAAATGGCGAGCCGCGGGATTATTCACCGGAATGCCGCGGGACGCTACAAGTCGCGGCTCAGCAAGCAGCTCACTGCGACGAAGTAGACCGTCAATTCTTTTGACGCGTCAGGTCGACTACCAACCGCTCCATCAGCACGCGTTCGTCGCCGCCTGAGCTCTTGAGCGCCAGATCGGTCCGCAGCAGCGCTTCGAGCGCCGGCTTGACGCGGTCTGGTCTCATCTGCGACAGCTTGGACGACACCCACCAGCGCAGTTGGCCGACCATCATGTGCACCGAGTCGCCGCGCTCGAGCCGGACGGCCGTCTCGCGCAGCGCCCGCGCGGCGTCGCCGTCGGCAATGGCGTTCACCACGCCCCATTCGTCCTCGACCGACAAGCCGGCCACCGCGATTTCGTCGACATCCGACCGCGAGATCCGGTCCTGACCTTCGGTGTACAGCAGCAAACGGTCCAGATCACCGCGCAGCTTCGTGATGTCGCCGCCGGCGCGATCCGCGAGGAGCTGAAGCGCCGGCTGATCGATCGTCCGTCCGGCGCGTGCGATTTGATCCTGCGCGAGCGTCACCGCCGCCCGCGCGTCGCGCCGCCCCATGCCCATGGGTGACGTCAAACCGGCGAATTCGGTCACTTGCGCTTTCTCGACGACGCGCTTCGTGAAACGTCGCGTCCGGTCGACGGCGGTCGCGACGAACACGAGCGTCGTGAATGGCGCGGGGCTCGCCAGATAATCCTCGAGCGGACCGAACTCGATCGCGGCCTCTTCGGCCTCCTCTGCCGTCTCGATCATCTCGGCCGCCTTCACCGATCGCTTCGGCTTCAGAAGCCGCTCCGCCCGCAACACGACGACAATCCGGCGCTCCCCGAGCATGGGAAAGACGCGAGCGGCGGCCGCGATGTCGATCGGACTGCCGCCGGAGTCGCCGGCGAACAACCGATCGACGGCAAACGGCCGATCGGCGGCATCGATCGTCGCTTCGATCTCGTCGACGGTCTGCTCGACGAGACGCACGTCCTCGCCGACGAGGAGGTGCAGGCTGCCGAGACGGCGCGCGGCGATGAGCTTGCGGAGGGCGCCAGGATCGAGCGACGGCATGTCTTACATGGCTTCGAAGATCGACGTCGCGAGCGTCCGCGCGAGATTCTTCGCGAGCCGTTCGACGGCGTTCGCATCCTGCCGGAAGAACGTCGCGGGGTCGCTGCCCGCTCCGGTCGGAATGTCATATTCCTCGCGGACGATCATCGACGGGTTCGCCCAGATGACCTTGTCGTTCTTGATGTCCTTGAACTCGACGCTGAGCATGACCGTCATCACGTACCCCGACGCCTGCCGGTTGTTGCTCGTGAAGGTCGTCGGCGTCGGCACCGCGCTCAGGATGATGCCCTTCAGGACGGCGTCGGCGCCGGTCGCCTCCGGAATCGTCCGATACTTTCCACGTCCCCGGAACTCTTCACTGACGCGCTCGGTCACGATCCGGTCGATGTCCGGCCAGCTCGATCGGTTCTCGAACTGCGGAATGCCAATCACCCTGATGTGCTCCGGCAGCGATCCACCCCGGCCTGCGAGCGTGTACCCGCACGAAGAGGCGGCAATCGCTACGGCGACGAGACTAAGCCGCCACATGTCACCCTGCTTTCTTGCGTACGACGATATTGACCAGCCGCCGATTGGCGACAACTACTTTAACCACATCCTGGCCGGCCAGGTGAGGCTTCACGTGCGGCGCGGCGAGCGCCGTCGCCTGAATGTCGGCCTCGCTCGCCTCGGCGTCGAGCGTGATGCGGGCGCGCAGCTTGCCGTTCACCTGCACGGGCACTTCGATTTCTTCCGCGCGCGCGGCGTCCTCGTCGACAACCGGCCATCCGGCGGCGACCACGCCACTCGGCGATCCGTCGGCGGCCTCGCGAGCCGTCTCCGGCCGCAGGCGCGTCCAGAGTTCCTCCGAGAGATGCGGCGTAAAGGGTGCGAGCATCAGCACGAGCGATTCGATGGCCTCACGCAGGACGGCGCCGGTTTCCGGCCGGTAAATCACGGGCGGCGGCTGATCGTCGCGGCCGGTCGGCCGGATGCCGAGCCGATCGCAGAACGCGTACATGTCATTCACCAGCTCCATCAACGCCGAAATCGCGGTGTTGAGGTGCATGCGCGGGCTGATGTCCTGCGTCACCTTCCTGATCGTCGTGTGCGTTTTCCGTCGCAGCGCGCGCTCGCTCTCGTTCAGGACCGCCAGCCGTAGGGCGGACGGATTCCCAAGTCCGCCATCGACCGCCGGCAACGAGGGAATCAGATGGTCGACGAGGCGCCAGACGCGGCCGAGGAACCGGAACGATCCTTCGAGCCCGGCGTCGGACCACTCGACTTCCTTCTCGGGCGGCGCCACGAACATCACATACAGCCGCAGCGCATCGGCGCCGAACGTCTTCGTCATGTCGTCGGGATCGACGACGTTGCCCTTGGACTTGGACATGACGGCGCCGTCCTTGAGGACCATCCCCTGCGTCAACAGCCTCGTGAACGGCTCGTCGATCGTCACGAGCCCCAGATCCCGGAACACGCGGCTGAAGAAGCGCGAGTAGATCAGGTGCAGGATCGCGTGCTCCACCCCGCCGCTGTAGAAATCGACCGGACCCCAGTACGCCACCGTCGCCGGGTCGAACGGCATCGTCTCGTTCTTCGGATCGCAGAATCGGTAGAAGTACCAGGACGAATCGACGAACGTGTCCATCGTGTCCGTTTCGCGCTTGGCCGGCTTGCCGCACGTCGGGCACACGGTGTTGACGAACTCCGGCACGTGTGCCAGCGGCGAATCGCCGCGGCCGGTGAATTCGACGACCTTCGGCAGCACGACCGGCAGCTGGTCGTCCGGCACCGGTACCAGCCCGTGGTCCACGCAATGCACGATGGGAATCGGCGTGCCCCAGTAGCGCTGGCGGGAGATGCCCCAATCCTTCAAGCGGTACTGCACGGCGCCGCGGCCGATTCCGCGATTCTCGACGTCCTCGGTCATCCGCTTTCGGGCGTCCGCGGAGAACAAGCCGCTGTACGGGCCTGAATGGACGAGCGTCCCTTCGCCGTCGAACGGGGTGCTGCCGGCTGACTTGTCGTCCTCGTCCGGCTGCACGACGCGCGGAATCGGCAGGCCGTATTTCGAGGCAAACTCGAAGTCGCGCTGATCGTGCGCCGGCACGCCCATCACCGCGCCGGTGCCGTACTCGACGAGGACGAAGTTGGCCACCCAGATCGGCACGGGCGTGTTGGTGAACGGATTCATCGCCGCGCGCCCGGCGTCGAACCCTTCCTTCTCCACCTCGCCCGTCAGGCGCGCCGTGCGATCCTGCGCGCGAAACCTCGCGACTGATGCTCGAAATGCGGCCGGGTCGTCGGACTCCGCCGCAAACCGTTCGACGAGCGGATGCTCAGGCGCAACCAGGACGAACGTCGCGCCGTAGATCGTATCGATTCTCGTCGTGAAGACTTCGATGGCGTCGCTGGCGCCGACGATGGGAAAGTGCACCCGCGCGCCCTCGGATCGGCCGATCCAGTTGCGCTGCATCGTGAGGACCTTCTCGGGCCACGTGTCCATGTGGCCGAGCGCGTCCACCAGCTCGTCGGCGTAGGCCGTGATGCGCAGGAACCACTGCTCCAACTCGCGCATGATGACGGGCGTTCCGCATCGCCAGCAGCCGCCGTCGACGACCTGCTCGTTGGCCAGCACGGTCTGGCACTTCTCGCACCAGTTCACGTTGGAGCGTTTGCGGTTGGCGAGACCGCGCCGGAACATGCGCGTGAACAGCCACTGGTTCCAGTGGTAGTACTCGGGCAGGCACGTCGCGACCTCGCGCTCCCAGGCGTAGCTGATGCCCAGCCGCTGGAGCTGCCCCTTCATGTGCGCGATGTTCTCGAGCGTCCACGTCTCCGGGTGGACGTTGTTCTGGATCGCCGCGTTCTCCGCGGGCAGCCCGAACGCGTCCCAGCCGAACGGATGCAGCACGTTGTAGCCGCGCATCCGCATCGTCCGCGCCATGATGTCGCCGATGATGTAGTTGCGGACATGCCCGACGTGCGCGTGGCCGGACGGGTACGCGAACATCTCGAGGCAATAGAATTTCGGGCGCGATCCGTCTTCCGTTACCTCGAACGCGCGCGTCCGGGTCCAGCGGTCCTGCCACTTGCGCTCGATTTCCTGCGGCCGATATTCCATAAACTATCTATTTTATTACCGACTCGAGACACTCCCGAAGCGCCGTCAGGTGGTACCCGCCTTCTGTCGTGAAGGCGATCCGTCGCTCGCAGAGCCGCGCAGCCGCATCGTTCAACAACCCGACCAGCTGCGAATAGCCCTCCGTCGTCATGCGCAGGCCCGCGAGGGGATCGAGATAGTGCGCATCGAAGCCGGCCGAGACGAGCAGCGCTTCCGGCTGAAACCGATCGAGCGCGGGAACGACGATGCGCCGGTACTCGCCTTCGATCTCCGCGTCGGTCGCGCCGGCCGCGAGCGGAATGTTCACCGTGAAGTCGCGCCCGGCGCCTTCGCCGACCTCGCCGGCCGCGCCGGTGCCGGGATAGTACGGATATTGATGACTCGACACGTACAGCACGGTCGGATCCTGGTAGAACGCCGCCTGGGTCCCGTTGCCGTGATGGACATCAATGTCGACGATGGCGACGCGGGCGGCGCCGGCGGCACGCAGGACCGCGGCGGCAACGGCGACGTTGTTGAACAGGCAGAATCCCATCGCGCGATCCGGCTCGGCGTGATGGCCGGGCGGCCGGACGAGCGCCATCGCCGGTTCACCGGTCCTCCACGCGTGCGTGGCGGCATCGATCGTCGCGCCGGCCGCGAGGAGCGCAACCTCGTGCGTCTCCGGACTCGTGTACGTATCCGGATCGAGCATCGCCGGCTGCCCCGCCAGCGCGTCCAGCGCGTCCAGATACGCCGCTTCATGCACGAGCTCGAGCTCCTCGCGCGTAGCGGGCCTCGGCTCTCGCACGGTCCCGCCGCGACGCGCGAACTCCCGCGCGACGCGGTCGAAGACTTCCGCACGCTCGGGCCGCTCGGGATGGCCAGGCGGCGGCGTGTGTTCGGCAAAGCGCGGACTGCTGTAAAGAATCATGCAACCATCGCCTTCGCCTTCCCCTCGAGCGCCGCGAGCGAGCGCTGAAGCTCGACGCGTTTCTCCTCGACCGTCGCCTCTGTCGTGTCGGGCACGAGCAACGGCTCACCGATCGCGATCGCGACGTCGCTGCCTGGCTTGGGCACTTGATGATTGTCCCAGCTGTTCACGGTCCAGAACTTCGCGGCTTCGATGTGGAACGGCAGGATGGGGTGGCCCGTGATGCCGGCGAGCCACAGCGCGCCGGGCTGCGCGGCGCGTGCCGGACCGCGAGGCCCATCGACCGTGAACGCCGCCGGATGACCGGCGGCCATGTCGCGGCGCAGCTGCGCGAGCGCGCGCGCCCCGCCGCGCGACGTGGATCCGCGCGCGACGCCGTAGCCGAAGCGCCGGATGATCCGCGCGATCCATTCGCCGTCGAAATTCTCGCTCGTCATGACGATGATGCCGCGATCGCGGAAGTAGAGCGTCGCGGCCAGGATGCGTCCGTGCCAGAAGGCAAAGATCGGCGCGCGGCCGCCGCGGGTGGTCGCATCGAGGTGTGCGCGGCCCTGCTCGTGCCAATGGTACGTGCCGCCAAGCGCTTCGATGAGCGGCGTTCCGAGCGCGGCGATCGCCGCCGCCTGGAACTGCTGTCGGCGTCGCAGGGTCACATCCCGTCGTACTGGGGCCCCTCGCCCCCTTCGGGCGGCACCCAGTCGATGATCTGATAGGGATCCATGATGTCGCACGTCTTGCAGTGCACGCAGTTCGACGCGTTGATGTGCAGTTTCTTGCCGCCACGGCCGTCGTCGACCATCTCGTACACGTTGGCCGGACAGAAGCGCGTGCACGGATTGCCGTACTCGGTACGGCACCGCGTGCGGCAGATGTCCAGATCGTGCACGATGAGGTGCGACGGCTCGTCTTCCTGATGTCGCGTGCCGGAATAGTGCACGTTCGTCAACCGATCGAACGTCAGACGCCGATCGATCTTGACCGGATGCACCGGCTGGTCCGGTGACGGCTGCCGGCCCGGATAGTACTGCTCGAGCTTGCTCAGACGCTCGTGCCCCGCATGCGCCGGCATGGGATCGCTGAGCCACCAGCCATTCGTGACGAGCGACAAACCCGAATACGCCAGCCCAGCCATCAGGCCATGCTCGAACGCCTGATGCACGTTGCGCACGGGATACAGCTCCCGTTTCACAGGGCTCGCATCGATCCGCGCCTGATATCGCGCAAGACTGGTGGACGACGTGTCGCCGGATCGGACCGCGTCGAAGGCCGTTTCGGCCGCCAGCATACCGGTGCGCATCGCGAGATGGATCCCTTTCAGGCGCATCGAGTTCATGAACCCGCCGGCATCGCCCGCGATCAGCGCGCCGTCCGTGTGCACGCGTGGAATCGTGTGCCACCCGCCTTCCGGCAGCGCCTTCGCACCGTACCGCACCATCTTCGCGCCGTCGAGCAGCCCCGCGATGTACGGATGCTGCTTGAAGCGCTGGAAGGCCAGATGCGGATCGAACATCGGATCGCGATAGTCGAGTCCGACGACGAATCCGATCGCGAGCATGCGCTCGGGGAGCCCGTAGATGAACGCGCCGCCGAATTCCTCCATGCGCAGCGGGTACCCCATCGTGTGGGCGACCGAGCCGGCCGAGACGCGATCGTCCGGCAACTCCCACAGTTCCTTGATCCCGAGTGCGTACAGCTGCGGCAGCCGCCCTTCATCCAATCGGAGCTGGTGAACGAGCTGCTTCGTCAGATTGCCGCGCACGCCGTCGCAGAAGATCGTCACGGCCGCGCGAATGTCAGGCCCGGGTTCGTAGGTCGGTTTGCGCTGACCGTGCTTGTCGATCCCGCGATCGCCGGTCCTGACGCCGACGACCTTCGATCCGTCGTACAGGATCTCGACGCCCCCGAATCCGTTGAAGATGTCGATGCCGGCCGCTTCGACCTGCTGCGCGAGCCACTTGACGAACTTGTTCAGCGAGATGACGTAATTGCCATGATTGCGGAGCGGCGGCGGCGTCAGCGGAAATCGAATCTTGCCGCCCGACGTCAGGAAGTAAACGTCGTCATGATGCACTGCCGCCGCCAGCGGCGCGCCTTTCGTGGCAAAGTCGGGAATCAGGTCGCGCAGCGTGGACGGATCGAGCACCGCGCCCGACAACATGTGGGCGCCGGGATCGCGCGCTTTGTCGAGAACGGCGATGGAAAGCGGCGCGCCGCCCTTCTCCTGCTGCAGCTGCGCCAGACGAAGCGCCGCGGACATCCCGGCCGGCCCGCCACCGACGATCAGCACGTCGAGGTCGAGCGTCTCGCGGTCGGTCACGCCTCACATTGTACTATCCGCCGAAATAGCGCTTTCTCGAGTTGACGGTGTAGCGCTTCGCATCAGGCTTCTTCAGCGTGACGGTCAGCTCGTGCCAGCCATCACCGGGAACACCCTTCAGGATGTACCGCAGGACGTAGCTCTGCCGGAAATCTTCGAACACGCGCTTGAAGGCGTCGACGACGTCGTTGAACTGGCCCGGGGGGTACACCTCTCCTCCCGTTGCTTCCACGGCGCGCTGAAGTGACGACATGGTCTTGGGTTTCGTGAACGTCGTGCCGTACGCGCCGGACAGAACGAGATGCAGCACGCTGTCCGACCGTCCGGCGATGACCGCCAGCGAGTCGCCGCTCGTGACGCTGGTCGTGTCCTCACCGTCCGTGAACACGACCACCAGGTGGCGCCGGCCTTCGACCGGTGCCCGCGCAAGCGCCAGCACGACGGCATCGTGCAGCGACGTTCCCCCTTTCAACGTCACCGCCTCGACCGGCATCGGCTCGCCTCCGGAGCGGAGCGGAAAGATCTCGGTGACATCCGTCGCGAACGTGATGAGCCGCACCCGATCGACGGGCCGCAGCATCGCCGCGATTTGCTGCGCGCCGCTCTTGAACCGGCCGATCGCCTCGGCGGTGCTCGGGCTCACGTCCAGGAGCAAAGTGAGATCGACGGGAACTTGTTCGGTGACGGCGGTGATTTCCTGGGGAACGCCGTTGTCGAGCAACTCGAAATCCGCGGTTGTGAGACCGCCGACGGGTCTTCGGCCATTCAGCACTGAGACGGTGACGGACACGCCGTCGGTGGACGCGCGAAATGCCTTGGGCTCCTGTTGACCGCGCGTGGAAACCGGCCACGCGAGCAGGGCGAGCGCGATCAGAGGCAACCAGGAAGATCGCCTCCAGTGCGTCAACGAAACTGCTCGCGCAGACGGGTCATCAACGACGGCCATGAGCGGAATTCCCCGAGTCGGTATTGGCGCCATGGGTCGATGACCGGCGGTCCGGGGGCGAGGAAACTTTCGGAGACTGCTGACGCCTCGCCAATGCGCCCGAGTCGCATCAGCGTCGACGTCAGCATCACGGTCGCCGACTGCGCGCGCGGGACGGCATCGAGCGCCGCGCGGTACGCCGCGGCGGCCTCCTCGAGCCGGTCCTGCCGCTCGCGGATCGCGCCCTCGACCAGCTTGCTGAGATAGACGAGGTACGCATCCTTGGTCATCGTGACCGTTTGCGCGACATAGTTCAGGGCGCCGTCGGGATCGGAAAGCCGATACGACAGGAGGCCGGCTCGGAGATTCGCTTCGGCGGCCACTGGCGCCTCGCTGCTCAGCTTGGTGAACCGTCGGGCGAGATCCCGGACTTCCGCGGCACCGGGCATGAAACTCTGCTGGTTGCGCGGGCGAGGCGGCGGCGCGGGTCGCTGATCGTCGAAATCATCGTTCCCGCTCGTCCCGTTCCGTGTACCGGGATCTCGCGGGATCTCCCCGGGAATCATTCCTCGTCGATTCGGGTCGCCTCGCGCGGCGCCGACTTCCCAGCTCATGCTTTCGACGGCGACCGCGGACGCGAAGGTGAATACCGGCTCGTTCGGGAACCGCTTCAGAGCATGCGACAAGTGGCCGTGGGCGAACTCCTCGTCAACTCCCGGTTTGCCGGATCTCCGGCCCTTCGATGATCCGAGGAGGAACATCCAGTCCTGCGCACCGCTGAGGAGCGCGATCGACGCCTGGTACCACAGCCGCTCGCCCGGCTGGGGCGGCCCAGGCGTCTCGGACAACTCGCCGCAGGCCCAGGCGATCAGCCGCTGAGCGTTGGCCCATTTCGGCGATGAGTCGTGCCATTCGTACGACACATCGAGCACGAACGTCGCGGCGGCCAGCCGCCGCTGTGCGACCGTCGCGCGGTTCGCGTCGATCCATCGATCGGCCTGGTCCTCGACGGCGCGAATCTGTTTTTCCGTCACCGTCGCCGCAAACTCGCGCGCGGCGTCGAAATCGCCGTGCACGTAGCGGTCAAGGAATTCGTAGATGGACTTCGGCTGCGGAATTTTCGGTTGCGCCACGCGCGTCTGGGCGGACAGCGGCGAGAACGAAACCGTCAATCCGACGAGACACGCGGAAAGGACTTGAAGACGCATACTCCTGCCTGGGGGACCGGAGGTCGGGATTATGGCATGCCCAGCCATATCCGCTCATGAAGAATGTGGCTTCCTATGTTACGCCCCTCGCGTCTTGATAGGCTTGGCGGATGCCCCTCTCATGGGCCCACCCGATTGTTCGTGAGTGGTTCGCCCACAGATTTGATACGCCCACGGAGCCGCAAACGCTGGGCTGGCCCCACATCGTCGCCCGCAGAGATACGCTCATCTCCGCGCCAACCGGGTCGGGCAAGACGCTGGCCGCGTTTCTCGCGTGTATCGACAGCCTGGTGCGGGCAGCCGTCGAAGGAAGACTCGAGGACCGTACTGAGGTTCTCTATGTTTCGCCGCTCAAGGCGCTCGGCAACGACATTCAAAAAAATCTTGATGGACCGCTCGCCGAAATCGTCCGTCTAGCCGCCGAGCGGGGACAGCCGATCGCGGAGATTCGGACCGCCGTTCGCACCGGCGACACCCTGATGCCCGAGCGGCGCGCGATGCTGCAGCGGCCGCCGCACATTCTGGTCACGACACCGGAGTCGCTCTACATCCTCCTCACGGCCGAGCGCAGCCGCGCGATTCTCAAGACCGTCTCGACGGTCATCGTCGACGAGATTCATGCGGTGGCCGATGACAAGCGCGGCTCTCATCTCGCGCTCTCGCTCGAGCGCCTCGATGCGCTCTGCGGCCAGAGGCCGGTACGGATTGGCCTGTCGGCGACTCAGAAACCGATCGAGCTGGTCGCCGATTTCCTGAGCGGCCGCTCTACCGATCACCGGCCGCAGATTGTTCAGGTCGCACCTCGACGTGAGCTCGACGTGGCGATCGAAGTGCCACCGAGCGAGTTGGGGCCGGTGGCCTCGAACGAGATGTGGGGCGAGATTTACGATCGGCTCGCCGTGCTCGCACGGGAGCACCGGTCGACTCTGATCTTCGTCAACACGCGCCGGTTGGCCGAGCGCGTCACGCATCACCTCGCCGAACGTCTGGGGGATGACGCGGTCGCCGCGCATCACGGCAGCCTGTCGCGCAAGACGCGGTTGATTGCCGAACATCAACTCAAGACCGGCGCGCTTCGCGCGCTCGTTGCGACTGCGTCGCTCGAGCTCGGGATTGACATCGGCACGGTGGATCTCGTCTGTCAAATCGGATCGACACGGGCGATCGCGACGGGGATCCAGCGGATTGGCCGTGCTGGCCACTGGCGAGGCGCCACGCCCAAAGGACGCTTTTTCGTCACGACGCGCGATGAGCTGATCGAATGCGCGGCGCTGGTGCTCGCAATTCGACGTGGCGAGCTCGATCGCCTGTTGATTCCCGAGGCGCCGCTCGACATCCTGGCCCAGCAGATCGTCGCCGCCTGCGCGGCAGAAGCCGACGGCTGGGACGAGGATGCGCTGTTCGCGCTGGTCAGGCGCGCTTATCCGTATCGCAACCTCGATCGGAACGACTTCGAGGAAGTGATTCAAATGCTGTCGGATGGGATCGCATCCCGCCGCGGACGGTACGGCGCGTACCTGCATCGCGATCGCGTCAATCACCGGCTGCGCGGGCGCCGAGGCGCCCGGCTCATCGCGATCACGGGCGGCGGCGCGATCCCTGAGACCGCGCTCTATACGGTCGTCGCCCAGCCCGAGGGCAACACGATCGGGACCGTCGACGAGGATTTCGCCGTCGAGAGCCTGGCGGGCGACATCATGCTGCTCGGCAACACGTCCTGGCGCATCCAGCGTGTCGGCTCCGGCCGTGTGCTCGTCGAAGACGCGCACGGCGCCTCACCCACGATCCCGTTCTGGCGCGGTGAAGCGCCGGCGAGAACGATGGAGCTGTCGGACTACGTGGCGGAAGTGCGCGAGAAAGTCAGCGCGCTGACGCCTGTCGATGCAGCAGCGAACTTGAGCCCGACCGACCTCATCAACTTCAGTCGCACTGGCCGCGCAACTGACGCCGTCGACTGGCTGAAGAGCAACTGCGGTCTCGATCAAGCCGGCGCCGAACAGGTCGTCGACTACATCGTCCTCGGGCGCGCGGTGCTCGGAACGGTGCCGACGCAGCAGACGATCATCGCCGAGCGCTTCTTCGACGAGGGCGGCGGCATGCAGTTGGTGATCCACGCGCCGTTCGGCGGCCGCATCAACAAGGCCTGGGGCCTCGCGCTCCGAAAGCGATTCTGCCGCTCGTTCAATTTCGAGCTGCAGGCCGCGGCAACTGAAGACGGCATCAACATCGCGCTCGCCGAGCAGCACAGTTTTCCGCTCGGCGACGTGTTCAGGTTCCTGAGCCCGGTCACCGTGCAGGAAGTGCTCGAGCAGGCTGTCCTCGACTCGCCGCTCTTCGGCACCCGCTGGCGCTGGGATGCGAGCCGCTCGCTCGCGCTCGTGCGGTTCCGCGGCGGCAAGCGCGTGCCGCTGCACATCCAGCGGATCCAGTCCGACGATCTGCTCGCGTCCGTGTTTCCCGACGCTGCCGCGTGTCAGGAAAACATCGAGGGGGACATCAAGATTCCCGATCATCCGCTGGTCCGCGAAGTGATGAAGGACGTGCTCACGGAGGCCATGGATATCGACGGCCTCAAGGACGTGCTCACGCGACTGGCTGATGGACGCATCCAAACCGTCGCGGTCGACACGCCGGTGCCGTCTGCGTTCTCACACGAAATCCTGAACGCTAATCCGTACGCGTATCTCGACGATGCGCCGCTGGAAGAGCGGCGGGCGCGTGCGGTGGAAATGCGCCGGATGCTCCCGGAGGCCGTGCTCTCCGAAGTCGGACGTCTGGATCCGGCTGCCATCGAACAAGTCATGCGGGACGGGTGGCCGGACGTCCGCGATCGCGACGAGCTTCAGGACGCGCTCCAGACGCTGATTGGAGTGCCGGAGACGACGGAGTTCCTGGATCCGGTGGGCGGCACCTCGACGGTCGCGCCCGCGTGGTCCGAGCCGTTCGATGCACTGGTTGTGGAAGGCCGCGCAGCACGGGCGAGTGTCGGGGGGACGATCTACTGGGTTGCGGCCGAGCGCGCGCGGACGTTCCGCCAGTTGTTCCCGGATGCGTCCTTCGAGCCCGCGCTGACGGAGGTTGAGCCGTCGGTGCCGGCGCGACACGAAGCCGCGCTCGCGATGGTGCACGGCTGGATGATCCACTCGGGGCCCGTCACGATCGGGAGCCTGTCGCAGCGGACTGGTCTACCAATAGAGGACGTCGAGACGGCTTTGCTGACGCTCGAATCGCAGGGCGTCGTGCTGCGAGGTCAGTTCTCGTCGGATTTAGGCGAGGCCGGCGACACGCAGTGGTGCGAACGCCGGCTCCTGGCGCGCATCCACCGGCTGACGCTTGGCCGGTTGCGCCGCGAGATCGAGCCCGTGACGGCCGCGGTCTTCATGCGCTGGCTGCTCACGTGGCAGCACGTCGCGCGCGGGACGCAGACGTTCCACGAGCGCGGCACGCTCGAAATCGTCCGGCAGCTGCAGGGCTTCGAAGCGCCCGCCAATGCCTGGGAGCCGCAACTGCTCGCGCGGCGAATCGCGCGGTACGACCCGAAGGCGCTCGATCAGCTGTGTCTCACCGGCGCAGTTGGGTGGGGACGGCTGTCGCCACATCCGGCGACCCTCGAGTCTGCGCCGGCCGATGGGACGCGGCGCGTGACGCCCACGAGCGTCGCGCCAATCACGTTCTTCGTCCGCGACGAAGCCGACTGGATGACCGTGCTTCGCGCGCAGCCGGAGGGCGATGACCTCCCTGGTCTCAGCCGCAACGCGCGCACAGTCCTCGCCTTTCTGCGACGCGCTGGCGCGTCCTTCTTCGCCGACATCGTCCGCGGGGCAAGACTGTTGAAGGCGGAGGTCGAAGGTGCGGTCTGGGAATTGGTGGCAGCCGGACTGGTCACCGCCGACGGCTTCGACAACCTCCGCGCGCTGATTGACCCGCGACGACGCGCAGGGCATGGCTCTGGAAAAACCGCGCGGCCGCGGCACAGCACAGGTAGATGGTCTCTCCTGTACACGGCGGCACCGCAGGATACGCCGACGTCCGCACAGGATCGCGCAGCCGCGCTCGAAGCCACCTGCTGGATGCTGCTCCGCCGCTATGGCATCGTCTTCCGCGAACTGCTGGTTCGCGAAACCATCGTGCCGACCTGGCGCGAGCTGCTGATCACCTATCGCCGCCTCGAGGATCGCGGCGAGGTGCGCGGCGGACGATTCGTCACGGGCTTCATCGGCGAGCAGTTCGCGCTGCCCGTCGCGGTCGAGTCGCTTCGCGCGGCGCGCCACGCGCAACCCACCGGCGAGACGATCACGGTCTCGGCCGCGGATCCGCTGAACCTGGTCGGCATCATCGTTCCCGGCGAGCGAGTACCGGCGGTGTCGGGGCGATTCGTGACCTTCCGGGATGGCGTGGCCGTTGGGGCAGAGAGTCCCATCGTCCACGCGACGTCCGGAGTGGCTTAGCAGGCCGCGCCTCGTTCCCTACGTAAAATAGGCCATCGCGACCCTCGACTCCGCCATCCTGATCTGCGGCGTGCTATTCGTCAGCACGCTCCTCGGTGGTCGAATCCAGATCTCGCCGTGGCGCACGCTGCCAATCGATTGGTTTGTCTGGGTGAGCGCACTGGCGGCGCTGGTGGTCGTCCGATGGCGGATCGCACCCGGATCACTTCCGCTCTCGCAGCTCTTTGAAAAGCTGCGGCAGTGGTTCCGGCTGCCATCGACGAAGCTCGCGCTGCACTTGGCGCTCTGGACGCGGGTCGCCATCTTCGCCGCTGGCCTGCTCGCCGTAAATACACTGGGACACGACCTCTCGACGGGTCCGCCGCCGCCGAATGAAGTCGCATACCTGCCGGGCCGGTGGGATGCCGGCTGGTACGTCGGCCTTGCGGCCGGCGGGTACCGCTGGGACGGGCGGCTCGATGGCAACGCCCGCATCGCGTTCTTTCCGGCGTATCCCATGAGCGTGCGGGCCGTCGGCCGGGTGCTTCACCTGCCGCAGCGCGAGCCACCGTGGCTCTGGTGCGGCGCGATCCTGTCGACGATCTATTTCTGGGTGGCGCTCGCCTATCTGCATCGCCTAGCGCGGATGTGGATCGGCCCTACCAGGGCCGGCCCGGCGATTCTGATCGCGGCGCTCTACCCGTTCTCGTTTTTCTTCGGGCAGATGTACTCGGAAAGTCTGTTCCTGCTCTGCGCGGTGGCGGGCACGTTCTACGTCATGAACGGTCAGCCGGCGCGCGCGTTCTGGTTTGGCCTCGTCGCCGGTCTCACGCGGCCGACGGGTGTTCTCGTTTCGCTGCTGCTCATCGGTGCCGCTTTGTGGGCGCGCCGGAATCGCCCGGCCGACGCGCGCGCGAATTCTCCGATCGCCACGCTTTTCGCCCTCGGATCGCCCGCGATCGGCACAGCTCTTTACTCGATCTATCTCCGCTGGCTCACCGGTCACTGGCTGGCGTGGCTGACGGCGCAGGAAGGCTGGGGCCGGACGATTCAGGATCCGGTGATGCTCGTCACATCGGTGGCCACGTCACTTCGCGCGCTTGGTCTCACCGGCTACGTGCACGCGAGGCCGTACGACGCCATCAACCTGGCGGCGGCGCTCTTCGCGTTCGCCATGCTGTTCCTCATCTGGCGTCGCCTCGGCCTCTGGATGACGCTGTTCGCGGCCGCGAGTCTCCTCGCGCCGCTCCGCGTCGGCGGACTCGTGTCGATGGGCCGATACACGGCCGTCATCTTCCCGATGTTTCTGGCCTACGGCACGTTGAACAGACGCGTGGTGATCGCGTCGGCCATCGTGTTTGGCGTGCTGCAGTTGTGGTTCGCGGGGTTGTTCTTTGCGGATCGGGCGGTGTTCTAGAGCCGTTTTCGATTTCTATGTAGTCCAAGGGTGGGGTCAGACTGGGGTCAGACCCCAAACTCCAGGGGTCTGACCCCAGTCTGACCCCATCCGCACCGACGATCCATCCTGCGGATTCTAGGATGCGATCCTGGTACGCCAATTACGCGCGGAGGGAGGAGGTGAACGAGGTCGTAGGAGCTCATTTCGATCAGAAAGTCAAAGGGACGCCCGAGATCAGGCGGCCCCCAACAGAACCCAAGTTCTGAGTTCGAAGTCCTGAGTTCGAAGTTGTGCGAACTGTCAGCGTCTCTAGAAGATCGAATAAACCGCCCCGATGCTGAACACAACCGCGTCTGCTTTCCAGGGATTCCGGAACTCCGTGCCCAGCTGGTCGCGATAGATCACGTCCGGCCGATTCCAGACGTAGCCGCCGAAACCGACGATGCCGACGCGCGGGGCGATCGAGTAGGTGACGTTGACGCCAACGCGATAGGCCCAGCTGTTATCGATGTCGAGGTCCGGCGTGAACGGGCCCGGCGGCAGCGTGCGCAGGAACTCGTCGCGGAAGTCGAGGTCGTTGAACGAGGGTCCGGTGACCGCCGAGAAGCTCACCAGGATCGGCTGATTGCCGACGGTGTACGACACGCCGCCCATCAGCGGCCGGACGCGGAGGCGCGCGAAGTCGCCGGTCGCGCCCGACGGGTTGTCGACGTCGGCGCGGAACCAGTTCAATGCGGCGGCGATACCGAATCCCTTTTTCGGATTGAGCCGCACCAGCGGCCCGAAGCCGGTGAGCGATCCGACCTCGCTGTCGGTGGGCGACATCCACGTGACCGACGCACCAATGCCGATGCGGCCTTCGGTCTGCGCCGCGGCCGGGGCGGCGACGAACATCGAGGCCAACACAGTCGCGACTACCTTCTTCATGGAACACTCTCCCCGCGTGGTCAGCGCCCCCGAATGCAACTTTCCGCGATCTGAACGGCGGGCCTACTATATGTCACTTGCCCAGCTCGCACTGCACCTTGCAGTCTCGACGCGGCTTGCAGTGTTCGTCGCTGGGCTGGCGGCGGTCAACCTCTGGATGACGCTGTTCGCGGCCGCGAGTCTCCTCGCGCCGCTCCGCGTGGGCGGACTCGTATCGATGGAGCGCTACACGGCCGTGATCTTCCCGATGTTCCTTGCATACGCCACGTTAAATAGACACATTGTCATCGCGTGGGCGATCGTGTTTTGGCGTGTTGCAGTTGTGGTTCGCGGGATTGTCTTTGCGGATCGGGCGGTGTTCTGAACCTCGACACTGCCGGCCAGTGCTCAATGCACCGACGGCCTCTTGAACAGCAAGTGCGGCAAATCGCGAAGCTCCTTCGCGAGGCGTGATTGCTGGCGACGCCAGAACTCGAACCGCACGGCCATCGTGAGCATCATGCGCGCGCGGGCGCGATCGGACGTGCACTGGGCCGCCTGATCGTAGAAACCGGCGCCGAGCGTCGCGTACCACTTGATGTTGTGACGCCGGCGGACCTGGCCTTCGAAGAATCCGGTCAAGAGCAGACACTGCGCCGCCGCCGCTTCCATGATTTCAGGATCCGTATGCTGACTCTTGTCGAGGACGAACACCTCGAACACAGTTGCGAGATCAGACGGACAGGATGGAAACTGCGGCACCGACGCGGTCGACGTCGTCGCGAAATGCGCGAGCACGCTCGCGTTGTACAGGAGCTCGTTTCGCGGCGTGTCGCCGCCTTCCGTCACGTCCCTCAGGTGCTCGAAGAAAAATCGCAGCGCCTGACCGTTCGTGACAGCCAACCATTCCTGGGAGTCCATGGTCGTGTCCTGTAATGTCGGCGCAAGGCAGCCCGCTCTATAGGATCAGACGACAGCCACACACCGGGAGTTGCAGACGTTTACGCGAGTCGCGTTGGCCCGTTTTTCGCAATGATCACGAGATTGTTCTACCCACCGAAGTAGCCCTGGCGCGCGTGGACGTCATACACGCCGGGCTTCGACACCTGCACCGTAATGTCGTGCCAGCCTTCGCGCGTGACGTTCGCCGGCGTGAAGTACAGCACGTATCCATGCCGGAAGATTTCGAGCGCGCGCTTGAATGCCGCGGCAATGTCGCGTGACTCGTCGGTGGGCGGAAAGAACGTGCCGCCCGTGCGCGTGGCGGCCGCCGAGAGCGCGGCAATCTCGTCGGGTCGATTGTCCGGCACGCCCGTGACTTTCGCGAGAACGATATACATCGTCGCTTCGGAGCGCGTCGCCAAATCCGCGATCGCGCGGTACCCGACCAGACTCGCGTTGTCGTAGCCGTCGGTGAAGACGAACACGAGATGCCGCCGATCGGGCCGCGGCGCCCTCGCCACCGCGAACAGCATCGCGTCGAGGAGCGACGTCATGTCGCCGAGCCGGATCTCGTCGACCGGCACCTTCTTCGACGCGTCCTGCATCGGGAAGATCTCGCGGAGATCGCTGTCGAACGTGATCAGCCGGACCTGCTCGTCGTTGCGCAATTGCTTGACGATGTCCTTGACGTCCGATTTGAAGCGTCCCAGGCTCCGCACCACACTGCCACTCGTGTCGACGACGAGTGTCACGTCCACGGCGAGCTTGTCGGCGGCGACGGCCGTGATTTCCTGCCGGACGCCATTGTCGTAGAGCTGGAAGTCGGCCGCGGTGAGACCGGACACGGCCGAGCGTTCGCTGCGCACGAAGACGTGAACGGGGACGACGTCGGTAGTGGTCCGAAAGGTCGGGCGCGGCTGCTGTTGCGGCGATGCCTGGGTCTGACCCAACAGCTGGCCGGTGACCGCGACAAGCACCGCCGCACTCAGGACGAGAGCCACGAGCGAGCGGTGGCGAGCGAGTCGGCGGAGCGGAGCGGGGCTTCGAGGGGTCCCCGCGAGCGACGCCGTGGGGGTGCCCGCAGGGGCGGAGCCCCTCGGCTTGATCATCGAATCGCCTCGCGCAACCGATCGAGCAGACGGTCGTACGAACGGTAATCGCCTAGCTGGTACGTTCGCCAGGGATCGTCAGGCGACGTCGGCGCGTCCATGAATGCGCCGGCGGCTCCCTCCGCATCCTCCAGCTTGTGATTCATCACCAGCAGCATCGTCAGCAGCGTCGTCGCGGAGCGCGCGCGTGGGATGACCTCGAGCGCGGATCGATAAGCGGCAATGGCTTTTTCATTCTGCCCATCACGAGCCAGCGTCCAGCCGGAAAACAGGCGGGCCAGATACTTCGAGTAGGTGTCGGCGGCGGCCGAGTCGACCTGCGCGAAGTGCTGCAGCGCGAGATCGCGCCGGCCGAGACGAAGCTGGACGTACCCGAAGCGAAGATGGGCTTCGGAGCCGACGACCGGATCGGTAAAGAGAGGCTCGAACGCGGTGGCCGTTTTCTCGAGCAGCGCGATCGAGGGCGACCCGCGATTCGCGTCGCCGTCGCGCATTTCCGCGCCGAGCCGATCGACGACCATTCCCGTGTCGGTCGCCTTGGGACCGGTGGACGGCTCGGACGCCGCGGCCTCGACGCTCACCGCTTCGGCGAGCTTGAAGTACGGGTTCTCCGGAAAGCGCGTTCGCGCGTGAGCGAGATGACTGGACGTGGCGCCGGTGAGAATCGTCCACGCCTGATGACCCTCGACGAGCGCGATCGACGCGCGCAGCCAGAGCTGCTCGAGCTCCGGCGACGGATATTTCGCAAGCTGCTCGCACGCCCACTCGATCAGCGGCGGCGACAGCCCCGGCCGCGCGTCGGTGTACTCGAGGACCATCGTCGCCGCCGCGAGCCGGCGCCGGGCGGCGTCCTCCCTCCCCTTCGCGTTGATCCACTCCTGCGCCTGGATGATGTTGAAGCCGCCGAGCTGCTGCAGGACGGCGATGGCGTCCACGTATTCACCGCGCAAATAGCGATCGAGCGCCTCGCCGGTGGCGGAGCGCACGCGTGGAGTCTGCGATCGCTGGCGCGGCTGCTGCGCGGGTTCCTGTTGTCCGGCCGGCGGACGGGCAGGAGGACGCTGAGGCGGGGCTTGCGCTTCAGCGGCGAGGACGAGGAGGACACACGCCAGCAGGACACGCACGGAACAATTGTACGTAGGGCGGAGTGCTCTCTAACTCCGCCCGGCTACGCGGATTTAGAAACCAATCCACGCTACATAATCGCGGGGTTTGGGAACCAATCCGCGCTACGTCTTGACCGCCGCGATCATCGCCGGGACGATCTCGAACAGATCTCCCACGATTCCGTAATCGGCGACTTCGAAAATCGGCGCCTCGGCGTCCTTGTTGATGGCGACGATCGTCCGCGCACCCTTCATGCCGACCACGTGCTGGATGGCGCCGGAAATACCGAGCGCGAGGTAGAGCCGTGGCGCGACCGTCTGGCCGGAACTGCCGATTTGACGTTCCATCGGCAGCCAGCCGGCGTCACAGATCGGCCGCGAGGCGGCCAACTCGGCGCCGAGTGCCTCCGCGAGCTGCTTAGCCAGCGCGATGTGCTCCTGTCCCTTGATCCCGCGGCCGATGGCGACGATCCGCTCGGCCTGCGTGAGATCGACGGCCTGCTTGGCTTCACGGAATGGCGCCTCGGGCTTCTGACGAATCGCCGCCTCGTCGACCGCTGCCTGGATGGACTTGATGGCAGCCGGCGCGCCGCCCTTCTTAACGGCGTCCGCGCGAAATGCGCCGATCTGAAACGTCGCGAGATGTGGCGCCGGGCCTTCGAGCACGACGTCCGCGTTCACCTTGCCTTGAAACATCGGCCGTGTGAACGTGACCGTCCCGCCGGACGATTTCACTGCAGTGCAATCGGTCACGAGTGCCCGGTCCAGCCGCGCGGCGAGTTTGGGAATGAAATCGCGTGCCTGATACGTGTGGGCGCAGATGACGTGGGCCGGATCCTCGCTGCCGACGAGCGCCGCGAGCGCCTGCACGAAGCCGTCGGGCGTGTACGTCCCGAGCGCGGCATGCTGAAGCGCGAGCACCTCCGCGACGTCTGCAGCAGCCAGTTCTTTGGCAGCGCCCTGCACATCCGCGCCAGGCACGACGACTTTGATCGGTCCGCCAATCGCCTGCGCGGCCGCCACGGCTTCCCACGAGGCGCGATTGAGCGCGCCGTCGCGCTGTTCAGCGATCACGAGAATCATAGGACTCTTGCCTCGTCCCGCAGGAGCTTCACAAGTTCTGCAGCGGACTCGGATGACGACCCGCCGATCATGCGGGTCCTCTTCGACTTCTCGGGCACGTAGATCGAGACGATTCGCTGACGGGCTGCGGACGCGGCCGGCACGGGGACCGCGCGAATCTCCTTTTTCTTGGCCGCCATGATCCCCTTGAGCGTCGCGTAGCGCAGCTGATTGATGCCGCTCTGAATCGTCAGGACGGCCGGCAGCGCCATCGAGACCCACTGGAACCAGCCGCCTTCGAGCTCGCGCTTGACCTTGAGCGTGCCGCCTTCGATCTGGACGTCCATGATGATCGTCGAATGCGCCATGCCGAGCCGCTCGGCGAGGACGACGCCGACCTGCGCGAAGCCCTGGTCATCCGACTGCAGGCCGGTCAGCACGAGATCGACCGATTCGTCCTTGATGGCCGCAGCAAGGGCATCGGCGGCCGTGAACGCGTCGGCGGTCGCCAGGTGATCGCCCTGCACGTGGATCGCACGATCGGCGCCGCGGGCCAGCGCCTCGCGGAGCACCTGCGTTACGCGCGCCGGACCGGCCGACACGACGATGACCTCGCCGCCATGCTTTTCGCGGAGACGCAACGACTCCTCGAGCGCGTACGCGTCCGGCTCGTTCAGCTCCCAACTGGCATCCTGATCGCGCACCCACGTCTTCGATTCGTTGATGCGGACCTGCCACTCGCGGGTGACGACTTGTTTGATGCAAACGGCGATTTTCATGTCTGACGCTGGCAAGCCGGGAAGCCTGGGAGCCGGGAAGCCTGGAAGGCAGCCCCGGAGCCTTCCAAGCTTCCGAGCTTCCTAGCTTCCCAGCTCTTCATATTTCTTCAACAACAACGTCCCGTTCGTCCCGCCAAATCCAAACGAGTTCGACAGCGCGTAGCGAATGGGCATCGGCCGCTTCGCGTTCGGCGCGTAGTCCAGATCGCAGGCCGGATCGGGATTCTCCAGATTGATCGTCGGCGGCGCGACCTGATGATGCACGGCGAGCGCGGTGATGCCGGCTTCGAGCCCGCCCGCCGCGCCGAGCAGGTGTCCGGTCATCGACTTGGTCGACGACATCACCAGCTTGGGCGCGTGCGCGCCGAACGTCTGCTTCACCGCCAGCGTTTCCGTGGGATCGTTGATTGGCGTCGACGTGCCGTGGGCGTTGATGTAATCAATCTGATCCGGCGCCACGCCAGCCTTCCGCAGGGCCATGCGCATCGACCGGATCGCCCCATTCGCATCGTCGGGCTGCGCGGTGACGTGGAAGGCGTCGCCCGAGAGGCCGTACCCGACGATCTCGGCGTAGATCTTCGCGCCGCGGGCGCGGGCGATCTGCAGCTCCTCGAGAATCAGAATCCCGGCGCCCTCGCCGACGACGAAGCCGTCGCGATCCCGGTCGAAGGGGCGGCTGGCGTGCGCCGGGTCGTCATTGCGCGTCGACAGCGCGCGCATCGCGGCGAATCCGCCGACGCCCATCGGCGTGATCGACGCTTCCGACCCGCCGGCGATCATGACGTCGGCGTCGCCGCGGCGAATGATCTCGAAGGATTCGCCGACGGAGTGCGCCGACGCCGTGCACGCCGTGCACACCGCGAGGTTGGGGCCGCGCGCGCCGAAGCGAATCGACACCTGGCCCGCCGCAAGATTGATGATGGACGCCGGGATGAAAAACGGTGAGATACGGCGCGGCCCGCCGTTCAGAAGCTCGAGGTGTTCACGTTCGATGGTCGAGAACCCGCCGATCCCCGACGCGATGAAGACGCCGACGTTGTCCGCATTGGCCGGCGTGATCTCGAGCCGGGCATCGTCGACGGCAAACTGCGACGCCGCGAGCGCGTATTGGATGAAGACGTCGACTTTCTTGACGTCCTTCTTGCCCATGAACTGCAGCGGGTCGAAGCCCTTGACCTCGCCGGCGATACGCGCCGAGAACTGGGCGGCGTCGAAATGGGTAATGGGGCCAATGCCGTTCTGGCCAGCGCAGAGCGCGCTCCAGTTGGCTTCGGTCCCGATGCCGACCGAGGAAATCAGGCCGACGCCGGTGACGACCACTCGCCTGCTCAAGGCTCGTCCTACTTCTTCTTGGCGTGCGCCTCGATGTACTCGATGGCTTCCTTCACGCGCGTGATCTTCTCGGCGTCCTCATCCGGAATCTCGATGCCGAACTCCTCTTCGAAGGCCATGACCAGCTCGACCGTATCGAGCGAGTCGGCTCCGAGATCGTCGACGAACGACGCGTCCGGCGTCACTTCTTCCTCATCGACCCCCAACTGCTCGACAATGATCTTCTTCACCTGATCCGTAACGGCCATTCGATCCCCCTCTGGGAAAAACTTCGAACTTCGAAGTTCGAACTTCGAAGTTTCACAAATACATGCCGCCGTTGACCGACAGCACCTGACCCGTAATATATGACGCCTCGTCGGACGCAAGGAACACCACCGCGCCGGCCACGTCCTCGGGTGTTCCCAGGCGCTTCAGCGGGATGCGTTCGGCCCACTCCGCCTGGACCCCGCCGGCCAGCGACTTCGTCATGTCGGTCTCGATGAGACCCGGCGCGACGGCATTTACCGTGATGTTACGCGATGCCACCTCGAGCGCCAGCGCCTTCGTCAACCCAATCAGGCCCGCCTTCGATGCCGCATAGTTCACCTGCCCGGCGTTGCCGGCCTGTCCCACGACCGACGTGATGTTGACGATGCGGCCCGCGCGCTGCTTGATCATGGGCCTGAGCACCGCCTGCGCGCACGTGAAGGCCGCCGTCAGGTTCGTCGCCAGCACGGCGTCCCACTCCTCCCGCTTCATGCGCAGCAACAGCTGATCGCGGGCAATCCCCGCGTTGTTCACGAGGATATCGACGCGGCCGAATCGATCCAGCACGTCCGCGACCGTATGCGTCACCGACGCGGCATCCGTCACGTCGAGTGACGCCGCCTCGGCGCGATGACCGGCGCCCACGAGGTCATCGGTCACGGCCCTCGCATGATCGTTTCGCGCCGCCGCGATCACCGTCGCGCCCCGCTCGGCCAGCGCCCACGCGATGGCCCGGCCGATGCCCCGCGACGCGCCCGTCACCAGGGCCACACGGCCCTCCAAACCAGTGGACACAGCCCGCCTACTTCAGCACAGGAATTCGGACCCTGCAACTTGTGAAAAGATCCAGTTGCAAGCTGGCGGTTCCGGGGTTCTGGGTTCCGAGGTTCCGGAGTTCCGAAGTTCTCAAGAACTGGGTGGAGAACCCCGGAACTCCGGAACCCCGGAACCGACACAGTTCTTTACGCCGCAGTGGGTTTCAACGCATCGGCCAGCTTCTCGACCACTCCCGTTTCCGCGAGCCGCGCCGCCAGCGCGATCCCGTTCTCCACGGCCTGCGCCGACGATCGCCCGTGGCCGACGAGCGCGACACCCGCGATGCCCAGGAGCGGCGCGCCGCCGTACTCGGCGTAATCGACGCGCTGCTTGAACCGCGAAAACGCCCGGCGAGTCAGCAGCGCGCCCAGTTGCGTCAGCAGTTCCGCCCCCAGCTCTTCGCGGAGCATGTGATCGACGGCCTCCACGAGGCTCTCGCCGACCTTGAGCGCAATGTTGCCGGTGAACCCGTCGCAGACGATGACGTCGGCGCGCCCGGTAAAGAACTCGCGCGCCTCGAGATTCCCGATGAAATCGATCGGCGCCGTTTGGAGCCGGACGTGCGCCTCGCGAATGAGATCGTTGCCCTTACCGGCCTCCTCACCGATCGACAACAACCCGACTTTGGGACGCTCGATCTGGAGCGCGACCCGCGCGTAGGCCGCGCCCATGACCGCGAACTGGACGAGGTGCTCCGGCCGGCAGTCGATGTTCGCCCCAGAATCGAGCAGGAGCGCCGCACCCGTGCGTGTGGGCACCGTGACCGCCAGGGCCGGCCGTTCGACGCCCTCGAGGACGCCGAACGCTCCATGCGCCGACAGCAGCGTCGCCCCCGTGTGGCCGGCACTGAACATCGCGCTCGCAGCACCCGAGGCGGCCAGTTTGGCGGCCACCCGCACGGACGCCCGCGGCTTTCGCCGTAAGGCGGCCAGCGGCGCCTCGGACATCTCCACCGTCTCGGGAGCGTCCGCAACGGTGATCGGCAACTGATCCCAGTCGGCGTGGCGTTGCAGTTCAGCCTGGACGATCGGGGCCGCGCCGACGAGCGTCACCGCGATGCCGCGGCGGGCCGCCTGAAGCGCCCCGAGAACCGGCGCGCCGGGCGCGAGATCGCCGCCCATGGCGTCGACTGCGACGATGACTTTGGACACGGCCGGGCCGCTGTCGCTTACTCCTCGTCGACCGCCCGGACCTGCCTGCCGCGGTAATACCCGCAGTTGCGGCACACCTGGTGCGGCGGCTTCAACTCATGACACTGCGGACACTCACCCATCGCGAGCGGCTTCAACGCATCGTGGGTGCGGCGCTTGGCGGTGCGCGTTTTCGAATGACGGCGTTTGGGATTGGGCATCAGGGACCTTCCTTCAGCTTTCTCAGCGCATCGAAGCGCGGGTCGACCCACTCGGTCTGACAGTCGCAGGTCTCACGGTTGCGGTTCTTGCCGCACACCGGACACAGGCCGCGGCAATCTTCACGACAAAGCGGCTTCATGGGCAACGCGAGATAGAACTGCTCGCGCATGACCTCGCCGAGATCGATCGTGTCCTCCTTGTAGTAGGACACGCCCAGATCCTCTTCGCCGACTTCCTGCTCTTCCCCGCCGGTGTTCTCCGCCGCCGGCAGGAACAATACGTCGAAATTCGCGTCGATCGGCACGGTGAACGGATCGAGGCACCGGCTGCAGTCGAGCCCCAGCGTCGTCTTTACGCGACCGACGAGCCTGACCTTCTGCGCGTCCTTGCGAAGATCCGCGACGAGCTCGACAGGCGCGACGACGCGGAACGCGTCAACGTCCCGTTCGAATCCGCCCGCGTCGTACGTCCGCTCGAGGTGCTCGATCCCGCCTCGAAAGCGGCTCAAATCGATCAACATGACTTCATGCCGGTCCGGTCCGGCTCCGGCCAAATGATCATGCTAACACGCGAGGAGGCTGGGAGGCTCGGAGCCTCGGAGGCTCGGAGCCGAAGAAACCCGGCAGCCAGACAAGAAGGCTCTTACTTCTAGCCTCCTAGCCTCCTAACCTCCTAGACACTCCACGACCTCGGCACAAACAGCTCTTCGAACAACGCGACCGCATAGCGATCCGTCATCCCCGCGAGAAAATCGCGGGCCGCCGCGTCCAGTCCTTCCGTCTCCATCGTCGTCCGATCGAGATAGGGCTCGGGGCGCGCGCGGAGCTTGTCCCACAGGCCGCCGAGGATGCCTGAGGCTTTCTCGAACTCCGCGGTCGCGCGAGGGTTTTCGTAGACAGCTTCGAAGAGAAAACTCCGCAGCTCGAGTGTTGCCGTGAGCGTCGGTTCGCTCATCCGCAGCTCCTGGAGACTGCCGTCGAGCGTGCGGACCACCACGTCCGTCACCATGGAGTTGATGCGCTGAGAGGAGCTACGGCCGAGGACGTCGACGGCACTTGCCGGCAGGTCGTTCTCGTTCAGAATCCCGGCGCGAACCGCATCGTCGATGTCGTGATTGACGTACGCGATGATGTCGGCCACGCGCGCGATCTGTCCCTCAACCGTGCTCGCCCGATGCTCGGGAGGAGCGCCGATGGGCAATCCGTGTTTGCCTTTCGAATGACGCGCGATCCCGTCGCGGACTTCCCAGGTGAGGTTGAGGCCCTGCCGGCCGTTCTCGAGCACGTCGACGATCCGAAGGCTCTGCTCGTAGTGACTGAACCCGGCGGGCACGAGGGCGTCGATGACGCGCTCCCCGGCGTGCCCGAATGGCGGGTGCCCGAGGTCATGGCCGAGCGCGATCGCCTCGGTCAACTCCTCGTGGAGCCGCAGCACCTTGGCGATGCTTCGCGCGATCTGCGACACCTCGAGCGTGTGCGTGAGCCGCGTCCGGTAGTGATCGCCGGTCGGCGCAAAGAACACCTGCGTCTTGTGCTTCAGCCGGCGGAATGCCTTGCTGTGGATGACGCGATCACGATCGCGCTGGAAAACCGGCCGGATCGGATCCTCCGGCTCAGGCTTGAGACGGCCGCGGCTGGCGCTGCTCTTGGCGGCCGCCGGCGCCAGAAATTCGTGCTCGCGCGCCTCGAGCTGCTCCCGGATAGAAGGCATACGAGTCGTCAGTCTATCCCGTGCGTACGGAGGGCGGACTGGTTCCCAAGTCCGCCGACGCGGATTTGGGAACCAATCCGCGCTACGTTCCACGCAGGAGATCGTTCAGAAAACTCTCGCCGTGCGCGAGCCACGGAGCGCCGAGAAGCTCGGCCAGTGTCTGGCCGAGATCGGCGAAGGTCCGGCGCGTCCCGAGATCGGCGCCGGGTTCGACCGCCTCGCCGACCGCAAGCAGCGGCACATACTCGCGCGAGTGATCGGTCGACGGGGTCGTCGGATCGTTGCCGTGGTCGGCTGTGACAATGAGCAGATCCTCGCGTTGGAGCTTCGGCAGGAGAAGCGCGAGATGCGTGTCGAACCGCTCGAGGTTCGACGCATAACCCGCGACGTCGTTGCGGTGTCCGTAAACCGTGTCGAAATCGACGAGGTTCGCGAAGATCAACCCGTACTGCGTCCGCTCCAACTCGGCGGCAATGACGTGCATGCCCTCTTCGTCGGACTTCGTGTGAATGGCTTTGGTCAAGCCGCGGCCCGCGAACAGATCTTCGATCTTCCCGACTCCGACCACGGGCAGTCCCGACGCTTTCAGGCCGTCGAGGAGGGTCGGCCCGAACGGCTCGAGCGCAAAATCACGCCGGTTCGCGGTCCGGGAGAAGTGACCTGGGGTGCCGAGAAACGGCCGCGCGATGACGCGTCCGACGCCGAGCCCGCGCCCCACGAGCTCGAACGCGATCTCGCAGATGCGGTAGAGCTCCGGCGGCGGGATGACGTCTTCGTGCGCCGCAATCTGAAACACGCTGTCGGCCGACGTGTACACGATGGGCGCACCAGTTTTCACGTGCTCCGGTCCGAGCGCATCGATGATCGCGGTGCCGGATGCGACGCTGTTTCCGATCGTCGGACGTCCGATGCGGCGCTCGAATTCTTCGATGAGCTCCGCCGGGAATCCGTGGGGGAAGGTTGGAAACGGCTTGTCGAGAACGATCCCCGTCATTTCCCAATGGCCGGTCACCGAATCCTTGCCGGGCGACGCTTCCGCCATCCGGCCGAACGCGCCGGCCGCAGGCGGAGCCGGCGCGCCGCCAATTGTCGCCACGCGCGAGAGTCCGAGCGACCGCAGCGTCGGCACGCGGAGGCCCACTTCCCGCGCGATGTTGCCCAGCGTGTTGCTGCCCTCATCGCCGTACGCGGCCGCGTCCGGCAATTCGCCGATGCCGGCGGAATCCATGACGATCAAGATGACTCGAGAAGGCTTGTCCATCTGAAATCTGGAAGCGGGGAATCTGCAATCTGATCGGGGAATCTCCAATCCGCAATCTGGAATCTATCGGGAATCGGGAATCTATCGGAAATCGAGAAATTGGAATCGGGAATCGCGAATCGGATCCCGTGCTCTCGATTGAAGATTTCAGATTTCCGATTAGCGATCACAGGTTGCAGATTCCAGATTGTAGATTACAGATTGACGAACGACCGAGCCATCAGCGCTGCCTGGTTTTTGACGCCCTCTGTCTCACCGGCTCGGTCGAACCACGTAATCCCGGCCTCCTTCCGGAACCAGATGACTTGCCGGCGGGCGTAGCGCATGTTCTCGCGGACAATTAATTCGCGCGTCGCCCGTTCGTCGCGGACGCCCTGAAGAAGCTCGACGACCTGCCGGTAGACGAGGCCGCCCAAGGCGTGCGCCGTCGCCGGCACGCCCGTGGCGAGCAGCCGCTGAACCTCGGCGACGACGCCGCGATCGAACTGCGCGTCGACGCGGCGCGCCACGCGGGCCCGCAGCTCGGGCCGGGGCAGGAGGAGTCCCAGCGGGAGAATCCGGATACCGGCGATCGGGGACGCGGTCGCGGCAAAATGGGTCGTGAGCGGGCGGCCGGTCAGGAGATAGACCTCGAGGGCGCGCACGAGGCGCTTCCGATCGCGGGGCTGAATCCGTGCCGCCGACGCCGGATCGACGCGCCCGAGCCATCGATGCAGCGCCTCGACGCCGCGCGCGCTGGCGACCCGGTCGAGCCGGCCGCGCAGCGTGTCGTCGCGCGCCGGCCCCGGAAAGAGCCCGCGCACAAGCGCGCGGTAGTAGAACCCGGTGCCGCCGACGAGAATGGGAATCCGGCTCCGCGCGCCGATGGCCGCTACCGCGGCGCCGGCGTCGGCGGCGTAGCGCGCGGCCGAATAGATCTCGGTCGGCTCCGCAACGTCGATGAGGTGGTGCGGGATACCGCCGCGCTCGTCCATCGACGGCTTGTCCGTGCCGATGTCCACGCCGCGATACACCGCCGTCGAATCGCACGAGACGATCTCGCCGCCGAGCGCCTGCGCCAGATGCACGCCGAGCGCGCTCTTCCCCGTCGCCGTCGGACCGATGACGGCGATCAGAGCCGTTTTCGATTCCATGTAAGTTGCGAAAACGGCTCAGCGCGGTTTCCGCGAGACTTTTTCGACGCACAGACCTCGGGTTTCGTTGTCGACAGGTTACTCACAGTCGAGATAACGCACCACGAAACCCGAGGTCTTTCCCGCTCGTCTGCATGGAAACGGAAACCGCACACCCCGGGCTCGCTCAGGGGCGACCCTCGTTGTAGTGGAACGTGACGGTAAAGAAGGCGCGATCGGCCGGGTATTCCGCGGGCAGCGGGAGCGTGGGATTCGACAATCGCAGCGCGTTGAACGCCGCCGTGGTGAACGCTTCGACCGATGACGGCGCCACGACCTGCAAGTCGAGAATCGTGCCGTTCTTCAGGACGTAGAACTGAATGACCACGCGGCCGGACCTCGCCATGGCGGCCTGCGGAATGTTCCAGTTGCTCTTGACCTGCGCGACAAACCGGCGAAGCCAGGGTCCGAACTCGACCCCTTTCGCATCGAACTGCACGTCCGGGTCCTGATCGGTCAGGCCGCCTTTCGGATTGTTGAAGTTCTGATCCTGGAGGTAGCGCTGGAGATTCCGCAGCGACTCGCCGAGATTTTTCGCTGGCGCCGGACCGATGACCGGCGCGTCGGACGCGACCTTGGACGGCAGATCGACCGACGACTTCGCGTTCAGCCCGGGAGGATTTGGATTTCCATTCTCGGGCTGCGTTTTCCCGCCTTCCATTTTCTCCGGCGTGTTGCCCTTCTGGTAAGGCGCGGTGTTCTCCGGCTTCGGCGCCCGTTCGCGCGTCGCGCTGCTGCGATCCTTGTCGGAGTGCTCGGCGAGATGCTTCGGCGGCTTGGACCGATCGATCCGCGGATCCATCTGCACGTAGCGGATCGTCTCCTGCGGCGCCATCGCTTGGACCAGGGCCTTGCCGAGGAACATGCCCGGCACCCAGATGATGACGAGCACGGCCACTGCGTGCACGATGATCGACAGCAGAATCCCTTCGCGCCGCGAGAACACGGACGGCACGCGCGGAGCGTCGGGGCGATAGTCCTCGAAGTCGAAAATCACGGCAACGCTATGTTCGAGTATACGACGCGTCCTGAGTCTTTCTTCCTATAATGCCCGCGTGCCCGGCGCGACATCAGACGGTCTCGACGCTCGATATCGGCGCGGACGCCGGATCGCACTGGTGGCGCTCGTCTTTCTTCTCTGTCTCGCGTTCGTGATCATCGAGCTGGCCCTCCAGGCATCGTTCGCCGATGCGCTGTATCGCGAGGTCCGGCGCCACCCGCCGCATCCTTTTCTGCAGGTCCTGCCATCGGCCCAGGTCGATCACGTCAACGACGAAGGATTCCGTGGCGATCCGGTGACACTCGCGGCCCCCGCCGGAACGTTCCGCATCTTCACACTCGGCGGATCGACGACGCTCGGGGTCTCCAATCCGTACGCCGACAGCTACCCGTTCCTACTGCAATCGGCGCTGCAGACGCGTCATCCCGAGATCCGCATCGAAGTGCAGAACGCCGGCGCCGCTTGGTACACGAGCGCCCACGACCTTGTCGCGTACGAAGTGAAGGTCCGGCGGTTCAAGCCGGATCTCGTCATCTTCTTCGAAGCACTCAACGACCTCACCCGCAGCTTTTCGCCGCCGTGGCTCGCCTTCGGCGACTTCAAGCCCGACTACTCGCACTACCTCGGTCCATATATCGGACTCATGGGGCCGGCCGTGAGGTTCACCAGTCGGCCGTCCTGGTCGCTGACTTGGAGCTATCTGCGACAGGCCATCCGCCGCGACCCCGACCCGCGCGGTCATCGCGATCCGGACAACGTCGCGAAGCTGGCGGCGATGATGCGTCCCGACGATCGGCCGGCGTTTCGCAGCCTGCCGAGTTTCCGCGAGTACGTCGACGCGCTCGTGCACGCGGTGCAGTCGGACGGTCACGCCATGATCGTCGCGTCTCAGGCCAGCCTCTATCGAAGCGACCTGTCGATGGACGATCAGCGGCTCCTCTTCTTCGGCCCCATCATGTGCGGCGACGGCAAGACGTATCCGTCCATGGAGGCCATGAAAAACGGCATGCGGCTCTTCAACGACGCGGCGCGCGAAGTGGCGCAGACCCGCGGCGTGCGCTTCATTGATTTCGACGCCGGCGTCCCCAAAACGGCCGAGTATTTCACCGACGATGCGCACCTCACGCGCGCCGGCAACGAACTCCTCGCGCGGCTCGCGGCCGATGCCATCGATGCCGACGGCCTGATCGGCCGCGCGAAAGGACACCCGCGAAAGTAGCCCAATTGTTGCGCCAGCGCCGCGTTCAACCGCCGGGCTTGCGGCCAAGAAAAATCGACGCGATGCCGAACGTCATGGAGCGATGCTCGACGCCGGTAAACCCGCACTGCGCGAGCATCGCGGCAAATGCCTGCGGCGACGGGAACTCGTCGACGGACGCCGGGAGATACGAATACGCGTCGCCGTGCTTCGAGACCAGCCCGCCGACGCGCGGAAGGAGATGGCGGAAGTACGCGCGGTAGGCGGCGCGGATGCCCGGAATCCGCGGCATTCCGAATTCGAGAATCATCAGGCGGCCATCGTCACGCATCACCCGGTGAAGCTCACGACAGGCGCGTGACGGGTCGACGACGTTGCGGATGCCGAACGCGATCATCGCTGCGTCGACGGAAGATGAGGGCAATGGCAGGCGGGTCGCGTCGGCGCGCACCAGCCGCACGCGATCGGCCAGGGACAGGCGTCGCAGCTTGTCCTTGGCGAACCGGAGCATTTCCCCGGCAAAATCCAGCGCCACGATCTCGCCCGGCCGGCCGGACGCGGACGTGGCCGCGGCGATCGCCAGGTCGCCTGTGCCGCAGCAGACGTCAAGGACGCGCTCGCCGCCGCCCAGCGCCATCGCCGCCACGGCGCGCCGGCGCCAACGGCGATCCAGCCCGGCGCTGAGGAGATGGTTGAGCGCGTCGTAGCGCCGGGCGATCGCGTCGAACATGCCCGCGATGCGAGCGGGCTCTTTGGATGTGGATACCGTCACTCGGAATTTGATCCGGGGTGCTTCGCCCCCGCGGATCGGCCCTCGCCCTTCCACGGCGGAAAGAGCTGCTGGTCGAAACCGAGCGCACTGAGAATCTTCCCCGCGAGGAACGACGCCAGATCGTCGATCGTCTTCGGCTGCTGATAGAAGGCCGGCATGGCCGGCAGCACCATCGCGCCGGCCTCCGCGCACGCGACCAGGTTGCGAAGCTCCGGCAGGCTCATCGGCGTCTCCCGCGGCACGAGGACAAGACGCCGCCGCTCCTTCAGCATGACGTCGGCGGCACGCTCGATGAGATTCCTGGACAGGCCGTGCGCGACGCCGGCGAGTGTCTTCATCGAGCACGGCACGATTACCATCCCCTGGCACGGGTGACTCCCGCTCGCGAGGCTAGAGCCAAGGTCCCGATTGCCATGGACCTGGAACGTGCCGCGCCGGACGACGTCGCCATACCGGGCCACGAGCAGCTCCTGCAGCCGATCGACCTTCGCGTCCGTGCCCAATTCATCGATCAGCAACCGCCGCCCGTATTCGCTGAACACGATCTCCAGCCGGCACCCCAACTCCAGCAGCGCCCCAATCGTCCGGAGCGCATAGATCGCCCCGCTCGCGCCGGTGACGCCGACAAGAAGGGGGACGGGGCTTTTTTCCACAGGTTTCAACAGGTGGGGGACGGAGGTTCAATCCAACAACAGCGCAACCGCCGTTGTCGCCAGGTACAGGACGCCAACCCACCCGTTGAGATCGAAGGCGCGCTTGAGCTGCGACAAGTCGTTTTCCCGAATCAGCGACTGCTCGTAGACCAGCAGTACGGCCACGGCCGCCACTCCCATCACGTAGATCCAGCCCAGGCCGGCGACAATCCCCGCCACCGCGAGTGCGAGGACCGCGATCACGTGCAGACCGCGCGAAATCAGCAGCGAGCGGCTCACGCCGAATCGGATCGGAATGGACCGGAGCCCTTCGCGCCGATCGAATTCGAGGTCCTGGCACGCATAGAGAATGTCGAACCCGGCCACCCACGCGCCAATCGCGAGCCCGAGCAGCCACGGAACCGGTGTCAGTGGCCCGCCCATCGCAATCCAGCCTCCCGCCGGCGCAATCGCCATCGCGAGCCCCAGATACGCCTGTGTATAGGACGTGAATCGCTTCGCGAGCGAGTACCAGAACACAACGGCGAGCGCGACGGGAGACAACGCCAGACACACCCACCCGAGCTGCGCAGCGCACGCGACGAAGATCGCCGACGCCGTCAGGACGAAGACGACGGCTTCGCCGCGGGTCATTCGGCCGGCCGGTAATTCCCGCATCGCCGTCCGCGGATTGCGCGCGTCGAACTCCGCGTCGACGAGGCGGTTGAAGCCCATCGCGGCGCTTCGCGCCGCCACCATGCAGGCGACGATCCAGAGCGCGCGCACCGGGCTGAACCCGACGACGCGCGCCGCCAGCAGCGCGCCGACGAGCGCGAACGGCAGCGCAAACAGCGAGTGACTGAACCGGACGAATGACGCGTAGGTGCGAAGTCGGGCGAGCATGAATCGGTCAGGCGGCGCGGCGGACAGACGACGCCGGGATCCCGCTGACGAGGTATTCTTCCACATCGCTCACGGCCGACGGCAACTCGACGGCGACGAGCGACGCGCGCTTTCCAGGGGAAATCGTCCCGAATTCGTCGCCAAACCCCAAGGCCTGCGCGCCCTGGCGCGTAGCGCTTTCGAGCAGCCCGGCTGCCGACACGTCGGGCGCGATACGACGCAGCGCAGACAGCTCGTCGAACACGCTCAGCGTCGGCGTCGAGGCAAGGCTGTCCGTGCCGATCGCCACCGGCAATCCGCAGCCGTAGAAGTGAGACAGCCGCGGCAGTCCGGCCCCGACCCACTCGTTGCTCCGCGGACACGTCACAATCATGCCGCCCGCATTCCGCAACTTGAACAACGCGTCGTCGCTCAAGTGCACGCCATGCACGGCGATGAGACCCGTCCGGAGGTAGCCGACACGGCTGAGGTACTCGACCGGATCGCACTCGGGCGCGCGCCAGTCGTCGGCCCAGACGCCCAGCCCCTCGAGCAGATCCCGGAACGGACCACGGCCGGTGCGCAGGAACTCGATCTCTTCGGGCGACTCTCCCAGGTGAACGGTGAGCGGCGTGCTGCGGCGCTGGCGGGCGATTTCTGAAAAGAGCTCGGGCGAGACGGAGTACGGCGCGTGGGCCGCGACCCCGTACGCCAGGTTCGCGCCGTGGCTTTCCTTCCGCACATCGTCGATGCGCCGCCACGCGTCGCGCACCTGCGTCGTTGGTCCCGAGCCGCGGAACCCGAGGAGCTCGTGAAAGACGACGCCCGGCATTCCGCACTCCTCGAGGACGCGCGGAGTGACGAGCGTGTTGGTGATGTCTCCGGCGAGCACGGTACCCGTCGCCTGCATTTCGGCGATGGCGTGCCGGATCGCGCTCGCTTCTTCCGCCTCGCCCCCGGCCGGACCTTCGGCACGGACGCCGAGCAGCCCGCGGATCCATTCGGTCATGGACCCGGCCGGCGGCACGCGGCCTTTCAGCCAGCTCAGCTCCAGGTGGGTATGGGCGTTCACGAGGCCGGGCATCAGCGCGACGTCGCCGAGGTCCTCCGCGGGCATCGACGGCCGGCCCGCGCCGAGACGCACGATCCGGTCGACGGCAATCTCGACCCAACCGTTCTCGATCGGGGCGCGATCAATCGGGAGGAGCCAGTGGGCTCGAAGGAATCTCGAGGACATCGCCTTTCCTTGCGCGCTTGGCTGACGCGCTGCGGGCGTCATAGTCCCGCAGATCGGTCGCTTCCCCGGGCCGGCCATCCGCGCGCGCCACCGCGAGCTCGCGCATGCGAGGAACATCCTGCTCCCGGAAAAAGGGATCACCCAGAATCTCGTAGTGCATGTTGCGCCGCTTGGGGACGAACCCGGCGTTCTCGATGTTCCGGACGACCTCGAACTCGTCCATGCAGTACTCGGCGCCGGCGGCGCGCACGACGTTCTCCTCGATCATCACGCTGCCCATGTCGTTGGCGCCGTACGCCAGGCTGAGCTGGCCCACACGGCCTCCCTGCGTGACCCACGAGGCCTGGAGATTGTCGAAATTGTCGAGCACGAGTCTCGCGATCGCGAGCGTACGCAGATAGTCCACGCCGGTCGCCTCGACCCCGCCGAGCTCCGTGTGCTGCGGCTGATAGCTCCACGTGATGAACGCGGTGAAGCCGCCGCTTTCGTCCTGCAGATCCCGCAACCGGAACAGATGCTCCAGACGCTCCTCGACCGTCTCCACCGTCCCGTACATCATCGTCGCAGTGGTGCGGAGCCCGGCATGATGCGCTTCGCGCATGACGTCGAGCCATTCGTCTGCCGTCGCTTTGCCGTAGCAATTGAGAATCCTGCGGACGCGGTCGACGAGGATCTCCGCGCCGCCGCCGGGAATGCTGTCGAGCCCCGCCGCGATGAGCCTCGCGATGACGTCGCGCACCGGACGCCGCGACAGCCGTGAGATGTGGATCACCTCAGGCGGCGAAAGCGCGTGAAGCCGGAATTGCGGATACCGCGCTTTGACCTGTCGGAACAAATCCTCGTACCACTCGAGCGGGATATCCGGATTGTGACCGCCCTGCAGCAGCAGTTGCACACCGCCGACGCGGATGGTCTCGTCGATCTTCCTGAAGATCTCGTCGAAGCCGAGCGCGTAGCCCTCGCTCGATCCGACATCACGATAGAACGCGCAGAACCGGCACCGCGCCACGCACACGTTGGTGTAGTTGACGTTCCTGTCGATGATGTAAGTGACGACGCCGTCCGGGTGCTTGACCCGGCGGATAGCGTCGGCCATTCGACCCAGCGTCGCCGTGGGCGCGTGCAGGTAGAGATCGAGCGCCTGCTCGCGATTGAGCCTGCCTGGTGAATCAACTCGCGCAGGGCCGAAACCTGACATGCAGATCTACTGATCCTAATACGCCGTTTGCCAAACTTCGAGGATCCCTTTCGAAGTTCGAAGTTCGAAGTTTGAAGTTAACTGGGCTTTTTGTACGGAATGATGTGTTCCCACTCGTCCGCGTCAGATCTGGCGACAACCGCGACCACGGGTTCCCTGTCGCTGACGTTGAACACCTCGTGCGGCACCCCGGGCTCGATGAAAATGAAGTCGCCGGCGACGTTCTCGACCGAGTGCTCCAGGTTGGGACCATACTCGTGCCGGACACGGCCCTGGAGGATGTACAGCATCACCTCGAAGCCGACGTGGATGTGGGCAGCCGCGACGCCGCCGGGCGGAATCGTCGCGACGTTCATCGACAGGGCTTTCGCACCCACGTTTTTTCCGGAGAGACCGGTCTTGTACTGAATGCCATTCCAGCCGCGGGCGTCGCCACCGCCTCGCAGGACCGCGAGGCCTGCGCGCCTTTCGACATGTGCCGCAAGCCCTTCCGATTCGGTCTGGCTCATCATCCGTCTCCTCGTGGCGCGGATTGGTTTCCAAATCCGTGCGTTAAGCGGACTTGGAGATCAGTCCGCCCTACGAAATTAGTCCGCCCTACGAAATCAGTCCGCCCTACATAATCACCCTACGCCCGCTCTCGGTAGAACGTGATCAGGTCCTGGCTCTTCGGCGGTTGCGCGCCAAGTTGCCTCAGCATCGTCGTCACCTGACCGCGATGGTACGAGCCGTGATTGACGACGTGCTGGACCATGTGCCAGATGAGCGATCGCCCGGGCTGGCCGTTCAACAACCGATAGTCCATCGCCTGAGTGATTGATTGGTCGTCGAGACCATTCACAAACGCGCGGATTTTCGCTTCGATTTCCCGCCACCCGCCCATCAGAGACGGCAGATCCGGGAGGGTGTCCGGGGCAATCGGCGTCGTCGGCGACGTCCCGTGCCAGCGCGTGCACCATATCCACTCGGCCGAGTACACGTGGACCATGGTGTCGCGAACCGATCGAAAGCTGTTGCCGAGATCGCGCGTGTACTGCTCGGCGGTCAGCGGCTCGATCGCGACAACGACGCGATCGCGGGCCCAGTAATTGAAGTCAAGAAGGGTTTGAAGGTCGGAGTGTGTCACAAGGCACCATCAACAGGCCGCTCAAACCGCGGCCTGACCTTCGAACTTAGAACTTCGAACTTAGAACTTCACACTTCGCGCTCGGAAAAGAAACGTACATTCGTCAACCCGCTCGCCAATCCGAGCGATGCGGCTTCACGATAGTACGTCTCGAGCCCTTCGAGCGCACGGGCCGTAAATCGAAACATCAGATTTCGTCGAAGATACTCGCGAGCCAGCGGTTGACGCTCCGGACGCGCCGCGCAATACGCGTCGGCCACAGCATCAGAGTGCCGCATCCCTGTTTCGGCGGCTTCCTGCAGCAGATTCACGATCGCCTGGTCGGCCGCGTCCGGGCGGCCGGCCCAGAAGGCCCACACGAACGGCAGGCCGGTCAGATCGGTCCAGGCCTCGCCGAGATCGATTTTTTGCACGTCCGGCGCCGGATCTGCGAACAGCGCTGGATCACCGATGAGCAAGGCGCCATCCGCGCGGGCGAGCATCGCCGTGAGATCGGGCTCATGCAGAACCCAGGCTGGATCTATCCGGAATCGGCGCGCGCAGAGGATTCCGAGCAGCACCGCCGACGTCCGTGAAGATGTGTCGACAGCGATGGACCGGATCTCGTGAACGGGTTTCGTCGAGAAGAGCGCGACGGATGCAACTGGGCCTTCCGATCCGATACAGACTCCGGGGACGACGCGGTCAGACGGTCGATTGAGATAGGTGATTGACGGAACCATGCCGAGATCGATCGCGCCTTCTGCGAGCAGCGACGCGCAGGTCGACGGCACGTCGAACCTCAACGTCACGAGGTCCGGCCGGGCGTCCAGACCGTACACGAGCGGGCGGACGTTGAGATAGCTCACCGCGCCCAACCGGACCGGGCGCCTCACGACCGCGGTCCGTACCGTCCGTCGCGTGCAGCCGGGACCGTGAACGCCGCTCGAATCTGCCGTTCGACGTCCTCGCGAGGCGCCCGCCTCGTCCCTTGATCGAGCGAATCGACCGGCGACACGCCGTCGATGTCGTTGGCGCCGTACGTGATCGCCACTTGCGCGAGCTTCGGCCCGTAAAGCGGCCAGTCAACCTGGATGGCTGGAATCGACGGGCACATCAAGGCCGCCACCGCGATCGTCCGGACGTCGTCGTAACCCGTGGAAGGCGCTGCCGCATCGTCGATACGCGGCAGCGGCGCGAAGGCCTTGAGCGCTCCGGTCTCCCGCTGAATCACGGCAGCGCGCTCAATGAGATCGAGTCGCGATTCCGGCGGACCTTGATCCACTGTCGCGCGCCAGGGCCCCAGGCCACCGTGCAGCACGGCACGCACGACTTCGATCGCGTTGTCCGTGTCTCCGAGCCGATCGAGGGGCACTTCCGCGACCGCATCGAGACCGTGCGCGCGAAGTGCGGCCGCGAGCTCGGCCAACGCGAGATGATCGCTGCCGACAAGGTCGAGCAGATCCGCGAGCGAATACGCCGTCAATGTCGCGCCTGCGGCGATCGCCGCAGCAGTCTTGACCCGCTGGCAAGCGTCCTCGACCGAGGCAGGCGCGCCAGTCAGGCGAACCTCGACGGCCTCGGCGCGGCCGGCGGGCGAATCGCCAGCGGCAATCGTCAGCACCCGGCCGTACGTGACGCGATCGCCGGCGCGCGCCTTGCGCGACGCCTCCCCGAGCATGCCGATTTCCGGCAGTGCCGGCCACCTCAGCACGCGCTCAGCCTCGTCACGCGTAAGCGCTTCGCCGGCGGACGCTTTTTTCTCGAGGTCTGCCAGTGTTTCGATTGGCGTGTCCATTACGGGCTCGATCCTTGGGGCTTGGGGCCTGGGGCTTGGGGCCGGTCAGCGCTTGTCGCTGCGGATCTTCTCCCAAATCCTGCTCGCGACGGCCGCTGCATCATCTGACATTGTCAGACGTTTCGGCCACTCGCGAGTGACCCCTTCGGACGCCCATTTGCGCGTGGCGTCGATCCCCATCTTGCCCCCCAACGCCGGATAGATGGCCGCATCGTCGAGATCGTCCACCGGCCCGGTCGTGATGACGACGTCCCGGGACGGATCGACGTGCGTGCCGGCGATCCACGCGACCTCGGCCTCGTCCTGCGCGTTCACGTCCTTGTCGACGACGATGATGCACTTGGAGAACATGAGCTGGCCGAGTCCCCAGAACGCGCTCATGATCTTCCGTGCGTGGCCCGGGTATCGCTTGTCGATCGACACGATGACGATGTTGTGGAAGATCCCCGCCGCCGGGAAGTGCATGTCGACGATTTCGGGAAGCGTCTTGCGGATCAGCGGAAGAAAGATCCGCTCGCTCGCTTTCCCGAGGTAGTAGTCCTCCATCGGCGGCCGGCCGACGACGGTCGTGACATAGATCGGGTTGCGGCGCATCGTCACGCACGTGAGGTGGAAGACCGGGAAATCGTCGGCCAGCGAATAGAGTCCCGTGTGATCGCCGAACGGCCCTTCACGTCGACGTTCGCCCGGCTCGACGTAGCCCTCGAGCACGATTTGCGAATTCGCGGGTACTTCGAGGTCGATCGTGCGGCATTTGACCAGCTCGACGCGCCGTTTTCCGATGACGCCGGCAAGCATCAGCTCGTCGAGTCCCTCCGGCATCGGAGCCGTCGCCGAGTACGTCAGGACGGGATCGGCGCCGATGGCAACCGCGACGTCGAGCCGCTTCCCGAGCCGCTCCGCGACCCGGTGATGCTGCGCCCCGCCCTTGTGGCGCTGCCAGTGCATCGCCGTCGTGCGCCGATCGTAGACCTGCATGCGGTACGTGCCGATGTTGCGCATGCCGGTCTCGGGATCGCGCGTGATGACCAGCGGCAGGGTGATGAAGGGCCCGCCGTCTTCAGGCCAGGTCTTGAGAATCGGCAGCTCGTCGAGTCCGGCGTCCTCCCGGACGATTTCCTGACACGGCGCGTCCTTCACCGTCTTCGGCATGAGGTCCGTCAACCGGTTCACGAGCGGGAGCAATTTCAGCGCGTCGACGAACCCCTTCGGCATCGGCGGCGT
>Ga0114129_10000005_pt1 | contig 159906 bp, 173 predicted proteins | sample RhiMetdeltSRZDD1_FD_80071 | JGI IMG/M metagenome (GOLD analysis project Ga0114129, IMG submission 80071) | Populus rhizosphere microbial communities from Tennessee, USA - Rhizosphere MetaG P. deltoides SRZDD1 (version 2) (version 2) | ecosystem: Host-associated > Plants > Roots > Rhizosphere... | reverse complement strand
CTCGCGCATCTGCTCGGGCGTCCACGGCTCGCCCCACGCCTTGCGCTTGGTGAGATCGACGCGCAGGCGCTGGCCGGCGTAGCCGCCGGGCATCGAGGGTTGCGGCTTGCCGACCTGTCGGGGAGCGCTCAGGGTCACAGGACTCATACGGCCACCGGGGTTTCGCCGGGCGCCTTCGAGGGGCGGCCCAGCACGGTTTCGGGAAGCAGCGTGCCGGCGGTGCCGGACGCGATGTACGCCGTCTTCACGTCGAACGGATGCGTTTTCAAATATTCTTTGAAGCGGCCGAGCGGCACGCCGGTCTGCACCAGTCCCTTCAGCATGCCCACGTCGTTCGTCGTCCACACGTCGCCGGAGCGTCCGATGATGATCGCGCCCGACATCCGATCGCCCGTGAACAGATATTTACGGTAGGCGGAGCGGTCGCGCTTGAGGCCGGTCACCGCCTCGGCGCGGCTGTCGTCCCAGGCGCCGAACGACGCGGCATCGAGGTGGCAGACCTCGACGATGTTGACGATGAGCGAGCCTTTGTAGGCGACGTCTTTACCGGCCATGTTCGCGCCGACCACGCGGCCATGCTCTTGGGCCGTCGGCTCGATTGCATGCACCGCCGGCTGGCCGGAGACGAGATCCCGCCCCTCGGCGACGTCGCCGGCCGCATAGACGTTGGGGACGCTCGAGCGCAGGTGGTCGTCGACGACGATGCCGCGGTTGATTTTCACCCCGGCATCCTTGAGCCAGTCGAGGTTCGTCTTGATGCCGGTGGCCATGATGACGACGTCGCAGACGATGTCCGCGCCCGCGGCGAACTTCACCCGCTTCTTGCCGCGCGCGTCCTCGATCCTGGTGACCTTCACGTTGGTGCGGATCGTCACGCCGTGCGACTGCAACCAGTCCTCGACCACCTTGGCGCCGGCGTCGTCGACCATGCGCGGCAGGATCCGCGGCGCGACCTCGACGATCGTCAGCTTGGCGCCCAGCGCGAGGATCGAGTTGAGGATCGTGAACGAGATGAAGCCGGCGCCGATCATCACGACGTGGCTGCCCGGCGTGATCGATGCGATCACGCCGCGGCACTCGTCGAGCGTCCAGAACGAGTGGACGTTGGGGCCGTCGGCGCCCGCGATCGGCGCGCGGACGGGTGACGAGCCGGTGGCGATCAGACAGTCGTCGTACTCGACCCTCGTGCCATCGTCGAGCGTGCACACGTTGGCCTTGACGTCGAGTCCCGCCGCGCGGCGGCCGAGATGCGTCTTGACCCTCCACTGCGCGAGCAGGGCGGCGCTGGCCGTGAACACGTGCTGCTCGGCGATCGACCGATCGAGGTAGTACGGCAGCACCATGCGCGAATACGGCTTCTCCGCGCTCACGAGCGTGATCTCGGAGGGGTCGCGCTCCTCCTCGCGGATCGTGCGCATGGCGTTCATGCCGGCGGTGCCGCCGCCGATGATCAGGTGTCGGCGGGCCATCAGCGGCGTCCTCCGTTCGCGGTCAGCACGCGCGACGCGCGCTCGCGGGCGAAGTCGTGCAGCCAGTCCACCGTCGGCACCTCCTCATACTCGATCGCCGCCGTCGGGCACGCGTGCGCGCAGGCGGGATCGCCGCCGCAGAGGTTGCACTTGAACGCCTTGCGCGTAGAGGGGTCGTAGAACACCGTGCCGTACGGACAGGCGATCGTGCAGAGCTTGCAGCCGACACAACGGTCGTCGATGACGTCCTTGGCGCCGGCGACGTTGATGCCGATCGCCCCCACCGGGCACGCGGTCATGCACCAGCCCTCGGCGCATTGCGTGCACGTGTAGGGCGCATACGAGGTGTGTCCCTCGAACGGCGACACGCGGATGACGGATTTCGCGGGCTGGAACGCGCCGACCTGCATGTACGAGCACGCGATCTCGCAGCGCAGACACCCGGTGCAGCGTTCCGGCGTGATCTTGAGGACTTTCACCGTTTCTTCTTCCCCCGTCCCTTGTCGCCACCTTCCAGCCGTTCGATGAACTCGTCGAGCGGAATGGCAGCCATGGTCATCCCCGCGGAGCCGCCCCGCGCCCCCAATTCGACGGAGACGCGCGAGATCGTCGCGTTGTCCGGCGCCTCCACGATCGTCACGAAGTCGTACGGACCGAGAACCGCGTACTGCGCGACCACGCGCGCGCCCATGCGGCGAACGTCGCCGTTGACCTTGCGGATCCATCCGGGTCGCTCGCGGAGCACCTTCCGGCCGGACTCCGACAGCGTGCTGAGCATGACGTAGAGGCTCACGGCGGGTCCTCCTTCGAGCGTCGTGGCCGAGCGAACGCGCGCCAGTATAGCACGCGGGTTGTGACGCCCTGTCCGCCACGCCCGAGGCGTGAAGTGCGGGCTACTGCCGGCTGCAGCGTATTTCACGATCGTGCGCAGCCGGCGGATGCGAGGTGTGCGCCCACGCATAGTTCGCTCGTGGCACGTCGCTTGCCCTGCTTTCGAGTATGGCCCTCGGCCGCTACGTGCTGCCCCTGCTCGCGACGCTGCTCGCGGTGAGCGGCTGCGCGACCTCCACGCGGACGGCGAAGATGGGCCCCCTGCCGACCGGTCCCCTCGTCACTCTCATCGTCACCGACGACCGCGCGGTGGTCGAGCGCGAGTGCCGCGACGTGCCGGCGCTCGGTCCGGTCCTCGGCTGCACGATCTGGCGCACCGTCCAGCCGGATGGCAAGACGGACGTGAAGATGATGACGGTGGTGCGCTACGCGGATGCGGTGCCTTCGGCGCTCACTGTGGAGATCGACGCCCACGAGCTCTGCCACGTGGTGGCGACGCTGCAGGCGATCGAGGATCCCTGCCACGTCGGGAACGGCGGCGTCGTCCGCTCGGGCATCGTCAACGTCCGCGGCATGACCCGCTGACTGTCTGACTGGGGGCCCCGAGATGGCCCCCAGACCCCCAACGGCTTTATCGCAGGCTCGGTACCTCCACGCGCCCCGGCGAAGCCGTGGCGCTCCTCCGATTAGACCGGCGCTTCGCCGGCCGAGGGCTTGAGAAAGACGTAGACGCTCGTGAAGTCGCGCCGGCCGAGACCGTGCGACGAGGCCAGCCGCAGCACCTGCTGCGCCGCGGGAGCCACGACGACGGGCACCCGCAGCTCACGCGCGGCGTTCACCGCCAGCCCGAGATCCTTCGCCATCAGATCGGTCATGAACCCCGGCGCGTAGTCGTTCGACGACGCTGACTTCGCCACGATGCCGGGGACCGGATGCATGAACTGCATGACCCAGGTGTTCCCCGACGACTTCGAGATGACGTCGGTCAGGACCTTCGCGTCGACGCCGAAGCCCTCGGCGATCCGAAACGCCTCCGACACCGCGACCGCCGAGACACCGGCAATGAGGTTGTTGCAGAGCTTGGCGACCTCGCCGCTCCCGACGGCGCCGACGTGGATGACGTTGGCACCCATAGCGGCCAGCGCCGGCCGCGCCTCCTCGACGTCGCGGGCGTCGCCGCCGACCATGATGGCCAGGGTACCGTCCTCGGCGCGGGGGACGCCGCCGGACACGGGCGCGTCGATGAAGCGGACGCCCTTGGCGCCGAGCGCGGCGGCCACGCGGCGTGAGACCGCCGGATCGATCGTCGACATGTCGACGCAGAGCCGCCCCGTGGTCAATCCCTCGGCGATGCCGTTGCGCCCGAGGTATGCGCTCTCGACATGGGACGACGACGGCAGCATTGTGATGACGAGGTCGCTGCGCCGCGCCGCGTCCGCGCCCGACTCGGCGCGCGTCGCGCCGCGCTTCTCGGCGTTGGCGAGGGCGGCCGGCGACACGTCGTAGGCGATCACGCCGAAGCCCTTCCTGACGAGGTTGCCGAGCATCGGCGCGCCCATCGTCCCCGTTCCGACGAATCCCACGTTCATGCGCTCTCTCCTTGTGCCGGCCGAATGGTGCAGGCATGATCACGGCCCATGTCCGCGGCGTCAAGTCCTGCGCGCCTGCGCGGTCTCACGCTCATCGCGCTCGCCGCCGTGACGTGGGGGACCACCGGCTCCGTCTCGACGTTGCTCGTGAATCAGGCGGCGGCGACCCCGCTGCTCGTCGGCGCTGCGCGCATGCTGGTGGCCGCCGTGTTGCTGCTCGCGGCCGCGCGCACGCTCGCAGGCACGGTCCGTCCGGCCCCGGGCGAGGCGTGGCGCTGCCTCGCGCTCGGCGCCTGCATGGCGGCGTTTCAGGTGACGTACTTCACGGCGGTCGCGCGCGCGGGCATCGCGGTGACGGCGCTGGTGGCGATCTGTTCGGCGCCGCTCATCATCGCGCTGCTCGCGGCCGTGCTTCTCGGCGAGCGGCCCACCGCGCGGCTGGTGCAGGCGCTCGTGCTCGGTGTGGTCGGCACCGCGCTGCTGGTGGCCGCACCGATCGCAGGCGGCACGCCGCGACGACTCGACGGTCTCCTGCTGGCGCTCGGCGCAGCAGGCGCGTACGCGCTCTATGTCGTGATCGCGAAGGCCGCCGTCGCGCGGACGGCCCCGCTACCGCTTGCTGCGCTCACGTTCACGGTCGCCGCGCTCTTCATGGCACCGGTGTTCGCAATGCCCGGGTCGGCGCAGCAGCTGATCGTCGGATGGCCGGGGTTCCTCTATCTCGGCGCGGTCACGACCGCGGCCGCGTACGCGCTCTACACCGCCGGGCTGCGATCCGTGTCGGCGTCGGCGGCGGGCGTGGCGTCGCTCCTCGAGCCGCTCACCGCGACGCTGCTCGGAGTGCTGTTCTTCGGTGAGCGGCTCGGAGCGGCTGGATGGCTGGGGGCGGCTTTGTTGCTCGCGGCGCTGGTACTGTTGACCGCCGCCGAGCGCCGTTGATGCGATGTCGACGGCCGCTGATCGTGCCCGCGCTAGTCGCGCCCGGCTAGCGCGGGCCGCGATCAGGGCATGGAGACGGTTGTCGCGTCTCCGTTCGTCGAAATCGTGAAAATGCCCGACGAGGTGTCCGCACTGTAGCTATAGGCGGCCCACCCCGACGGAGCGGCCGGAATCACGGCCATGAAGGGACCGGCCGGCTGACCCAGGCCGTTCGTCGACACCGACGTCAGGTCGCTGAGCGCGGTCGGAACCACGGTCATGTGCGCGGCGTACACCGCCACCGCGGAGGCGAGCGCGCGCGCATCGGCCTGCGCCTTCGCAATGCGAGCGCGCTGCTGCACGTTGGCGAACAGCGGCAGGGCGATCGACGCGAGGATGCCGATGATCGCCACCACGATGAGCAGCTCGATCAACGTGAATCCGGATTGTCGTCGCCGTCGCACCGCCGTTCCCTCCCCGCGGCTGCCGATATTCGGCAACCGCCGGGCGGTGCTAGTGCAGAGGAAATGCCACACCTATCGAAGGCTACCGAATCCACGACTTACGGCATGACTGAGGTCGCCGACTGCCGCCGAGGGGCGCTACAACTTGTCAGCAGTTGACAGGAATCGTCAGTCGGCACCGACCCGCAGCGGGCGGCTGACCGCCCGACTGAAGGTGCAGTTCGGGACGACGGCGGAGTGTTTGCCGGAGCCGCCCGCCACCACCACATAGACGTCGTCCGGCGACGGCACCTGGGGCATCAGGGCTTGGGGATCGGTCACGGCGTTCATCCACGCCGGCCAGTCGTGCATGCCCCACATCCCTGCCAACTTGAGACGTCCAAGCGGCAGGCGCGCGTGCTCGTACACGAAGCGCTGCACGTCCGCGCGGGTGAGCCCGTCCTCGGCGATCGTTCGCGCGTGCTCGGGCCCGAGCACGACGAGCAGCTGGCTCTGTGAGAAGTACCAGCCGACGTTGGAGCCGAGCGAGACCGCGGTGTCGCAGACCGTCGTGAGGATTCCCGACGCCGTCGTGGAGACGTGGTCGTTGACGTTGTGCGGCGCTTCACCGCCGTACACCATGACCGTGTCGCCGGCGCTGAGCGGTCCCCACGGCGACACCGCCTCGTTTTCCGCGATGCAGTACGAGAATTTCGCGGGGCTGCCCTGCGTGGCCATGTCGTAGCGCCCCGGCCACGCGCCGCCGACGTTCAGCAGAATGAGCCGGATCGCGCGGCCGATCGTGGCGTTGGCGCGAAAGCCGGGACCGAAGCACCCGCTGCCGCCGTGCAGCCCGATCTCGCGCCCGTACGGCCCGTTCACGACGAGCAGCGGCGCCACGGGATGCGTCGTCGCCTGCACGCCATACAGGTTGAAGGCGCGGTCGAGCATGGCCTCGACGGCGGCGACGATGATGGGAAACGCACGCGGCTCGCAGCCGGCCATGACCGCGTTGACGGCGAGCTTGTCCAGCGTCACCGCGCGCCAGAGCGGCGGCATGATCCCGAGGCTGCGGGCGGCGTCGTGCCGTCCGAGCATCGCCTGCACGCGCGCCTCGGTGGGCGGCACGACGGGAAGACCGTCGGCCCAGCGGCGCTCCGTGAACGCCTCGAGGATGCCGACGGGATCGTCGTCGACCAGAAGCGGCTCGCTATCGGTTGACCCGACGTGCGGAGCCCCAGGCATCTCGTGCAGGCCACCCTCGGTCCGACCCGACCCCGCGGACCCCGCTCCAACAGACCCCGCTACAACAGACCCCGCTCCAACAGACCCCGCGACAATGGCCTGGAGCTGCTCGAACGCTTGCTGCGCGCGGCGCGCGATCGCGTCAGGGCGCTCGCCGCCGAGCGGGTGCTCGACCACGAGCAGCGGCAGCGCGGACACGCCCTGCGCGCCCATCTCGCTCACGGCCAGTCCCTGAAACGCGGTCGTCCCGATGAGTCCGGCCGGCGTGCCGCGCTTCGCCAGCGCGATCGTGTCGTGGAGACTCCACGACGTGCAGGACCCTCAGTCCGCGGAGCCGGCGAAGACGACGTCACACGCCTTCGCCAGCTCCTCGATCAGCTCCGGCGACGCGGGCGTGGAAGCATTCGCTTTCTTTCGGTGCACGACGGCGGCGACGCCGTAGCGCTCGCGCAGCAGCGCGCCGAGGTCGCCGACGAGGCGATCGAAGTTCGACTTCGTATTGTCGAGGAAGCCGACGGTGCGCCCGGTCCACTGCTGCGGCAGCGCGGGCACGGCGAGCGTCTGCGCCTTGACGACGCCGACGGGACTGAGCAGGCGGATCTTCGCCATGACGTCTCCCCCTATCGCTTCTTGAGTCCGGTGGAGCGCGTGAGCAGGCGCCCCACCGTGTCGTGCAGCTCCGTCAGCATCGAGCGCTTGACGCGAACGGTGATCGACTCCACCGGCTCGGCGCTGCCGATCCTGTGGATGACGAGCGTGCCCGTGAACTCCTCCGCGCGCTCGTCGGCGGCGGCGAGGCCGCGGAGCTGTAAGACCTCCCACGTGTCCGCCATGGCGGTCATCTTACAATACGCGCGCGATGGTCATCGCCGTGGACGTCGGCACGTCGTCGGCGCGTGCGAGCGCGTACGCGGCCGACGGACGTCCCGTCGCCGGGCTCTTCCACCAGGTCGCGTACGAGCCGCGGACGACCGCCGACGGCGGGGTCGAGCACGAGCCGCGCACGCTGCTCACCGCCGTGGCGACGTGCCTCGACGCCGTGTGCGCTCGCGCCGGACGTGTCGCCGTGCAGGGCGTCGGCGTCGCCACGTTCTGGCACGGCCTCTGCGGCTTCGACGCCGCCGGGGGAGCCACCACCCCCGTGTACACGTGGGCGGACTCGCGCAGCGCCCGCGACGCGGCCGTGCTTCGCGACGCGCTCGACGAGTCCGCGCTGCAGGCGCGCACCGGCTGTCCACTGCACTCGTCGTTCTGGCCGGCGAAGCTGCGATGGCTCGCGCGCGAGCGTCCCGACGAAGCGCGGCGCGTAGTGCGCTGGGGCTCGTTCGGCGAGCACCTCGAACTCACCATGTTCGGTGAGGCGGCGACGAGCGTATCGATGGCATCGGCCACCGGGCTCTTCGACGTGACGCGAGGCCGCTGGGACGACGAAGCACTGGCCGCGGCGGGTGTCGAGTCGCGGCAGCTGTTCCCGGTGGTCGACCGCACGCACGGGCGACGCCGGCTGCGCGCCGAGTGGGCCGCGCGCTGGCCCGCGCTGCATGCGGTGCCGTGGTTCCCCGCCGTCGGCGACGGCGCCGCCGGCAATGTCGGCTCGGATTGCACCACGCCCGATCGCATCGCGCTCAACGTCGGTACGTCGGCCGCCCTGCGCGTCGCTGCCGACGCCTCGCGCACCCCGCCACGTGGCCTCTGGCGCTATGCCGTCGATCGTCACCGTCTCCTGATCGGCGGCGCGACGTCGGAAGGCGGCAACGTCTACGCGTGGTGCCGCCGAGCGCTGCAGCTGCCCGACGACGCCACGCTCGAGCAGCGGCTCGACGCGATGCCGCCGGACACGCACGGGCTCACCGTCCTGCCGTTCCTCGCCGGCGAGCGCGCGCCCGGCTGGCGCGGAGACCGCCGTGCGGTCATCGCGGGAGTATCGCTCGACACCGAGCCGGTGGAGATCGTCCGCGCAGCGCTGGAGGCGGTGGCGCTGCGGCTCGCGCTCGTGTACCGCTTACTCGCTCCGCACGCCTCGCGTCAGCACGCGGTGATCGCCTCCGGCGGCGCCAGCATGCAGTCGCGAGCCTGGACGCGCATGCTGGCCGACGCGCTCGGCCACTCCGTGACGTGGTCGCACGAGGCCGAGGCGAGCAGCCGAGGCGCCGCGCTGCTCGCGTTCGAGGCACTCGGCCTGCTGTCGGACTTCAGCGCCGTCCGCGCCCCACTGGGCGAGACGTTCGAGCCCGATCCCGCGCGTCACGCCCGCTATCGCGAGGCGCTGGAACGGCAGCGCGCGCTCGACGAGAGGGTATGATCGTCTCCATGGACGTGCGCCCCGAAGTCCGCATCGCCGAGGATCCGAGTGCGCTGGCGGAGCTGGCGGCGCGCGAGATGCTCGACATCGCGCGCGCGGCGGTCGCCGCGCGCGGGCGCTTCACGGTAGCGCTCGCCGGCGGGTCGACGCCGCGCGCGACGTACGAACGGCTCGCGCGGCCGCCGCTCGCAGCGCAGATGCCGTGGGAGCAGACCCTGGTGTTCTTCGGCGACGAGCGCGGCGTCCCACCCGAGCATCCGGACTCGAACTACGGCATGGCGCATACCGCGCTGCTGTCCCAGGTTCCGATCGCCGCCGACCACGTCTTCCGCATCGCCGGAGAGCGCGCGGACTCCGACGCCGTCGCCGCCGAATACGCGCGCACCGTGGCGGAGACCTTCGGCGTCCGACGCGGAGAAGTGCCGCGGCTCGATCTGGTCCTGCTCGGCGTTGGCGTCGATGGCCATACCGCGTCGCTGTTTCCCGGCTCGCCCGTCCTGAAGGAGACGTTCCGGACGGTCGCGGCGGTTCATGCGGCAGCGGCGAGCATCCCTGAGCGGATCACGCTGACGTACCCCATCCTGAACGCCGCGGACTGCGTCATCTATCTCGTCTCGGGACAGGAAAAGGCCAAAGTCGTGAAGGCGGCGCTCGGCGATCGCTCGAGCGGGCTGCCCGCGGCGATGGTGCGTCCCGCCGGACGGCTGCTGTGGATTCTGGATCGCGCTGCCGCGTCGTTGCTGCCGCCGCGAGGGACTTCGTGATGGAGCTCGGCTTCGTCGGCCTCGGCCGGATGGGCGGCAACATGGTCACGCGCCTGGCGCGCGCCGGGCACCGCATCGTCGCGTGGGATCCCTCCGCCGATGCCGCCAAGCGCGCCCGCGACAACGGCGCATCGCTCGCCGCCTCGCTCACCGAGCTGCCGAAGGCGCTCACGCCGCCGCGTGCCGTGTGGATCATGGTGCCGGCAGGCGAGCCGACGGAGTCGACGATCCACGCGCTGGCCGGCGTGCTCGAGCGCGGCGACACGATCATCGACGGCGGCAACACGAAGTGGAAGGACGATATCCGTCGCGGCGCCGAGGTGGCGGCGCGCGGGCTCCACTACGTCGACGCCGGCACCAGCGGCGGCGTCTGGGGCCTGCAGAACGGCTACTGCCTGATGGTCGGCGGCGATAAATCTGTCGTCGATCGCCTGGCCCCGATCTTCACGGCTCTCGCGCCACCCAACGGCTGGCTGCACGTCGGCGCGGTCGGCGCCGGCCACTACACGAAGATGATTCACAACGGCATCGAGTACGCGATGATGCAGGCCTACGCCGAAGGCTTCGAGCTGATGTCCGCCTCGGACTACGGCCTGGACCTGCCGAAGATCGCAGCGCTCTGGAATCAGGGCTCGGTCGTCCGCTCGTGGCTGCTCGAGCTCACCGCGGCGGCACTCGCCGCCGATCCCAAGCTCGAGGGGCTCAAGCCGTACGTCGAAGACTCCGGCGAGGGGCGCTGGACCGTCGAGGACGCGGTCGAGAAGGCCGTGCCCGCGCCGACCATCACCGCGTCGCTATTCGCGCGCTTCCGCTCACGGCGCGACAACTCCTTCGCGGACCGGCTGCTCGCCGCGCTCCGCCACCAGTTCGGGGGCCATGCCATCCGCCGATGAGCCGTTCGCGCTCGTCATCTTCGGCGCCTCCGGCGACCTGACCCAGCGCAAGCTGATGCCCGCGCTGTGGAGCCTCTACGCGGCGCGGACGCTTCCGGAGCCGTTCGCGATCATCTGTACGGCGCGTACGGAGATGACCGACGACGCCTACCGCGCGCGCGTGCGCGAGGGCGTCACGCGGTTCGCGCGGCTCAAGATTCCGTCGCCGCACGTGTGGGACCGGTTTGCGGCGAGCGTGTGCTACGTCCCCGGCGATCCGGCGTCGCCCGATTTCTACGGCCGCCTCAAGCAGCGACTCGAGAAGGTCGAGAGCGCGCGGGGCGGCCCGCCCAACCGCCTCTTCTACTGCGCGACACCGCCGAGCCTCTACGACGACATCGTGGCCAACCTCGGTGCTGCCGGATTGGCGCGCGTGGAGGGCGGCTGGACGCGGATCATCGTGGAAAAGCCGTTCGGACGCGATCTCGAGAGCGCGCGCGCCCTGAACCGACAGATCGGCAGCGTCTTCGACGAGGAGCAGGTCTACCGGATCGATCACTACCTCGGCAAGGAGACGGTGCAGAACATCCTCGTGTTCCGCTTCGCCAACGGGATCTTCGAGCCCGTGTGGAATCGCAACCACGTGGCCGAGGTGCAGATCACCGTGGCGGAGACGATCGGCGTCGAGGGCCGCGGCTCGTACTACGAGGAGGCCGGTGCGCTGCGTGACATGGCGCAGAACCACATGCTGCAGCTCCTCTGCCTGATCGCGATGGAGCCGCCGGTGACGTTCGATGCCGGGCCCGTGCGCGACGAGAAGAACAAGGTGATGCACGCGATCCGCCCGATCGATCCCCCGAAGGTCGACGAGGTCGCGCTGCGCGCGCAGTACGGCCCCGGCTACGTCGACGGCAAAGCGGTGCCCGGCTATCGGCAGGAAAAGGGCGTCAAGCCGGACTCCACCACGGAGACGTACGCCGCGCTGCGGCTCGAGATCGACAGCTGGCGCTGGGCGGGAGTGCCGTTCTATCTGCGTACCGGAAAGCGACTGGCCCGACGCGTGAGCGAGATCGCCATTCGCTTCCGCCGAACGCCGCACATGATCTTCCGTCGCGATCCCGCGGGCGTGCAGCCCGACCTGCTCGTGATCCGCATCCAGCCCGACGAGGGCATCTCGCTGACTGTCATCGCCAAGGAGCCGGGTCCTGATCTGCGCCTCGCACCCGTCGCGCTCGATTTCAAGTACGGCGAAGTCTTCGGCGGCGAGCCGCCGGAAGCGTACGAGCGTCTCTTGCTCGACGCGATCCACGGCGATGCGACACTCTACGCGCGCGGCGACTGGGTAGAGCACGCGTGGGCGCTGCTGCAGCCGGTTCTCGACGCGTGGAGCCGTCCGACGGCCGGGCTGCCGACGTACGAGTCCGGCTCGTGGGGGCCGCCGGACGCCGACGCGTTCATCGCGCGCGACGGCGGCGGCTGGCGTCGCCCCTGAGCGCGGCGCGCGCGGCGACGCTCGCGCTGCTCATCGTTGCGGCCGCGGGCTCGCCCGCCGCCGGAGCCGGTGCGCCGAGTTTTGCGGACTATCCCGCCGGGCCGGCATATCGCGGCGCGCCCGCGGCCCCAGACTTCCGGCGCAATCCGGCGGCCGAGCCCTTTGCGAGAGAGCTCCGCGAGGCCGTGCGTCGCGGTCCGAACTTCGCCGGCTATCTCCGCGTCGTGGAGTGGAGCTGCGGAACGAGCTGTCAGCGCTGGATGGTCGTCAACACGCGGAGCGGGCGCATCCACGATTCACCGGAGCCCGCCTTCAGCCTCGAGTATCGGCTCAACAGCCTGTTGCTCGTGGTGAACACCGTCGGGCGGTTCTCAGCGGCTGATCCGCCATCGGGCGTGCCGATCGCGAAGTACTACGTCTGGCAGAACGACCGCTTCAAGCTCGTCGACACGCGCGCGCCCCGAGCGGCGCGTTCAGGATCGCGCTAGGACTATCGGGCCTGCAGCACGCGCGCCGTGGTGTACTCCGCGTAGGTGAACCAGCCCATCCAGCCTTCCCACAGCACGACCTGCAGCGACTGCCCCTGCTTTTCGTACACCTGATTGATGCCGTGCTGGGCCGTCTTCGTCGTGTTCAGATGCCGCCAGCCGTTCGCCTCGAGCGTGGCGCGGGTGGCGGTGGCGAGGCTGTCCATCTCCAGCCGGCCGCGATAGACCTCGCGCGCCGCCTGGACGGTCGGCGTCTCGATGGAGAGCGACTCGCCGAGCTGATACTCCATGCCCTTCGCGACCGGAATGTCCTCGAACGCGCTCTTGGAAGCCCGTGGTGGATTGCTGGCGCATCCGGCCAGCGCGAGGAGAACGGCAGCGACGGCGGCCACGCGCATAGTTGTCATGCGCGAAATCCTAGCAAGCGAGGATGACGCAAACCAAGCAAAAAGTGCTAGCGAAGCCGGATGAGCCGAGCGAAATCCGCCTCGACGGCGCGTGCGACCTCGGTCACCTGCTCGGCGGTGAGGTCCTCGTCGAGCAGCAGCACCACGATGGCGCGGCCGCGCTTGGTCTTGCGACCGACGTGCATGGACGCGATGTTGACGTTGAGCTGCCCGAGGATCGAGCCGATGCGTCCGACCATACCCGGCCGATCCTCGTACGACAGCACGAGGATGTAGCCCTCCGGCGTGAACTCGATGTCCAGATCGCGCAGCCGCACGACGCGCGGCTGGCCGTCGAAGACGGTGCCCGCGATGAGCTTCTTGCCCTCCGCCGTCTGCGTGCACACGGTGAGCACGCTCTTGTACGCGCCGGTCGACTCCGTGCGGTGGATGGCCACCTCCACGCCGCGCTCGCGCGCGACGAGGTGCGCGTTGACGAGGTTCACCGGCCCGGCGGTGACCGGATCGAGCAATCCCGCCAGCACCGCGCGCGCGAGCAGCTCGGGATCGGTGTCGGCCAGCGCACCGGCGATCGTTACCTCCACCCGCGCGAGATGCTCGGGATCGAGCTGCACACAAAAGCGGCCGAGCACCTCGGCCAGCGCGACGAAGGGACGCAGCGCCTCCACCGTCGTCACGTCCGCGACGGGGATGTTCACCGCGTGCTCGACGAGCGCGCCGTCACGGAACGCCACGAGCTGCCGCGCCACGTCGACGGCGACGTTGACCTGCGCCTCCGCGGAGTTGGCGCCGAGGTGCGGCGTGACCACGACGCGCGGATGCGCGATGAGCCGGCGCAGCGTCTCGGAGCGCGGGGGCTCCTCGCTCCAGACGTCGATGGCCGCGCCCGCCACATGACCGCTCTCGAGCGCCGCCAAGAGGTCCGCCTCGACGACGATGCCGCCGCGCGCGCAGTTCACGATGCGCGCGCCGGGCCGAAGCAGCGCGAGCTCACGCGCGCCGGCCATCCCCTCCGTCTCCGGCGTGAGCGGCACGTGGAACGTCACCACGTCGGCCTCGCGCAGCAGCGCGTCGAAGTCCGGCACCAGGCGCGCGCCGAGATCGCGCGCGCGGACCTCGGGAATGTAGGGATCGAAGACGAGCAGGCGCGCGGGCTCGAACGCGCGCAGCCGTGCGGCCACGCGCGAGCCGACCTTGCCGAGGCCGACCACGCCGAGCGTCTTGCGATAGAGCTCGGCGCCATAGATCGAGCGATCCCACTCGAGCGTCTTCAGCCGCGCGTGCGCCTCGGGCAGCCGACGCACGAGCGCCAGCAGCATGCCGAGCGTGTGCTCGGCGGCCGAGACCACGTTGCCGTACGGCGCATTCACGACGACGACACCGCGCCGCGAGCACGCGTCGACGTCGATGTTGTCCACCCCGACGCCCGCGCGGCCGATGATGCGCAGGCGCGGCGCGCGCTCCAGGAGCGCGGCCGTCACGGCCGTCGAGGAGCGCGTGACGAGCGCCTCGCAGTCGACGAGCGCCTCGGCGAGGACCTCCGGCGACGGCTTCATGAGCTGCCGCACGTCGAAGCCGTGCTCGCGGAGCACGGCGATCCCCTCGGGGGCGATCGCGTCGATCACGATCGTGCGCACGTCAGCCCTGGATCGAGTAGCCGCCGTCGACGGGAATCGCGGTGCCGGTCACGAAGTCCGAGGCCGCGCTGGCCAGGAACACGGCGACGCCCGCCATGTCGTCGATCGTGCCCCAGCGCTTGGCCGGCGTTCGGCGCAGGACGTTCTCGTTGAGGCCCGGCACCTCACGCTTGGCGCCCGCCGTGAGATCCGTCTCGATCCAGCCGGGCAGCACCGCGTTGACCTGGATGTTGTCGGCGGCCCACGCGCTCGCCATCGACTTGGTGAGCTGCACGATGCCGCCTTTGGAGGCCGCATAGGCCGGCGCGAATGACGCGCCGAAGATCGACATCATCGAGCCGATGTTGATGACCTTGCCCGCGCCCGCCTGCTTGAACAGCGGGTACGCGGCGTGGGAGCAGAGAAACGCCGAGGTCAGATTCGTGTCGAGCACGCGATGCCACTCGCCGAGCGTGTACTCGTGGATCGGCTTGCGGATGTTCGTGCCGGCGTTGTTGATCAGGACGTCCAGCCGGCCGTAGCGCTCGCGCGTCGCGCTCAGGAGGCGCGCCACCGCCGCCTCGTCGGTGACGTCGACGGCGACGGCAAGTGCCGACGCGCCGAGCGCCTCGATCTCAGCGACCGCTTTGCGGGACTTGTCCGCGTTGCGCGCGGCGACGACGATCGCCGCCCCGGCACCGGCAAGGCCGCGCGCCATTCCCAGCCCGATGCCGCCATTGCCGCCGGTCACGATCGCCACGCGTCCCTTGAGGTCGAACACGATGCCACCTCCTCATAGCATGTAAGACTTACATCCCACGCGCCGCGTTTGTACGTTTTCCAGGAAATCGGCGCAACGCTCGCCACCGCCATGAGATTGGCGTGCGATTGGGGATGCGCCGGCCCATGGCACAACCGGTGCAATTCCATGCGCGCCAAGTGCAGCGGACCGCGCCGGAGGTTACCTCAATGATCGCCCCTGTTCGACTCTTTCGTGATGAAGCCTCCGCCGGCGCGCGTGCCGCATCGAACGTCTGGTGTTTCGTGCTTGCCGGCGGCGTGTCCCGACGCGGCCCCACCGCCCTCGAACGCGCGCTCGATCGCGCGACGCGGCTGGCGCCGACGCACCGCGTGCTTGCCGTCGTGTCACGCGAGTCGGCCGCGGAGTCCGGCGACGTGCTCGGCGGTGGCGCGGACGTCGCGACGATCGTGCAACCGGTCTATCGCGGCAGCGCCGCAGAGCTGTTCTTGCCGGCGCTGCTCGTCGCGCGGCGCGACCCCGACGCGGTCATCCTCGCGCTGCGCGCCGACGAGCCGCACGATGGCCCGGTGACTCCGTCGCTGTCGCGCAGCATCCGTGCGCTTTCGCGACGTCCGGATCTGACGGTACTGGTCGGGGCACGCCCTCGGTGCTCCCGCCTGCCCGACGGCTTCGTCGAGCCCGGCTCACCGTTGCCCGGGCTAGAGGACCTGTCGCTTCGTGCCGTGCGCCGGTTTGTCTACGAGCCACCGCGCGGCTTCGCCGCGCGCGACATGCTCGCCCCGGCGGCGCTGGCGGCTCGCGCACGCACGCTGGTGGCACTGGGGCGCCGTTACCTGCCCGAGGTGCTAGAAACGCTCGAGCCGCTCGAAGACGTGGCCGACGCCGCCGAGGCGACGCTGCTCTGCGAAGCGGTGTACGAGTGCATGCCGTACGCGAGCCTGTCGCGAGAGTTTCTCGAGCGCGTGCCTGATCTCGCCGTACTACCCGTCCCCGACGCGCTTTCGGAGCGCGTCGACGCGGTCGTCGCCCTGGCCTCTTGAGCTGATTTGAGGGCGCGCGCCGGCTTACCGCGCGCTGGGCAGTCGCAGCCGCACGCGGGTGCCGTCGCCGAGGGCGTCGAACTCGATCGTGCCGCCGTGCAGACGCGCCACGCGCTCGACCGTGACGAGCCCGAGGCCGCGATGGCCCGGCTTCGTGGACTGCAGCAGGCGGATCAGCAGCTTCGGGTTCGTGGTCTTGAGTCCCGAGCCGTAATCGCGGACCGCGAGCACCGCCTCGCCCTCGAGGATGGTGGCCGTGACCTCGGGCGGTGGCGCGCCAGCCCGCGTGGCCTCCACGGCGTTGGCGATCAGCTCGCCGATCGCACGCACGAGCAGCGTCGCCTCGCCCTTCACGTGCGGCCAGGGTCCGTCGGCGAGGGTCACCGTGAAGCCGCGCGCGTCGCGCGCGCGCTCCGCGAGAGCGCGCAGATCGTGCTCGCGCGGCGACTCGGCCTCCAGCGCGGCGACGCCGAGCGCGGCGGGCAGCATGTCGGACAGACGCGCCAGTTGCTGGAGGACGGAGCGCAGCGTCTCGTCGGCGCTTGCATCACCGGCGACCGTGCGCTTGAGGATTTCCAGGTGCATCACGGCGGAGTTCAACGGACCGCGCAGGTCGTGCAGGAGCCGCGCGAGCTCGGCCGGCAACGGCCGGTCGGCGGAGCCTCCCGGCGCGCCCGCCATCAGGTCAGGCGCGCCGACTTGACCGCCTGGATGCCGTATTTGGCCAGCTTGTTGTAGAGCGTCTTGAGACTGATGCCGAGCAGCTGGGCGGCCTTGCGCTTGTCCTGATTCGTCTCGTCGAGCGCGCGCAGGATCAGGTCGCGCTCCATCTCTCGGATCGGTGTCACCGACCCGGCGGCGGCGCTGGTGGAGGGCACCGTGCCGCGTAGCACGTTGTCGGGCAGATGCTCGCTGGCGATCAGCCCGGTGCCGCTCAGCACGACGGCGCGCTGGATCACGTTGCGCAGCTCACGAACGTTGCCGGGCCACGTGTAGCGCTCGAGGTCCTTCTCCGTCTCCGGGGCGAGGCCGCGCACCTGGCGATTGTCTTGCCGGTTGAACTCCTCGATGAACGTGCGCGCCAGCAGCGGGATGTCGTCCTTGCGGTCCCGGAGCGGTGGCAGGTGAATCGAGAAGACGTTGAGCCGATAGAAAAGGTCCTCGCGCAGCTGACTGGCGCTGATGGCCTCCGTGGGCACGCGGTTGGTGGCCGCGATGACGCGCACGTCCACCTGGATCTCGGACTTGCCGCCACCGACGCGGCGGAAGCTGCCTTCCTGGAGCACGCGCAGCAGCTTGGCCTGCGTGTTGGAATCCATCTCCGCGATCTCGTCCAGGAACAGCGTGCCGCCATCGGCGAGTTCGAAGCAGCCCAACCGCCGCTCGGTGGCGCCGGTGAACGCGCCCCGCTCGTGGCCGAACAGCTCGCTCTCGATCAGCGTCTCGGGGATCGCCGCGCAGTTGATCGCGACGAACGGCCGGTTGCGCCGGTTGGATAGATCGTGGACCGTCCGCGCCACCAGCTCCTTGCCGGTGCCGCTCTCGCCGTAGACCAGCACGGGGGCCGTGCTGGTCGCCGCGAGCTCGATCCAGCGGTAGACCTCCTGCATGCTGCGCGACTGGCCGACCAGCTGGCCGAACGACCCCTTCTGACGCAGCTGGTGCCGCAGGAAGTTCACCTCGCGCGACAGCGACTCCTGCTCGATGGACTTCTCGAGCAGGACTTGTAGGCGCGTGGCATCCACGGGCTTGGTCAGGTAGTCGAACGCGCCGTGACGCATCGCCTCGACCGCGCTCTCGACGCTGCCGTGGCCGGTCACGAGCAGCACGATCGGCGGACGGCCTGTCTCCTTGAGCTTCTGGAGCAGCGTCAGGCCATCCATCTCGGGCAGGACGAGGTCCGTCAGCACCACCGCAGGGTGCTGGGTCTCGATGAGGTTCAGCGCCTCCTCACCGGAGGACGCCGTCTCGACCTCGTAGCCCCACTGCCCGACGAGCCGCGCCAACCCCTCGCGCTCGGTCGGCTCGTCATCGACCACGAGAACCTTGCCGCTCTTCTGGTCGCGTCTATTCGGGCTCATGGCTCTCTTGATTATCGCGCCTCATCGCGCGCACGGCGAGGGCCGCGCGCGCGTGCCGAGGGTGGGCGGTGACGGACCTTACTTCTTGACCTGCAGGTTGTTGACGACGCTCTTGACGCCCTTGGCCTGCCATGCGAGCTGCTCCGCACGGGCCTTCTGCTCGGCCGACTCCACGACGCCGTTAAGGTAAACAGTGGCGTTGTTGGTGTCAACATCCACGCGGGTGAGATTCGCGGGTTTGTCGGCGACGAGCTTGGCCTTGACGGAGGCCGTGATCGTGGCGTCGTCGACGTTCTCGCCCGCGGTCTTGCCTGTGGTGGACGAGCAGGCGACCAGGGACAGCATCACCAGCAGCGCGGCCACGAGTCGAAATCCGCGATCCATCGAGGGGTCTCCTTACTATGCGGCGCGGCCGAGGCCGTCTTCGAGGCGCGCCTGGCACGCCACGCAGCGCGTAGCGAAGGGCAGGATCTTCAGACGCGCTTTCGCGATGGGCTCACCGCACTCGCGACAAATGCCATAACGGCCAGCATCGATATCGGCCAGCGCGCGGTCGATCTCTACGAGCTGTCGCGCGCGCGTATCCACGACCGCCGCGACGACTTCGTCGTCGTGGGTGATAGACGCCATGCCGAACGGGTCCTTGAACACCTCTCGGCGCAGATCGTCGTTTTGTGTCGAGCGGGTGCTGGATGAGATCGCGCTCGTGAGCGCGTCGCGTTTCGTTTCGAGTTCTCGTTTTATCGATCGCATCGCCGGCCTCCAGGTGCGCTTGGACTTGGCCGGCTTCAACGCAGAAGACGTGCCAGTGCGCGGCCGCGCTGTAAGTGCGCGCCACCATTCGCGCTTTGTGTGCGCCGTGCTATGCGATTCGGTAGCGGCGACCGAGCAGGTGTAACAGTTACACCCCAATCGAGCGAAATATTTTCAATCGTGTCGGTCATCGCGACACGACCACCGCAACCGTGCGTCCTGTTGGCGCGAGGCTACGCGGATGGCCTACCACTGGCACGTCCGGTGCACCCAACCGGCACACAGTCTGGTTCACACAGTCTGGTTCGGATCGGAGGTCACTGAGCTATGGCACACGCGACATCTCGTTCCGCTTCGGTCGCGCGCGCGGACGTGCGCGATCTGCTGTTCAAACCCGATCGCCCGCGGGCGATCGACGGGTACATCGACTATTTTGGCGGCGCCAGCGAGCCGTCGGCCCACGAGGACGACGCGTGCGGCGAAGCCTTCCTGGAGCGGCCGGCATGATCCGCCTGGCGCGCAACACCCTACTGGCCCTCGTCGCGCTGTCGGTCGCGGCCTGCGCGACCTCGTCCGGCCCCTCCGGCGGCGGCGGTTCGTCGGCACCGCAGCCGAGCAGCAGCCAGAAGCAAACGAAGCTGGTCAAAGTCGATGCGGCGACCGCAGAACGGCTGCAGCGCGTCATGGTGCCGATGCTGAAGGTGATGAACAACCCGCTGCAGCCCGGTCAGGTCAAGATTGGCGTGATGGAGGACTCCTCGATCAATGCCGCGAGCGCCGGGAACGGAGAGTTCCTGGTCACCACCGGCCTGTTGCAGAAGGCCAACGACGACCAGCTGCGCGCGGTGCTGGCGCACGAGCTGGCGCATCAGGACCTCAATCACGTGCAGAAGGCTCAGACCCTCGGCACGGGCCTGCAAATCGGCATGATCCTGCTCGATCAGATCATCCCCGGCAGCGGCGCCGTCGCGCCGATCGCCGGCGAGCTGCTTCTCAGGAAGTACACGCGCACGGAGGAGTACGCGGCTGACAAACACGGTGTCGAGCTGCTCCAGCGCGCCGGGCACCCCGGCAAGAAGATGATGGCCGATACGCTCAACTGGCTCATGACGTCGTCCGGCGCCAGCAGCGGCAAGACGAGCTTCCTGTCGACGCACCCGGGGACGACGGATCGCATCGCCGCCGTCAACGCGCTACCAGGACCGTAGCGTGGCGAGCGCGAGCTAGAGCCGGAAGTCCGGCGGCTCTGGCTCGCGCTCGAGATCGAGATCTTTCACCGTGCGCTCGCCCTCCTGGTCGGCCACCAGCACCCGCACGGAAAGACGTCCGCCTTTCACCATCGCGTGCGTGAGCAAGACGACGGTCGGCCGAAACGCGATCGCGCCGCTGAGGACCTCGTCGACCGTGCGCTGCAAAGCCTCGCGCAGCTGCGCCTCGTCGCGGATATCCTCCATCGAGATCGATGTCGTGACTTCGACCACGAAGTCGGCCGCCGGCGCGGCCGGCGCCACGAGCGCCAGGCCGAGCGCCGCCGCCGCCGTGAGGCGGCGCGTCACGCCTCGCCGGCGCTCAGGATCTTGCCGACCACGAACCCCACGCTGATCGTCAGCGCGATCGCCTGCAGCGGCCGGTCGTGCACAAAGCGCCGGGCCCGATGCGTCAGATGCTGCGCGCGCGCGCTGAAGCGGCTCCAGGGCGTCGTCTCCGTGACTCGGTCGTACATGTCGGTCTCCTTGGGCTACGCCATCGGGCGCGCGCGGCGCGAGCGGCCGCTCTCGAGCAGCGGCGCCAGCGACTGCGGTTCGCGCAGGAAGGAGGCGAACGGGTCGCCGGCACGCGCGACACGCTCGCGGATGGTGGCCAGCGTGAAGTCCTCGGGGTAGATCGGCCGCTCGAGCTCCGCCCACTCGAGCGGCGCCGAGACGGTAGCGGCGGCGTACTCGCGCACGGCCCACGGGCTCACTAGTGTCGCCCCGCGATGGTTGCGGTGCACGTCGATGAGGATCTTGCCGCGCCGCCGCGCGCGCCGCATGTCCAGCGTGAACAGGCTCGGCTCACGCGAGCGCGCCAGCCGTGTGATCACCTCCGCGGCCCCGCGCACCTGGGCGAAGCTATACTGCGGCGCGAGCGGCACCATGACGTGCAGCCCGCGGCCGCCGGAGGTCTTCACCCACGCGCGAATGCGGAAGTTGTTGAGCAGATCGCGCACGAGCAGCGCCGCGTTGCGCACCTCGCGAAAGGCGATCTCGGTGGGATCAAGATCGAACAGCAGCAAATCCGGACGGTCGAGGGCGTCGATCGTACAGCCCCACGGGTGCAGCGAGATGAAGCCGAGGTTGACGAAGTACGCCAACGCCGCGCGCTCGGTCACGAGCACGTAGTCGGAGTAGCCGAGCGCGGCGTGTTCACTACGGATGCGGCGCGTGGTGATCCACGTCGGTAGCCCCGGCGGCGCCGTCTTTTGGTACACGCATTCCCCGGTGATCGGATCCGGCGCGCGCAGCAAGCTGACGGGGCGGTTGGCGACGAACGGCAGCACGCGGTCGGCGACGTCGAGGTAGTAGTCGATGAGGTCGCCCTTCGTGACGCCGACGTCCGGCCACAGCACCTCGTCGAGATGATTCAGCAGGAGCCGGCGATCGTCGAGCTCGAGCACGCGCGTCGCCGAGCTCACGACGCGCGCCTCCGTGCCGCCGACTTGCGCGGCGCCGCGGGCTCGCGGCGGCCCGCCGCGCGTGCACCCTCGCGCTTGGGCTGCGCCTTGAGACTGGCCTCGAGCGCCGACATGAGATCGACGACTTTCGTCGGCGCGCGCCGGTCGCGCTCGGCCGGCGCGACCGCGCGACCCTCGAGCTTGCGCTCGATGCTGGCGAGCAGCGCGTCGCGATAGCGGTCACGATATTTCTCCGGCTGCCACGGCCCCGCCAGCGTACCGACCAGCTGCAGCGCGAGATCGATCTCACGACGGTCGAGTCCGGCGTCGCTCGGAATGTCCAGGCCGGTCGGCGTGGCGATCTCGTGCCCGAAACGCATCGTGGTCAGGGTCATCGCCTCGCCCGCGGCCTGCACTGCCGCGAGATGCTCGCGCTGGCGTAGCACGACGGTGGCGACGCCCACGCGGCCGCTGCGCCGCAGCGCCTCGCGCAGCAGCGCATACGCCTTGGCGCCCGTCTTCTGCGGCTCGAGGTAGTACGGCTGCTCGAAGTACACCGGCGGGATCTCGGCGGCGACGACGAAGTCGCGGATGTCGATCGTCTGCGTGGCCTCCACGTCGGCCGCGTCGAAGTCGGCTTCCGTCATCTCCACGAACTGGCCTTTCTCGTATTCGTAGCCCTTCACGATCTCCGACCACGGCACTTCGACGTTCTCCTCGGCACAGAAGCGGCGATAGGAGATCGGGCTTTTGTCCTTCGCGTGCAGGAGCCGAAAGGACAAGTCGTTGTGGACGGTCGCCGAGTAGAGACCGACGGGAATGGTGACGAGCCCGAAGCTCAGCGCGCCTTTCCAGACCGGCCGCACGGCCGCCTCACCGCCTGGCGGCCCGCAACCGGTTGCGCATGTGCATGGACGCCTTCACATCATGCCGCACGCGCGAGGCGGCGGCGCTCGGAGACAAAGCGGTCCACAGCGGCGAGGGTCGAGGCGACGGCCAGTCCGGTCTGCACCGCCCGCGCGCTGATGCCCACCACGCGCCCGATCGGCATGCGGGACAGCAGGAAGCCCATGGCCAGACCGCCCGCGACCACCGCATACGGCGCCCACCACCGTCCTTCGACGGCGTGGCCGAGCGCGTCGAGCTGACGCTCGATCACGCGGCGGGTTACCGCGATGTCAGCCTGGATCTCAGCTGGGCTACGAGCCATCGCCAGGTCTCCTGCATGGAGGCAAGTGTTTGCTGCGGCCATGCGATGTGCGTGAGGCGCCACACGCTCCACGCGAGCGCCCCGACCGCCAGCAGCGCGACAACGCCGCCCGCGATGACGAGGTGCTCCCACGGAGTGTCGAACAGCGGCGCGAGCGCGCCCGCGACGAGTACGATGATCGACGCGACGAGCGCGATCGCCGCAGGCACCGCGATCGCGACGGCGACGGCGATGCGCATGATGAGGCGGCGCGTTTCGGCCCAGCCGAGCTCGAGCTCCAGCGAGGCAAGCCGCACGAGCCGTGAGGCGAGCGATTCGTCCCGGGCGGCTGTGGACGCGTCATCAAGGCGCGAGGGAGTGGCCATCGCCACTCTTGGCAAGCAAAAGCAGGGCCACTGGCTCGCGCTATGTGGTCACAATTCTGCGATGTTTTAGCCGAAATCGTGCGAGGGCACGACGTGCGCCAGACGCGCCAGAGGCTCCGCGCGCGTGGCGCGCACAGAGACCACGCCATCCTGCATTTGTAAGATTCCCTCCACGAGCAGAAATGGCTCGCTGACGAGAGCCAGCCGCTGCCCCGCGAAGAGCTTGGGTCGCACGATCACGTTCGCGATGCCCGTTTCGTCCTCGAGACTCAGGAACACGAAGCCCTTCGCGGTCCCCGGGCGCTGACGCACGATGACGCTGCCGGCGACGCGCACACGCGCGCCGTTGTCGCCGCCGCTCAGCTCGCAGGCACGGGTGACGCCGCGCGCGGCCAGCGCCGTGCGCCGCAGCGCCATGGGGTGCGGGCCGAGCGTGACGCCGGTTCCCGCGTAATCGGCGACGAGTCGTTCCTGCGCGTTCATGTCACGCAGCGGATTTCGATTTGTTGGAGCGGGGTCCGCGAGATCGGGTTCTGTTGGAGCGGGGTCCGCGAGATCGGGTAAGCCCGTGGGTGGGCGGTTCGAGATGCTCAGTGGCTCCGCCTCCGCGAACAATGGGCCCGCGTCCTGCTCGGCGACGCGCCAGAGGTTCGCGCGGCGCGAGCCGCCGAGCGCGCGCAGCGCCCCGATCGAGGCGAGCGTGGCCATCTCCTCGCGCGTGAGATCGGCGCGCGAGGCCAGGTCGCCCGGGGACGCGAACGGCCGCGCCGTGCGCGCGGCCACCAGCGCCTGCGCCGCGCGCTCCCGCAGCCCCTTCACATACCGCAGCCCCAGACGCACCTCCCACGCGCCGTCGTGGCGCTCGAGCGTGCACAGCCATTCTGAGCACGTGACGTCCACGGGCAGCACGCGGACGCCGCGACGGCGCGCGTCGTTGACGACGGTGGCGGAGTGATAGAACCCCATCGGCTGGTTGTTGAGCAGCGCCGTGTAGAAGGCCGGGCCGTGATGGGACTTGAGATATGCGCTCGCATACGCGAGCAGCGCAAAGCTACTCGAATGTGACTCCGGGAAGCCGTACAGCGCGAACGACGTGATCTGGTGCACGATCTCGTCCGCCGCCTTGCCGGTGATTCCGCGGCGCGCCATCCCCTCGCGCAGCTTCACCTCCACGTCGGCCATGCGCCGCTCGCTGCGCTTGAAGCCGAAGGCGCGGCGCAGATCCTCGGCCTCGCTGCCCGTGAAGCCTGCGGTCACCATCGCCATGCGCAGCAGCTGCTCCTGAAACAGCGGGACGCCGAGCGTGCGCGCGAGGATCGGCTCCAGGCTCGGATGCGCGTACCTCACTTCCTCACGCCCCCGGCGGCGGCGCACGTAGGGATGCACCATGTCGCCGACGATGGGCCCCGGCCGGATGATGGCGATCTGCACGACGAGATCGTAGAAGCGCTCCGGATGGATGCGCGGCAGCGTGGCCATCTGCGCGCGGCTTTCGACCTGAAACACGCCGATCGTGTCGGCGCGCTGGAGCATGCGGTAGACCGTCGGATCGTCGGCGGGAAGCTGCGCCAGATCGACCGTGCCGCCCGTCTCGCTGACGAGGGCGATCGATTCCTGCAGCACCGACATCATCCGCAGCCCGAGCAGGTCGACCTTCACGATGCCGAGCGCGGCGCAGTCGTCCTTGTCCCACTGCACGACCACGCGGCCGGGCATGGTCGCGGGCTCGAGCGGCACCACGTCGTCGAGACGACCGGCGGCGATGACCATGCCGCCCGAGTGCTGGCCGAGATGCCGCGGCAGATCTTGAACGCGCGTCCAGAGCGCGGCGAACTTGCGGATGCGCGGATGCCGCGTGTCGCAGCCGGCCTCCGCCAGATGGCGCGTCAACACCGCTTCGGGATCTTGATAACCCCAGTTCTCGACGAGCCGCGCCAGGCGATCTTGCATGTCGCCGGGCAGCCCCAGCGCCTTGCCGATCTCGCGCGCGGCGCTGCGTCCCCGGTACGTGATGACGTTCGCCGTCATCCCCGCTCCGAGCCGGCCGTAGCGCCGGTAGACGTACTGGATGACGCGCTCCCGACGCTCACCGCTCGGCAGATCCAGATCGATGTCGGGCCACTCGCCGCGCGATTCCGAGAGAAAGCGCTCGAAGAGCAGATCCATCTTGATGGGATCGACGGCGGTGATGCCGAGGGCGTAGCAGACGGCGCTGTTCGCCGCCGAGCCGCGGCCCTGCACGAGGACCTCGTTCGCGCGGCAGAACTCCACGACGTCCCACACGATGAGGAAGTAGCCCGCGAGATCGAGCCGGCCGATGAGCTCGAGCTCGTGCGCGACCTGGCGGCGTGCGCGTTCGGCCACCGGGCCGCGGTCCCCGTAGCGGTCGCGCACGCCGTGCGCGACGAGATCGCGCAGATGGGCCTGGGCGCTCGTGCCCGGCGGCAGCGGAAAGTCGGGAAAGCGATAGCCCAGGTCCTTGAGGGTGAAGCCCAGACGCAGCGCCAGCTCACCGCTCGCCGCAACCGCCTCCGGGAGGTCACGAAACGCCTCCGCCATCGTCGCCGCATCGCGCAGGCCGCGCTCGGCGTTGACGAGCAGCCGGCGGCCGGCGTGATCGAGGTCGACTTTCTCGCGGATGCATGTGAACACGTCGGCGACGGCGCGGCCTCCGGGCAGTGCGTACAGCGGCTGGTTGGTCGCGAGCAACGGTACGCGCGCCGCGCGTGCCAGTGCGACCAGCCGCTCGAGATCGCGCTCCTGCGCGCGGTCGAAGTGGCGCTGCACTTCCACGAACACGTTGGCGCGACCGAATATGCCAAGCAGGCGATCGAGGATGCGCCGCGCGCCGTCGCGATCGCCCGCGCGCACGGCGTCGGCCAGTGGTCCACGCGCCCCGCCGGTGAGACATACGAGGCCTGTGGCCGAGGCCTCGAGATCTTCGAGCGTGATCGCGGCCTTGCCTTTGGGGGCGCCGAGCTTGGCGCGCGTGATGAGCCGGCAGAGGTTCTGCCAGCCTTCGCGATCCTCCACGAGCACGGGGAGCCGCGCGCCGCCCGCGAGAGTCAGCTCGCTGCCGACGAGCGCGCGGATCCCGGCATCGACTGCGGCGCGATGAAAGCGCGGCGTGCCGTACACGCCGTCACGATCGACCAACGCAAGCGCCGCCATTCCGCGCCGCGCTGCCTCGGCGACGAGCGCCTCGGGCTGGTCCGCAGCCTCGAGAAACGTGAACGCCGATTGCGCGTGTAACTCAACGAACATCCGCACGCTCCAACAGGCGGGCGCGGCCAGCACGAACCCCCACTCGACCACGCCACCCAACAACGCAATGCGCCTGCCCTAGTGCACCGATTCCGACGCGGATCCGACGCAGTACCCGAAACACGGGTCTCGTGGGGGTTCGCCCCGTCCGCGCCCGCCAATCGACGCAAGTCGACATTCGTTCAGTCGTACACGCCATCGAGGTACCACGTGTCCGAGACCAGATCACGCACCAGACGGCACACAGCGCCATCCGACAGGGCGACGTCCCATTCGTCGCGCGCCCAGGCGTGCGCATCCCACCACTCGCCCGAGACGCGCCACGGCCCCGCGCATTCCCTCACGCGCGCCGCCGCGGCGAGCGCGCCGCAGACCACCGCGGGCCGGCGCTCGTCGTCCATGACCACGCTCACGCGACGCGGCGGGCGCAGCCGGCGCAGGGCCAGCACCGCGTCGCCAGCGCCGGGCGAATCCGCCGCGGCCTCGAGCTCGAGCCGCGCCGGCACGTATGCATCAGGGCGATGCGAGTCCGCGAGCGCGACGGCCCCCACGCCGTCACTGCCGACGAGAGTGACGAGCCGCGCGAGGACAGTCGCCAGATCGCGCTCGGCGGGCGGCACGGCGCGGCCGAGGACGCCGCCGACGGCGCGGCGGGGAATCGCGCTGGCCTGGACGGCCACCGCGGTGACGGCGCCGTGCGGCGGGCTTGCCGCGAGATCGTGCTCGAGCAGCGTCAGCAACGGCCGCGGGTCATCCATCGGACAGGCCAGCGCGAGCGTGCGCGCGTGATGACCGCCGCCCGCGAGCGCCAGGCGCAGCTCGAGCGCGTCCGCGACCAGATACGCCGCCGATAGCCGTGCGGTGAGGCGCTCCACCACGCGCTCGAGCACGGCCATGAGCGGACCGAGCGCCTCGATCTCCCAGTCCAGCTCTTGCGCTTCCTCCCAGAACGGCGGCGGAGCCCACGACGTCCACGGCGTGGGATCGTCCACGCCGCGCGCGAGATCGTGCGCGGCGAGTCCCGCAGCCCCCAGCCGCGATGTGAGGCCACGGCGCGGAAGCGCGGCCAGCTCGCCGAGCGTGAGCACGCCCCAGCGCCCGAGCGCTTGCGTCACGTCTGGCGGCCAGTCGAGCGCGCTTACTGGCACCGGCGCGAGCGCCTCCGCCTCGCGGCCCGCAGGGATGATGCCCAGCCCCGCGCGCGCGGCGATTCGGGCCGCAGCGCGGGTGTCGGCTATCCCGACCCGAGCAGGCAGGCCGACGGCGCGCGCCGCGCGGTGAAGGCGCTCGGCGATCGCGCTCTCACCCCCGATCAGTCGCCCGAGCCCGGCGGCGTCGACGTGAACGAGCCCGGGCGCGACGTCCTCCACGCGCGGAGACACGCCGTAGCAGGCGTCCAGTAGCGCGCGGCGCGCGGCATCGACGCACGCAGGCGACAGCGGCCGACGGATCAGCGCGGGACTGCGGGCGACGGCCTCGGCCTCCGGCATTCCGGCGCAAATGCCGTGCTCGCGCGCTACGGCATTGGCCTCCACCACGCGCGTGGCCGGTGCCGCACCGATGACCACCGCCATCCCGCACTCACGCAGCGCCGGCTCCGCCCGCTCCGCGGCTGCCGCCGTGAACGCGTCCACCCAGACGCACGCCACGCGCGTCACGCGCTCCACCATCGCTGTTCGTCCACTGCCGCGACGGCGGCCGGTGACAGAGACGCACCCTGGTTGCGGAGTATCTGAACGCGCGTGCTCATGCCCGCCAGCCGTGTGGGGGCGCGGCGCGGACCTGTCCACGCCAGCGCGTCCCGCCACGTGCGCAGAGCGAGCGTCGCTCCCGCGCCGGCGACCCGGCGGCGACCGACGAGGAGGACAGCGACACCGGCTCGTCGAGCCGCCTGGCGCAGGCGGAACGCCGCACCGAGCGAGACGCGCGGCGGCGTCTCACCGGCGTCGAGGACGACGAGGCTCACGCCCGGGCAGCGCGCCAACAAATCCGTGGCCCGGAGTGCTGCGTCGCGACGCCCTCCGCAGCGCACCCACAACAACCGCGACAGCACGACGCCGGCACGCGCGGCGGATGCGGGGTCGAACACGCCATCGGCATCGACGAGCGCGGCCATGCCGCCGCCGGCGGTGACGTCGCGCAAGCACGCCGCCATCAAACTCGTTCGCCCGGACGAGAGCTCCCCGACGATCTCTGTGATCGTGCCGGCGCGTATCCACGACGTGGGCGTCATGGTTTAGAGGCTAAACAGGAGTTGAGTGGGCTGCAAGCCGGCACATGTCGTGCCTCGATCCACGCTGACCCCTACATTCAGGGGGTATGCGGCGGCGCGCCGCGCGCTTGTTGCACGCGCTCGCGGGATCATTCCATGGCCTCTTGCTTGCACCCCTTCCCGCTCCGAAAACACACAGCGGGGAGAGGTCTCATGGCCAAGCAGATCGGCTACGCCGTCGTCGGCGCGGGGCCGGTGGTCGAGCGCGCACTCTTGCCGGCATTCGCGCGAGCGGGAGCAGAGACACGGCTAGCGGCGATCGTCACGGCCGACCGCACGCGCGCGCAAGCACTCGCCCAAGAGCATCGCGCGACGGCGTATCACTACGACGAGTTCCGCCAATCCTTGCAGCGCGACGACGTTCAGGCGGTCTACCTCGCGCTGCCCAACTCGCTTCACTGCGACTACGCGGTCGAAGCCGCGCGCGCCGGCGCCCACGTCGTGTGCGAGCGGCCCATGGCCGTCATGGCCGACGAGTGCCGGCGCATGCTGCGCACCTGTCAGACGAACCGCGTGAAGCTCATGGTCGCCTACCATGTGCAGGCGCATCCGGCGTACAAGAAGCTGCTCGAGCTCGTCCGCGGCGGCGCCATCGGCGCAGCGAAGACGTTCAGCAGCGACATCACGATTCGGGTCCAGGATCCCGACGACGTTCGCCTGCAGCGCCGGCTGGGCGGCGGCACGGTCTACGACCTGGGCGCCCCGGCCATCTTCATCGCGCGCACCGTGTTCGACGCCGAGCCGGCGCAGGTGATGGCGATGACGGCCCGCATGACGCGACGCTACGGCGGGGACGTCGACGAGAGCACGGTCGCGCTCATCCGCTTCCCCGACGATCGGCTCGCGCACCTGCACACCTCGTTCGGCGAAGAGGCGACGTCCGTTCTGACCGTCTTCGGCGACGAAGGATCTATCCGCGTCACGGGCGCGTACGAGCCCCAGCGCGCTGCCATCCTCGAGGTGGTGCGCGGCGGGCGGCACGAGGAAACGACCTTCGAGCCCGCCGACGCGTTCGCGGCGGAGCTCGGCCACTTCTCCAATTCCGTGTTGCACGACATCACGCCGGAGCCCTCGGGCATCGAGGGCCTGACCGACGTGCGGATCGTCGAAGCGATCTACCGTTCCGCGCGCGACGGCCGTCCGGTGACGCTGCCGAGAATCGCGCGGGTCGACGCGCCACCCGCCGAGCACGACTTGCGCAAGCCGGTGGCCGACCGTCGCCAGGCCGGTTGAGGGCCGGCGCGGGATCTTCAGTCACAGTCACAGGAAACAGTCACAGTAGAGGAGGCGAGCAATGAACAGATTCACGGGCGCATTGGCGCTGGCCGTCGCTCTCGCGTTAGCGGCGACTCCGGCGCTCGCGCAGGGGCAAAGCGGCAGCTCGACGACCGACAAGTCGAAGTCCCCGAGTAGCACCGCCGGGGGGAGCGACACCAAGTCCTCGACCAGCGGCGGGGCCAGCGGGTCGGCGACGGGCTCCACGAGCGGGAGCAGCGGCTCGATGAGCGGGACGACGAGCGGCACGTCAGACACGACGAAGTCGTCCGACACGATGAAGTCCGCGGACAAGACCAAGTCGTCGGACATGAAGTCGTCTGGCGGCGCGTCCGGTTCGGCGTCGGGTTCAATGAGCGGCAGCGCGGGCGGCGGCGCCGGCATGTCGGGCAACAATCCCGGGCAGGTGAAGGCCGTTCAGCAGGCGCTCAAGGACCAGGGTCACGATCCGGGCGACGTCGACGGCGTAATGGGGCCCAAGACCCAGGCCGCGCTGCGTGACTATCAGCAGAAGCAGGGTCTGAAGGCGACCGGTCGCCTGGACGCCGAAACGCAGGCGAAGCTCGGCGTCGAGAAGACGTCGGCGGCGCCGTCGGCGAGCGGCAGCAGCAGCCCGGCCGCCTCGCCGAGCACGAGCACATCGCCCTCGACGGACACCAAGGCGAAGTCAGACTCCGGAATGAAGGCAGGTGGCAAGGCCGACAGCGCCGCGAAGCCGAGCGACAAGCCCAAGCAGTAGCGACGCCGCGTCGCACGTCACACACGAGCGCCCCGGGGAATCCCGGGGCGCTTTTATTTTTGTCGGCGTTCTGTCGGCGTAGGCGGTTTACGGGTTACACGCCGACGCCAGGGTGTCGAGCACGGCGCGCGGCGAGGCTTCCGCGGGCAGCGGCAGGCTGACGTCGTCCAGTCCGCAGCCTTCGAGCGTCACGCCGATCGCGCGCACCGCACCCTCCGCGCGGCGGAGGTCGCGCGACAACGCACCCTCCAGGGTGAGACGGCCGCCGCTGCTGACGCCCGCGCGCGCCGTCAGGACGAAGCCCGCGCGGGGTCCGGTCTCGGCCGCGGACTGCAGACCGAGCGTGAGGCCGCGCAGCGTGACGGGCTTGGCGCCGGCGGCGAGACGGACGCTCCCATCGACGATGCGCAGCCGTCGCAGCATCACGTCGGGCCCCGCCAGCCGGTCCACGAGCGCAGCGATTGCGCCCGGCGTGCCGCGGTCGAGGGTCAGCGACGGTCGCTGCAGCTCGAGTCGCGAGATCCGTCCCGAGCCGCTCGCGAGATCCCAGCGATCGACCGCGACCACCAGCGCCGCCGCGGCGAGCGGCGTGCTGCGCGGCTCGACGAAGCGTGCGACGAGGCGCTCGAGCCGCAGCTGCCCCGAGGCCAGCACGCGCGAGCCTCTCACCACGAGCGTGGCGTCCACGTCGGCGCGGCCTTGTGCGAGCCGAACGCCGGAGGGGCCGAGCACTTCGGGAAAATCCTCGAGCAGCGCGGCGGCGTCGAGACCGCTCGCCCGCACGCGCAGCGCGTAGGCGCCGGGACCAGCCGGCTGACCGGTGATCCGCACGCTCGTCCCGTAGAGTGCCGTCTCGACCGCGAACGCAGCCTCGCCGTCGGCCAGCCCGGCGAGCCGGCCGAGCGATGCCGTGAGGTCGCGGGCGACCAGCGCCCGGCGCCCCGGCTCTTCGAGCACCACCGCGCCGTCGCTGACGACGACCCCGTCGACGATGACTGGCGCGCGCGCGAGGTCGGGGACGCCGAGACTCGCCAGCGTGAGCGCGGGTCCCTGCGCCACGACGAGGCGCGGCGCGACCAGATGTACGCGCTCGAGCGTGAGCGGCGCGCCGCGGAACAGCGCAGCAACCGGCGCCGTCGCGTCGACCTGGTCGGCGCGAAAAATCTCGCGCCCGGCGCCGTCGTGCGCGGTGACCGCGCGCAGCGTGAGCCGGCCGGTGAGCGGGTTGTAATGCAGGCCCGCGACGTCGACGCCGCCGGGCGTCAGCGTCGCCAGGCGCGCCTCGAGCAGCATCGGCAACGCGGCGGTCCCACCGAAAAACGCCGCGGCGAACGCGGCGAGGGCGACGAGCGTCCTCACGCCGCGCGCCGCGCGACGCGGCGTTGCTCGGCGCCGCTGGCGGCGAGCGCGCTCTGAAGATCGCGGTGGGTGACCACCCCGACCAGCACCTCACCGTCCACGACGGCGACGCGTCCGCCGCGCGTGCGGCCGAGCTTCAAGAAGGCCGTCCACGCCGAGTCCCGCGGCCGCAGCACATGCTCGGGACGCAGGGCACTGCCCGCCTCCGCAAGCGGCGCAACGACGTCGGCGACGAGCGGGGCGCGCGTCATGACCTGCTCCACGCGCAGCGGCTCGAGCTGTGTGCGCACGTGCATGAGGTCCGACGACGCGCGGGCGGCCTGGTGCAAGAAGAGGCCGACGAGCACCAGCCACAATCCGCCGACGAGATCGCCGAGGACGGCTCGCACACCGCCGAGGGCGATCAGCAGGAGCGCGACCAGCGACCCGCAGCGGCTGGCGATACGCGTCGCGTGCCCGAGACGCCCGGTCCACCACCAGAGCGTGGCGCGCAGGACCCGGCCGCCGTCGAGCGGAAAGCCCGGTACGAGATTGAAAAGGCCGACCATCAGGTTGATGAGGACGAGGTACTCCGCCAGGGCGACGAACGCCGGCGATCCCTCGACCACCCGGCTCACGGCCAGGCATAGGCCGGCGATCGCGAAGCTGGTCAGCGGGCCGACGACGGCGATCAGCACCTCGGAGCGCGGCGTCGGCGGCTCGGCGTCAAGCTGTGAGACACCGCCGAAGACGTGCAGCGTGATGCCGCCGACCGGCACGCCCTGGTCGAGCGCGGCCAGCGCGTGCGAGAGCTCGTGCAGAAAGACGGACGTGAAGAGCAGCACCGCGGCGAGCAGGCCGTGCAGCCAGTAGGCCGCCGCCGAGCGCGCGGGCAGCACGTGCGGAAAGTACCCCGACGCGAGACTCCAGGTGACGAGCCCGAAGATCAGGAGCCAGCCGGCGTCGATGCGCACCGGGATGCCCCTGACGCGGAACAGCTGGATCACCGCCGGACTCGAACCAGCTCCAGCGTACCGTCTCCCGGCGTCAGCCCGACAGCCGCGCCTTTGACGATTCCGATGAGTCGCGAGGATGAGGTGGCGGCCAGTCGCAGCGTTCCGCCACCAGGGAGCGTGAAGCGTGCGCCGTCCGCCTCGAGGCGGCCAATCACGCGCGTCGTGGCCCTGGCGCGACCGATGCCGGTCGCGACGAGGGCCCACACCTGGCCGCCTTTCGCCGGCGCGGTGACGATCGCTTCGACCGGCACGGAGCTCTCGGCACCCTGGGCGGCCCACGTCCCGCGCCAGACGCCGACGACGATGTCCCCAGACGCAGCCGACGGCACCGCGGCGGCAGGCGACCCTGCCGGTCCGCCGCCGACAGCCAGGAGCAGGAGGAGCATTCCTTCGAGCATGGCGGTATGCTGAGAACGAAGCGAGCAAACGATGCGCCACCGGCTGCGGGGGCGACGGTGGCGTGCAATCCCTTTCCCGCGATCTCTTCGCGGCGGCGGCACGCAGGGTACGGGGCATGTCGAGGCGCCGATCGCTCCCGCTCGGGGCGCTGGTCCTGGCCGTCCTTCTGACGGCGGGCTGCGCCCGGGTTCATCCACACATAGCGCTGCCTTCCCTGGCCCTCGGCGAGCCTTCCTTCTTCCCCACCCTGGAGGCCTATGCCGCGGCGCCGATCATCGGCGGCAACCGCGCCGAGATCCTGCTCAACGGCGAGCAGATCTTCCCGGCCATGCTCGAGGCCATCCGCAGCGCGCAATACACCATCACGTATGCGCAATACTTTTACGAGGACGGGCCGGTCTCGCGGGATATCGCCGAGGCGATGGCCGAGCGCTGCCGGGCGGGCGTGGGCGTCAACGTCCTGCTCGACGCCTTCGGCACGCTCAGCATGCCCCGCGAATACGCGGAGACGATGTCACGCTCCGGCTGCCACGTGGCGTGGTTCAGACCGCTCGCGCAATACATCCTCGGACGCTACAACAACCGCAACCACCGCCGCATCCTCGTGGTGGACGGCCGGGTCGGCTTCACGGGTGGCTCGGGAGTCAGCCGCAAGTGGATGGGCAACGGGCGCGTCGAGCATCATTGGCGCGACACCGATGTCCGCATCCAGGGCCCCGCCGTCGAGTATTTGCAGGCGGCGTTCGTGGAAAACTGGCTGGAGGCGACCGGCGTCGTGCTCGGCGGCGAGGCCTACTTTCCGCGGCCCATCGAGCCGAGCGGTGACGTCTACGCGCAGGTGGTGAAGAGCTCGCCCGCGGCCGGCAGCTTCGCCATGTACACGACCTTCCTCCTCGCGGTGAACTCGGCTCGGCGCTCGATCCACATCACCAATCCCTATTTCGTCATCGACGAGCGCATGCAGGACGCGCTGCTGAACGCGCGGCGGCGCAACGTGCGCGTGATGGTACTGGTGCCGGGGGCGATCGACCACAACATCGTGCGCCAGGCGAGCCGTCGGCAGTTCGGCAAGCTGCTGCGCGCGGGTATCGAGATCTACGAGTACGTGCCGGCGCTGCTCCACAGCAAGACGATGGTGATCGACGGCGTGTGGGCAACGATCGGCAGCACGAACCTGGACAATCGCTCCTTCGCCGCCAACGACGAGTTGAACGTCATCGTCTACAATCGCGACGTTGCCCAGCGTCTGGAGCGCGTCTTCGTCGACGACCTCGCGCAGTCACGACGCGTGACGCTGGAGGACTGGAAGAACCGCGGTATCACCGCCAAGCTGCTCGAGACGCTCGCGCTGCCAATTCGGGACCTCTTGTAACGCGAACCGGCGGAACGCAAAAGCGCTCCGGGGGCACCCCGGAGCGCTTTTCACGCCGCGATCGTGCGTGCTCGACCTAGACCCGCGTGCGACCCGGCAGCACCAGGCGGTAGATCCCGAGGAGAATCACTGCGCCGACGACGGCCATGATGAAGCCAGCCGCCTCTCCCTCGCGGTAGAGGCCCAGCACGCGGCCGAGCCAACCCCCGAGCATCGCGCCCACGATTCCGAGCACGACCGTCAGGATGATCCCACCCGGGTCGTTGCCCGGCATGATCAGCTTGGCGACCAACCCGACCACGAGGCCGAACACGATCCACAGCAGAATGTCCATCGTGAACTCCTTTCGCCGGCGCCCGAGGAACGGCGCGCCTCACACGATGGAGTGGGCTGCACACCCGATGCCACGATGACGCGCTGTCGAGGCGTGGCCCGCGCAAATCAGGTAGGTCGTGCGTTTGTAGAACTTACTCGTCGTGACGGCGACGCCACGCCTCGACCACGCGCGTGGCGCTGACCGCGGTGAGACCGATCAGCGGGAACGTCAGGAGCCCCGGCAGCAGGCGCTCGTCCGAAGGCAGCGTGACCGCGGCCTTGAACGCTTCAACCCCAAGGAGATTTGACACGACGAAGAACGCGATCCAGAGCGCAAGGCGCATGCGCAAGTTCCCCTTCGTAAAAATTCTGACCGGAGCGAACTTTGCCACTCTAAGGCATTCACGTTTCCCCGCCAAGCACCATTTGGGGTTGGCATGTCCTTCGCTTTGACCAGGGGCATGAGTCTTTGCGCATCGTGCGGTCTGCAGCTCTCGGGCGACGCGGGTCTCTGCCCTCATCATCACTGCGTGTACGGTGACGATTGGGCGGTCGCCAACAAGATCATGTGCGATTTCTTCCACAGGAAGAAAGTGCCGCCTCGTCTGACCCAGCCCGAGCGCGACGACGATTTCTGGGCGCACACCGGCGAAGCGGCGTAGCCCGGAACGTCAGACGACGACGGCCCGGGGCGCCTCTGCGGCCGGCAGCGGCGGCGGCGTCGCGCCGGGCGCGTAGAAGGACGATTCCCCCAGTCCTCGCACGCAATCGCGTGTGAACTCGATGAGGTGGTGGCTGACCACGGCCACGTGGATCAGCGGTTCGATCTGTCCCGCCCGGAGTGCCGGCCACGCCATGCGCCAGAACGTCCGGCGGTAGTTTCCGCGCACGCCGACATCCCAGAGCAGCCGCGCGAGGATGCCAATCCCCATGCGCACGTTGTCCCAGGACGCGCGCTGCGGATTGCTCGGATAGGCTTTGCGGCGCGCAAACGTGTGGCGGACCTGATGCGCGAAGCGCTCGTACACCGCCTCCGGATCGTAGGCCGCGGTGATGCAGCGACGCCACATGTCGACGACCGTCTCGTACGGCAGGCGGAACGCGACGTTCGACTCGCGTCCGGCCTCCGGCACGAGCCGGCCCTCCGCCTCGAGGCGGCGCCAGAGAGGGGTCTTGGGCAGCGCGTAGAGCACGTTGATGGTCAGCAGCGGGATGCGCGACTCGCGGATGAACGTGAGGATGTGATCGGCCGTCTCGGGCGTGTCCGTGTCGAGCCCGACGATGATCCCAGACACGACCTCGAGCCCGTACGCGTTGATGCGCTCCACCGCGTCGAGAATCGGCATCCGGAGATTCTGGTCCTTGGCCATGAAGCGTAGGGCGTGCGGCTCGGGCGTCTCGATACCGCAGAACACGGTGATGAAGCCCGCCTCGCGCATGAGGGCGAGCACCCGCTCGTTCTTGGCGATGTTCAGCGTCGCCTCGCACGCGAAGCGGAGCGGATAACGATTGCGCTCCTGCCATGCGACGAGGTGCGGCAGAAGCTCCAGCGCGGCCTTCTGGTTGCCGATGAAGTTGTCATCGACGAAGTAGACCGACGTGCAGCCGGCCGCCGCGATGAGGTCGAGCTCGTGACAGATTTGCGTGGCCGTCTTCAGCCGCGGGTTGCGCCCGTAGAGCGCCGGGATGTCGCAGAACTCGCACGCGTAGGGGCATCCGCTGGAGAACTGAATGTTGGCGATGAAGTACTCGCGCAACGGGATCAGGCCATAGGCGGGCGTCGGGAAGTCGGACAGCGGCAGCCGCTCGACCGTCTCGAAGCGCAGTTGATGACGCGGCCGGCCGCCGTGCTGGTCGAGGTACTCGATGAGGCGATCGGTGGCGTCGCCGAGCTCGCCGATGTGCAGGATGTCGGCGTCGGGATAGTACTCGGGGCAGCCGGAGACGGACGGACCGCCGAGGACGACCGGACGTCCGTGAGCGTGCGCGCGTCGGATGACGTCGTGGATGCGCGGACGCTGCACGTGCATGCCGGACACGAACACCGCGTCGGCCCAGCGGAAGTCGTCGTCGCTCGCGGGCCGCGAGTTCTCGTCGACGAAGCGCACCTCCCACGCTTCGGGCAGGTACGCGACGACCGCGAGCAGCCCCTGCGGTGGCATGAACGCGCGCACACGGCCGCCGAAGAACGGATAGGCGTGCTGAAACGTTCCGAAGGAGCGCGCGTAGACGGGATACACACAGAGAATCCGGCGCCGCGCGGCCGGGATGTGAGACGTGCGCATGGAAGTCGGGGTTGAGGATACCATTACGGCCGGGAGGATCGTCCATGGAGCTCGCATCCGTTCGTGCCGTCGTCACCGGCGGCGCTTCCGGCCTCGGCCGCGCGACCGCGGCGCGGCTGGCCGGCGCCGGCGCCCGCGTCGCCATCCTCGATCGACCGGGGTCGCCGGGCGCCGACGTCGCCAAATCGCTCGGCGACGCCGCCGTCTTCACGCCCGCCGACGTCACGAGCGCCGACGACGTCACCGGCGCGCTGGACGCCGCGCGCGCGCGGCTCGGCGCCATCAACGTGCTCGTCAACTGCGCCGGCATCGGCACGGCGATGAAAACCCTCGGCAAGTCCGGCCCGGCCAAGCTCGAGGAATTCACGCGCGTCATCAGCGTCAACCTCATCGGCACGTTCAATTGCATTCGGCTCGCCGCCACCCACATGGCGCAGAACGCGCCGAGCCGCGACGGCGAGCGCGGCGTGGTCATCAACACGGCGTCGGTCGCGGCCTTCGACGGCCAGGTCGGCCAGGCGGCCTACTCCGCGTCCAAAGGCGGCATCGTCGGCATGACGCTGCCGATCGCGCGCGATCTGGCCGAGTTGGGCGTCCGCGTCGTGACGATCGCGCCCGGCATCTTCGAGACGCCGCTGCTCGGCACCCTGCCCGAGCCGGTGCGTGCCTCGCTCGCCAAGCAGGTGCCGTTTCCGCAGCGGCTCGGTCAACCGGAGGAATTCGCGGCGCTCGCCTGCCACATCATCACCAACGTGATGCTGAACGCCGAGACGATCCGGCTCGACGGCGCCATTCGCATGGCGCCCCGCTGATCCGCCCCGCGCGATGGGGCGGGCGCGCCGATCGCGCACGGCGCACACCGGCTGGTCTGCGATCTCGGGCCGCATCCGCGTCGTGGACTATCGTCAGGAGCGCCGTCTCATCGTGGCGGGCGCGATCCTGTCCGCGTATCCCCTCGACGGCGACTGGTCGGCCATCGAGCGTGAATACTGGTGGCACGGCGTGGCGTCGGTCCGCTTTCCGCCGCAGCCGAGCGTGCTGCTGGTGGGGCTCGGGGGCGGCACGCAGGCACACCTCCTTCATCGGCTGACCACGCCGCGGCTCGTGACCGCGATCGAGCGCGATCCCATCATCGTCGACGTGGCGCGACGCTGGTTCGGCCTCGGCGACCTCGGGCCGATGGAGTTCTACTGCGGTGACGCCGAGACCATCGCGGCCATGCTCCGCGACGCCGGCCGGCGCTTCGACTTCGTGATGGAGGACGCCGCGTACGCCGACATGGAACGCTCACGGCCCGTCGTCGAGGCGCTGATTCCCCTCGTCGAGCCGCACGGGACGCTCGTCGTCAACCGGCATCGCCGCGGCGATGCCGGCGCCCTGTCCCGCATGCTCCGCCGCCGCTTCGCGAGCGTCCGCACGCAGCGCGTCCGCCGCGAAGGCGAAAACGTCCTCATCTTCGCCTCCAAGCCGCGGCGGCGGCCCACGACCTGACCGTCGGCGCACCCGCGCCGCGCGCGCGCGAGACGCGGCCGTGGCGCTGTCCCCCGTGAGACCCGTGTTTCGGGCATCGTGTCGGGGCCGCGTAGGAATCGGTGCACCGCGGCAGGCGCACAGTAGCGTCGATTTGCGTGGTCGAACGGGGGACGGCGTCGCGGCCGCGGCTCGCGTGAAGCGCGGCGCTCGTCGCCGAACGGCTCAGGCCGTGGGCAGCTTCTTGAAGCGCAGCCGATGCGGGCGCTCGGCCTCCGCGCCGAGCCGCCGCTTGCGGTCGGCCTCGTAGTCCTGATAGTTGCCCTCGAACCACACCACGCGTCCCTCGTCTTCGAAGGCGAGCATGTGCGTGGCGACGCGGTCGAGGAACCAGCGGTCGTGGCTGATGATGACGGCGCACCCGGCAAAATCGAGCAGCGCGTCTTCGAGCGCGCGCAGCGTGTCGACGTCGAGATCGTTCGTCGGCTCGTCCAGCAGCAGAACGTTGCCGCCCGCGGTCAGCACCTTGGCCAGATGCAGGCGGTTGCGCTCGCCGCCCGACAGCTCGCCGACGCGCTTCTGCTGATCCGTGCCCTTGAAGTTGAACGAGGCCACGTAGGCGCGCGACTGCATGCTGCGGCCGGCGACGGTCATGAGGTCGAGGCCGCCGGAGATCTCCTGCCAGACCGTCTTCTTGGCGTCCAGCGCGTCGCGGCTCTGGTCGACGTAGGCGAGCTGCACCGTCTCCCCGACCTTCAGCGTGCCCTTGTCCGGCCCCTCCTGCCCGACGATCATCCGGAACAGCGTGGTCTTGCCCGCGCCGTTGGGTCCGATGACGCCGACGATTCCGCCGCGCGGCAGCTTGAACGAGAGCTCTTCAATCAGCGCGCGATCGCCGTACCCCTTCGCAACGTGGTCGGCCTCGACGACGACGTCGCCCAGCCGCGGTCCGTTGGGAATAGCGATCTCGAGCTTCTGCGCGCGCTGCTCGAACGACTCGCTCAGCAGCGCGTCGTAGGCGGCCAGCCGCGCCTTGCTCTTCGCCTGGCGCGCTCGCGGCGCCATGCGGACCCACTCGAGCTCGCGGGACAGCGTGCGCTGGCGCGCGGCGTCGGCTTTTTCCTCCTGCGCGAGCCGGCGCTCCTTTTGCTCCAGCCAGGAGGTGTAGTTGCCCTCCCACGGAATGCCGTGGCCGCGGTCGAGCTCGAGAATCCACTTGGCGACGTTGTCGAGGAAGTAGCGATCGTGCGTGATCGCGACGACGGTCCCGGGATACTCGTCCAGAAAGCGCTCGAGCCACGCCACCGATTCGGCGTCGAGATGATTGGTCGGCTCATCCAGTAAGAGCATGTCGGGCCGCGAGAGGAGCAGGCGGCACAGCGCGACGCGCCGGCGCTCGCCGCCCGAGATCGTCGCGACGTCGGCGTCGCCGGGCGGCACACGCAGCGCGTCCATCGCCATCTCCACCGTGCGGTCGAGATCCCACGCGTTGGCCGCGTCGATCCGGTCTTGCAGCCGCGCCTGCTCTTCGAGCAGCTTTTCCATCTCGGCGTCGGACAGCGGCTCCCCGAGCTTCGCCGACACCTCCTCGAAGCGTGTCAGCAGTGCGCGGGTCTCCGCGACGCCATCCTCGACGTTGCCGCGCACGTCCTTCTTCGGATCGAGCTGCGGCTCCTGCGATAAGTACCCGATGCGCAGGCCGTCGGCGGGAAATGCCTCGCCGAGAAAGTCCTTGTCGACGCCGGCCATGATCCTCAGGAGCGACGACTTGCCGGCGCCATTGGCGCCGAGCACGCCGATCTTGGCGCCATGGAAGAACGACAGATAGATGCCGCGCAGGATCTCGCGCTTGGGCGGGACCACCTTGCGCAGGTCCTTCATCACGAACGCGTATTCGCCAGCCACCTATGCGGCTCCTAACAGCCGGCGGTGCTCAGGCATCATGCAGCGATCCTGCACGACGCGGATGCCCGCGCGGGCCAGCGTCTCGGCCGCGCCGTCATTGCGGATGCCGAGCTGAAACCACACGACCAACGGTTTCCACGCCAGCCGCACGATCTCGGCGGCGTGGGCGACCAGAAACTGCGGGCGCCGGAATACCTCGACGACGTCCGGCGCCGCGCCGAGGTCGGCCAGCGTCGCGACGACGGGCTCGCCGAGAATCTGCTCGCCGGTGCGCGTCGGATTCACGGGCAGCACGCGGTAGCCGTGAGCCTTGAGATACGCGGGCACGTAGTACGCCGGCTGTCCCGGCTCGCCCTTCGCGCCCAGCACGGCGATCGTACACGCCTCGCGCAGAATGCGCGTGAGGCCCGCGTCGTCGTCCACGAGATTGCTCTTCCAGTCCATCCCGACGCGTCAGCCTCTCACGGGCCGCGCAGCGCTGCAATGATTTCGGCGCCAAACGTCTCCGCGCGCCAGCGCCGTACGCCCTCCACGGCCGCGAGCGCCTCGATGGTGCGCGGCGCGGCCTCGGCGATCTGACCGATGAGTCGATTCGGCAGCAGCACGCCCGGCGCGAGCCCGACGCGCTGCGTGGCGCCGGCGCGCCATTTGCGGAGCGCCTCGATGCGGCGGCTGACCGCGCCCGGTATCCGCGGCCGCGGGCGATGCGGCCACTGCGGCAGCGCCGTGTCCGGCAGCGCGAGCGCTCGCTCGACGGCGGCCTCGAGTGCCGATCCCCAACGGCCCAATACGCGCGAGGTCACGCCGGGCAGCGTGGCGAGCGACGCCGTGTCGCGCGGCGCCGCGCGCGCGATGGCGAGCAGAATGTCCTCGGACAGGATCTTGAACGGTGGGCGATCGGCCGCGCGCGCCAGCGACTCGCGCAGCGCCCACAGCTCGCGCAGGATTGCGAGCCCGCGCGGCGACAGCTCGCGCGCGCCCTTGACGCCGAGGTACGCGTCGGGATCGACGACGCGCTCGGGCACGATCTGTGCGGCAAGCGCCGCGCACTCCTCCTCGACCCAGGCCAGGCGTCCGCACGCGGCAAGTGCCTGCGTGAGGTGCGCCTTGAGCGCGAACAGATGCCGCACGTCGGCCGCGGCGTAGTCGATCTGTGGCGGCGCCAGCGGCCGCACCGACCAGTCGTCGCGCTGGCGCGACGGCGGCAGCGTCACGCCGAGGTATGACTGTAATAACGTGTCGAGCCCGAGCGAGCTGGCGCCAAGAAACCGCGCAGCGATCGACGTGTCGAAGATCGAGCGGAACTCGAAGCCGTAGCGGCGCTTGAGGTGCGTGAAGTCGTTGTCACCCGCGTGCACGACGACGGTCGGCGCGTGTCCCGCGAACACGGGCGCGAGCGGCGTCAGGTCCGGCAGTGCGAGCGGGTCGATCAGCCATACCCCGTCGGGCGTCGCCAGCTGCATGAGCGCCAGCCGCTCGGGATAGTGATGGAGACTGTCGCCCTCGGTGTCGAGCGAGACCTCCGGCGCCGCGGCGAGCGTGCGGGCCGTCGCCGCCAGCGCGGCGGCGTCCGCGGTCCAGATCGGTGCGCTCAGCGGCGGCGGTCGACGATTGCGCGCTCCAGTCGCTCGAAGCGGCGGCGCAGCGGCTCGAGGCTCTCGTCGTGCGTGATGACGTACAGCTCGTTCGCGTGAATCGCAGCCAGCACCATGTCGGCCACCGTCTCCGGCGCCAGCGAGCGGCCGATCAGCTCGACGGCCGTCGCCGGCTCCTCACGCTCGTTACGGAGCGACGCGGGTCGGTTGCGCTCGGAGTCGCGGATGCGCGTCTGCACGCCCAGCGGACAGAGCACCGAGACGCCAATCCGGTAGGGCCTGAGATCCTTGGCGAGCGTCTCCGACAGCCCGACCACCGCGTATTTCGACGTGTTGTACACGCCGAGGCCTTTGCTCGCGATGAGACCGGCCATCGAGGCGGTGTTGACGATGTGGGCGGGTTCTCCGCGCGCGATCATACGCGGCACGAACGCCTCCATGCCGTGGATCACGCCCCAGAGGTTGACACCGAGCACCCATTGCCAGTCGCGATGCGTGGCGGTCTCGAGTCCGCCCCATGCGGCGACGCCCGCGTTGTTGCAGAGCACGTGCACGGCCCCGAACGTCTCGAACGCGCGGGCGGCCAGCGTCTGGACCTGGGCGAGATCGCTGACGTCGGTGCGGACCGCGAGGGACTTGACGCCAAGCGCCTGGGCCTCCGCGCCCACCGCGGCCATGCCCGACTCATCGAGGTCGGCGACGACGACGTTGGCGCCTTCGCGCGCGAAGCGCAGGCTCAGTGCGCGTCCGATCCCACTCGCGCCGCCGGTGACGACGGCCGTTGCCCCTCTGAGCTCCACGCGTCCCTCCGGCGCTTAGCGTGCTTCGAGAATCGGCCGGAGGACCGTCTCCAGTACGTCCGCGTCGGCGGGCTTGCGCAGGAACGCGGCGAACCCGGCGGCCTCGGCCCTCCTCACCGTATCCGGGCTCGTATCGCCGGTCAATGCGACGATCGCCGGCTGCTGGCTGTCGGACATGGCCGCGACCCGCGCGGCGAAGTCGAAGCCGTGGATGCCGCGCAGATGGAGGTCGAGGACGACGACCCGCGGTCGGGTACGGCGGATCAGCTCGAGGGCGGCCTCCCCCGACTCGGCCATGAGCACTCGGGAGCCCGGGAACAGGACGATCAGTAGCTCGCCGAGCGCGCGGCGGGTGTCCGAGTCGTCTTCGACGACGAGGATCGGCCCCATGCCGGCGCTCACGGCTACCCCGCTGACGCCAGCTCCACGCGGTTGAGCCATGCCGGCCGCCATCCTGTCCGTCTCACCGTGGCCATGACGCGCTGAGGATGGCCCCAATCGCTCCAGTCCACGCTCTTCGCGCGAACTGCGACGAGGCCGTCCGCGCCCGGCACGAGGACGCGTTCGGAGAAGCCACTGGACTCGAGCGCCGCGTAGATGCGCTCGGCAACCTCCGCCTCGCGCGGGCTGCCGATGGCCGGCCGCAGCGGGTCGAAGGCGGCGAGAAGGTCGGGGGCCACGCGGCCCGTGAGCGCGAGGAAGGTGTCCACCCAGCCAATCATAACGAAGCTGTTCCAGAGGGCGCCGCGCTCGAAGAGCCGATCGGCCAGGCGCCGGGACGGCTTTTCCCAGAAATGCAAGATTGGAAACGCCGGCTCACCGGGCAGGGGGAGCGGAACGGGGTGGGGATCGATCCAGCCGTACTCCGTCTCCGGGGCGCTCGCCTCCACCCCGAGCAGCACGACGTATTCCGGCCGAGCGTGCGCCACGGCCACGGCGTGCATCACCGCGGTGATAAATGCGCCGTCGTCCGAGACATAGTGGTCGGACGGAAAGATCGCCACGGGCACATTCCCCTCGAGCTGCCGGATGCGAAGCAACGGATATAGGATGCCGGGGGCGGTGCCGGCGTTTCGTGGCTGCACCACGAGCCGGTCGGGTGCGAGGTCGAGGCCAAGGCCGCGGTAGTACGGCTCGTGCTCGCGGCTCACGACGAGCACCTGCCGGTCGGCCCGGGTGAACAGTTCGGCGCGGCGACGGGTCCGGTCGAGCAGGGTCTCGCCGTCGAAGAACGCACAAAACTGCTTGGGGCGTGGGTCACCCGCGACCTGGCGGGTCAGAGATTTGAGTCGACGTCCATCTCCACCCGCCAGCAGCAACGCCCATGAGGGCGTTGGAAGCGTGCGCATGCCTGCCCCTCCAATCTTGATCGGGTGCCGCGTCCGAGGCGTCGGACTCCCGCGATTGGAGCAACAACGATGCCGGGAAAGAGAACGGTCTGACCGCATGCCTGATGCGCGCCTCCGCCCAGGACCTTCATCGCCGAGGGTAAGGTTCTGCCCAGTTTTGGGGGTAAAGCCTACGCGAGCCCACAAGCGCGGCAAGGGCTGTCAGCGAGGAGAGAGCGTGACGCGTCCCGCCGCGGCATCGAACGTCACCGTAAACGAGTCGAGCACGTCGCGGCCGAGCAGGCCATCGAGCGAATCGTTGGGCACCGGGTGAACCACGACCGACAGCGGGCCAACCCGCGCACCCGCGACGTCGAGCGTCGGCACGTCGACGAGCGTCGCCGCGGCCGAGCCCGTCACGCCACTGATACGGATCGGCCTGCCGACTTCCGGATTGATGCCCGCGCGCATCAGCGCGGCGGGCGAGATCACCGTGCGATCGGCGCCGGTATCGAGCAGCAGATTCAGCGGCGTGCCGTTGAGGCGCGCCTCGACGACCACTGGCTCACCGCCGCTGAACGGCACGACGCTGCGGGCCGGCGCGGGCGGCGGTTCCGGCAGCGGCACCGGCGCGCCGATGTCGACCGCCGATTCGCGATAGGCCTCCGGGATCGACTCGAGATCGCTCGTGTAGTGGATCGTGCCGTCGGCGGACATATAGCGAAACAGACCCGCCGCCGCCGGCATGGCTGTCGCCAGGACCAGGAGCACGCCGAGCGCCGCCCGGCTCATACCCCTAGACTACGAGACGACCTTTCGCGCGCGTAAGTCCGCGATCTCCGCGCCGTTGTAGCCAGACTCGGCCAGGATCTGGTCGGTGTGCTCGCCGCGCATCGGCGCATGACGACGCACGCCCGGGTCCATCCCCGAGAACGACACGGGCATGCCGACGACGGGGATCTCACCGAGCTTGGGATGTCCGACGCGGCGGATGGTCGGACGTGTCGCCGTCTGGGCGTCGTTCAGGACCTGGTCCACCGTGTTCACGGGCGTCGCCGGGACGTCGGCCTTGTCGAGCACCTTCAACAGGCTCTCACGGTCGTGCGCGGCGATGGCGTCGCCCACGCGCTGCTCGAGCTCTGCGCGATGCTTCACGCGCTCGATGTTGGTCGCGAAGCGCGGGTCGTCGGCCATCTCCGCCAGGCCGAGTGCGCCGACCAGACGCCGCCACAGGCGGTCGTTGGCGCCGGCGATGAAGACCCACTGACCGTCGCGGCAGCGGAAGTTGCGGTATGGCGAAAGTGACGGGTGCGCCGAGCCGAGCGCCTTCGGCACGGTGCCCGCGAGCAGGAACCCCTCGGCCTGGAAGTTCAGGAGACCCAGCGCGGTCTCGAGCAGCGAGCCGTCCACGCGCTGCCCGCGCCCGGTGCGCTCTCGAAGTCGCAGCGCGCTCAGCACGCCGAACGCGCAGAGGATCCCGGTCGTCAGGTCGAGAAACGAAACGCCGCAGCGCACGGGCGCGCCGCCCGGCTCGCCGGTGATCGACATGATGCCGCTGAAGGCCTGCATCAGCGCCTCATACCCCGCGCCTTCGGCGCGGGGGCCCGTGCGCCCGAAGGCCGAGACCGAGCAGTACACCAGGCGCGGATTCTCGCGCGCGAGCGATTCGTAGCCCAGACCGAACTCCTCCATCGTTCCCGTGCGGAAGTTCTCGATGAGAACGTCGGCGCGCGCGGCCAGCCGGCGCACGAGGCTCACGCCGTCAGGCTCCTTCAGATTGACCGCGATCCCCCGCTTGTTACGGTTGTTGACCAGATAGCCGGCGGATTCGCCGTCCTTGTGCGGCGGCCACGTGCGCGACTCGTCGCCGACGCCGGGGTCTTCCACCTTGATCACGTCCGCGCCGAGGTCCCCCAGCAGCGCGCCGCAATAGGGACCGGCCAGAACGCGCGAGAGGTCGAGCACACGAACGCCGTCGAGCGCGAGCGGAGCGGAGGTCGTCATGGTGCCGTCTACTATACCCGGCCACGGGCCAGGCCGCGGCGCGCCACGCCGGTACGCTACTATGGTCGGGATGACCCGGTTGGCGCGCGCGCTTCGCGATCGCATCCTCGTGCTCGACGGCGCGATGGGCACGATGATCCAGGCTGCCGGGCTCAGCGCCGCCGACTTCGGCGGCGAGCGCTACGAGGGCTGCAACGAGCACCTGAACGTCACACGGCCCGACGTCATTCGCGGCATCCACGCCGCGTATCTCGACGCCGGCGCCGACGTTGTCTCCACCAACACCTTCGGCTGCGCGCCGTACGTGCTGGCCGAGTACGATCTCGCCGACCGCGCGCACGAGCTGTGCCTGGCCGCGGCGCGCCTGGCGCGCGAGGCCGCCGGCGATCGGTTCGTCGTGGGCGCCATGGGGCCCTCGACGCGCACGATCACGGTGACGCGCAACGTGACCTTCGACGAGGTCCTCCACGGGTACGAGGTGCAGGCCGCGGGCTTGCTCGCGGGCGGCGTCGACGCGCTGCTGCTCGAGACCGCGCAGGACACGCTGAACCTCAAGGCCGCGGCGCTCGGCGTGGGCGCCGCGCAGCGCGCGGCGCGCCGCGAGGACGTGCCGCTGATGGTCAGCGCGACGATCGAGCCGATGGGCACCATGCTCGCCGGCCAGGGCGTCGAGGCGCTCTACGTGTCGCTGCAGCATCTCGGCCTGTTCTCGATCGGGCTCAACTGCGCCACGGGCCCCGAGTTCATGACCGACCACCTGCGCTCGCTCGCTGCCGTGGCGACCTGCTGGACGAGCGTGTATCCCAACGCCGGCCTCCCCGACGAGCGCGGCCAGTACGGCGAGACGCCGCAGAGCCTGGCACTGAAGCTGGCGCGCTTCGTCGACGAGCGCTGGGTCAATTTCGTCGGCGGCTGCTGCGGGACGACGCCCGAGCACATCCGCGCGATCGCGCGACTGGTGGCCGGCAAGACGCCGCGCACGCCGGCCGCCGCCGAGCCGCAGGGCGTGAGCGGCATCGAGGTGCTCTACCCGAGCGACGACAACCGCCCCGTGTTCGTGGGCGAGCGGACGAACGTCATCGGCTCGCGCAAGTTCAAGGAGCTCGTCGTCGCCGACCGCTTCGACGACGCGGCGGAGATCGGCCGCGCCCAGGTGCGCGCCTCGGCGCAAGTGCTGGACGTGTGCCTGGCCAATCCGGACCGCGACGAGACCGCCGACATGGACCGCTTCATGCGCGAGCTCACGCGCCGCGTGAAGGTCCCGCTGATGATCGACTCCACCGACGCGGCCGTCCTCGAGCTCGCGCTGCGGCACTGCCAGGGCAAGGCGATCGTCAACTCGATCAATCTGGAGGACGGCGAGGAGCGCTTCGAGCGCGTGGCGCCGCTGCTACGCACCTACGGCGCGGCCGTCGTCGTCGGGTGCATCGACGAGAACAAGCAGCAGGGCATGGCGGTGAGCCGGCAGCGCAAGCTGGCCGTCGCCGAGCGCTCGTACGAGCTGCTGACGGGCAAGTACGGCATTCCCGCGCGCGATCTGATCTTCGATCCGCTCGTCTTCCCCGTCGGCACTGGCGACGCGAACTATATCGGCTCCGCCGTCGAGACCATCGAGGGCCTGCGAGCGATAAAGTCGCGGTTCCCGGAGTGCAAGACCATTCTGGGAATTTCCAATGTTTCATTCGGATTACCGCCGGCCGGTCGAGAAGTCTTGAACGGCGTCTTCCTCTATCACTGCACGAAGGCCGGACTCGACTACGCGATCATCAACACGGAGCGGCTGGAGCGCTATCCCTCGATTCCCGAGGAGGAGCGGCGTCTCGCCGAAGACCTGCTGGAAAACCGTGGCGCCGATCCGGTCGCGGCGTTCGCGGCGCATTTCCGTAACCGCGTGAAGACGGTGGCGCCGCGCGACACGCTCCCGCTCGGCGAGCGGCTCGCGCGCTACATCGTCGAGGGCAGCCGCGATGGGCTGCTCGAGGACCTCGACGCCAAGCTCGGCGAGGCCGCGCCGCTGGAAATCATCAACGGCCCGCTCATGCGCGGCATGGACGAGGTCGGCCGGCTGTTCAACGACAATCAGCTGATCGTCGCCGAGGTGCTGCAGTCCGCGGAGGCGATGAAAGCGGCGGTCGCCCACCTCGAGCCGCACATGGAGAAGGCCGACGCGGCCACGCGCGGCGTCATCGTGCTGGCGACCGTGAAGGGCGACGTCCACGACATCGGCAAGAACCTCGTCGAGATCATCTTCGGCAACAACGGCTATCGCGTGGTCAACCTCGGCATCAAAGTGCCGCCGGAAGACCTCATCGCCGCCTATCACACGCACAAGCCAGACGCCTTCGGGCTGTCGGGTCTGCTCGTGAAGTCCGCGCAGCAGATGGTGGTCACCGCGCAAGACCTCAAGGCTGCCGGCATCGAGATTCCGCTGTTCGTCGGCGGCGCGGCGCTCACCAAGAAGTTCACGGCTACGCGCATTGCCGCCGAGTACGGCGGTCTCACGCTCTACGCCAAGGACGCGATGGACGGGCTCGACCTCGCCAATCAGCTCTTCTCGGCCGTCACCCGCGAGCGGCTCGTCGAGCGCGTGCGCGGCGAGCAGGCGGCGCTGGTCGGCGGCGCCACGGCGGCGGACGCGCCGACGCCCGCCGCACCGCCGGTGCGCGCGCGAGCCGACGTGCCGCGCGTCGAGCCGCCGGGGCCGCCGGATCTGGAGCCCCACGTCCTCCGCGACGTGCCGCTGCCGCAGATCTATCCGTACCTCAATCTGCAGATGCTGTACGGCAAGCACCTGGGGCTGCGCGGGCTCGTCTCACGGCTGCTCGAGGACGGCGATCCCAAGGCGCGCGAGCTGCACGAGGTCGTCGAGGCGCTGAAGGCCGAAGCCGCGCGCGAGCGTCTGCTGCGCGCCGACGGCGTATACCGCTGGTTCCGGGCGCGCGCCGAGGGCGACACGCTTCGCGTCTTCGGCAGCGAGTCGCGCGAGGTCGGGCGCTTCGCCTTTCCGCGGCAGCGCGCGGGCGAACGGTTGTGCCTCGCGGACTACGTCCGCGAGGACGTCGACGATTACGTCGCGTTGTTCGCGGTCACGTGCGGTGTCGGCGTGCGCGAGCGGGCGCAGGCGGACAAGGAGCAGGGCGCCTATCTCCGATCACACGCGCTGCAGGCGCTCGCCATCGAGTCGGCGGAAGCGTTCGCCGAGATGCTGCACGCGCGGCTGCGGACGCTGTGGGGCTTCCCCGATCCGCCCGACGTCAGCATCGCCGACCGGCTCAAAGGCCGCTACCGCGGCATCCGTGTCTCGTTCGGCTATCCCGCCTGCCCCGAGCTCGCCGATCAGGCGACGCTCTGGCGGCTGTTGCGGCCTGACACCACGATCGGAGTCGCGCTCACCGAAGGCTTCATGATGGATCCCGAAGCGTCGGTGTCGGCGGTCGTGTTCCACCACCCGGCCGCGAAATACTTCAAAGCCGAGTAGTGAGACTGCGCTAGCGGTCGCGGACTCGGCGTAACAGCGGGCGCAGCGCGCGGATCTCGCGCTCCAGCCGCTGCAGCCGGCGGCCGACCTCGCGTCCGCGCGCGACGGGCGTCGCCAGGTAGCCGCGCTCGACGAGGTCGATGAACGCGTTCGCGATCGTGTCGGCGTCCCAGGCGCGACCGCGGCCGGGGTGATACCAGCGATAGACCCAGTTCGACATGCCGAGCAGCGCGAGCACGAGCAGCCGCGGCTCGGCGGCACGGACCTCGCCCGCGCGTGCCGCGCGCTCGACGATGCCGCGGATCGTGCGGTCGTAGCGAGCCTTGCGGCGCACGATGTCCCGCTGCAGGCGCGCAGGGAGGCTGCTCTCCTCGCTGAAGAACACCGTGAGGAACGCGCGCTCGGCCACGACCAGGCGCACGTGGTGACGGATCACCTCGCGCAGCTGCTCGGCCGGCGACAGCGCGCTGGTGCGGATCGCCGCCAGCCCCGCCTCGGCCAGCGTCATCGTGCGATGGAAGATCGCCGCGAGCAGATCCTCCTTGGACCGGAAATGGCCGTACACGGTCGCCTTCGACATGCCGAGCCGGCGGGCCAGCTCGTCCAGGGTCGTGGCGCGGTAGCCGCGCGCGCGAAACAGCTCGGCGGCCGTGCCGAGGATCTCCGCGCGCAGCAGCTCGCGGCGCGACGTGCGCGCGCGCACGCGTCTCAGTGGTGGCAGGCCATGCAGTCGAGCGGCGCGTGCGTGCCGCGCGTCGCGTTCTCGCGGCGGTGACACTCCACACACCAGCCCATCGTGAGCGGGCGCTGCGGCGGCGACAGACCGACGAGCCGCGCGAGGTCGTGACCGAGCGAGGGGCCGGTGTCGCCGCCGACGACGGGCATACGCTCGATCGGTCCGTGGCACGTCTGACAGGCGACGTCGGCGCCGACGTGGGGCTTGTGCGGGAAGAACGTGAACTCCGGGACCTTGAAGACCCGCACCCAGGGGATGGGCACGCCGCGGCGGGCGTAGTCGTGAATCTTCGCGATCTCCGGATTGTCCGCGACGCCGATGATCTTGTGGCAGCCGAGGCAGCGCTCGACCGACGGCAGTCCCGCGTACTCCGAGCGCCGCGCGTCGGCGTGACAGTACTGACAGGGAATCTGAAACGACCCCGCGTGGATCACGTGATTGAAGAGAATCGGCTGCCGTGGCGCGCCGGGCAGCCGCACCAGCGTCGCCGGCCCGCCGCGGTACTCCGGACGCGCCAGCGTGCGCACGAACGCGACCACGCGCCGGATCTGCTCGGTGCTCAGCGTGCGGTCGAACGGCGGCATCGTCGGCGCGAGCCCCTGTGCGGGACCACCGTGCGTGACGACGCTGACGAGAAACTCATCGGGCAGGCCGTTCATCAGGCGGCCGTCGGCGAGATCGGACGGTTTGGTGGCGAAGCCCGCGGCGGAGGCGCCGTCGCCGCGGCCGCCCTCCCCGTGACAGGTCGCGCAGTGGGTCGCGAAGATTGCCTTGCCGGCCTGGACGTCGCGATCGGTCTCGGGCGCGGCGACCGCGCGCGAGCCGACGACGATCAGCCAGCCCGCGACGACGCCCAGCGTGAGGGCCACGCCGCCGGCGGCCCACCTCTGCCACCGCACGCCGCACCTCCTCCGGGTCCGCTATTCGCGAATCAGGCGGAGGCGGCGCTGCAGGAACGCGTGACGAACGGCGCTATACATGTCGATCACGCTTTCTTCGAAACCCTGGAAGAGGTCCAGGTTCAGCGAGCGCTCGTTGACGATGTCGGCCACCTTCATGACCAGCCGCTCCCAGATCAACGGCAGAAAGTACGAGAGCGGGTCCAGCGCGCTGTCGACCGCCTTGCCAATGCCGTCGCGGACGGTCAGCGGCTCCATGAACGGCACGATGAGGTACGGCCCGGGACCCACGCCCCAGACCCCAAGCGTCTGCCCGAAGTCCTCGCGGCTCTTCAAAATGCCGAAGACGTCCTTGGCGGGATCGAAGAGGCCGCCGACCCCCGCCGTGCTGTTGATGAGGAAGCGCGAGAGCTCGCGCCCGGCGCCCTTGACCTTGCCCTGCAGGAGGCTGTTCACGAGCCGCGGGACGAACGAGATGTTGTCGAAGCCGTTCGAGATCATGATCTGGATCTCGTCCGGGACGACGAAGTTGTAGCCCTTGGCCACGGGCTTGAGCACGTACTGGTCGAGGCGCCGGTTGAAATTGAACATCGGCTCGTTCCAGCGCTCCCACGGATCGTACTCGTCGGGCTCCGAGTCGGTCGCGGAATCGCGGGCCTGGGCCATGCCCTCCGCCAGCGCCGCGATCTCGAAAGCGGGCGTGGCGTCGGACGCCGTGTCGGCCGAGCCGGCGGCGGCGAGCAGCGTGCCGTCGCCCTCGGGCGCGCTCGCCGTGGTGCCCGCGCCGAGCTCGTCGTCGGCCGGCAGCGCGGCCTCGATCGTGTGCGGAGGCCCGACGAGCAGCACGGAGTCGGCGTGCGTGCCGCCCGTCAACGTGCCACATGCCGTGAGGAGGAGGGCGAGGATGCCGAAACAGCCGACGGTGACTGCGCGGTCCAGCGCCGTGCGACGCAAAGCGAGCCTCCCTAACGGAGTTAACCCCGAAAACCTAGCGCCACACTATAGCTGAACTGGTGCGGGATAGGGCCGAAATCGGCGCCGCCGGCTCTGGCTGCGCGATTGCATTGTCACGGTCGGCCAGAAAGCGTATGGTTGGAAGACGCTATTCGGGAAGGAGACCGTGCAAGAGTGAGCCGAGGCCGTGCGCGTGAGTTCTGGTGCTCCGTGGTGTCCGAGGCGGTGATGATCCGCCTCAAGCGACCGGGAGGCTTCGGTCGCGTCCAGGGCTACTTCGTGCAGTGCAATCAGGCGGAGTGTCAGTACGTGGAGGAAAACAAGCCGCCCTGCCCGCTGCATGCCGGACTTTTCGCCGACGAGATCAAGGCGGCGGAGGAAGCGCGCGGCGCCCGCCGCGAGGAGCTCGAGGGCTGACGACGGCGGAAGTTGGCGGTCCCCCGCCGCCGTCGCGCCCGATCCTGTACTTCTTCGTCACCCCGTAGCTCTACTTCTTCGTCGCCCCATAGATCGCGCCGCCCGCGGCGCCGACACCCGTTCCGATCAACGCGCCCTTCCCTGCGCCGTAGCCTGTGCCCGCGCCGACCGCGGCGCCGGCACCGGCGCCAAGCGCCGCTCCCGCGAGCGTGCTGCATGCCCCCAGCGTGGTGGCCAGCAGCCCGAGGCCCGCAATCGCGCCGATCATTCTCTTTGTCATTTTTTCGATCCTCCTGCGACGCGAATCGTGTGTTCACCGGATGAGACGCGCGCAGCAGCGACGCCATTCGGCTCGTGATCGCACGCGCGGTGTGAGGCGCGCGCTTAGAACGCGTGACGACTGCGGAAGCGTTGCAGCCGGCCGCGCGCGTCGCTGAAGCCGAGCACGGCCGCGTGAAGAGCCACACGGCCGAGCGGGTCGGATCGCGCGCCGAACGCGCGGTCGCCGACGATCGGATGCCCGCGCGCGGCGAGCTGCGCGCGGATCTGTCCGCGACGGCCAGTGCGCAGCGAGAGCTCGAGCACGGTCGTGTGCGCGCGCCGCTCGAGCACGCGGTACTCGGTGATCGCCTCGCGGCCCCGCGGTGAGACGCGCACGCGCAGTGAGACCGGGTCCTCCGCGATACGGTCGCGCAGCGTGCCCGCGTCGTCGCGGACGCGGCCCTCGACGATCGCAACGTAGCCGCGCTCGACGCGGCGAGCGGCGAATTGTTCCTGGAGCGCACGCTTCACCGCGGGCGACTTGGCGAACACGAGCAGCCCCGACGTCTCACGGTCCAGGCGATGCACGACGAACAGCCGCGGTCGCCTGGGGCCGCGGCCCTGCGCGGCGACGTAGTCGAACAGCAGACGGTAGGCGGTGCGCTCGCGCTCCCGCTCGGTGGCGACCGTCAGCAGGCCTGGCGGCTTGTCGATGACGAGCATGTCGTCGTCTTCGTGCACGAGCCGCAGCGCGGGCGGGAACGCCGGCGTCGGCGCTTCGAGCGTCACGCGCGCGGCGGCCGGAACTGTCATGTCGCCGCGGCGGGCGACGACGCCGTCGACGCGCACACGGCCCGCCGCGAGCCAGCCGCGCACGGCCGTGCGAGACGCGCCGGGAAAGAGCGCCTGCAGCCGCGCGAGCAGGCTCAGCGCGACGCGCGCGGGCCCAGCACCAGCGTGACGGGCGCCGCGAGATACGTGCTGGCGACGCGCTGGACGTCCGCGGCGCTGACCGCCTCCACCGCAGCGCGATAGCGCGCGGGATAGTCCGCGCCGACGCCCTCGAGGTCGTAGAACGCCAGGTACCAGGCGAGTCGCTCACTCGTGCGGCGGTCCATCGCGTAGCGGCCCAGGAGATAGCGCTTGGCGCGCGTCAGCTCCGCGGCAGGCACAGGCTCGCGCTGCACGCGCGCGATCTCGGCCATCAGGGCCTGCTCGGCCTGCGCCGCGGTGTCCGGTGCGGTGCCGAGATAGAGCACGAGGACGCCGGGTTCCTTCACCGGCTCGTAGAACGCCGTCGCCGTGTATGCCAGCGCGCGCTTGTCCCGCAGCTCCACGAAGAGCCGCCCGGCCATGCCGCCACCGAGCACGCTCGAGAGCACCTTGACCGCTGCGTGGTCTCGATGATCGAGAGGCGGCGCGAGCCCGCCGACCAGGATCTGCGTCTGCTGCGCCGGCTGTTCGATGACCTTCCGCTGCGCGGCGGTAGCCGGCGCGGGATGCGACACGTCGAGGGCCGCCGAGCCGCCCGCCGGCATGCCGCCGAACAGTCGCTGGATCTCCGCGAGCACCTCGTCGACCGGCACCTGGCCGCTCACCGCAAGGACGATGCGGTCGGGACGATAGAAGGCCCGATAGCGCGCGACCACCGCCGCGTGGTCCAGGCGCGCGAGCGACTGCGGGGTGCCGAGCGTGGGGAGGCCATAGGGGTGCGCGCCGTAGACGAGCGCGTAGAACTCGTCGAACGCGCGCGAGGGCGCGTTGTCGCGACGGCGCTGCACACGCGACAGCAAGAAGTCGCGCTCGCGGGCGACCTCCTCGGGAGCGAGCTTCGGCTCGAGCGCGAGCTCGGCGGTGAATCCCAGCAGCTCGCGCCAGAATCGCGCCAGCGCCTGGGCGCGGATCTCGGAGTAATCGGCATCCCCGGAGGCGCTGAGCTTGCCGCCGAGCGCTGCGATCGCCTCCGCCAGATCGGAGCCGCCGCGCTTGGCGGTCCCCTTCACCATCACGGCGTGAACGAAGTTGGAGATGCCCGCGTTGTCGGCCGTCTCCCACCGCGTTCCCATCCGAACCAGCAGCGACACCGCGACTACCGGCGCGACATCGCTGCGGCGCACGATCACGCTCAGCCCGTTCGGCAGCCGCGTGCGCCGCACGCCCTCCTCGGTCGTGGCAGGCGCCGGCGCCGAGGCCACCGGCACGAGGGCGGGCGCGGCCAGCGTGATCAGGAGCCCGGCGACGAGCACGCGGCGACTCATCGCGCGCCTTCGGGCAGGAAGCGAACGCGCACATAGTTGTCGTCGGCAAAATACGTTCGCGCCGCGGCCTGGATCTGCTCCGCGGTGACCGCGCGCAGACGCCGGAGATACTCGACCTCGTCCTGCAGCGTCCACGTCGTCTCCGCCGTTCCGTAGTTCTTGGCCAGCCCCTCCGCCGTCTCGATGTCGAACGCGTAGGTCGACTCCGCGGTGATCAGCGCACGCTCGCGCTCCGCGGGCGTGACACCCTGCTCGCGCACGCGACGAATCACTTCGCGGACGGCGGCCTCGGCGGCGTCCAGGTGTTTGGCCTCCAGGCGCGCCGTCACCGACACGAGGCCCGATTGTTGCCGCGGGATGTATATGGCTTCGATGGTCTGCACGAGCCCGCGTTCCTCGCGCAACACCTGGTTGAGGCGGCTCGACGGGCCGTCGCCGAGGATGTACGTCAGCAAGTCGACCGCGTAGATGTCGGTGTTGCCCGTCGGCGCGGCGTGCCACGCGAGTCCGAGATAGGCCTGCTGCTCGGGGCGGCGGATGTCCTCACCGGCGCCCGCCCGCACGCGCGCCGGCGGCCCGACGGCGGGGCGCGCGGACGGCGGTCCGCTGAGCCGCCCGAACGTCTCCGTCGCCACCGCGCGCGCCTCGTCGGGCGTGACCGGCCCCACGATGACCAGCGCCATGTTGGCCGGCACGTAATGCTTCTTGTAATAGGCGTTCAGCGTCTCCCGCGTCAGGCTGCGCACGAGCTCGGGGGGGCCGAGCAGCGGGCGCCCGTACGGATGCTCTGCGTACGCGACCTCGGTGAGGCGCCGCTGCAGGAAGCGCTCGGGATCATCCTCGAGCAGCCGCATCTCCTCGAACACGACTTTCTTCTCGCTCTCGAGCTCGGCGGGCACGAAGGCGGCGTTGACGGCGATGTCGGCCAGCAGCGCGGCCGCGGCGCGCAGCGCGGTGACGGGCACGACGACGTCGAAGTGCGTGAAGTCGTACGACGTGAATGCGTTGCTGTTGCCGCCGAGCCCCTCGAGCTCGGCGTCGATCGAGCCCGGCGGCCGCGTCGGCGTGCCCTTGAACAGCATGTGCTCGAGATAGTGCGAGAGGCCGAGCTCGGCGGGCGCCTCGTCGCGTCCGCCGACACGCAGCCACAGCTGCACGGCGACGATGTCGCTCGCGCGATGCTCCTGGCTGATGACGACGACGCCGTTGGGCAGCACGTGGCGCGTCGGCGCGGCGGCGCCCTGAGCGCGCGGGGCAACGCCAGCGCAGCCGGCGAGGACGAGCGCGATGCCTGCGCAGGCGGCGAGCACGACGAGCAGCGTGATCACGCGGGCGCCCGGCCGCGAGGACGGGCCCAGGGTCGAATCCATCCGCGGGGAGCCTAGCAGATCGGCGCGCCGGCGCACCAATCGCCGCGCACTGTCCCACACACGCACGCCGAGCAGCAGGACGAGAATCGCGGCGTACACCCACGGCTCGGGCCGCACTTTCTTCGCGAGCCAGATGAAGTGCAGACACCCGCAGACGGCCGCCACGTAGACGAGCCGATGCAGCCGGCGCCAACGCAGCGCGCCGAGCCGCTTGATCATGCCCGTGGTCGAGGTGGCGGCGAGCGGCGCGAGCAGGGTGAAGGCCAGCATGCCGACAGTGATATAGGGCCGTTTGACGATGTCGGCGCCCATCTGACGCCAGTCGAAGAAGTGATCCAGCACCACCCAGACGCTCAGATGCAGACAGACGTAGAAGAAGGCGAACAGGCCGAGAAGCCGGCGAAACGTCATCTGCCAGCCCCAGCCGAAGAGGATGCGCAGCGGTGTGAGCGTCAGGCTCAACAGCAGCAGACGCAGGGTCGTCTCGCCGAGCTCGTTCGTCACGTAGGAGATCGGGTTTGCCGTGAGGTCGTCGGTCCAAAATCCATAGAGGAGCTTCGCCAGCGGCGTGAGACACGCGAGCCACACGCCCGCCTTGACGAGGACGCGACCACGCGGGGACACGAGGCTAGTAGAGCTTCCGCAGATCCATCCCCGTGTACAGGGACGCGACCTGGTCCGCGTAGCCGTTGAACATGAGGGTCTTGCGCCGGCGGAACTCGCCGATCCGCCGCTCGGTGGCCTGGCTCCAGCGCGGGTGGTCGACCGTCGGGTTCACGTTGGAGTAAAAGCCGTATTCCTGCGGCGCGGCTTTGTTCCACGCCGTCTTGGGCTCGTCGTCGGTCAGCCGGATGCGGACGATCGACTTCGCGCTCTTGAAGCCGTACTTCCATGGGATCACGACGCGCACGGGCGCGCCGTTCTGGTTCGGCAGCAGCCGACCGTACATGCCCACCGTCAGCAAGGTCAGCGGGTGGAGCGCCTCGTCCAGGCGCAGTCCCTCCGTATACGGCCAGTCGAGACCGCCACCGAGGCCGAAGAGTCCGGGCTTCTGCGCCGGGAATTGCTCGGGATCTTTCAGCGTCGTGAACTCGACGTACTTCGCCTTACTCGCAGGCTCCGCGCGCTTGAGCAGCACCGACAGCGGGTAGCCGATCCAGGGAATGATCATCGACCAGCCTTCCACGCAGCGCAGTGAGTAGACGCGCTCCTCCAGGGGCGCCGCCTTCAGCACGGCGTCGATGTCGAGCCTCTGCGGCTTGGCGACCAGGCCGTCGACGACGACCGACCATGGCCTCGGCCTGAGGGTGGCGGCGTGGCGCACCGGGTCGCCCTTGTCGGTGCCAAACTCGTAGAAGTTGTTGTAGGTGGTCGCGGCCTCGTACTTGGTCAGAGGATCGTCGAGGTGGAATTTTGGATTTGGTGTCGCCTTGAGCGGCGCGGGCTCCGGCGGCGCGGCCGCCTCGGCGGGGACGCCCGCGACCAGCAGCGCGCCGGCGCCGAGCATGAACGCTCGGCGATTCAGATAGGTCGTCTCCGGGGTGATGTCCGAGTACGTGAATCTCATCGCGCCTCCTCCGCGAGCAGCCGCACGAGCGTCGACTCCGTCTCCGCGTAGGCGCCCTCGCCGATGTGGCGGTAGCGGACTGCGCCGCGGCGATCGACCAGGACGAGCGTGGGCCACGCGCGCACGCCGTACCGCTTCCACACCGCGAAGTCGTTGTCTTGCACGACGGCGTAGGGAATCTTCAGCTCACGTACGGCGTCGACGACTTTCGGGAACGGCTTTTCCCAGCCGAACTCCGGACAGTGCACCCCGACGATCGTCAGGCCGCGCGTCGTATACCGCTGGTGCCAGTCCCGCAACTGCGGGATTACGTTTTTGCAGTTGTATCAGCCGAACGTCCAGAACTCGACGAGAACGACGCGGCCACGCAGGCCCTCGATGCTGAGCGGCGCGCTGTTGATCCACTGCCCCGCGGCAAGCTCGGGCGCCGGCGGTCCCGGCGCCGTCTGCGCGTCGGCGCCGGCGACCATCGTCAGCGCGACGAGCCAGGCGGTCAGAGCCGCGCGCGCGCCGAGAGCGAAGCGACGTCTCATGCAAGCCTCCCTAACCGTCGATTCTCGCATGCCGTGCCTGCGGTAGAGTTGCCGCTATGCCGGCCTGGTGCTCGATCGTGATTCCCGCTCGCAACGATGCGGCGGCCCTCGCGCGCACGCTGCAGGCGCTGGAGCGGCTGGAGAAGCGTTCGCGCGCGGAGATCGTCGTCGCGGCCGCCGGCAATACTGAAGATACGACGCGCGCCGCGGGCGAAGCGGTTCGCCTGCTATGGCCGGGGGGTTCCACGCGCGCGGCGCTCATGAACGCCGGAGCGGCTGCGGCCGGGGGCGAGGTTCTCTTGTTCCTGCACGCCGACTCCATCCCCCCTGCCGATGCGCTCGTCCGGATCGAAGCCGCGCTCGCGGATCCGCGAGTCGTCGGCGGCGCGTTCGAGCACCGCTTCGCCGAGCCCGTATGGAGCCTCACGCTCATCAACCTGGTCAACCGCATCCGGTACCGCCTCACGCGCAACTGGTACGGCGACCAGGGAATCTTCGTGCGCGCCGTGGAGTTCCGCGCGCTCGGCGGCTACCGCAGCCTGCGTCTGATGGAGGATCTCGACTTCGCGCAGCGGCTCAAGCGGCGCGGTCGAAGTGTGCTGATTCACGCGCCGATGGTCACCTCGGGACGTCGCTTCCTGGCGCGTGGCCCGTGGCGAACGTTCTTGTTCATCGTTTGGCTGCTGCTGCGCTGGACGCTGGGCCTCGACACCGAGCGCTACGCCGAGCGCTGGCGCGGCCCCGCCGACGCCGTCCCGGGCTCGCCGTGGCGAGCGCGCTAGACGACCTCGTCGCTGCGCGAGGTGGTCTCGCCGAAGCGCCCCATCGAGTAGCGAGGCAGGCCCGCGTAGACCTCGTTCAGGCGCAGGTCGATCTCACGGTTGGCGAGCGCGAACAGGCTGCGGCCGGCGCGATCGCCCTCGACGAGAAACGGCCCGAGCCGCTCGACCTCGAGCACCCACATTGCCTGGGCGATCCCGAGCTCCTCGAGCCAGTGCACCGCCCGCACGCGGCGGATGCCGCGGCCGTAGGCCGCGCCCATGCCGTAGCCGACGGTCGTGAGGTACACGGCGCCGTGGGGCACGAACCACTCGCGATACGCGAGCTCGGTGAGCCCGGCCTTGCCGACGATGACCTTCGCACCAGAGCGCTCGAACCACCGGCTCATCGACGCACCGAAGCGGAACGACGCGGTCGCCGTCACCGCCTCCACAGCGTAGCTGCCGTCGGGGCGCACCGCCGCCGCCGGTGAGCAGTGGAAGTTGACGTTCGTCGTCTCGCGCACGCCCGGCGGCAACGGCACGCCGCGGTCGACCACCATGCGATAGACGCCCTCGCGCCCGGTGTAGAGCACACCGGAGATGTAGACGACGTCTCCGAGCTCGAGCGCGGCAATGGCGGCGTCGCTGATCGGTGTCGTCAGCTCCACCTCGCGCATGCGGACGTCGTCGAGCCGTGCCGGCGTCATTGGACCGGGTGCCGCCAGCCCGGCTCGAGCCGCGGGTGGCCTGTTCGAGGTGCGGCCTGGCTCCGTCACTCCAATCCTTCTCGTCGGTAGTAGTTCGTGAACCACTGGGGATCGGCGCGGAACTCGACGCGGCCGTCGGCGTGAATCCGCGCCGTCGCGCGCCGCGACGACAGGCAGAACGCGTGGATGCCGACCGGCATGCCGCCCGTGTGCGTGTAGGCGATCTCGACGTGCGTCGCCACCACGAGTGACGTCCCCGCGAAGCCCATCGCGCCGATGCCGACGTAGTTACCGAGCGTTGTGAGCTCGTCCTCCAGCCGCGCGACGTCGGGATCGGGATGGCGACTGCCCACGGTCCGCAGACACGCGGCCTCCTTGCCGAGACGCACACACGTGTCCTTGGCGCCGCCGATGCCCACGCCCATGATCGCCGGCTGACACGCCAGCCCGCGCTTGCCGAACTGGACGAGCGTGTCGACGAAGAAGCGTTTGATGCCGCCGACGCCGTCGGCGGGAAACAGCATGCGATAGTCGCTGCCGAACAACCCGCCCTTGTGGACCGTGGTCACGTCGATCCAGTCGGCGCCGGGCTCGAAGGCGTACGTGACTTCGGGGGCGTGGGCGCCGACGTTGTTGTTGTGGTCGGCGCGTGTGAGCGGGTGCACGCGGTTGGGACGCAGCGGAATCGTCGCCGTGGCCTCGGCGGTGGTGCGACGCAGCGCGCGCTCCAGGGCGACGAAGCCGCCCTCGACGACCGCCTCGTTGCCGGCGCGCACGTAGTAGCGCGGCAGCCCCGTGTCCGCGCACATGGGCCGCCGGTCGGCGGTCGCGATGTCCCAGTTGCGCTCCATCTCCGTGAGGACGAAGCGCGCGAGCCGGTTCTGCTCGCGCTCGCGCGCGGAGGCGACGCCGGCGCGGTAGTCGGCGGGGATGTCGATCGCCGCGCGCGCCATCAGCTCACGCGCAGTGTCCTCGATCAGCTTCGCGGGAATCACGACGGCCGAAACGCGCGCGCGATGAACTCGGGAAACCGGCCCTCGAGCTCGGCCACCACCGCCTCACCGACGTCCCGCGCGGTGCCCGGACGCTCACCGCCGGGGAGCCGCGCCCACTGCTCGAGATACGCCGCCTCGTCCTCCAGCCCCAGCTGCATGGCGACGGAATCGATCAGCGACTGGAACTTCTCGCTGAGCGCGAGCGTCACCTGCCCGGTGTCGTCGCGGACCTCCACCATGGCCGGGATCTCGCGCCACGCGACGATCTCCCAGCGCGCCACGTCAGCGCCCCCCCATGAACTGCGCCAGCAGCGTGACGCGGTCGCCGGGCGAGAGCTTGCTGTCGAGGTCGTGCGCGACGCCCAGCACCGCGTCGTTGACCAGCACCTCGATGTGCTCGCCGAGATCGGCGCCGTGCCACAGCGCCTGATCGAGCTCGGGGAAGCGCCCACTGAGCCCTTTGAGGAGTGAGCGCACGGTGGTGCCGGGGGGCAGGGGCTCGTCGAACACGCGCCGGGCCGCGCCGTCGCCGCCCACGAAGCGCGTGGGCCAGCCGACGATCTCGACCGGCGCGGTGGTCACCGCTCGGTGCGGCGGGGTCGTTCCGCTTCGCGGAGGAACTCGCCGCGGGTCCGCAGGCGCTTCACCAACTCGTCATACCCCTGGGTGCGAATGATACGGTCGAACTGCGCGCGGTAGTTGCCGACCAGGCTGATGTTCTCGATCAGGATGTCGTAGACCAGCCAGCGGTCGCCCTTGCGGAGCAGCCGCGCCTCCACCGGGACTTCGGTGGCCTGCCGCGTGACGACTTTCGCCCGCACGATCGCGTTCTCGCCGTCGACCTTCTCCTCGGTGAAGCGCAGCCGCTCGCCGCCGAAGAAGTCGATCTTCGAGATGTACGTCTGCTCCAGCAGCTCCGCGAACAGCTGCACGAACTCCTCGCGCTGCTGCGGCGTGCGCTGCTGCCAGTGCGGGCCGAGCGCGCGCCGCGCCGTCTCCTGGACGTCGAAGACCTCGGCCGCGATCTTGCGAACCGCCGCGCGCCGCTCGGGCTTGCGATCCTCGGCCTTGAGCGCGGGGTCCTCGAGGATGCGCACGACCGCGTCGGTGTACTCGCGGACCTGGTCGGTGGGTGCGCCAGCCCGCGCCGGCGCGATGCTGCCCGCGACGAGGACGGCGGTGAGAGCGACCATGACGAGCGGTCGAGTCATGAAGGCGGCTCCTCCCCGGGGCAGTATACCGTGCGGGTTGCCGCGGACGAGCGTACTAGCGAACGACGGTCTTGAGGTGGGCGAGGACTTCTTTCTCGAACTGATCGAGGCTCTGGCCGAACGTGTCGCGGAAGTTGCTGTGCCGGTCCTGACGGCGCTCGAAGGACTTGAAGTACGCCACCACGCGCTCGAAGCCGTCGCGTTCGATCAAATAATCCGTCATCAGAAACGCGAGCTGATACGTGGGCAGCGAGCCTTCCTTGAGGTGGCGCACGGTGAACCCGCGCGGGTTGCCGAGCGTCTCGAGATCCAGGCGCGCCGCGACGAGCGCGGCGTGGTTGCGGATGCCGGCTATCGCCAGCACGCGGCGGTTGGCGACCGTGTCGAGCCCGAGCCGCTCGAGCGACGTGAACGCCACCCACTCCGCCATTCCCTCGGCCAGCCACTGCTCGGCGCGCCCCTCGCCCTGCGCCATCTCGATCTGCGAGACGTGCGCGAGCTCGTGCGCGATCAGACGCAGCCACTCGCGACCGCGCGGCTGCCCGCCGTCGTCGTTGAGCAGAAGCTGCCGGCGCTTGCCGATTCCGACGGCGAACTCGGAGAGCTCGGCCGCGCGCGCGGGCGCGACCTGCGCGTCTTGCACGAGTCCCTGCTCGAACGTGCTGCGCCCGCCATAGACGTACAGGGTGAACGTCGTCGGCATCGGCAGCGCGAGCTCACGCACGAGAATCGCGGTGAGTCCGCGCACGGCGGCCTCGTGCGTGATGAGCGAGCGCGCATCCTTCGGGACCGTGATGGTCGTGGGGTCGACGTTGAACGCAATGACGGATCGCGCCGCGCCAGACGTCGTGAGCGCGAGAAGTGAAAGCAGCGCCGCGGTACCGAGGAGCCCGCGGTGGGAAATCCCTTTCATATCCCGCGGCGATTTTCACATGGTGAGCGAGCGAAAGGAAGACAATTTCCCTAAGCATGTTGTGAACCTTACAACGTCGTGTTGGCAGGGACTTGCGGCCGGTCAGGCGGCGCGCCGGGCCGCCGAGGACGCCGTCAATTCCACGAGTCGGCGGGCATTTCGCACGGCCGCGGCCCGCCCATCGTTATTGAAATAGACGTAGACATCGCGCCCGCCGCGCGTCCATTCGCGGACGCGCGCCGCATCCGCGCTCAGCATCGTCTCCGTGTACGAGCCGCCGTAACGACGGCGCGTGCCGTGACGACGCACGTACACGAAGTCCGCGGTGAGCGGCCCGCTCACGGGTTGCTCCTTCCAGTCGTGCAAACACAGCGCAACGTTCGCGCGCGCCAGCCGCTCGAACACGGGGTCGACGAGCCACGACGCGTGGCGAACCTCGAGCACCCATCGCACGTGCGGACGCCGCGCGAGCACGCGCAGCAAACCGTCGAGACGGTCGAGACGCAGATGAAACGTCGACGGCAGCTGGATCAGCACCGGGCCGAGCGCGCCGCCGAGGCCCTGCGCGCGCCGCAAGAAGAGCGTGACCGGTGGGCCCGGCTCGTTCAGGCGCTTGACGTGCGTGAGGAAGCGGCTCGCCTTGACCGCGAAGACGAACGACGGCGGCACGGCCGCCGCCCACCCGCGAAACGTGGCGGCACGCGGCAGACGATAAAACGGACTGTTGAGCTCGACCGTGTCGAACGTCGCCGCGTAGTACGGCAGCCAACCGCGCGCGCCGAGCGCCTGCGGATAGAAGCGACGTCGCCAGTCGCGATAGACGTAGCCGCTCGTGCCGATGCGCCAGTGAGCCATTGCATACGGAGGACCAGCCAGCGTGCCGGCGCTTATAATGGCCGGGCGGTGGCGGACCCCGTCTCGGCGGCGGATTTCTACGAACGGCGGCGCGTGCCTGTCCTCGACAGCTTCATGGCATACGTGGAGGTCGGCGTCGGCGCACCGATCGTGCTTCTGCACGGCAATCCGACGTCCTCGTATCTCTGGCGCAACGTGATCCCGCACCTCTCCGGCTCCGGCCGCTGCCTGGCCCCGGACCTCATCGGCATGGGGCGCTCGGGCAAGGCCCAAAACGGCAGCTATCGCTTCGTCGACCACGCGCGCTATCTCGACGCGTGGTTCGAGGTGCTCGCCCTGCGCGACGTGACGCTGGTGATGCACGACTGGGGCTCCGCGCTCGGCTTTCACTGGGCGCGCCGGCATCCCGAGCGCGTCCGCGCGCTCGTCTACATGGAAGCCATCGTCCGGCCCGTGACGTGGGCCGAGTGGCCGGAGCCCGCGCGCAAGGTCTTTCAGGCGATGCGGTCGCCCGCCGGCGAGGAGATGGTGCTGCAGAAGAACGTCTTCGTGGAGCGCATCCTGCCGGCCAGCGTGCTGCGCGGGCTCACGCACGAGGAGATGGACAAGTATCGCGAGCCGTTCCGCCACCCCGGCGAATCGCGGCGGCCGACGCTGACCTGGCCGCGCGAGATCCCCATCGACGGCGAGCCGGCGGACGTCGCGGCCATCGTCACCGCCTACGGCGACTGGCTCGCCACCAGCCCGCTGCCGAAGCTCTTCATCAACGCGCAGCCGGGCTCGATCCTCGTCGGCGCGCAGCGCGAATTCGCGCGTCGGTGGCCAAACCAGCAGGAAGTCACCGTGCGCGGCAATCACTTCGTGCAAGAGGACTCGCCGGTCGAGATCGGCCGCGCCATCGCCGCGTTTCTCCGGCGCCTGCCACGCTGAGCCGCGACGACGCGCCGCGCGCGGCGCTGGCGTCAGGCCGCGCGCGGCGGCGCCGGGTCGGCTTGCAGGCGGCGGTACTGGAGCATTCGCTCGCGCGTCTCGCGCAGCGTCGTCGCCACGTCGCTCGCCCCGGCGCCGAGCAGCCCGGCTGCGGCATTGTCGGCGTCGCCGGACGCAGGCCAGTAGGCCGCGACCAGCGGCAGTTCGGGAAACCGGGCGCGCAGTCGCTTGATGAGGTAGCGCGCGTGTCCCACGCCGGCCACGCCCAGCGTGCCGACGACGACGACCGCGGGCTCGGTGGCCGCGACGCGCTCGACCACCTCGGCGGCGAGCATCCCCGGCTCGGTCAGCTCCAAGCGCACGTCGTCGGCCGCGACGCGGCTCGCCAGCATCCGTAGCGCCGCGGCGTCCACCTGGTCACGCGCCGGACACGTCAGCGCGTGCAGCTCGCCGTCGGCGGGCGGCGCCTCGAGGTCGGCGTCGTCCCGCTGGCGCCCGGCGGTGTCGAGATCGTCGACGACACGCGCGATCGCACCCGCGATGAAGGCCGACTCCTCCACCGTGAGGGCGGCTCGTGCGGCATCGGTCCGGACGCGCGACAGCACGGGCAGCAAAACTTCGGTGTGGACGTCGGCGTCGGGGTGCTGCTTGACGTACTCCTCCAGCACGCCACGCGCGCCCGCCTCGTCGCCCTTGAGAAGGCGTTGGTAGACGGCGACGTCGGTCGTCACCACCGGCTCGTCGCCGAACAGCACCACGATGAACTTCATCTCCGGCACGTGGCGCCCGAGGGCGACGAGGCACACCGTCAGCGGCGTGCCGAGGATCAGCCCGATGGGCCCCCAGAGCCACGTCCAGAACGCGAGCGTGATCAAGAGCGCCAGCGGCGACACACCAGCGCTGTGGCTGTAGAGCAGCGGCTCGATTACGAGGTAGATCGCCAGCTCGACGAGAGTAAACAGCGTGAGCACCATGACCGGCTCACGCCAGCCGTCGAAGACCGCGATGCTCACGAGCGCGGCCGAGCCGGCGGCGACCCAGGCGCCGACGTACGGCACGAAACGTAAGATTGCGGCGAGCACGCCGAACAGCAGCGCGTACGGCGCGCCGATCAGGAACAAGCCCGTGCCGATCGCCGTACCGAACCCCGCGTTGGTCAGCGACTGCATCTGCAGATAGCGGCCGATCCGCTCCGAGACCTCGGTGAGGATCTTCGTGGTGAGCGTGACGCGCGCCGTGCCGCCCAGGCGAATGACGCGCTCGAGCAAGCGCTGCCGCTCGATGAGCGTGAAGATGACGAGGACGACGACGAACCCGGCCATGGCCAGCACATCGGCGATCGGCGCGAGCGTCGCGCGCAGGCCGGCCAGCCCGACCGGCGGCGGCTTTTCGACGACCACCGCCTGCGGCGGCCTCTTAACTGGCACGCTTCCGTCCTTCTGGAGCTCGCCGATCACCTCCTTGACCGTCGACTGCGCCTTCTCGAGCGAGTCGGACTTGCCGACGCGGCGGAGCTCTCGGATCTTGCGGGTGATGTTGCTGCGGTACTGCGGCAGATCGTCGGCGAGCGTCGTGACTTGCGAGGCCAGCACCCAGCCGAGGCCGCCCACCACCGAGAACGCGAGCACGACGGTCACGAGGACGGCAGCCACGCGCGGCACTCGCAGGCGCTGCAGCCGCTCCACGACCGGCGACAGCACGAACGTGACGAGCATCGCCAGCGCGATCGGGATGAACACTTCCTGGGCGATGCCCAGGCAGAACAGCGCAAAGGCGAGAATGACGACCTGCAGCAGTGGCTGTAGGCGGCGCAGGGGATCGCGGCGGCTCGCGGCCATCCCAATGGAGGGGTGCACAAGCCGGGCCAGCCGGAGGTAGACTCTCGCCACCATGGACATCGTGGCCATTCACGCCGCCAAGCACCCGCATCGCGTCGCGCTCATCGAGGGTGAGCGGTCGCTGACCTGGGAAGAATTTTTCCGTACACGGAATCGGCTCGCCCACGCGCTGACGGGCCTCGGCATCGGCGTCGGCCAGCACGCGATCGTGTACGCCCACAACGCGCTCGACAACCTCCTCGTCGGCGCGGCGCTGCGCGCGCTCGGCGCCGTCGGCGTGCCGATGAACCACCGGCTCACCGCCGAGGAGGTCGCGTACATCCTCGACAACTCCGACGCGACGACCGTGTTCGTCGGCGACGGTTTCGTGTCGATGGCCGAGCGCGTGCGCGACGCCTCGCGTGTGAAGCACTGGGTCACCCTCGGCGCCGAGCGCCGGCCATGGGCGACGCCGCTGGCGGAACTGCTCGCACGCGGCAGCGATGCGCCGCCACCGGCGCCGGCCGCGATGGGCGGCTCGATGATTTACACCGCGGGCACGACCGGCAAGCCGAAGGGCGCGCTCCGCCGCGTGATGGATGTCGCCGCCGCGCTGCCGCGCCTTGCCGCGCTGAACTGCCTGGATCCCGACCAGGTGCACCTCGTCGCCGGTCCGCTCTACCACTCGGCGCCCGGCGCCTTTGCGCTCTACGCGCAGATGGTCGGCGGCACCGTGGTGGTCATGCGCAAGTTCGATCCCGAGGACGCGCTACGGCAGATCGAGCGGCATCGCTGCACGACGACGTTCATGGCGCCGACACTGCTCAAGCGCATCGTCGACCTGCCGGCCGAGGTGCGCGCGCGGTACGACCTGTCGTCGATGCGCTCGCTCGTGATCGCGGCGGCGCCCTGCCCGATGCGCGTGAAGGAGCAGGCGCTGGCGACGTTCGGCCCGGTGCTCTACGAGTTCTACGGCTCGACGGAGCTCGGCGTGAACACGGTGCTGCATCCCGACGACGTGCTGCGCAAGCCCGGCTCGTGCGGGCGCGCGGCGCCGGGCGTGGAGCTGGCGGTCCTGGACGACGAGGGTCGGCCGGCGCCGCCGGGGACGCCGGGCGAGCTATTCGTGCGCCGCTACGACGGCGTGTTCGACGAGTACTATCGCAACGCCGCCGCGACGGCGCAGACGTCGCGCGGCGAGTGGATGTCCGTCGGCGACGTGGCGTGGATCGACGATGAGGGCTTCGTCTACATCTGCGACCGAAAGCGCGACATGATCATCTCGGGTGGCGTCAACATCTATCCGGCCGAGATCGAGGACGCGCTGCATCGCCATCCGGCCGTCGAGGACGCCGCCGTGTTCGGTGTGCCGGATCCGGAATGGGGCGAGCGCGTGCACGCGGCCATTCAGCTGCGGCCGGGCCGCCACGCGAGCGAGCAAGAGCTCGTGGACTTCTGTCGCGCGCACCTCGCCGACTACAAGGCGCCGCGCGAGGTTTCGTTCCACGAGGACTTCCCGCGCGACACCGCGGGCAAGCTCGTCAAGCGGCTTCTGCGCGAGCCCTACTGGGCCGGTCGGGCTGTCAAAATATGATGGGGGGCCCCGACATGGCCCCCCATACCCCCCAACGTTCGCAACCGTCCCGGCAAAGCCGTGACGGTGCTCTGTCTTACGCGCCGGGGGCCTCCGGCGCGGTCTGATTGGCGGGATCGAAGTCGATGTGCTCGCGCGTCGCCGCGTCGAGCTCGCGCCCGCCGAGCACGCTGGTGAGCTGAGCGGCGTCGGCGATCGGTCCGTGCTCGTCGCGGAAGCGCACGATGGCGTCCGCGTCCTCGGCGCGCAGGCCGGGGATCTCGAGCAGCTCCTGGGGGTTGGCGGTGTTGACCCGGATTCGGTGCGTGTCCATGGCTGCCTCCATCTCGCCGGCGTCCACACCTTCGGCGTCGCCGCGCGCCTCGGCCTCGCCGAGCTCCTCGCCGCGCGCTTCGGTGTCGCCCTTGGCACTCTCACGGCGCAGCCGCAGCACGGCGAACGAGCGCGCCTCCATCTCGTAAACGTCGCCGTCGCGCAGCGCGCGGCGCTTGGGCTTGCCGGTGGCCTCGCGCGTGTCGAGCACGGCCTCCCACGCGACCGACGTCGGATGCGCCGGCAGCGTAAACCCCATCGGCTCGTGATGCGCGTTGAGCATCACGAGGAACGTATCATCGACGATCCGTCGTCCGTCGGCGTCGGACTCGGAGATGGCGTCGCCGGCCAGGCGCAGGCCGAAGCAGCGCGTGATCGGATTGGTCCAGTCGTCCTCGGTCATCTCCTTGCCGTCGCACCGGAACCACGTGAGGTCCTTGACCTCCGAGCCCTGGATCTTGCGCCCGAAGAAGAACTGACGGCGCCGGAACACTGGATGACGCCGGCGCAGCTTGGACACGAACCGCGTAAAGGTCAGCAGCTCCCGGCTGGGCCGGTCCAGATTCCAGTCGAGCCACGAGAGCTCGTTGTCCTGACAGTAGGCGTTGTTGTTGCCCTGCTGCGTGCGGCGGATCTCGTCGCCCGCGCAGATCATCGGCACGCCCTGCGCCAGCAGCAGTGTGGCCACGAAGTTGCGCATCTGGCGCTCCCGGAGCGCGTTGATCTTCACGTCGTCGGTCGGGCCCTCGACGCCGTGATTCCACGACAGGTTGTGATCATGGCCGTCGCGGTTGTCTTCGCCGTTGGCCTCGTTGTGCTTGTCGTTGTAGGAGACGAGGTCGCGCAGCGTGAAGCCATCGTGGGCCGTGACGAAGTTGATCGAGGCGTACGGCCGGCGGCCGCCGCGGCCGTAGAGATCGCTCGAGCCCGTGAGCCGGTGGCCCATCGCCCCCGCCTGACCCTCGTCGCCCTTCCAGTACGCGCGCACGCTATCGCGATAGATCCCGTTCCATTCCGCCCACAGGACGGGGAAGTTCCCGACCTGATACCCGCCCTCGCCCAGGTCCCACGGCTCGGCGATGAGCTTCACCCGCGAGATGACGGGGTCCTGGTGGATGATGTCGAAGAACGAGCCCAGACGGTCCACGTCGGCGAGCTCACGCGCCAGGGCGGAAGCCAGGTCGAAGCGGAACCCGTCGACGTGCATCTCCTGGATCCAGTAACGGAGGCTATCCATGATCAGCTGCAGGGTGCGCGGGTGCGTCATGTTCAGGGTGTTGCCGCAGCCGGTGTAGTCGACGTAGTACCGGCGGTCCTCGGGCGACAGGCGGTAGTACGCGGCGTTGTCGATGCCCCGGAAGCCGAACGTCGGGCCCAGCTGGTTGCCCTCAGCGGTGTGGTTATAGACGACGTCGAGGATCACCTCGATGCCGTGCTCATGCAGCGTCTTGACCATTGTCTTGAACTCGTTGACCTGAGCTCCCAATTGATTGGCAGACGCGTACCGGAAGTCCGGGGCGAAGAAGCCGATGGAGTTGTAGCCCCAGTAGTTGGTGAGTTTCTTGTCCTTGAGGTAACGGTCCGAGACGAACTGGTGGACGGGCATGAGCTCGACGGCCGTCACGCCCAGCAGCTTCAGGTGCTCGACGGCGGCGGGCGTGCTGAGCCCCGCGTAGGTGCCGCGCAGCTCCTTGGGGACGTCGGGATGGCGCTGCGTAAAGCCTTTGACGTGCAGCTCGTAGATGACCGTCTCGTTCCAGGGCGTGCGCAGGGGCCGGTCGCCGCCCCAGGTGAACGCCGTGTCGACGACGATCGCCTTGGGCATGTGCTCGGCGCTGTCGTGCGAGTCGATCTTCAGATCCGCGTCGTCGCCGGAGCCGACCTCGTAGGCGAACAGCGAGTCGCCCCAGGTGATCGTGCCGTCGATGGCGCGGGCGTACGGATCGAGCAGCAGCTTCGCGGGGTTGAAGCGGTGGCCGTTGGCCGGCTCCCACGGCCCGTGCACCCGATAGCCGTACCGGGTACCGGGCCGTGCGTCCGGCAGGTACACGTGCCAGACCTGGTCGGTGTTCTCGACGACCGGCACCCGAGTCTCGCGGCCGCGCGCGTCGAACAGGCACAGCTCGACGGCGGTCGCGTTCTCGGAAAAGAGGGCGAAGTTGACGCCCGAGCCGTCCCAGGTCGCGCCAAGGGGATAGGGTCGGCCGGGTCGATTGCGCACCGCACCTGACGAACGCTCACGGGGGCTCATGGCTTCGCCAGCTACAAATGCGATGCCACTGGAACCGCGATCAGTTCAGGCGGCCGCGCAGCGAGTGCAGCGCCTTGGCGGACTGGGGATCGCTCGGCGCGAGCCGAACGGCCTCCTCGAACTGGCGAAGGGCGTCCCACCATCGGCCCTGCTTGAGATAGATCCGTCCGAGGTTCATGAAGGGAAATTGGCGCGGCTCGTAACGCGCCGCGTGCTTGGCGCGCTCGAGCCACGGAATCGCCTCTTCGAGCTTGCCCTGCTGCATGAGGTAGACGCCGATGTCGTTATACGGGTTGCCGAAGTCGGGGTCGACCTCGATGGCGCGCAGGCACTCCGCGGTCGCGTCTTCCAGGCGTCCCTGGAACGAATACGTCCAGCCCAGAAAGGTGTGCGCCTCGGCGGTCGGGCAGGCCGCGATCGAGCGCCGATAGATCTCGATCGCCCCCTCGAGGTCGCCGGCCATCTGCCGGCGGTACGCCTCGCGCCAGAGCTCGATTGCCCGCTCCCGCGCGTCGCTCATGGGGGAGATCAGCCCGCGCCGGCGTCCGGTACGCCGGAGGTGTCGACCGGCGCGATGTCGGCCATGTCCGAGGCCAGCTGGAGCGTGTCGGCGATCTTCGTGTAGGACGAGAACATCTGCGTGACGCCGACGATCTCGCGGATGCCGGGCTCGCCGACACCCAGGCGCCGCAGCTCGCGCAGGTGAAACGCCGCGCCGAACGGCGAGCGTGTGGTGAGCGACACGCCGAACGCGAGCGCCGTCTTGTGCCGCCGCGTCAACCGGCGATCCGTGAAGGCGCGCTTGACTGTGGCCCAGACGTCGGCCAGGTACGCGCCGTCGTGCGCGATGAGGCCGAACGGCGCGGGAATCTCGCGAGCGCCGTAGAACGCGCGGATGTCCTCGAAGATCGCCGTCACGTCGGCGGGCGCCGACGCGGCCTCGACGTGCGGCATCTCGGCGGCAGACAGGCCGTCGGCGACGACGTCGAGCGCGTTGGTGATACCGACGACGAACGCGGCCTCGTACCAGCGATCATCGCCCGTCATCCCCTGCAGCTTCCCGGCTGCAGTATGCGCCTCCACTCAGTAGGTGCAGGCGTTGGCGCCGCTGACCGCAGCCGCCAGCATCTCCTTTTCGCCGCGCGCGAACTCGCCGGGCGCCATCGCCCGCTTCATCGCGCGTCCGTGCGGTCCGCCGAAGTGCGGGTCCCACGCCATCACGCGGCTCATCGCCGGCGGCTCTTTGAAGTCGTAGTCGAACCACTGCCGCGACAGCTCGAACAGCCGCCGCGCCGGCTCGGGATATTCCGAGGCGTCGCGCAGGCGGACGGTCGGCATCAGCGCCCGTCCGGTAGCACGGCGGTCGCCTCGATCTCGATCAGCAGGTCGTCGCGCACGAGCCGCGAGATCTCGACCAGCGTGCTCGCGGGACGGTGCGCGCCGAAGTACTCCTTGCGCACCGTGTTCACCTTCTCGCGGTCCGCGACGTTGCGCAGGAAGACCGTCACTTTGCACACGTCGGCGAAGCTCGCGCCGGCGGCGGCGAGGCAGCGCTTGATGTTCTCGTGCGTCTGCCGCGCCTGCGCGACGATGTCGCTGCCGCCGACCGTCTTGCCGTTCTCGTCGGTGGCCACGCAGCCCGACACGAAGACGAGCTTGCCCGCGCGGACGACGTGCGTGAAGTGGCTGATCGGCTCCGACATGCCCGGCACGCGGATCTCTTCGCGGTGCGCCTGCTTCATGGCTGGCCCTCCGTCTGCTGGCGCTCGAGCACCTTCGCCGTGGCGCGGCCCTTGTCCGGTGTCGGGTCCTTCACGATGCCGTACGCGTGGCGGCCCTCATGATCCTCGGGAAGGTACTCCGTGATCGGCAGTCCCTCCGGCGTGACGAACAGCAGACAGTGGCAGTACTTCCACTTCTGCATCTCGTCGCACGCGCAGATCCACCGGCGCAGCTTCGCCTCGGCCTTGGGATCCGGATAGAAGTTGCAAGGGCAGAGCGGTCGGCCGACCTCGTCGATGTGCTTCGCCAGCCCGTGCACCACCGCCTCGGTGACGCTGACGTCGGGATGCAGCGACGTGCCGGACTTGTCCGCGTACTTGCGGGCGTACGCCCACATCTTGGCGACGTTGCCCTCTGACGCCTCCGCCATGGGAATCTCCTGCGGCGAGCGACTCGCCGAGCATCGAGCGCCGGAGCCCTGCGAAGGCGCTCCGACGGCAAATCAGTTGGCGGCGAGCGCCTCGTCGATCTTCGCGGGATTGAAGCCGCTCAGCCGCCGCTCGCCAATGAGAATCACCGGCAGCGACGTCAGCCCCAGCTCCATCAGCTCCTCGCGCGCGCCGGCGTCCCGCCCGACGTTGCGCTCAGTGAACACTACGCCCTTCTGCGACAGATACTCTGTCGCGCGATGGCAGGGCCCTCAGCCGACGTTCGTGTAGATCGTCACCTTCGGCGGCATCCGCTCCTCCTCGCTCGTGCGCCGGTCCTGCAGGCCCGCGCCGCGACCATCGCCGGCGCCGGCGTGCATCGCTCGGATTGTACTCGATGGTTGGGATGCGCGCGCATGCGCGGCCGGTGCCCGCGGTGTCGAGGGCTTCAAAACAACGAGCGCCCCGGACGAGACCGCCCGGGGCGCTCAGAGCGCGACGACGCGCCGATCAGCAGGGCTGCGAGCGCAGCGTCATCTCGACGTGGTCGCCGGCCTTGTATTCGCGAAGCGTTTGCGCGTCGCCCTTGAACTCGTGGGTCGAGCCGTCCTTGTTGCGAACGGTGATCATCCCCTTCTTCCGATCGACGCTGACGACCTGACCGTCGATCTTTTCCGGCGCGCCCGCCTTTGCGCCGGATGCGTCACCGCGCACGGAGGCGGACGGTTGACAGTTGGCTTTCGGCTTTTCCTGGGCGAGCGCGGGCCCGCCCGTCAGGAGCGCGGCGGCCACGAGCGCCGCCGTGATCGTAAACGTCTTCATGTGGCAGCCTCGCTAATTCTTTTTGGTGATGTCGTAGATCGCGCCGGCAGCCGCGCCGACGCCCGCACCGATCAGTGCGCCCTTACCGGCGCCGTAGCCGGTGCCCGCGCCAACAGCCGCGCCGGAGCCCGCGCCGACGGCAGCACCGGTGGCGGTGCCGCAGCCCGTGAGTGCCATCCCGAGCATCGACACTGCGAGCACGGGTGTGAGCAGTTTCTTCATGGCAAACCTCCTCCTCCGGCAGGAAAGGCTGCAAGGCCTAGACCAACGACTAGGTCAGACGGAGATCGAGCCAGCCGTGCGGCGTGACGCTGACGCGCTCGCCTGCGCGCGCGAGAACCGTCGTCGTCGCGGATTCGAACAGCGCGGGGCCCTTCGTCTCCCAGCCCGCGGGCAGATCATCGATGCGGAAGACGGGCACCTCGACCCATTCGCCGAGCCACACGCGACGTCGCGATGCTTTTGGCGCCGCGCGTCGCTCCGCCTCCGCGCGACCAGTGGCCAGCGGCGGCAGCTCGCCCACGACGGCAACGCGCGCGTTGACGACGACCACTTCTTGTCCCGGCGCGCTGTAGGCATAGAGGTCTTCGTGACGGCGGTGGAAGCGCGCGACGATCTCATCCATCAGATCCCCCCGCGCGAGATCGACGCCCTCGAGGCTCACGGGAATCTCGAAGATCTGCTCGCCGTAGCGCATGTCGAGCGCGTGGCGCACGCGCACCGGGCCGTCGAACGCGCCCAGCCGTTTGCGGCCGTCCGCCTCCATCGCGGCGAAGAGTCGGCGCAGCGTCGCCGGCGCCAGCCGCGACACCTCGCTCACGTGCGTGCGCACGAGCTCGTACCGCAGATCGGTGGCGAGCATGCCCCACGCGGAGAGCACCGCCGCCACGTTCGGAATCACCACGCGGCGGATCTCGAGCAGCCGCGCCACTTCGGTGACGTGCAGCCCGGCGGCGCCGCCGAAGGAGACCAGCGTGAACTTGCGCGGATCCACCCCGCGGCGCACGGACACGATCTTGATGCCCTCGGCCATGTTCGTGTCGACGACCTTGGCAATGCCTTCCGCCGCGGCGAGCCGCTCGGTGCCGAGGGCCCGCGCGACGCCGTCGACGGCGGCCTCGGCGGCGCGCTTGTCGAGCGCGATGCGGCCCCCGAGGAAGTTGCCGGGATCGAGGAAGCCGAGCACGACGTTGGCGTCGGTGACGGTCGCGCGATCGCCGCCCTTGCCGTAGCAGGCCGGGCCGGGATCGGCACCGGCGCTCTCCGGCCCCACGTGCAGGATGCCGCCGGCGTCCACGCGCGCGATCGAGCCGCCTCCCGCGCCGAGCGTGTGGATGTCGAGGCTCGGCAGCGCGACTTTTGCGATCCCGACCGTCTTCTCGCCCGTCAGCGACGGCTCGCCGCGCTGCAGCAGGGCGATGTCCGTGCTCGTGCCTCCCATGTCGAACGTGATCAGGCTGCCCTCGTCCAGCAGGCGCGCGGCATATCGGCCGGCGGCGATGCCGCCGGCCGGACCCGAGAGCACCGCGCCCGCCGCGAGCCGCGCCGACTCGCGGATCGGCGCCACGCCGCCGTGCGACTGCATGATGAGCACGTCGCCGCGGTAGCCGCGCGCCGCGAGGCGACCGCGCAGCGCGGTCAAGTAGCGCGCGAGGGCCGGACCGACGTAGGCGTTGACGACCGTCGTCCAGATCCGCTCGTACTCCTTGATCTGCGGCAGCACGGCGGACGACAGCGAGACGTAGACGGAGCGTAGCCGCTGCGCGAGCGCGCGCGCGGTGAGCCGCTCGTGGCGTGGATTGCGGTACGCGTGCAGATAGCAGACGGCGACCGCGTCGACCTTCGCGCGCGCCAACGCCTTGAGCGCCGCGTCGAGCGAGCGCCTGGCCAGCGGCACGGTCACGCGACCGTCGGCGGCGACGCGCTCGCGCACGCCGAGGCGGCGCGCGCGGGGCACCAGCGGCACCGGCGGAGGCATGCGAACGTTGTAGCGGTCGTCCTTGAGACCTTCGCGCATCTCGATGACGTCGCGATGGCCCTCGGTCGTCAGCAAGCCGACCCGCGCCCCCTTGCGCTCGAGCAGGGCGTTGGTGGCGACGGTGGTGCCGTGCACGATGCGCTCGGTGCGCGCGAGCAGTCCCGCGAGGTCGGTACCGCACTCCGCCGCGAGGAGTCCGAGGCCCTCCATCAGTCCTTCGGACTGATCGCGCGGCGTCGAGGCGCACTTGGCGATGACGACGCGCCCGGTCTCGTCTACGGCGGCGACGTCGGTGAACGTCCCGCCGACGTCAATGCCTATACGCCACATATTTTCGGAGGGGGCGCCGTACAGGCGCGCCTCCGGCGCGACGGTCCCCTCCGATGCCTCCCCCAGAATCGGGGATTGCGCCGGCAAAGCCGGCGCTCGAACCGCGCGAGATGGAGTCTCACGATGCGGCACCCGTGAAGGGCGTTGCCACAGGCTCCGCCGCCGGCGGCGGCGGCGACGTGCGACGCATCAGTAGAGTCCCGTGCGGTAGCCGGTGTCGAGCCGTCGCTGGAAGTCCTCGACGGTCATGCCCGGGGTCGGCACCTGATCGTGGAACATCTTCGCCGAGGAGCACAGATCGGCGAGGTCGGGCCAGCGTGACGGCTCCCATAGCCCGGAGCGCTTGAAGGCCTTCGCGCAATGCAGGAACACCTCTTCGACCTCGACGCCGATGGCGAGGCTCGGCACCTTGCCGTCGACCGCCATCGTGGCGAGCAGGTCGGCGTCGCGCGTGATGCACGCGCGTCCGTTCACGCGCAGCGTCTCGCCGCGCGCGGGCACCAGGAAGAGCAGGCCGACGTGCGGGTTGGCCAGGATATTGCGCATGCCGTCCAGGCGCTTGTTGCCCGGCCGGTCCGGGATGGCCAGGTGCGTGTCGTCGAGCACGCGCACGAACCCCGCGGGATCGCCCTTGGGCGAGACGTCGCAGCGGCCATCGGCGCCGGCGGTGGCGAGCACGATGAACGGTGCGTGCGCGATGACGGCCCGGCAGTGCACGTCCAGCCTTGAGATCTGCTTGCGCAGGGCGATGTCGCTCGGCGTGCCGAGCAACGCACGCAGGTCTTTCTCCTCAGTCACGACGTCACGGAACATCGATTCGCCTCCTGCTGGGAATCAGTCGATCGCCGCGTGGACCGCGTTGCTGACGAGGTCCATGCGCCGGCTGTGCCAGGGATCGGGCACGCGATTGTTGGTGATGTAGCCAAACGACACGCCGGAATCGGGATCCGCCCAGCAGTACGACGACCCGACGCCGCCGTGGCCGAACGTGCGCGGCGAGGCAAACGAGCCCAGGCCGCGGATGGTGTCGGTGGTTCCGCGCAGATGCGGGCCCAGCCCTCGGTGCATCGGCATCCCCATGTAGCCATCCACCCGATCGCCCGTGTAGTTGCGGACCACGTAAGCAACGGTGCGCGGCGAGAGCAGTCGCCGACCAGCGAGCGTGCCGCCGTTGAGCAGCATCTGGTAGAAGGCGGCCATCCCGCGCGCGGTCGCGTAGCCGCCGCCGCCTGGTGTGCCCGCCCGGCGGAACGCCGCGTTGTTCTCGTCCGCGCGCTTGACCGGGCGACCGTCGGGACCGGGTTCGTGCATGTCGACCGCGCGGTCGTGCTGCGCGTCGGGCAGTCCGACGAAGACGTCCTCGCCCAGCCCGAGCGGCACGACGATCTCCTCGCGGATGAACGTCCGGTAGTCGGTCTTGGCGATGGCCTCGATCATGGCGGCCGCCGTCCAGTGCGCGGCGCGGCCGTGGTAGTGCACTCGACTGCCCGGCGCCCACTCCAGCGCGTATTCGCACACGGTCTTACGGAGCAGCTCGTGATCGTCCCACGCCTGCGACGGCATGTCGGCGTTCGGGAATCCGGCCTGATGCGTGAGCAGCTGGATGATGGTGACCTCGCCCTTGCCGTTGGCCTCGAAGCCCGGCACGTGCGACGCCACCGTGTCAGTGAACGTGAGGGCGCCGCGCTCGGCCAGCACCCACACCGCACACGCAGTCAGGACCTTGGTGTTCGAGTAGAGCAGCCACAGGGTGTCGTCGCCGGCCGGCACGCGCGTCGGCGTGAGGCGCGCGTCGCCGAGGGTGCGGATGAGTGCGAGCTTGCCGTGACGGGCGATGGCGAGCTGCGCGCCGGGATAGTGGCCCCCGGTCACGTGGCGCGTCACCAGCTCGAGGAGCCGCTCGAGTGCGGACGGATCGAGGCCGAGCTGCTCGGGAGTCGAGGCTGCGAGCGGGAATTTCATGACGACCTCCGCGGATAGCCGAGAGTTTTGAGCGACTCCGTGATCTCGGTCAGGATCGCGGGATCGTCGATCGTCGCGGGCAGCGTGTACTCCGTGCCCTCGGCGATCTTCTTCATCGTGCCTCTGAGGATCTTGCCGGAACGCGTCTTGGGCAAGCGCTTGACCACGGCCGCCGTCTTGAAGGCGGCGACCGGCCCGATGGTGGCGCGAACTTTCTCGACGAGCTCGCGGACCAGCTCAGCCTCGCCGCGCGTGACACCGGCTTTGGTGACTACGAAGCCGACCGGCACCTCACCCTTGATCTCGTCGGCGACGCCGACCACGGCGCACTCGGCGACGTCCGGGTGCGCGGCGAGCACTTCTTCCATCGCGCCGGTGGAGAGCCGATGGCCGGCGACGTTGATGATGTCGTCGACGCGACTCATGATGTAGAGGTAGCCGTCCTCGTCGCGATAGCCCGCGTCACCCGTGAGATAGAAGCCCGGATGCTTGGTGAGATACGACGCCTGGTACCCGGCGTCGTTGTTCCAGAGCGTCGGCAGGCAGCCCGGCGGCATCGGCAGACGGATCGCGATCGAGCCGATCGTGCCCGCCGCGACCTCGCGGTTGTCGTCGTCGAGCACCCGTACGTCGTAGCCCGGCACCGACTTCGTCGGCGAGCCCGGCTTCACCGGAAGCATGCCGAGCCCCACGCAGTTCGCCGCGATGGGCCAGCCCGTCTCCGTCTGCCACCAGTGATCGACCACCGGCACGCCGAGCCGCTCGCGCGCCCAGAGCAGCGTGTCCGGATCGCAGCGCTCGCCGGCGAGGAATAGTGTGCGGAAATTCCGGAGATCGTACTTGGCCATGTGCGCGCCGGCCGGGTCCTCTTTCTTGATCGCGCGGAAGGCGGTTGGCGCCGTGAAGAGCGCGCTGACGCCGTGCTGCGCGATGAGCCGCCAGAACGCGCCGGGATCGGGGGTGCCGACGGGCTTGCCCTCGTAGAGGATCGTCGTGCAGCCCTTCAGCAGCGGCGCGTAGACGATGTAGCTGTGACCGACCACCCAGCCGATGTCGGACGCCGCCCAGAAGGTCTCACCCGCGCCCATGCCGTAGACGCCGGCCATCGACCACTTGAGCGCGACGGCGTGACCGCCGTTGTCGCGAACGACGCCTTTCGGAATCCCGGTCGTGCCGGACGTATAGAGGATGTAGAGCGGATCGGTGGCGGGAACCGAGACGCATTCGACCGCCTCCGCCCCGGCCATGAAGTCGCTCCACTCGAGATCGCGCCCCTTCTTGAGCTCCGCGACGGCCTGCGGGCGCTGCAGAACCACGCATCGCTCGGGCTTTTCGCGTGAAAGCTCGATGGCGCCGTCGAGCAGCGGCATGTACTGCACGACGCGTCCGGGCTCGATCCCGCACGATGCCGAGACGATCAGCTTCGGCCGTGCGTCGTCGATGCGCTTGGCAAGCTCGTTGGGCGCGAAGCCGCCGAACACGACCGAGTGCACCGCGCCGATGCGCGCGCACGCGAGCATGGCCATGACGGCTTCCGGCACCATCGGCATATAGATGATGACGCGGTCGCCAGGCCCGATCCCCTGCCGGCGCAACGCGCCCGCCACGCGCGCGACGGCGTCGCGCAGCTCCGTGTACGTGAAGACGCGGATCGTGTCGGTGACCGGGCTGTCGTACACGAGCGCGCGCTGTTTGCCGCGGCCGCGATCGACGTGCAGATCGAGCGCGTTGTAGCAGGTGTTCAGCATGCCGCCGGTGAACCAGCGATAGAACGGCGGCCGGCGATCGTCGAACACGCGGTCCCACCGGCGATCCCAATAGAGATCCTCCGCGACCGACGCCCAGAACTCCGCGGGCTCCGCGAGCGACCGGCGGTAGGCCTCGTCGTAAACGCTCTTCATGGTGCCGCTCAAAGTAGGCGAAGTCCCAGCACAAATCAACGGCGTCCGGCGGTCGTCGGCATGGCCGATGCAACGTCCTTGGGGCTGAGGAGGAACTCCCATGGCTGAGTACGACAACTGGCGACCCTGGCCGATCTGGAGCGCGGTCTGGGTCGGAGCGCTGGCTGCGATCGCCGTCGGGCTCATCATCGGGCTCATCGGGTTCGCCATCGGCGCGCATCAGCTGGCCGCTCCGCGCTTCACGGACTGGAAGAACGTGCGGCTGATCACGAGCATCTTCAACATCGGCGGCGCCTTCTTCGCGTTCGTCGTCGGCGGCTGGGTCGCCGCGCGGATCGCGGGGCTGCGGCGCGCCGAGACGGCGATGCTGCACGGCGGCGTCGTCTGGCTCGTCACGATCCCGATGATGCTGCTCTTCGCCGCGCTCGGTGCGACCGGGCACTGGGGCGGCTGGTACGGCGGCCTCGCCGGATCGCCGGCGTGGATGAGCGCGGTTCCGCCCGTCGATGCTGAGGCCGCGCGCGCGTTTCGCAACACGGCGCTGGTGACGGTCACGTCGCTGCTGCTCGGATTGATCGGATCCGTGCTCGGCGGGTGGCTGGCCTCCGGCGAGCCGATGAGCCTGACTTACTACCGCCGCCGCACGCTCGACATCGAGCGTCCGCGTCGAGTGGCTTGAGGGAGGACAACCGTTATGGCACTCGTTCTGCTCTGGCTGCTGGGCGTACCGCTCAGCCTGATCGTTCTGCTCTTCCTGCTCGGCATCGGACGCTGAGCCGGGCACGGGCGGCGGCGTCACTGGCGCCGCCGCCCCTTCGCTCGCCTGTGGTCACTGCGCCGGGCGGCGCAGCAACTCGTCGAACGGCCCCGAGACGCGAACCACCTCGTTCAGCGACCAGACGCCCCGTCGCGTGACGACGACGAACAGGTCGCCGGCGATGCGCGCGCGACGCGTCGCATCGGTCACCGGCGCCCAGGCAAGCGTCCGGGGCGCGTCGCCGTCGTCGAAGCTGGCGATCTCGATCGACGCGCCGTCGGGGTTGACGGCGAAGATGCGCGGGTTGCGGCGATCGGCGACGAAGAGCCAGCCTTGCGGGCTCGCGTCGATGCCCGCCACGATCGGCCCGCTCAGCGCGACGCGCCGCTCGTCGCCGCGGATCGTCGACACCTCGCCGGTGCCCTGCATCCATGGGGCATCGGTCTCGCCGTCGGCGGCCACCCACACGCGGTCTCCGCGCGCGGCGACCAGGCGCGGGCGTAGAACGACGTGCCAGCGCGGATCGAGGACGCGTCCGGCGGCGTCGAGCTTGACCACGACACCGTGCTGGCGATCTGCGACATAGATGTTGCCGGCGCCATCGACGGCCGTGCCCTCGGGCTGCTTGAAGAGCGGCGGCTCGCCGGCCGGCGGCGTGCCACCGGCGAGCAGCTCGGCGCGGCTGTCGCTCAGCCGATAGAGCGCGCCGAGCCCGCGATCGCGATCGAACGTGGTGACCAGCAGCTCCTGCCCTCGCACGCCGCCGAGCTGGGCGTTGAACAGCGGCGGTCCGTAGAAGTAGCGCGTGAAGTCGGGACCGACCCGCGCACCGCCCGGCGGAAAGCGCAGCAGCGGCCACAGGTCCTCGACTTCGCCGCCACGGTAGCGGCGGCCGGTGCGCGTCACGTAGAGCGCGCCGGACGCGTCGAATACCAGCGACGTCGCCGAGGGGATCCCGATCCCGACGCGTCCGTCGGGCGCTTCGCCGCGTCCGGTGACGTAGACCTCGGCGGTGAAGCCGGGCGGCAGCCGCATCTCGGCGGCGGCGGCCACCGGCACGAGGAGCGCGAGCAGAACGAGCGCGGCACCGATCATGGCCTGCGACGAGCAAACAGGCGGCTGGCACGCGCGTGAACGCATGCGCCGCATTATCACGCGTGTCCCGGGAAACGAAACCGCCGTTTCGTTCGCCATGTGTGGCGTATTGGTGGTGTCGAAATATCTAACACCTTTGCTGACCCCGGATCCCGCCGGCTCAACGGGAATTCTCGAGCCGAATTGAGCGCTTCGTCCGTCTGGCCGCACCCGCGCGCAGGGAACTTCGCCATCAACGTTCGTCGGAGAAGTTTACAGTTTCGACGCGTCGCGGAGGCGAGGAGCCCGCATCTTGCGGCGGCGATTGACAACTCCGACACGGCAGGGACTATGCTGCAGGCTTTCGGGTCGTCTGCGCGTCCCGTAAACAAAGGGAGGCACACATGGCACCGGTCGGTCGGAAGAAACTCGGAGTCCTGCTTGGAAGCATGGCCATCGCCGCCTTACCGACGCCTGACGCGGAGGCTGTGCCGGAAACCGAGCCGAACAGTACCTTCCCTGGGCAGAGCGCAAGCGTAGACGTGCTGATCACAGGCACTCTCGGGCAGCTTTCTTGCCCGGGGTGTCCGCCAGCCGGCGACTTCATCGACTTCTTCCACTATACCGGCCTGCCTGTCGGTGGAGCTTACGACCTGACGCTCACCACGGGTTTCACGCTCGCGGGTCATTCCCTGCAGGCGGGGCTGTATACGGACCAGACGAACTTCACGAGTCCCGTCAGTGCGAGCTCGGGGCTACCGGGCCACTTGACCGGGATCGTCCCCCCCGGCGGCGCGCTCACGTTCGGAGTGACGGAAGGATTCAGTCCCACGAACGTCGAGTCCTACAGCGTGATCCTGAACGTGACGACGCCGACAGCTGTCCCTGAGCCCGCAACGATCGCCCTTGTCGCCGCCGGCGTGTCCGCGCTCGGCGTCACCGCCGCTCGACGGAGGAAGCGCGACTAGAGCGAGTCGGTGGCCCTCGCGCTCCACGATGCCCTGACGCCGGCCGGGCCCGGCGATCTCGCGTACCAGAAGCGGCTGCAAGAGACCCAGTGGTGGTCGTCAGAACAGCTGCTCGCGCACCAACTCCGCCGGCTCAGCTCACTCGTGGCACACACGTGGCGCACCGTCCCGTCTCAGCGCGCGCGACTCGAAGCAGCAGGGCTCGAGCCGGATGCGCCGATCGACCTCGAGCGCTGGCGGCGGCTCGTACCGCTCACGCGCCGTGACATTCAGCGCTCGGGCGAGGCCTTGTGGAGCGACGCGTTGCCCGCCGAGCACGGAGGACTGCTAAACACCACGACGTCGGGCTCAACGGGGACGCCAGTCACCGTTCGCGGCAGCGTGTTCGACGCCATCGTCGGCAAGGCGGTCACCCTCCGCCACTACCTCTGGCATCCCTACGATTTCAGCGGTCGCCTCGCGGCGATTCGACGCGTGCACGGGCCGGTTTACGAGTATCCGCACGGACGCGTCCTTTCGCGCTGGGGCGACACTGCCACCTTTCCCTTCGCCACGGGTCCCGCGGCGGTCCTCAGCATCGGCGCCAGCATCGCGCAGCAGGCCCACTGGCTGCGACGCGTCAACGCCGATTACCTGTTGACGTACGCGTCCAATCTGCATTTCCTCGCGGTCCACTGCCGAGAGCAGGGCATCAATCTTCCCAGGCTGGATCACGTCATGTCGATGGGCGAGGCCCTCTCTGCCGAGACACGCGAGGAGTGTCGTCGCGCCTGGGATGTTCGCGTGATCGACGCATACAGCGCGCAGGAGGTGGGGGCGATCGCGCTGCAGTGTCCCGATTTCGAGCGATACCACGTTCAGGCGGAGACGATCTTCGTCGAAGTCGTCGACGATCACGCTGGCCCGTGCCTGCCCGGTACAACGGGTCGTGTTCTCGTCACGCCACTGAACAATTTCGCCATGCCCCTGCTGCGCTACGAGATCGGTGACCACGCAGAGGTCGGTGAAGCGTGCGAGTGCGGCCGCGGGCTCCCGACACTCAACCGGATACTCGGCCGAGAGCGAAATGCTTTGCTCGTCACTCGGACCGGTGACCGCTACTGGCCGGCGTTCGGGTCGCGCAAGCTGCGGCAGCTGGCGCCGATCGTCCAGCACCAGCTCGTCCAGAAGACCGCGACGCGTCTGGAAGCACGGCTCGTGACCGAGCGGCCGCTCACACCCGATGAGGAGTCGGCTGTCCGCGCTCACATTCTCGCGGCGTTGCCGTGCCGCTTTGAGCTCGTGTTCGCGTACGAGGACGTCATCCCACACAACGCCACGGGCAAATTTGAGACGTTCGTATGCGAGGTGGCGACGTGACCGTCAGCGGCTGGCGCGCGTCGCACGCACCTGCACGTACTCGGCTTTCTCAGCGAGGGAGGGACCTGAAAGGGCCTCACCATCTGGACGCGGTGACGCAGTGACGATGGTGACGTCGTCCACAGCGAATCCTTCGTCGCGCAGCAACGCCACGATCTCGTCAGCCGACCGCAGCGGAAACGAAACGAAGCGCTCGGCATAGGTGCGGGCCCACGTGGCGACGAGCTCTGGGTCGAGTCCGAACACTGCTTGCCACCGTTTGGCTTCCCGGCGCGCGACCTCGCAGAAGTCATACGTCTGCTTGGTGCTGAACATCACGGGGGCCTCGGCGTGGGGCCGCAGACGGTTGGTGAAGAGCACGCTGCCTCCAGGACGGAGAAGCTCACGCCACGTTCTGACCAGTGCGGGGCGCGACGCCACGTCAAAATTCCCGAGGAACGAATTGGTCAGGACGACGTCGAACGGCGTCGCGCTTCGATACGTCAGGATGTCGCTCCGCACCGTGGCAATCGCAATTCCAACTCGCTCGCCATACCAGCGAGTGAGATACAGCGGCGTCTCACAGCGATCGACGACCGTGAGGTCGATCGCGGCTCCTTCGCGCGCAAACGCAGCCAGGACGTGAGCAGGCATCGAATAGTCGGCTGATCCGGAGACCAGCACACGCGTGGCACCCGCCGATCGGATAAGAGATCGCAGAGCGTCGACGAGGAATTCCGCCTGACCGCCGGACGTCTTCGCGAGGCCCATGGCGCGCAGGTACTGCCACACACCGTGATACCAGGCGCAGCTCTCACCCGCCTCCAAGCTCGGCACGCAGAGCGTCTGCGCGATGCGGTGCGCCAGCGGCGCGCTCTCGAGGAGCGGCTCCTGAAGCGCGGGTTCGGTCATCCCTTGACGCTGCCCGCGGTGAGGCCTTCGACCATGTACTTCTGCAGATAGATGTAGGCCGCGATGACGGGCAGCGTGGTGAGCACGGCGCCCGCCATGAGATAGCCCCAGCCGTAGACGTCGCCGGTGATGAAGCTCGCGAGGCCCACCGGCAGCGTGCGTAGCCGCCCGTCGGTGATGAACACCAGTGCATAGAGGAACTCGTTCCACGCCTGCGTGAACGCATAGAGCGCGGCCGCGAGCACGCCGGGCGCCGCCAGGGGCAGCACGACGCGCGTGAACGCGCCGAAGCGCGTGGCGCCGTCGATCATCGCCGCCTCTTCGAGCTCCTCGGGAATCGACTCGAAGTAGCCCATGAGCAGCCACGTCACGAAGGGCACCGTGAACGACGGATAGGCCGCGATGAGCCCGGCGAGGCTGTTGGCGAGGCCGAGGTTGCGCATCTGTGCGTAGAGCGGAATGAAGAGGATCGAGGGCGGCACCAGATACGTGATCAGCGTGGCGCTCGCGAGAAACCCGCGGCCCAGGAAGCGCAGGCGGGCCAGCGCGTAGGCGCCGATGGTGCCGACCGCGGTCGCCAGCAGCGTGCTCGCGATCGCGACCGTCGCGCTGTTGCCGTACCACGACACGAAGTCGGTCTTGGTGAGGAGCTGGTCGTAGTTCTCGGTCACGAGTGGGCGCGGCCAGAACATCGACACGAGGCTGCGCATCTGGTTCTCGCTCTTGAACGAGGTGATCGTCATCCAATAGAAGGGAAACAGCACCAGCACGGCCAGCGTGACGAGCACCGCGTATGCGAACACCGTCTGAGCGCGGCTCGTGGTTTTCATCGCTTGCGCCCTTTGCGCATGTACCGCGCGAGCACCATGATCGTCATCGCGAGCGCGGGCAGCAGATAGAGCGCGACGGCGATCGCCTCGCCCAGCCGCTGGGCGCCGAACGCCGTCTCGTAGGTGAGGACCGGCATCACCATGGTCGTGCCGCCCGGCCCGCCCTTGGTCAGGATGTAGACGATCTGGAAGTCGTTGAACGTCCAGATCGTGGAGAGCAGCACGACGATGATGATGATGGTGCGGATGCCGGGCAGCGTGACGTGGCGGAAGCGCTGCAGCGGACTGGCGCCGTCCACCGCGGCCGCCTCGTAGAGCTCGGCGGGAATCGCCTTCATGCCCGCGAGGAACGAGATGCCGAAGAACGGAAACCCGCGCCAGATGTTCACGGCCACCACCGACGCCATCGCCGTGCCGGGCTCGGACAGCCACCCGACCCCCTGCGGCAGGATGCGGAGCACGCGCACCAGAACGTAGTTCAGCACGCCGAGGCTGCCGTCGAAGATCCACAGGAAATTCAGCGCGGAGACGACCGTCGGCGCCACCCACGGAATGAGCAGCACGCCGGTCCAGAACGAGCGCCAGCGGATCGGCGCCATCAGGACCAGCGCCATGACGACGCCGAGTACCAGCTTGAAGGCCACGGAGCCGAACGTGAAGATGAACGAGTTCACGACGGCGCGCTGGAAGAAGCCGTCCCACGTGAGCCGCACGTAGTTCTCGAAGCCGACGAAGACCGGCGGCAGGCCCACGAGCTTGTGGGTCATCGAGAGATAGATCGCGTAGCCGAAGGGGTACGCGACGAGCGACAGCACGAAGGCGACGATGGGCACGACGAACAGATAGCCCATCCGGTAGTCGGGTCCGAGCGTGCGCTTGAGCGCGAGGGTCACCGCGCCGCCGGACGCCGGCTTGGCGGCGGCGCGCGCGGTGGGCATCGACACGCGCGCCATCTCAGCTCCGGCTGCGAATGCGGTAGATGTCCTCCACGCGCTTGTGGGCTTCCTTCAGCGCCGCCTCGGGCGACAGCCCGCCCACCACGATGCGACCGGCCATATCGCAGAGGATGTACTGCGCCTGCACCTCGATGGCCGCCGGCGTGATCGGGCCGGGGTAGCCGATCCAGACGCCACGCAGGATGTTCTGGAGCATCCCTTCGTAGTTCGGATCGCTCTTCCAGTAGGGATGCTCGGCGCGCGTCTTGTAGACGGGGCCCGCCTGCCCGCTGCACGCCTTCATGAACTCCTCGAAGCGTTTTTCGTCCTCGACCCAGCGTACGAGGTCCTCGCAGAGATCGGCGTGCTTGCTCGCCTTGAAGATGCCCCAGTTGTACGGGTTGGACGCGACGAACGCGCCCGAGGGACCGCCCGGCGTGAGGATGACCTGCGTCTTTTCGTAGAGCGGATGCTTCTTAGCGCCCATCGCATAGTAGAGGCTCGCGCCGTTGTTGGTCATCACCAGCTTGCCGGCCATGAACGCCTCGTTGTTGTGGACGTCCGTCCACGCCATCACGCCCGGCGGCTGGATCTTGTGCTTGCCGATCGTGTCCACCGCGAACTGGATCGCGGCGAGGTTCTGCTTGAGGAACGTGGTGGCAAGCGCGGGCTTGCCGTCCTTGTCCCAGGTGCCGCCGCCCCAGTCCCACAGGATGTTCTGCATGAAGCCGTTGCCGTCGTCGGAGCGGTTCAACGTCTGCCCGAAGCCCCAGAGCTCCTTGGCCGGGTCCTGCGTTTTCTTGGCGACGTCGATGACGTCGGGATCGTAGACCTTCGGCATCTTGAGACCCTTCTCGGCGAGCAGATCCTTGCGCACGTGCAGGCCGCCGCCGAAGACGAGTCGCGCGATGCCGTAGTACTCGCCGCCGAGGCTGACGGCGCGCTCGGCGTACGGCATCAGACCACCCCGCGCGCCCGCGAGCTCCTTGGCGAGCTTGCCGACCTCGCGCAGCGCGGGACGATAGCGCATCGGCCCCTGATAGTTCATCTCGGCGATGTCGGGCGGATTGCCGGCCTCGATCGCGGCCACGAACTTCTGCTCGCGGTCGCCGAAGGTCGCCCAGTCGAACTCGAGCTGGACCTTGCGCTCCTTCGCCCACTCCTCGATCTGGCGCGCCAGGATGTCGTTACCCGCGGTCACGTACGACTTGAAGAGCCACACGCGCAGCTTTGGTCCGCTCTGGGCCGACGCCATGCGCCGCAGGACGTGCAGACCGGCCGCCGTGCCGCCGGTGATGATGGTCGCCGTGCGCAAGAACTCGCGCCGCGCGATGAGTCCTGCCGCCAACTGTTCCGCCAGACCAGAGAGTCGCCTGTCCATGAAGCCTCCTATGGGGCTCAGAGTGTACCTTGTGACGCGCGACGACGGCGTGAGCCGCGGCGTGTTATGCGCGGGGCGGCAGGATCAGATACGTCGCGCGGCCGATGGCGACGAGCGCGCCGGCGTCGTCGGTCACGCGAACCTCGCCGAACGCGACCGTGCGGCCACGCCGCAGCAGCGTGCCCTCCGCGAAAATGGTCGGGCCACGCGCGGCGGCCAGATAGGTCACGTTCAGGTCCAGCGTCGTCTGTCCCACGCCGCCGGCGGATTCGGGATTGACCGTCGCCAGCGCGCAGCCGATGGCCGCGTCGACCAGCGCCGCGTAGACGCCGCCGTGCACCGGCGCGCCCGGCGCGTTGCGCAGCTCGTCGCGCACGTCGACGCGCAGACGTGCCCAGCCCTCGCGGACTTCTGCGACGTCGATGCCGAGATGCTGCCAGAAGCGATTGGTTCGCGCGCGCTCGCGCGCGACGGCGAGCAGGTCCTCAGCCACGCGAGCGGCGGCGGACGAACCCGTTCTCGGCGTCAGTGGCGCGCGCCTCGCGGCGGCGCTTGGACGGCGCGCCCCAACCACCGCCGCCCGCCGACTCGACGAAGAAGACGTCGCCCGGTCGCACGGGGATGCCGACCTCTTTCGTCTTGAGTACGCGCGGCGCGCGGCCGCGTGAAAGCAGCCGGTAGCGGTGTGGCAGCCCGTCCTTGCCGCCGAGGACGCCGTACGAGGGATGCCGCGTGCCGTCGCCCGCCGTGTTCGCCACGCCCTCTTCGGTCGTGTCGACGCGCAGACGCAACACTGAACCCACGCCGCCGCGATGCTGCCCGTCTCCCGCGGAATCAGGACGGAACTCATGCCACTCGAACGTCAGCGGGAACCGCACCTCCGCGACTTCGACCGAGCCGAACTTGATGCCGCCGACGGCCTGGCCCTCGCCCGCGGTCTCCCAGCCGTCGCCCGCCGGCGACGCGCCGCCGCCGCCGCGCGCGTGGAACATGTGCCAGATGAACGGGCGCTTGGTGCGCGGGTTGACGCCTTTGATCGCGATACGGAAGCGCCGCGACCAGCCCGCGATGACGCGATCGGGGCACGCCGGCGCCAGCGCCTTGATGACCGCCTCGGCGATCTCTTGCGCGCAGTGGTTGGTCGCGAGCGTGACGGGCGCCGGCGGACGCGGGTGCACGATCGTGCCCTCGCGCGTGATGACTTTCACCGGCCGGAACGTGCCCGAGTTCTTCGGCGTGCGCGGGTCGACGAGAAACGCGAGCGCCATGTGCACCGACGACATCGTGTTCGGGTAGGACGAGTTGACGAAGCCCTTCACCTGCGGAGCGGAGGCGGTCAGATCCACGATGAGGCCGTCGCCCTTCTTGGTGACCGTCGCGCGGATCGCGATGTTCTCGATCCCGTGGCCGTCGTCGTCGAGGATCGCCTCGCCGCGATAGATGCCGTCCTTCCAGCCGCGGATGCAGGCGCGCGTCTGGCGCTCGGCGCCGTCGAGAATCTCGTCGACGGATTCCATCACCGTCTTGCTACCGTAGTCCTCGACGAGAGCGAGCAGGCGACGCTCGCCCACGCGCGCCGAGCCGATCATGGCGCGCAGGTCGCCCATGAAGTCGTGGGGGTGCCGCACGTTGGTCGTGACCATCTTCAGCACGTCGTCGCGCAGCACGCCGGCGTCGTAGAGCTTGAGCGGGGTGATGCGCAGCCCCTCCTGCCAGATCTCCGTCGCGCCCGGGTTGTAGGCGCCGTGCGTGGAGCCGCCGATGTCGGACTGATGCGCGCGATTGATCGACCAGAAGGCCACCTGGTCGTCGATGAAGACCGGCACGAACGCGGTCAAATCTGGGAGATGGTTGTTGCCGTGATACGGATCGTTCAGCAGGAAGACGTCGCCCGGCCGCACGCGCTCGCCGAAGAAATCGCGCACGGACTCGACCGCCCACGGGATCGCGCCGACGTGGATCGGCACGTGCTCGGCCTGGGCGACCAGGCGCGCCTGCCCGTCGCAGATGGCCGTCGAGAAGTCGCGGCTCGAGTTGAGGATCTGCGAGTAGGCGGTGCGCAGCATCGCCTCGCCCATCTCCTCGACGAGGGCGGAGAAACGGTGGGTCAGGACCGAGATCGTGACCGGGTCGAGCATGCGCGCAGTATACGCGGGGTCACGACACGTCGCCGACCCAGAGCACGTGCGAGCGGAGCGGGCCGCCGCTCAGCGCTTCCTGCAAACGACGATCCGCGGTGACGAGCGGGCACTGGCGAAGAACCGCCACCGCGACGTACATGGAGTCGTAGACAGTCCGATCGAATCGTGTAGCGAGGTCCAATGCGAGCGGGATCAGCGCGTGCGACGGGTGAACCTGAAAGAAGAGGCGACCGAGTTCGTCGACCGCCCCCGCCGCGACGACGGCCGTCGTTTCGCCGCGCCTCAGGCGTTTCCAGAGAGCGTTGCCGAACTCGGCGAAGAACACGTCGGGGACGAGCAAATCGTGCCCGCCACGCAGCAGACGTAGCGCCTCGGCGTCGTGGACCTCCGGAAAGAACCACTTCACCGCGATACTGGCATCCACGACGAACGCGCTCACCGGTCGCGGTCTTCTCGGATGAGCACGGTACTGTCGCTGAAGCGCTTCCCGCGCAGCATGGCGCGAACCCGGCGGATCCCTTCTGGGATGTCCGACTCATCGGGCATCGCGGCGGCGCGTTCGAGCGCCGCCTTCAACTCAGCCTGCAGCGAGCGCCCTTTGCGCTTCGCCTGAACCTTCAGGCGCTCGACCGTCTGTGGTGAGAGGCCTCGGACGAGCACGTCGGGCATCAGACATCACCTCCTTGCTAGCAGCATGATAGCACCCGACGTCTGGTGGTACCATGCGCCGCCATGACCCTGCCCCGCACGGCGAGCGTCGTGATCATCGGTGGCGGCGTGGTCGGCTGCTCGATCGCCTACCACCTCGCCGGGCGCGGCGTGCGCGACGTGCTCGTGCTCGAGCGCGAGACCGTCGGCAGCGGCACCACGTCGAAGGCCGCCGGCGGCATCCGCGCGCAGTTTCCGACGGAGACCGAGATCCGATTCTCACTCGAGGCCATTCGCGTCTTCGAGCGCTTCGAGGACGAATTCGGCGTCGATCCCGGCTACAAGAAGATCGGCTACCTGTTCCTCGTCTCCGATCCCGCCGATCTGCGCGGGTTCGAGGAACGCATGGCGCTGCAGCGGCGGCTCGGCGTCGACGTGCGCGTCATCACGCCCGAGGACGCGAAGAAGCTGGTGCCGGCGCTGCGCGTGGACGACCTCGTCGCCGCTGTGTGGGGGCCTACTGACGGTCTCGCGGGCCCCGCGGAGGTCACCAACGCCTTCGCGAAGCGTGCGCGCGAGCGCGGCGTGCGCATCGCCGAGGGTGTGCGCGTGACGGCGATCGAGCGCGAGGGCGATCGCGTCACCGGTGTGACGACCACGGATGGCGCGGTGTCGGCGCCGGTCGTCGTCAACGCCGCCGGGCCGGTCGGGGCGACCGTCGCTCGTCTCGCAGGCGTTGACGTGCCGGTGCAGCCGCGGCGCCGCCACATCTTCTATACGGAGCCGTTCCCGGAGGTCCCGGGGCCGATCCCCCTCACGACGGACCGCGGCAGCGGCTTCTACTTCCGCAAGGAGCTGGAGCAGATCCTGTTCTCGCCGGGCGACGTGGAGGACATCGGCAGCGACTACGACGTCCCGATGGACTGGCGCCGGCTCGACGAGGCCGTCGACCTAGCGGTGCGGCGCGTGCCCATGCTCGAGACGGCAAAGATTGCCGGCGGCTGGGCCGGGCTGCGCCCGCTCACGCCCGACGACCACGCGATCATCGGCTGGGCGCCCGGCGTCCAGGGCTTCTTCCTGGCCGTCGGCTTCGGCGGCCACGGCTTTCAGCACTCGCCGGCGACCGGCCGCCACGTCGCCGACTGGATCGTCGACGGCAAGCCCTCGATGGACCTCTCGCTGTTCGATCCCGCCCGCTTCGCGACGGGACGAGCGACGGACGGAGCCACGCCCGTCTCTCTCAGGCCACCCACGCCGGAGGCGGACACAGCGCTCCGATACAGAAACCACCCCGATGCCGAGTGACCTCACGATCGCCGACGTCCGCGTGATGCTCGCGGACATCCCCGTCAAGCGGCCGCACAAGATGTCGTTCACGACGCTGCACGAGATGAACTTCGCCTTCGTGAGGATCGAGACGCGCGGCGGCCTGATCGGCTGGGGCGAGGCCGCCTGTCTCGGCGGGCCGACGTGGAGCGAAGAGTCTGCGGAGTCGGTGCAGGCGGTGCTCGAGCGCTACGTCGCGCCGTGGCTGATCGGCCGGGACGCCGCGAGCATCGAGCCGCTGCGTCTGGAGATGGCCCGGCGCGTTCAGGGCAATCCCTTTGCACGCGCCGCCGTCGAGATGGCGCTGTGGGACCTCAACGGCAAAGCGCTCGGCGTGCCGGTCCACCGGCTGCTGGGTGGTCGCGTGCGCGATCGCGTGCCGCTGTCCTGGTCGCTCGCCGTCGGCGGTCTCGAGGCGGAGCTCCAGGAGGCGCGCGACAAAGTCGCGCTTGGCCACCGCATCTTCAAGATCAAGACGGCCGCGCAGCCGCTCGCCGTCGACGTCGAGCGCGTGCACCGCCTGCGCGAGGCCGTCGGACCGGACGTCGCGCTGCGCGTCGACGCCAACCAGGGCTGGGACCGTCCGACAGCGCTCGCCGCGGTGCGCGCGCTGGAGCCGTACGCGCTCGACTTCGTCGAGCAGCCCGTGCCGCGCTGGGACCTCGAGGGCATGGCCGAGATCGCGCGGCAATCACGCATTCCCATCATGGCCGACGAGTCGTGCGCCAGCGAGCACGACGCGTTCGCGATCGCGCAGCGCGGCGGCGTGTCGATCCTGGCGTTGAAGGTCACGAAATCCGCGGGCGTCGTCGGCACCATGGCCGTCGCGCGGATCGCGCAGGCGGCGGGACTCGGGTGCTACGTCGGCTGCATGATCGAGACGTCGCTCGGCACCGCGGCGTATCTGGCGGTCGCGGTCGCGGCGGCGCCCGTTACGTGGGGCTGCGAGCTGTTCGGCCCCTTGCTGCTCCGGGGTGACGTCGTGCGGCGGCCGGTGCAATACGCGGACGGCGCGATCGTGGCGCTCGACGGTCCCGGCCTCGGGGTGGACGTCGACGAGACCGCGCTCAAAGAGTGGATCAGACCCTAGCTCGAGGGAGGACACGGATGAACCGACGATTGTGGATCGGCGTCGTCATGGTCGCGCTCGCGGCCTCCGGGCTCGCCGGCGCGGCGCTGGCGCAGAAGCCCGTGAAGATCGGCGTGCTGACCCCGCTGTCGCCGCCCGGCGACGCCGTCGCGGGGCAGTTCATCGTGCGGGGCGCGAAGATCGCGGTCGAGGACGTCAACGGGCGCGGCGGCGTGCTCGGCGGCCGCAAGATCGAGGCGGTCATCGAGGACGACGGCGGCACGCCCGAGAAGGGCGTCGCCGGTCTGCGCAAGCTCGCGTCGCAGGATCAGGTGGTAGCCGTGGTCGGGCAGTTCCACAGCTCGGTGATGACCGCGGTGCAGCAGGTGGCCGAGCAATTCAAGGTTCCCGTGTTTGCGACGCAGGCCTCGGCGCGCGAGATCACCGAGCGCCATCTGAACTACACGTTCCGTACCCACGTCATCGACGCCGATCGCGTGACCATCTGGAACCGCTGGATCAAGGAGCGCGGCTTCAAGCGCGTGGCGATGACGGCCGAGAACACCGACTACGGCGTCGGGCTCGTGGAGGAGACGAAGAAGCAGTTCAAGACGATGGACGTGAAGGCCGAGCTCAAGACCGTGATGTTCGACCGCACGGCCGTCGACCTCACGCCGCAGCTGCTCGAGATCAAGAACTGGAAGCCGGACCTCTTCATCAACGGCGGTATCGGCACGCCGGTGTACCTCACGATCAAGCAGGCGTATGACGTCGGGCTGTCTCCGGCGACACCGATGCTGATCACCTACGACGCGCCGGTGCGTCCGGAGTACTGGAAGACCGTCGGCGACAAGGGCAACTGGGTGACCTTTTTCGCGTACTACCATCCGACGATGAAGCTCCCGCCGCGTGGCGAGGCCTTCCGCAAGCGCTACATGGCCGAGTTCAAGGAGGAGCCGGTCTACGCCGCGCTGAACGCCTACGCGCAGGTCGCGCTCGTGGCCGATGCGGTGAACATGGCGAAGAGCGACCGCACCGACGACGTGGTGAAGGCGCTGCTCGCGGGCAAGTTCGAGGGCTGGAACGGCACCATCACCTTCCCCCGCGGCGAAGGCCCGTACTGGCAGCACTGGTCGCCGCCGATGCTGATGATCCAGTACACGAAGGTGGAGCAGCCGTTCGCCGAGGCCAAGATCGTGGCGCCGGCCGACTTCAAGAACGGCGAGTGGGTGGCCCAGCCGAAGTAGCGCACGGTGGACGCGGTCCTCGTCTCCCAGTACGTGCTGTCCGGCGTCGTGATCGGGCTGCTCTACAGCCTCATGGCGCTGGGCATCACGTTCATCTACGGAATCATGAAGATGATCAACTGGGGGATGGGCGAGTTCTACATGATCGGCAGCTACGTGCAGTACGCGCTCATCGCCAGCCTGCTCGGGCCGCGGCGCTGGTGGCTGGCCTTGCCGCTGACGATGAGCGCGGTGTTCGTGCTCGGGCTGATCATCCAGCGGCTGCTGCTGCGCCCGATGTTCGTCGGCGTGATCGAGCGGCGCGACGAGTACGCGACGATCGTGACCATCGCGCTGATGGTGTTCTTTCGAAATCTCGCCATCGTGCTGGGCGGTCCCAACCAGTACGCGCCGGGCGACTACGCGTCACCGACGCGCCTCGGCACGCTGCCGATCTCGGGCAACCGCTTTGTGGCGCTCATCGCTACGCTCGTGCTGCTCGGCCTCTTCTATCTCGTCGTCAAGCACACGGCGATCGGTCGCGCGCTGCGCGGCGCGGCGCAGAACCGCGTGGGCATCCAGACGGCCGGCATCGACGTGCTGCGGCTCGACATGTTCGCGTTCGGCGTCGGCGTCGCGCTGGCCGCCGCCGCGGGCGCGCTCCTAGCCCCCGACTTCCTCGTCTATCCCGAGAACGGCGCGATCTCGACCTTCAAGGGCTTCGAGATCATCGTCATCGGCGGCCTCGGCTCCATCGCGGGCAGCGTCGTGGGCGGGCTGTTGCTCGGCGTGCTGGAGGCGCTCGGCGCCGTGTTCATTTCCTCCGCGTACCGCGACCTCTACGGCTTCGTCCTGCTGATCCTCGTGCTCGTCGTGCGGCCGACCGGGCTCTTCGGCGAGCGCGAGCGGACGGTTTAACGCCCGAGCCGCCGACGCAGCGCCGCGCCGAGGCCGACGAGCCCGGCCGGATACGCGCGCGCGACCAGGATCACGAGGAGGGCGAAAAGCACCATGCGCGTTTCGCCCCAGGGACGCAGCGCCTCCGACAGCACCTCGACGAAGACGGCCCCCACCACCGGGCCCCAGAACGTCCGAAGGCCGCCGAGGATGACCATGATGACGATGATGGCAATCTCGTTGAACTTCATCGGCGTGGGCGACAGCAGCCCGACGTAGTGGCCCTGGAAGCCGCCGGCGACGGCCGCAAAGACGGCGGACACCGCGAACACGACTCGCTTCCACTTGAACGTGTCCACGCCCATCACGGCCGCCGCCTCCTCGTCGTCGCGGATTGCGCGCAGGTAGACGCCGACGCGCGAGTGCACGAGCTGCCAGGCCGCCAGGATCGCCGCAAGAGCGAGGCCGAGGAACAGGAAGTAGTGCGGTGTCGGCCGCGGCGTGCCGAAGAGGAACGGCGTCATCAGGCCGAGATCACCGCGTGTGATCTGATACTCGACGGCGACGAGCAGCCGCACCGACTCGGCGAACGCCCACGTCGCGAGCGCCAGATAGATCGCGCGCATCCGCAGGCACAGCGTGCCGAGGCCCCACCCGAGGAGCGCCGCGACCGCCACGCCGGCGACGACGCCGACGACGATCGGCACCTTCGCGTGGACCACGAGCAGTGCTGAGGTGTAGGCGCCGACGCCGGCGAACGTGTGATGGGCGAGCGAGAACTGGCCCGTGTAGCCGGCGAGCAGATTCCAGCCGATCGCGAGCACCACGTAGTAAAAGCTGGTGACGAGGACGTGCAGGTGGTACTCCGAGACCGCCCACGGCAGCCACGCGAGCGCCGCGTAGACGGCCACGGCGAGGCCGACGCGGTACGCGACCGAGTTCCGGTCAAACGCCCAAGAGGGCATCGCGCACGAGGTCGCGGACCTGCTCGGCGAAGACGGCGCGCGGCCCGTGATGGCGCACGCGGCCCATCTCGATCATATAGAGGTAGTCGCTGACGGCGATCGCCTTGGCGATGTTCTGGTCGACGAGCAGGATGGTCGCGCCCGCCTCACGCGCCTGCAGCAGCCGCATGTAGACCTGCTCGGTGATCTTTGGCGACAGCCCGGCCGACGGCTCGTCGACGAGCAACAATCGCGGCTCGGTGACCACCTCCTTGGCCAGCGACAGCATTTTCGCCTCGCCGCCGGAGAGCGTGGTGGCGCGGGAACGCCGCTTTTCGCGCAGTCGCGGAAACGCTGACCACGCCCGCTCGAGCATCGCCGCCAGGCGCGCGCGATCGCGCCGGAACACCCACGCGCCGAGCGCCAGGTTCTCTTGCACCGTGAGCTGGGGAAACACGCTCGCTCCCTGCGCGACGTAACTGACGCCCAGACGCTTCACCGCGTGCGGCGGCAGCCCGTGGATCTCGCGGCCGTCGAGCACGATCCGTCCGCGCCGCGGATGTAGGAAGCCGAAGATGGTCTTGAGCAGCGTCGACTTCCCTGCGCCGTTCGCCCCGATGATGCCCGTGATGCTGCCGCGCTCGACGGCCAGCGACACGCCCGTGAGCACGTCGATGCCCTCGAGGTAACCGGCGACGACGTCGTGCACGTCGAGGAACGCCATTCAGCCTCCGAGGTACGCTTCCAGCACGGCCGGCTGGTTCGCGACGGTCTCGAACGAGCCTTCGGCGATCATGCGGCCCTCGTGCATCACCGACACGCGCGACGCGAGCCGCCGCAGCGTGGCCATCTCGTGCGACACGATCAGGAACGTCACGCCCTCGCGGCGGTTGGCCTCGAGGATCGTCTCCATGATGGTGTCCTTGATGGTCGGGTGCACGCCCGCAAACGGCTCGTCCATCAGGAACAGCCGGATCGGCTGCAGCATCAACCCGCGCGCGATCTGCAGCAGCATCGCCTGCCCGCCCGACAACTCTTTGGCGAGCGCATCGCGGTGCCGGTCGAGCAAGACCAAGTTCAGCAGGTGCCGCGCGCGGTCGTGCACCTCCGCCTGCGCGCGTCGCGTGTGGCGCCGGTCGAGCTCGGCGAGCGCCGGCACGAGGACGTTTTCCAACACCGTCATGTTGGCGAACAGCTTCGAGATCTGAAAGGTGCGCGCCACGCCGCGTGCGGCGATCTCGTGCGGGCGCAAGCGCTCGATGCGCTCACCGGCCAGACGGATCTCACCGCGGTCCGGTCGGTAAAGAGCAGAGATCAGGTTGATCGTCGTGGTCTTGCCCGAGCCGTTCGGACCGATGAGGCCGCGCACTTCGCCGGCGTCGATGCTGAGGTCGAGATCGTTCACGGCGATCACCCCGCCGAAGCGCTTGGCGAGGCCTCGGATCTCGAGCAGGACAGGCATGGGCGGAGCCGGATTCTCTCACACGCGGCGGAGCACCAGCCGGGACGGCGCGCCGCGAAACGGCCAGCCGGGCACCCACGCGGAGAAGCGGCCGGCGGTGCCCCCGGCCACCACGATGTGCAGCCGCTCGGGATCGCTGAACTTCGGGGCGCGCGCGCCGTCGATGCTGACCCGGCACTCGTCGAACACGAAGCGGCGCACGTCGGCCTTCGACCAGCCATCGCCTGCGATCGTCGCGGCGTGCTCCGGCCCGATGACCAGAAGGGTGTCCCCGAGCGGCGCCACGTCGGGACTCGCGATCACCACGCCGGCGCGCGCCACCGTCGAGAGGATCTCGCGCGCGCTGCGCCCCGCGGCGTTGACGACGACTTGCGGCGCTTCGGCGGCCATGACGGCCACCGTGCTGTCGCCGGCCGCGAAGCCGTGCTCGACGGCAAGCGACGGCCACGGACTGGCCTCCTCGTGCTCGCCGATGCAATACGAATAGCGGCCGGGCTGTCCGAACGTCGACATGCTGATGACGCCGGGCCGGGCGCCGCCCACGTTGACCCAGACGAGTCGCACGGCGCGGCCGATCGTCGCGTTGGCGCGAAAGCCGGCGCCGAAGACGGACGCCGCGCAGTTGATCTCCAGCGCGCGCCGAATCGGGCCGTTGACGATCACGAGGGGTGTCACCGCGTCGGTCGTGCCGGAGACACCGACCAGCGCGAAATCGGGATCGCAGATCGCCTCGACGGCGGCGAGCACCGCCGGAACGTAGTCGGGACGACACCCCGCCATCACGGCGTTGACGGCGACGCGCTCCACCGTCGCGCGGCCGTTGGCGGGCGCGACCAGACCGATGAGCTCGTCGCCGCGCCGTCCGCTCGCGGCCACGGCGGCGCGCACGCGCTCGACCGTCGGCGGCACGACGGGCAGGCCGTCGGTCACGCCACGCGCGAACAGCTCCTCGATCGGATCCTGTCCCTCCGCGCTCACGCCGCGGATTTTAGTACTTCGGAGGGGCCCTCACGCACTGGACGGCAGGCGTCGGCTGAGGGATGCTGACGCCGCATGTCCCCCGACGCGCACCTCACCGACGCCGGCGCGGCCGCGCTGGCCGCCGAAGCGCTGCGCCACGTCGCCGGCGGCCAGGTGGTCGGTCTCGGCACCGGTCACGCCGCGAGCGCGTTCGTGCGCACGCTCGGCGAGCGCGTCGCCGCCGGGCTCGACGTCCGCGGCGTCCCTACGTCCGAGGCGACCTCGGCGCTCGCGCGCGGGCTCGGAATCAAGCTGGTCACGCCCGACGAGGTCGAAGCGATCGACGTCGCGGTGGACGGCGCCGACGAGGTCGACCCGCGCGGGGACCTCATCAAGGGTTACGGCGGCGCGCACCTGCGCGAAAGGGTCGTGGCCACGCTCGCGCGGCGCTTCGTCGTTTTGGTCGGCGCCGACAAGCTGGTCCCGCGCCTGGGGAGCCGCGGGAGGCTGCCGGTGGAGGTGGTGCCGTTCGCGGCGGCGTTGTGCCGCCGGCGCATCGAGGCGCTCGGCCATCCGGCGGACCTGCGCGTCGCCGACGGCCGCCCGGTCGTCACCGACAACGGCAATCTGCTCCTCGACTGCCGCATTGGCCCGCTCCCCGCGCCGGCCGAGCTCGACGCCGCGCTGCGCGCGATTCCCGGGGTGATCGCGACGGGCCTGTTCATCGGCTTCGCACCAACTGTGCTCGTGTGGGACGGCACGCGCTGCCGCATGCTGCCCACGGAGGGCCGCACGTGACCGCTGCCCCGCCGCTCACCAGCCGTCCCGAGTGGAAGGCGCTCGCGTCTCATTACGAGGCCATGCGCGGCGTCCATCTGCGCGAGCTGTTCGCCAAGGAGCCCGCGCGCGGCGAGCGCATGGTGGCCGAGGCGGCCGGTCTCTATCTGGACTACTCCAAGCAGCGCGTGACCGACGAGACGCTCGGCCTGCTGCTGGCCCTGGCGCGCGCGTGCGACGTGCGCGCGCGCATCGCCGCAATGTTCGCCGGCGACACGCTCAACGTCACCGAGCGGCGCGCGGTGCTGCACGTGGCGCTGCGCGCACCGCGCGGCACGCGCATCGTCGTGGACGGCGAGGACGTCGTGCCGCGCGTGCACGCGGTGCTCGACCGCATGGCGGACTTCGCGCGCCGCGTGCGTGAGGGCGCGTGGATCGGCTTCACCGGGCGCCCGATTCGGAACATCGTCAACATCGGCATCGGCGGCTCGGACCTGGGGCCGGTCATGGTCACCGCGGCGCTGCGCGCGTATCGCGACCCGCGACTGACGCTGCGCTTCGTCTCCAACGTGGACGGCGCCGACTTCGTCGCGTCGACGCACGACCTGGATCCCGCCGAGACCCTGTTCGTCGTCGCGTCGAAGACCTTCACGACGCTCGAGACGCTGACCAATGCGCGCACCGCGCGCGCATGGTGCCTGCAGGCGCTTCGCGACGAGCGCGCCGTGGCCAAGCACTTCGTGGCCGTGTCGACCGCCGAGGCGGAGGTTCGCCGATTCGGCATCGATCCCGCCAACATGTTTCCGTTTTGGGACTGGGTCGGCGGACGCTACTCGGTCTGGTCGGCCATCGGGCTCTCGGTCATGATCGCCGTTGGTCCCGAGCGTTTCCGTGAGCTGCTCAGCGGCGCGCACGCGATGGATGAGCACGTCCGCACCGCGCCGCTCGAAGCCAACCTGCCCGTGCTGATGGCGCTGCTCGGACTCTGGTACGACGACTTCTTCGGTGCCGAGACGCTCGCGGTGTTGCCGTACAGCCACGACCTCGGTCACTTTCCCGCGTATCTGCAGCAGCTCGACATGGAGTCCAATGGCAAGCACGTCGATCTCGACGGTCGCGCGGTCGAGTATCAGACGGGGCCCGTCGTATGGGGCCAGCCAGGAACGAATGGGCAGCACGCGTATTTCCAGCTCCTGCACCAGGGCACCAAGCTGATCCCAGGCGACTTCATCGGCTTTCTGCAGCCCGTCGACGACCTCGACGAGCACCACGCGCTGCTGGTGGCGAACCTCTTCGCCCAGACGGAGGCGCTGGCCTTCGGCAAGACCGCGGAGCAGGTGGCCGCCGAGGGCGTGCCGGGATGGCTCGTGCCGCATCGCACGTTCGAGGGCAACCGTCCGACGAACACGATCCTCGCCGAGCAGCTGACGCCGGCCGTGCTCGGCGCGCTCGTCACGCTCTACGAGCACAAGGTGTTCGTGCAGGGCACCATCTGGCGGATCAACTCGTTCGACCAGTGGGGCGTCGAGCTCGGCAAAGCGCTCGCGACGCGTATCGCGGCCGAGCTGACCGCGCACGACGAGCCGGCGTTCAGCCACGACTCGTCCACCAACGCCCTGATCCGCCGCTTTCGCCGGCTGCGCCGAACCGCCAGCGCCTGAAGATATAGACGCCGTGCGGCTCCAGCCGCCCCTCGGCGACGAGCGTCGCACGCTCGGCGCCGAAGTCGAACGTCGTGATCACGCCGTCGTGCGCGGCCCGGTCGACGAGGACGTCGGTGGTGGTCACGAACATCTCGTCGAGCAGCCGGGCCCGGCGCAGCGCGCCGAGCACGGTCTGCCCGCCCTCGCACGCGAGGTATCGCACGCCGTGCTCGACACGCAGCCGCGCGTGGGCACGCGAGAGTCCTCCGGGCTCGAGCAGCGGCTCCACGATGATCGCCGCGTCGTGAATGCCGCGCCGCTCCAGCTCGAGACGGCCGAGCGGCGTGGTGAGGATGATCGGCGTCAGCCCCGGCGTGGTGAGCATCGGATGCTCGGGCGGCACGCGTCCGTAGAGCGAATAGATGATGTTGCGCGGATGGTGGGACAGCCCGCGCGCCAGCCGGAACGCGTACAGCTCGGGCGCCCGCTCGTCGGCCGGCTCCTGCGGCGTGAGCACCAGGCTCCCCTGCTCGCGCACGGTCTGCGCGCCGACGCCGACGTCACCTATCGTTCTTAGATAGCGCATGAGCCGGCGGTCGGCGACCCGATCCAGCCGCGTGTCGCCCCCGAGGATCTCGCGCACGGGATCGTCCCGCTCGTCGCGGCGCCGCCAGGCGACGACACCGTTCGCGGAGGTGACGACCACACCGAAGATCCACGGCCGATCGGGCGGCGGCGCGGGGAATCCGAGGGCGGCCCAGCGCTCGGGGTCGGGCGTGCCGACCTCAGGGCCGGCGCTGCGATAACGTGTCCACTCGATGCGGGTCGGATCGCCCACGGCGCTCAGTGTAGCGGCGCCGTCAGCAGATTTCGGCGTCCCGCGGCACCGTCAGCGGGCTGCTCGGTTCTTGGGCAGCGTCAGCCGCGCGCGCCGCGCGCGTGCCGCTCCGCGAGGACCAGCCGATATCCCAGATCGACCGCCTCGCGCGTCCGCAGATGGCCGTGGCGGTGCTCCCACGTCCCGTCGGCGAGGTCGGCGCGCAGGCGCGCCAGGCCCGGCTCGACGTCGTCGACCTTCGTGAACGTCGAGATCGCGCGCCGCACGCCGGCGTCGAGGTACGCGCTGGGCCGGCGCCAGTACGCGCCGAGGAAGCCGTCGACGCAGTCGTGTGGAATCAGCAGCGGCCACACGTCGACCGGACCGAGCGCGCGGCGAAAATCGCCGACGGTGGGAAAGATGTGCCGATCGATCGCGGGAATCTCGGGAAAGTAGTCGTCGACGAGCCAGAAGTCGTAGCGCGCCTCGGGATCCCAGGTGACGATCACCACCCGCTCGCGCGCGACGCGCGCCATCTCGGCGAGCCCGCGGGCGCGATCAGGCCAGTGATGAATCGTCAGAATCGCCAGCGCGGCGGCGAACGCGGCGTCGCGAAACGGCAGATCGTTGGCTGAGGCCTGCGCGGCCGGTGCCGCGCCCGGCCGGCGCTGGCGCAGCATCGCCGCCGACGGCTCCACGGCGACGACCGGACGGTCCGTCGGCTCATACGAGCCGGCTCCGGCGCCGACGTTGACGACGTTCGCCGCTGTGCCGAGCGCGGTGGCGATGGCGGCGGCCAGACGCGGATCGGGGCGGCGATGAGTATCGTAGCCGTCGCCGATCGTGTCGTAGAGCTGGCCGCTGTTCACGACACGCGCTTGAGGCGCAGCAGCCGCCGCGCGTTGCCCTCATAGATGGCGATGCGCTCGGCGTCGGTCGCGCGCATCTTCTCCATCGCGGCGATCGTATCGCGGATGAAGCCGGGGCCCTTCTCCGGATCGAACGGCATGTCGGTCCCAAACAGGACGCGCTCGGCACCGAAGAACGCCAAGCCTGATTCCATCGCGTGCCAGGCGCCGAACAGCGCCGTGTCGCCGTAAAACAGCCGGAAGTAATCGATCGGGCGCCGCGCCAGTCGCCCGAGCGCGGCGGCGTCGTCGGGATCGTCACTGCGCGTGCCGAGCTGATCGAGGCCGCCGCCCACGCGTCCGGCGCAGAACGGGATCATCGCGCCCATGTGATGCGTGATGATCTTGAGCTCGGGATGGCGATCGAACAGCCCGGAGAACACCAGGCGCCCCATCGCGACGCTCGTCTCGTACGGCCAGCCGAACGCCCACCAGAGATCGTACTTGCTGCGCGCCTCGCCGGCGTAGTCGGACACGCTTGCCGGGCGGGCCGGATGCAGCCAGATCGGCAGATCCCTCTCCGCCATCCGTGCGAACAGCGGCCGGTACTCGTGTCCGTCGAGCGGACGGCCGGCGACGTTCGAGAAGATCTGCACGCCAGTGGCGCCGAGCGTGTCGATCGCGCGGTCGATTTCGCGCAGCGCCGCATCGGGATGGTTCATCGGCAGCGAGGCGACGAAGGCCGGGAAGCGGTCCGGATGGCGCTCGACGAGCGTGGCCATCTCATCGTTGGCCAGGCGCGCGAGATCCGGGCTGACGTCGGGGCCGCCGACGACCTCGATCGGCGGATTCGCCAGCGTGAGCACCTGCACGTAGCCCTCGTAGCGATCCATGATGCGAAAGCGCAGATCGACGTCGACCAGGACCGGGATGCCGGACATCCGCTTCTGCAGCGCCAGGCCCGGCGGCGCGACGGCGAGCATGCGGTCGAAGTAGCGTCGCGGCAGGATGTGGGGGAAGACGTCGATCTTCGGCATGCGCCGATGATACGATCGCGGCGAAACAACGGCGGAAATTCGGCCGACTCGGCTACACTGGCCGTCGGAGGAACGAGATGAAGACTGCGCTGCTGGTGAGCGTCGCCATCGCCTGCCTCATCGTGAGTGTGCAGTCCTGCTCCGCCGAGTGGTTCGCCGACATCTACGTCGGCGCAACGCTCACCGACAAAGACGACATCAAGGTCCGCAGCGACGGCCCCGGACACGCAAAATATCAGGACGTCGAGTTCGACACGGGACTCGCGTATGGCGGGCGCTTCGGCCGCTGGTTCGACGCCGTTCCCTTCCTCGGCCTCGGTGTCGACTACTTCAACTTCACGCCGAACATCGGCGCGCAGTCTGTCCGCGTCGACGGCTGCCCGCTGTCGAGCTGCGTGACGAACACCAAGATCAGCTTCGGCTCGTACGACGTGAGCGCGATGGCGCTGTCGCTCGACGTGTTCCTGCGCCTGCCGCTCTTTCGGTCGGAGACGGCGCCCGGCGGCCGCGTGCAGCCGTATCTGCTCGCGGGGGCGCCGCTGTTCATCACCTCGTTCACGCCGCGCAACTCGCCCCTGTTCCGAAACGCCGACGGCGACACGGATATCTCGTTCGGGTACAAGGGCGGCGCTGGACTCGCGGTCTACATCTTCCGCAATCTCATGGTCTTCGGCGAGTATCGCTACACGCACGTCGAGCACGAGTTCGAGATCCGAGACATCAACGCCCACAAGGCGACGCTGCGCACCGAGCTCAACAGCCACACCGGTCTGGTCGGACTCGGCGCGCGCTGGTAGCGTCTCCCGCTGCGCGCAGGTGATCTCGCGCGCGCGTTAGCCGGCGGGCTCTCCGGCGTTGACCGCGAGCACCTGGCCGGAGATGTTCTTCGCCAGATCGCTCGCCAGGAACAGCGCGGCCTCGGCGATGTCGCCGGCCGTCGTCATGCGTCGGAGTGGTGAGCGCTCGAGCATGGCCTTGCGCATCGCCTCCTCGCTCACGCCGCGCATCTGCGCCTGGCCGGCGATGACCCGATCGATCCGGTCGCCCTCGACCGCACCCGGCGCCACGACGTTGACGCGGATCCCCTGCGGACCGAGCTCGAGCGCAAGCCCGTACGCCATGCCGACCTGGCCCGCCTTCGCCGAGCAATAGCCGATTCGGTATGGCAGCCCGCGCCGCCCCGCGCCCGACGAGATGTTGACGATCGAGCCACCGCCCGCCTTGAGCATCTCCGGCACCGCGAAGCGCGTGCAGACGTACGAGCTCGTCAGGCAGGAATGGATCGTGTACAGCCAGTCGTCCATCGTGTAGTCCTGCACCGGCTTCGTCGGCCCGCCGTCGCCCGCGTTGTTGACGAGCGTCGTGATGCGGCCGAACGCCTTCACCCCCGCCTCGATCATGCGCTTGACGTCGTCTTCCTTCGCCGCGTCGCAGGTGACGGCGATGGCGTGTCCGCCGGCCTTCGTAACCAGGTCCGCCGTCTCTCGCACGAGGTCCGCGGAGCGCGCCGCGCAGACGACGGCGGCCTTCTCCTGCGCAAATCGCAGGCTGAGCGCGCGGCCGATTCCCTTCGACGCTCCCGTGATGACGGCGACTTTCCCGTCGAGCAGAGCCATGGCCGATCTCCTGTGGGCAGAGTGTGCGCGAGTGTATCCCATTACGTCGCGGGTAATTGAGACGCTTCCCTCCCCGCGTCACCATGCGTCAGCAGTGATTGAAAAGGAGGACGGCATGAAGGACTCGGCTCGGTTTCTCCGGCACAGTCTCCGACTCGACGGCATTGCCTCGGGGCTCACCGGCGCGCTCCTGCTCTTCGCCGCGAGGCCGGTATCCGCGCTCATCGGACTGTCGACGCCTGCCGTCGCGCGCGTCGTGGGCGCCGGCCTGGTGCTGTACGCGGCGGCGCTGCTGTGGAATGCCGGCCGCTCCCGCGTGGGCCGCGCCGAAACGGTGGCGGCCGTCGTGCTGAACGCCGCGTGGGTGCTCGGCAGCATCGCGGTGATCGAGCTCGGCATGCTGACCCCGCTGGGCAACATCGCCGTCGCCGCGGTGGCGCTGGCCGTGCTCACCTTCGCCATCCTCGAGGTCATCGGCCTGCGCCGGCTGCACGAGGTTGCGGCGTGACAGCATCTATCCTGGCCGTGCTGTTCGCGGCCGGCGGCGCGTGGGCGGCGGTGCGCGGCGCACGGCTGGTGCTCCGCGCGCTGCGTGCCGCCGATGACGACTCGTCGTCGCTTTCGCTGATCCGCGGCATCCGCGGACTCGTCGTGGCGATTGCCGCGTGGGCGCTCGCCGGCGGACTGATCCTGACGCAGACGTGGCTACTCGTCTTCGGCGGTGTGTTCCTCGCGGAAGAGCTCTACGAGACCGGGGTCGTGGCGCTCGTCCTGCGCCGGGCGGCGCGCACCGCGATGTGAGGGCGCGCTCAGCGCGCGCCCGCCGTCGGTCGCGGAAAGACACCCAGGCGCTGAATGCTCGTCGCGCGCGGGCCGCCCGGGGCCTGCATCGGCTCGAAGCGAATGCGCTCGCCGTCGCGGAACGGCGGCCCCAGCGGCTGGCCCTGAATCATGTAGAGCCCGCCGTCGTCGCCGACGACCACGCCCCAGCGCGTTGCCCCGTCGTAGAAGCGCACGCAGCCCGTCATCGCGAGCTCACGATAGTGCCGATCGCACGCGCCGAGAATGTCCAACGTTTCAGACACGCGGTCCGGAGCGTGCGCCGGGGACCCGACCCCGCGAAGGGGTGTAGCGTATGGCCCCGGGGCCGCGGAAACCCTGGGACGCACGGTCACCGAGGAGAAACGTTCACCTGAAGCCGCCGCTCGTTCTCTACCAGGCGCCGAAGCGCGCGCGCACCGACTATCGCATCGGCCTGTCGGCGTGGACCGACAAGTCCATGCTCCAGGAAGGCGAGTTCTACCCGCGGCGGACGATGACCGCGGAAGAGCGGCTGTGGTGGTACGCGCACTTCTTCGATGCCGTCGAGGTCAACAGCAGCTTCTACGCCATTCCCGCGGTCGAGACGACGGCGGCGTGGGCCGAGCGCACGCCGCCGGGCTTTCTCTTCAACGCCAAGGCGTACCGGCTGCTCACCGGCCATGGCGTTGATCTCGCGCGTGCGCCCGAGCCGCTGAAGGCGCTGTTGCCGGCCGCGGCGCGTCGCGGTGCGCGCGGGCGTGTCGCGGCCGACGCGATTCCGCCCGAGGCTCGTGCGTGGGCGTTCGCCGAGCTGCGCGCGAGCCTGACCCCGCTGCGGCAGGCCGGCAAGCTGGGTTACGTCCTGTTTCAGCTGGCGCCGTGGATGACACGCTCCGACACCGTGCTGGCGGGTCTCGCCGGCCTGCCGCGGGAGCTGCCCGACACGGTCGTCGCCGTGGAGTTTCGTCATCGCTCGTGGTTCGGTGCCCACACCGACGAAACGCTCGCCTTCCTGCGCGATCACGGCCTCAGCTACGTCTCCATCGACGGACCGCGCAGTCGCGTCACGGTTCCCTCGCTGCCGGCGCTCACCACACCCCACGCCGTGTTCCGGCTGCACGGCCGGAACTTCGCGGGATTCCTGGCACAGGTCCAGGGCAAGAGCCCGACGGTCGCGGAGAAATACGATTACCTCTACAACGAGCGCGAGCTCGAGGAGATCGCGCGGGCGGCCGGCGCGCTCAACGGTCGTGCGGAACGCGTCCATCTGGCGATGAACAACAACCGTCGCGACTATCCCGTCATCAATGGCCTGCGGCTCAAGGAAATGCTGCTCGAGGACTGGCATGCGCCGGACCGTGAGGCGCTGATCGAGGAGCTCGAGGACCGCCGCGCCGGCACGAAGGCGCGGCGCGCGTCGGTCAGCGCGCCGGGCGCGCGCCGGACTTCGCGACGAGATCCGCGACGATGTGATCCAGGTAGCGCAGGTCGAACGGCTTCGGCACGTACGCCACTGCGCCGCTCTTGATGGCCTCGGCGGCCAGCGCGACGTGGTCGTTGGCCGTCACCATGATCACCACGATCGTCGGATCGATCGTCTTGATCTCCTTCAAGACCTCGATCCCGCTCATGCGCGGCATCGTGATGTCCAGAAACACGATGTCCGGACGCGCGCGGCGCACGGCCGCCAGCGCGTCGGCGCCGTTCAGCGCGGTCTCGACCGCGTAATTCGCCTTGAAGTGCTCGCTCAGCACGTCGGTGATGAGCGGCTCGTCGTCGACGATCAGCAGGCGTTTCTGCGGGGTGCTCATGAGGAGTGCGGCAGCTCGAGCTGCCCCTCGTCGCGCCGCGAGCCGGTCTTCGCCGGCACGCGCCGCTCGGCGGTCGCACGCCGCCGCGCCGCAGCGCGCGCCGTGCGCGGCCGCGGAAAGCTGGCTCGCAAGCCGCCGGCGTGGATCTGGAACAGCATCTCGGGCTCGGGCAGGCCCGGCAAGCGATGCCGGCCGAGACTGCGAAACCGCACACCCGATAACGGCGACGTCCCGACCGCGGCGCGCGCGGCGGCGGAGACGACGATCTGTCCGCCGTGCGCCGCCGAGCAGACGCGCGCCGTGGTGTGCACGGCCAGACCGATGTAGCCGACATCGGTCAGCGTGGGGCGGCCGCTGTGCACGCCGACGCGCACGCGCACCTCGACGGCTTCGGCCCACGAGCGCGTCGCGAGCTCGCGCTGGAGCGTCACCGCCGCCTCGGTCGCGGCGGACGCGCGCTCGAAGACGGCGAAGAACTCGTCGGCGCGCGCGTCGATCTCGCGGCCGCCGGCGGCCAGCACGGCCGCCCGGACGACGGCTCTGACGTCGTTCAGCACCGCGGCGTAGCGGTCGCCCAGCCTGCGCAGCAGCGCGGTGGACGACTCGATATCGGTCATGAGCAGCGTGACGAAGCCCGTCGGCAACGCCGCGGCCTCGGTCGACGTCGCCTGGATCTGTCCGTGCAGGCGATCCCTTTCGACGGCGAAGCGCACGGCCTCGAGCACCGTCTCCGCGAGCGCCGGGTCGTCGAGAATGGCGGGATCGTGGACGACCGCCGTCATCGGCCGGCCGCCTCGCTCGAGGTAGGTCACCCCACGGCCGTCGGTCTTTCGCGGAAGCGCCGTCGGCTTGCCCGCGCCGTCGAGGTACGCGCCGGAGGCGTCGGACCAGTGCAGGACGGCGAGCGTCGGATCGCGCAGCACGGTGCGCAGTCGCTGCTCGAGCTCGCCCGGCGCCGGATTGCGACCGAGCTCGATCACCAGACGCCCGGCCGCCGCGTGCCGTCGCTCGGATCGCAGCTGGCCGGTGATGAAGCCGACCGGCACGATGCGGTACTTCTTCGCCGCGTTCAGCAGCCGGCGGCGGGCGCGCTCGCGCGCCGCCTCGCTCTCGAAACCGACCTGATTGAACCGGGCGAGCGCGTTGCGCACGTGCGCCTTGTCGTGGATCGGCAACCGCCGCCGGCCATGGGCGTCGACGTACGCGAACGCCGTGTCCGGCAAACGGCTGCGCTTGCCCGGCTTGAGGCGGGCCATGTCGAAACGATAACGCGTCTGCCGCCCATCACGCTACCGCAGCGGCTCGACGCGCTGGATTACCGCCCCTGCCCGACACCGCACTGCGGGCCAGTGGCGGACATCCGCCGGTCGTACCGGCAACACCAGTGAGCGACGATCTCGGCCGCCAGCGCGCATGGCTGATACTGCACGATGCGGATCGGCCCCCGAAAGCCGGCGCCGCGCAGATCGTCGCCGATGCGCGCGGCCGCCGCGCGCGTTTCGGCGAGCCAGCGGCGGCGGCCGCGCGGCGATGCCGGCGGCAGCAGCGTGTCGTCGATCAGCAGGGCGAGCTCGCCCGCCGGCGATTCGTACACAGCGACGAGATCGAGATGCTGTCGGCAGATGTCTCGATACGCGTCCGGCTTCACGTCCCTCACCTCCGCGCGCAACCGGCTCTCTCGTGCCGCTCGGCTTCGCGCAGGCGGGTGGACCTGCGCGAAGCCGCCTCCGTTCACTGCGACTGCGGGTTCACTGCTTGGGCTTGGGGGTGGATCCGCCGTGGGGGCCGGACGGGGCCTCGCGTCGTCGGCCGCGGCGTGTCCGGCCGTCCCTTCGGCGGACTGTGCTTGGTATCGCTCTTGTCCTTCATCCGCTCACCTCCTCGTCCCGAGTCGGTTACTTCTGGAGGCTCGTGTCGCACACGCCGGCGGCCGCGTCATACCAGCCGCCCTGGCTCGCGCAGTTCTGCGCGGCCTGCTGCTCTTGCTGCTTTTGCTCGTCCTGCTGATCGAGCTGATCCTGCTCCTGCTGCCCCTGGACCGCGGTCGGCGACATCGAGGACTCGACGGCCTCGTCGGCGTACGCTCGCGAGGGCCCCGCCGCGACGGCCGCGAGCAGCGCAACTCCGAGCAGGCCGAAACCGTGCTTCCGAGTCATGAGCTCCTCCTTTTCTCGCCTCGCCGTCGCTCGACGACGTGCTGAGCGGACGATGCCCCGCGAAGATGAGCGGGCGATGAGAAGAGCATGACAAGTGCGCTACGGACGGCGACCCACGCTCCGGAGCCTGAGTGTCACCTGGTTGGCGCGATCGCGCTCGACGCCGCTGGCAGCGTGCATGGGTCCATGTCGCGCGGCGTCGGCGCCGCTGGCGCACGCTCGCGAGCGGCCTGCAGCTGCTTCGTCGCCTCGCCGCGCCGACCGAGCTCGGACAGCACGCCGGCGAGCCGGTACCGGTGCCGCGCCTCTGCGGGCGCCAGCCGGGTGGCCTGCTCGAGCTCCGTCACCGCGATGGGCAGGTCACCCGTCTCATGGTAGCCGCAGCCGAGCGCCGCGTGGAACTCTGCCGACTCCGGGGCGAGCCGCGCGGCGGTGCGAAACTGCTGCAGCGCGGCGCGGTGCCAGCCCACGTGCGCATACGCGAGGCCGAGCCGGTAGTGCGACCAGGCATCGTCCGGTTGGAGCGTGACGGCGCGAAGCAGCGGCGTGATGGCCGCCCGGTCGTCGCCGTTGGCGAGCAGTTGCGCGCCAACCGCCGCGGGGTCCGCCTGTCGTCGAGCCAACTGAAGGCCAACAGCGCCGAACACCACGATGGCGACGGTCAGGACGAACGCAGCGAGAAAGACCGGCCGCGGCACACGTGCGCCGAGCCTGCCACCGGAAGATGAGCGGGAGGTGAGAGCGCGATGAGAAGCGCGGCCCACGGCGCGTCAACGATGCTCGTGGAGCACGATGTACGCGAGCGCGACCCCCAGCGCCAGCTCGACGACTCCGGCGATCATGAACACCGCGATGCGTTCGGGCGCCGCCCCGAGCGGCAGCGTCCACGGGATCGCGAGCATCGCCACCCCGAGGATGACCCCGACGAGCGGCAACAGCACGAGCCGGAGCCGCGACAGAGACTGCTTCATCGCCGTCGAGCCTGCACGCCGCAGATGGGACGCCGATGAGTTAGCGATGAAAACGGCCCGCGGCGCTTCTCACGCGATGCTCACCCGCGTCTCACCGATGTCGGCCAGCATGAGAAGCGAGAGGAGGAGGTCACGATCATGCACAAGCTCATCGCCGCCGTTGTCGTCGCGGTCCTGCTCGGCGGATGTGCCACCTATGCGGTTCCGGTGCCGCCAGCGCCAGCGGCGGGCGTCTATGTCGAGCCCGCACCGGTGGTCATCGATCCCGTCCCGTGGTGGTGGTCCTGGCACGGCGGGTGGTACCACGGCGGCTGGCATGCGCACTGGCGCTAAGCGCCTGAGGTCGCGTCGGCGCGCCGGTCGCCTTGCCCGACGGCGCGCCGCGCGCGGGCTCAGCGGAGCGGCAGGCGGATGGTGAACGTGCTCCCCGCACCCGGCGCGCTCTGGACCGAGAGCGCGCCCTCGTGCGCGGAGACGATCGCACGGGCGATCGACAGGCCCAACCCGGACCCGCCGGTGTCGTTGCCGCGTGCCGCGTCGAGCCTCACGAACGGCTCGAAGATGCGCTCGACGTCGGCGGCGTCCATTCCGATTCCGGTGTCACGCACCTCGAGGACGGCGTCGGGGCCCTCACGCCGCAGGGCGAGGTCGACCCTCCCGCTCTCCGGCGTGTACTTGACGGCATTCTCGACGAGGTTCAGCACCGCACGCCACAACATCAGGCGGTCCCCTGGCACCACCAGCGGCTCGATGCGTCCGAGCGAGATCTTGACGCCGCGCTGCGCGGCGAGACGAGCGCCGACCTCGAGCACATCGAGGAGCTGTGCCTCCAGCTCCACCGGCTGCCGAGGCAGCGGCGCGCCGCCGCGCACACGGGACAGCAGCAGCAGCCCTTCAGCGAGGCGGACGACTCGGTCGACGTCCTCGAGGCTCGAGCGCAGGACCTCGCGATACGTCTCGGGCGAGCGGTCCGCGCGCAGCGCGACCTCGATGCCGCCTTTGAGAGCGGTGAGCGGCGTGCGCAGCTCGTGCGCGGCATCGGCGGCAAACCGCTGGACGTGCTGAAACGCTTTCTGCAGACGGACGAACATCGCGTTCAGGGTCTCGGCCAGGAAGTCGAGCTCGTCGCCCGTCCCGCGGACCGGCAGCCGCTCCACCAAATCCTCGGCCGTGATGCGCCGAGCGGTGCGCGCCATGGTGTGCACCGGGTTGAGTGCGGACCGAGCCAGCCACGCGCCGCCCGCCGCCGCCAGGCCCAGGCCCAGCGGCACTACCACGGCCAGGGTCTCGAGGTAGGTCACGAGCGCGCGATCGATGTCGTCGAAGGAGACGCCGACCTGGATGAAGCGCGTCGCCGGCTGCCCCAGCGGAATCGTGAGCAAGCGTGCGCGGACGCCGCGCTCCAGCACCACGGTCTCCAGCGTCGAGTCGCCGCGCTGCCCGCGCGTGCGCGCCTGAGCCGACAGCGGCAGCTTCAGGCTTCGGGAGGTGGCGGTCGTGCTTTCGTCGCGGCCGTCGGCGGCGGCCACGCGGAAGAAGAACTCGAAGAACTGCGGCCCCAGAATCTCGCGAAGCTCGGCGTCCGAGCGCTGGCCTTCGTAGAAGCCGGCGGAACGGGCCAGCTGCCCCACGATGCCCAGCTCGACGTCGAGCTCGGACACGAGACTGCGCTGCAGCATGAAATACGAAAACGCGCTGATGACCACGACGATGGCGAACAGCACCCCGGTGTACCAGAGCGTCAGCCGCGTGCGGACGGCGAGGCGCGGCCGGCGCCACGTCATTCGTCGGCCTTCATCACGTAGCCGGCGCCGCGGACCGTGTGCAGCAGGCGGCGCGCGCCGTCCGCATCGAGCTTGCGCCGCAGGTAGCCGACGTAGACGTCGATGGTGTTGCTCTCGTCGACATCGACTCCCCACACGTGCTGCGCGAGCATCGAGCGACTCAGCACGCGGCCGGCATTGCGGAGGAAATATTCGAGCAGCGCGTATTCGCGCGCGCTGAGCTCGATCCGGCGCTCGCCGCGCGTCACCCGGCGCGTGGCGGGGTCGAGCGAGAGGTCGTCGAGGCGAAGCACCGCCCCCCGCCGGCCGTCCCCGCGGCGCAGCAGCGCCCGCACGCGGGCGAGCAGCTCGTCGAACGCGAAGGGCTTGGTGAGATAGTCGTCGGCGCCCAGATCCAGGCCGAGGACCTTGTCGCCGACGCCGTCGCGGGCCGTCAGCATGAGCACGGGGATGTCGATCTTCTGCTGCCGCAGCTCCTTCAGCACCGAGAAGCCGTCGCGTCGGGGCAGGAGCACGTCGAGAATCAGCAGATCGTACTCGGGGTCCTCGAGGACGAGATCGAGCGCCTCGACCCCGTCACCGGCGACCGCCACCGCGTGACCTTCCTCGTGCAGTCCCTGGCGGATGAAGCTCGCGACCTTCCGATCGTCCTCCGCCACCAGTATCCGCACGCGGCACCTCCCGGCTCGCCTCTCGCACGATACGCCCGCGATGCGGGTCGCGGAAAGTGTCGTGAGAAGGCTCTCATCTCCGTCTCACCGGCCTGGTTGGCGGGCCGCGGTACGGTTATCGTGGAGAACCGGAATGCGAATCCTCGTCGTCGAAGACGAGCCGAAGGTCGCGAATTTCGTCAAGCAGGGGCTGCAAGAGGATCGGCACAGCGTGGATGTCGCCGGCGACGGCGCGGAGGCGCTGCAGACCCTCGAGACCGTGCCCGCGTACGACCTCATCGTCCTCGACCTGATGCTGCCGAAGCGGGATGGCTTCGCCGTGCTCAGGACGCTGCGCGAGCGCGGTGTTCCCACACCGGTCCTCGTTCTGACCGCGCGCGACGAGGTGGGCGACAAGGTGGCCGGCCTCGACCTCGGCGCCGACGACTACCTGACGAAGCCGTTCGCGTTCGAGGAGTTCCTGGCCCGTGTCCGCGCCCTGCTGCGGCGCGGGACGGCGCGCGCCGCGCCCCCGCTTCGCGTCGCCGATCTGACGCTGAACCCCGAGACCCGCCAGGTGCGCCGCGGCAACCGCGCCATCGAGCTCACGACGCGTGAGTACACGCTGCTCGAGTACTTCATGCGCAATGCCGGTCGGGTCCTCACGCGTCCCATGATCGCCGAGCACGTGTGGCAGCTCGACTTCGACAGCGAGACGAACACGATCGACGTCTACGTCGGCTATCTGCGGCGCAAGATCGATACCGGCGCGCGACCGCGCCTGATCCACACGGTGCGCGGCAGCGGCTACGTGCTTCGGCCGGAGGACTGACGCTCGACGCCCAGGCGCGCGAGCAGCGCGTCGGCGAAACGGTCGGCCGCGCCCGCTACGAGATCGAGGCCGAGGCCCGGCTCGTTGACCTCGACCTCGATCAGCATGAACCGCCCTGCCTGGACGACGCCGTCGACGCGCGCGTAGAGCGGGCGCGCCGGCAGCAGCGGGACGACGCCCGCCATCGCCGCGACGACGTCGGACGGCAGCGTGATCGCCTCCACTCGGCCGCCGTACTGGGCGTTGATCCGGAACTCGCCGGGGATCGGGACGCGGCGCAGCCCGTGTGAGAACACGCCGTCGAAGAAAACCCCGGCCAGCTCACCGTCGGCGATGGCCGGCAGGAACTCCTGGACGAGCACGCGAGCCGTCGGCTTACGCGCGAGCGCGCGGGCCAGCGCGCCGGCCTCATCGCCCCGCCTCACGCGCTCCACGCCGAAGCCGCTGGCGCCCACGAGCGGTTTGATCACCGCGTCGGCAAGCCCGAGCGCGCTCAGCGCGGACGCGATTGCGGCCGACTCGGCGGCGGCCACCATCGAGCGGGGCACCGCCACCCCCCGCTCCGCGAGATCCAGCACGTGCGTCTTCGCCAGATTCCAGCGGATCAGCGGCGGAGCGTTGAACGTTCGAGTCGCGGGCAGGCGATCGAGCCAGCCGAGATACGCGTCGGGCGCCTCGTGATAGTCCCACGTCGAGCGGATCACGACCGCACCGTGCGCGAACGGCTCGAACGGGCCGTTCCACGGCGCCGACACCACGCTCGACCCGCGCGCACGAAGCGCCGCCGCGAGACACGCGTCGCTCGCGCTCAACGCCGGCCAGGCGGCGCAGGTGGCGAGCGTGATCGTCTGCCGGCGCGCGTCGGATGCGCTCAGAACGTGAGCTTGTCGCCAGGACTGATCGGATGCACCTGCGTCGACGCCTGGCCGAGGAAGCTCTGATACTCCTGCGGCGTGCCCTTCAGCACGGGGAACGTCCCGTAGTGGATCGGCACGGCGTGCTTGGGCTTGAGCATGTCCCGCGTCGCATAGGCGGCGTCGCGCGGATCCATCACGAAATGCCCGCCGATCGGGATCAGAATGACGTCGGGCTTGTAGTACTCGCCGATCAGCTTCATGTCCCCGAAGAGCCCAGTATCGCCCATGTGATAGATCTTGACGCCGTTTTCGGTCTCGATGATGAATCCGGCCGGCTCACCGCCGACATACGTGCGCGTCTTCTTGGTCGCGGGGTCGACGATGGTCATCTCCGACGAGTGCTCGGCGCGAACCTGCGTGATCTTGATCTGCGGGCCAAGCGGCGTGACCGTACCGCCCTTGCCGAACCGGACGCCCTGTTCGGCGGTGACCCAGCCGACATCGATCAGCGTCTGGATCAGGCCCGCCGGCCCGAACACCTTCGCACCGGTGCGCTGCGCCAGGTCCGCCGCGTCGCTGCCGCCGTCGGTGCGCCCGGCCGTCCCCACGTGATCGCCGTGGCCATGCGTGATCAGGATGACGTCGACCTTGCCGAGCTTGTCGAGGTTCTTGAACTCTTGCGGCGTTTTTGGATTCGTCGTCAAGAACGGATCGATCACGATGACCTTGCCGCTCGGCGTGGTGATCTTGGTCGTCGCCTGCCCGAGCCAGTGCACTTCGGTCTTGGCGCTCTGCGCCCAGGTCGGCTCGGTCCCAAGCACGAACGTGGCGGCGGCGCCCCACTTGAGGAAATCGCGTCGCTCCATGTGGCTCCTCCCGTGTCCTGGAAAGTCGGCTCTCAGCATACGCAAGGCGGGTGGCTAGAGCCATTCGCGCACGCACCGACACCATGCGGCCCTTTGGCAGGACGGTGGCGTCCCGGACGTTCGAGGTGTCATGAGCAGCAAGATCTTGCTCGTGGACGACTCCCCGGATCTGCTCGACAGCTACGTGACGTTCTTGCAGACCGTCACCTCGCACGACGTCCGCGCGGCGTCGTCCGGCCGCGCCGCGCTCGAGATCGCGCGGCGCTGGCGTCCCGACGTCGTTGTGACCGACATCATGATGCCGGAGATGAGTGGGCTCGACCTGATCACGCACATGCGCAGTGAGCTGGCGCCTCCGCTTCCGCTGATCGTGGCGATGTCGGGCTTCCCCGACGTCGAGCGCGAAGCGCGCAAGCGCGGGGCCGAGGTGTTCCAGGCCAAGCCCATCGACGTCGAGGATCTGGTCGCGCTGGTCGAGTCGCTGCTGGCCAATCGCCAGCCGCCCGCCCACATCGGCGCGGCCACCGAGGCGCGGCGGCGGCATGCGAGCGTCCAGGCCAAGGAGGCGGTGTCGTCGACGCTCCACCGGCGTCCGTTCTTTGCCAGCGTCGCGCAGATCGGTGCCCGGCTGCTCTCGCGCTACTTCGACGACGCCCACACCGCGGTGCTGCTCATGGGCGACGACCGCTTGAACGTCTTCGCCTCATCGGGCTGGCCGGCCGGCATGCAGCCCGAGGGCGTGCTCGGCTACGCGCTCGACGTCGTCGCGAGCGGGTCCACGCTCATCGTGCCGGATCTCGCCGCCATGCCGAGCGGCACCGTGCGGCCCACGGTGGCCGAGTGGCGGCTGCTCGCGGCGGTTCCGATCCGCGCCAACGACGGCAACGCCATCGGCGCGCTCATGATTGCGCATCACCACGCGGTCCCCTTCGACGTGCGCGATTTGAGCATTCTGGAGCACATTGCGGCCCGCCTGCAGGAGGTCTTCGCGGGCACCACGTCGGGCGCAGGCGTAATCGAGGGACCGGGCGTGCTGCGCGCCGACAGCTGGCGCCACGTTCTGCGCTGTGAGCTCGCGCATCTCGCCCGCGGAGAAAGTGTCGTCGTCGCGCTGGCCTCGCTGTCGGTCCCCGCATTGGTTCCGGTCGCGTCGCCCGAGCAGCTCGTGCATCTGCAGCGGGCTACCGACGAGATCGTCGGGCGACTGCCCCCGCGGACCGCGCTGGCACGTCTGACGTCGGAGCGGGTGGCCGCGTACAGCTTCGTCGCCGACCCGGGCGCCGGCGCGCGTGCGCTCTTGTCGGTGCTCGAGTCGATCGAGCCGGAGCCGCAGCGTGCCTGCGTCGCGATGATGAGCGCGACGGAGATTTCGCCGACCGACGGAGGGGCGGCGCTCCTCGAGATCTTGCACTGCTTGCTCGTCTCGGCGATGAACCGCGGTCCGGGAACCGTGCTCCGGGCCGAGGTCACGCCCGCCCCCATCGAGCGCCCGCGCGCCGCGTAAACGCCCGCCCTGCCCGGCCGGGCAACTCGCGGGGCGTTGCGTCGACGCGTGGCCCCCGATAGCATCGCCCCCATGAGCCCATCGCGTACAGCCGACGTCGTGATCATCGGGGGCGGCGTGACGGGGACGAGTACCGCGTTTCACCTCACGCGGCGTGGCGTGCGCGACGTCGTCCTCGTCGACAAGGGCACGCTCGCCTCGGGCGGCACCGGCAAGAGCTCGGCGTGCGTGCGCCAGCACTACTCGACGGCCGAGACGTGCCGGATGATCCGTTACTCGCTCGAATTCTTCCAGCACTTCGCCGAGCGAGTGGACGGCGCGTCGTGCGGCTTCCGTCACACGGGGTATCTGCTCGGCGTGGACGACAACATGCGCACCCCGATGGAGGCCTCGGTCGCGCTGCAGCGCTCGGTCGGGATCGACACGCGGCTCGTGTCTCCGACCGAGATGCGCGAGCTCGAGCCGCGACTGCGCTCGGACGACCTCGTCGCCGGCTGCTACGAGCCGGCGTCCGGCTACTGCAATCCCGTCGAGACCGCCCAGGGATTCGCGCGCGCCGCCCGCGCCGCCGGCGCCCGGCTCATGGAAGACACCGCCGTCGTCGGCCTCATCGTCGAGGGCGACCGTGTCCGCGGCGTCCGCACGAGCCAGGGCGACATCCTGGCGCCGGTGGTGCTCAACGCGGCCGGGCTCTGGAGCGCAGAGCTGGCGGCCATGGCGGGCGTCGAGCTTCCCATCCACGTCTGCCGCCACAAGATCAGCATCGTCACGTGGCCGGAAGCCGATCGGCGGCCGCATCCAATGGTCTACGACTTCGTCACCAACATCTATACACGGCCCGAGCTGGGCGAGCACATCCTGGTAGGTGGGCTCGACGCCGACGAGTCGCGCGATGCGGTGGATCCCGACGCCTACAAGGAGGGCGTGAGCCTGGACGAATCCATGGACGCGCTCGCCCGCGTGAGCCACCGCTTTCCCGTCCTGGCCGAAGGTCACATCGCGCGCGGCTACGCCGGCTGCTTCGACGTTACGCCCGACTGGCATCCGATCCTCGACCGCGTCGGCCCCACGGGCTATCACGTCGCGGCCGGGTTCTCCGGGCATGGCTTCAAGCTCTCGCCCGCCGTGGGTCACATGGTCGCGGCGCTCCTCACCGAAGGGCCCGGCGCGCATCCTGATCTCCCCACCTTCCGGCTTTCCCGGTTCGCCGAAGGCAAGCCGATCCGCGGGACTTACGGCGACTGGCTCATGTGCTAGCGAGCGTCGAATCGCGGCTCGCCGCTGGCCCAACGCGCCAGTGCGGCGGCCCGGACTGAAGAGGCGGCGCGAGGCCGTCTCGCCCGCGCTGCGCTGGGGTAAAACGGTTTGAACGAGCGCGAGGCTCTGTCGGATCAGCTCGCGTGACGCCCGCGCGATCTGGTATGAGTCGGCGATTCGGGCATTGGCCTCCAGGCTCGTCGACGAAGGCGTCGTTGTCGCCGATGGGCCAGCTAACCGTCCGCACCTCACCGGCGGGACGAAGCCGACCGCGACGGTGATCCGAACGAGCAACTTGAATGCCTGCGACACAGGCACCTCGCGTTTGTAGTTCCGTCCGCGGGCGCGGAATCGCCGTTCGGCCCTGCCGGGACTCACCGCCGCGGTCTTTCATCTGAGCGCGCACATGAACGTCCGAACGGCGCCGACCAATCGCGGGGCGTGAGGGCACGGCGGCCCATGTGCACGGCCATCCGGCTGACGACCACCTCAGGGGGTGTCGTGCATGCCCGGGCGATGGACTTCGCCGACAAGACCCCCTCCGACGTCATCGTGGTGCCGCGGGGCTATGCACTGCGGAGCATGGGGCCGGGGGGCGAGCCCGGGATGACGTGGACGTCGACGTACGCCACGGTCGGGGTCAACACGCATGGGCTTCCCCTGTTCATCGACGGCGTCAACGAGAAGGGACTGGCCGTGAGCGCCCTCTATCATCCCCGGTGCGCGGAGTACCAGACGGTCGACCCCGGCGACGCCGCACGCGCGCTCGCCCCCATGGAACTGCCGATCTGGCTGCTGACCCGTTTCGCCCACGTCGACGCCGCCGCCACAGCACTCCGGGACGTGCGCGTGGGCGCCAGCGTCTTCGAGCCATGGGGCTTCGTGCCCCCGCTGCACTACGTGCTGCACGACGCCGACGGGCGCTGCATCGTCGTGGAATTCATCGATCACGAGCTGACGATCCACGACAATCCACTCGGCGTCGTGACGAACGCCCCCGAATTCGACTGGCACGTCAGAAACCTCAGGCAATACGCCGATCGTGAGCTGCCGGGCGACGCGACGCCGGCCGCGCGCTTCGTGCGCGCGGTGGCGCTCTCGCAGGCCGGTCCGCCCGTCGACACCACGGAGCGGGCGGTCCAGGCGGCGTTTCACATCCTGGCCGGCTGCGACATCCCGCGCGGCGCCGTCCGCGTCGAGAGCGGCGAGCACGTCTACTGCGACTACACGCAGTACACAAGCGCCATCGATACGACGACGCGCCGCCTGTACTTCCACACGTACGGCAATCGGCGGGTGCGGCTGGTCGACCTCATGAAGATGCGACTGGACGCGACCACGCTGACGGTGTTTCCGATGGACAGCCACGAAGACGTGCAGGAGCTGATCGTCCGGTGACGCGCTACGACACCTCGCCGGGAACCGTGTCGAACCGAATCCGCTCGGCCTGGCGGACGAGACCGGCCACCGAGCCGGCCTCGGTCTTGGCCATCACGCGCGCGCGATGGAACTTCACCGTCTTCTCGCTGATGCCGAGCTCGGCGGCGATCTGCTTGTTGAGCAGGCCGCGCAGCAGCAGCCGTAGCACGTCGCGCTCGCGGCGGCTCAGCAGGTCGAATCGCGCCTGGATCGCCGCCCGATTCGCGCGCTCGCGCCGCGCCACGCGGGCGCGATCGAGCGTCTCGTGGATAGTGTCGAGGAGCGTCTGGTCGCCCACCGGCTTTTGTAAGAAATCGACGGCTCCAGCCTTCAGCGCGCGCACGCTCGAACGGACATCGGCATACCCGCTGATGAAGATGATGGGCAGGTCGCAGCCCGCGCGCGCCAGCGTCTCCTGCACCTCCAGGCCGCTCGCGCCTGGCAGGCGCAGGTCGAGCACCACGCACGCGAGCCGGTCTGACAACGGACCGGCGACGAAATCCTTCGGCGAGCTGAAGCATTTGACGTCGAGGCCGTCGGATCGCAGCAGGCGATCGAGGCCGCGCCGGACGGACTCATCGTCGTCGATGACGAAGACGAGACCGCGCGCGTCGGCGCCGTCGGGCTTCACCCCGCTCGGGCCGGACGGTGCGCTCATGGGTGCTGCGCTCGGCAACGGCAGTCGCCGTGGCATCTCGACGCGATCGTGGTCCGGCATCCAGGACACGGTATCACCCTCGCTGGTCATCTGTCCGGGTCGAAAGTCCAGTTTTCCAATCGGGCACGAGCATGGTCTCGTACCGTGACATGACCCCCACGTATGCCGGGGCTGCTGCCGCGGAGGTCGGCGCGCCGCTGAGCGCCATGCCGGAACGGCTCGCGCTCGAGAGCGAGCGGGCGAGGTTGCTCCGCATGGCGCGGCAGAACGAGCGGTTGCTCGAGGACCTGCGCGAGCGGCACGCGCGCTTCCAGCAGCTGCTCGACATCAGCCACGAGCTGCTGCGCGCGCGTGTGGGCGAGGCGACGCTCCTGCCGCGGATCGCGCAGCGGGGCGCCGAGCTGCTCGGCGCGGACGTCGCCGGTGTGCTGCTCGTGGACGATGGCGCGCTGACCGTCCGCGGCGCCTTCGGCGATGCGACCGGTGTCTTCGGCGATACCGCGCCCGCGGAGACGCGCGCCCGCCTCACCGACGCGCTGCGGCTGAGCGACGCCCTCACCCTGCCGGACATCGGCCGGGGACGTGTCGGCATCGTGGTGCCACTGCGCGCGTCGTGGGAGGTCATCGGCGTGTTCGCGGTGGCCCGCGGCGCGGCGCGCCCCTTCACCGCAGACGACATGCTCGTCGCCGGCAGCTTCGCCACGCACGCGGCGACCGCGGTCGACAACGCGCGCCTCTATCACGAGACGCGTGACGCCAACCGTCGAAAGGACGATTTCCTCGCGCGGCTCGCCCATGAGCTGCGTAACCCGCTGGCGCCGCTCGTGAACGCCCTGCAGATGCTCGGCCGTGTGGCCGCCGCGCCCGACATCAGGCGGTTGCAGGCGATCATGGCGCATCAGGCCCGACATCTCGCCACGCTCGTGGACGAGATCCTCGACGTCTCGCGTCTGCGCTTCGACAAGCTGACGCTGAATCTGCAGCCTGTCGACGTCTGCGAGGTGGCGCGCCACAGCTTCGAGGCGTTGCAGCTGTCGCCGCTCGCCGAGAAGCACAACATCGCGCTGTCCCTGGCGCCCGAGCCGATCGTCGTCAAGGGCGATCCGATTCGCCTCGAGCAGGTCATCGGCAATCTCTTGACCAACGCCGTGAAGTACACGCCGCGCGGTGAGCCGATCCGGGTGACGGTCGCGAAGACGGGCGGCGACGCGATCGTGACCGTGCGTGACCACGGCATCGGCATCGCCTCGGACATGCTGCCTCACGTGTTCAACCTCTTCACCCAGGTCGAGCGCTCTCGCCATCGCGCGCAGGGTGGGCTCGGGCTGGGCCTGGCGCTGGTCCGCGCTCTGGTCGAGCGCCACGGAGGAACGGTGAGCGCGCACAGCGCCGGACTCGGTGAAGGCACCGAGTTCACCGTTCGCCTGCCCCTGGCGCGTCGACGCTGATCCCTCACCGGTCCTGAGACCCACACGGTGTCGCTCTCGTCGCACATCTTGCAATGCCAGCGGAATAAGACCAAAGTCCAGGTTCCTCTGGCCTCCGTCCGTGTTTCGCTACCCCGGTGCCGTCGGGCGACGCCTCTGCTCGTTCCGGCGGCTGGTCGCCGCGACGATGATCGACTAGGATGACGCGTCACGAGCCATGCGGGTGAGGCCTGTGCTCGGAAAGCTGCGCGGGTGGTTCGACGATCCCAGGGGTCGGATCGTGGCGACCACGCTCCTGGTCGCACTGGGGTACTACGCTGGCGCTCGGCTCGGCATCCAGCTGAAATTCCAGACGCTGACCCCGTCGGTGGTCTGGCCACCGAACGCCATTCTCACCGCAACACTACTGATGACCTTGCCTCGGCACTGGGGCATCTATCTGCTCGCCGCCCTGCCCGCCCACCTGGCGGCCCTGCCCCACTCCTTTCCGAACTCGTTCATCTTCGCGGTGTTCGTGACCAACTGCAGCGAGGCGCTGATCGCCGCGCTGCTCGTGAGGCGCTTCGCTCCACGCGGGCGCATCACCTTCGACTCGCTGCGCTCGGCGGGCACGTTCATCGTCTGCGCGGGGATCGCCGCACCGTTCTTCTCGTCCTTTCTCGATGCCGCGGCGGTGAGCCTGCTGCGTGGCGAGAACTACGCGCTCGTCTGGCGCACGCGATTCTTTTCCAACATGCTCACCGAGCTCACCCTCGTGCCGCCGCTGATGATGGCGTTCGCCGGGGACCTCGAGTGGACGCGTCGGCTGCTGCGACGGCGCTGGGCGGAGGCCATCGCGCTGTGCGTCTCCCTCGTTGCCATCAGCGTGGCGTTGGGGACCGCCGACCTCGTCACCGGCCTCGTCGTCACGCCGATGATCGTGCTCGCGCTCGTGTTGCCGTTCACCAGCTGGGCGGCCGTACGCCTCGGGCCGGCGGGCACGAGCCTGTCGGTGCTGACCATCGAGGTCTGTGCGATCACGGCCGGCATACACGGCTACGGCTCGTTCGCCGTGCTCGCGGAGATCGGCAACGTTTTGTCGCTTCAGATCGTGCTGATCTCGCTCACCATCCCGCTGATGTGCCTGGCGGCCCTGATCGAGCAGCAGGAGCTCACCCGGCTGACGCTGGTGGGCCGGCTGCGCTTCGAGGAAATGCTCTCGCGCCTCTCGCGTGCCTTCGTCCATCTGCCGAGCCACGAGATCGACCACGTGATCGAGGGACGGCTCCACGAGCTCGGCCAGTATCTGGGCGTGGAGCACATCACGATCTACCAGTTCTCCCCGGCCGACGACGCGTTCATGCCGACCCACGCCTGGGCCGCTCGCCACGTGCCTGCCCGTCGTGAGTTGCCGCTGTCGGGATCGTGGGACGACATGACGGAGTTACCCACGCTGGTGACGGACGTGTGTGTGGTGCGGTTCGGGCCGCTCGCGACCGGACGCCAGTGGCCACCGGAGATGGTGTGGCAGCTTCGCCTGGTGGCCGAAGTGTTCGCCAACGTCATCGCACGGAAGAAGGCGGAGGACGCGCTGCGGGCCAGCGAGATCATGAACACGGCGATCCTCGCGTCGTTGAACAGCAGCGTGGCCGTGCTGAACAGCGACGGGCGCGTGGTCGCCATCAACGCCGCGTGGCGCCGCTTCGGCCCTAGCGGTAACGATGGCGCCGACGGCAGCGTCGACGTCGGCGCCAACGCCGAGGACCTGTGCCGCCACGCCCTGCCGGCAGGCAGCGCCCTCGCCGCCGACGTGGCCGCGGGAATCGAGTCGGTCATCGACGGAAAATCGCCGGAATTCTCGCTCGAGTATCCGCGCCCCTCGCCGGCCGGCGAGCGGTGGTTCGCGATGACCGTCCTGCCGCTGCATCGCGACGAGGGCGGCGCCGTCGTGTCCTTCACGGACGTCACCGAGCGGCGGCGGGTCGAGCTGGACGCTCAGCAGACCCGTCAGGAGCTCGCCCACTTCACGCGGGTGTCGACGATCGGCGAGCTCACGGCCTCGCTCGCCCACGAGCTGAATCAACCGCTCAGCGGGATTCTCGCCAATGCGCGGGCCGCGCAGCGCTTTCTCGCGGTGCCCGCGCCCGACCTCGGCGAGATCCGCGACTGCCTGGGCGACATCGTGTCCGACAACCGCCGCGCCAGCGAAGTCATCCGCCGCCTGCGCGAGCTCTTGCGCAAGGGCAAGGTCCGCCCGGTCCTGCTCGACGTGAATGTGCTGATCGGTGAAGTGGTCAAGCTGCTGGCCAGTGATGCCATCATGCGAGACGTCTCCATCACGGTCGACCTCGACCCCGCGCTTCCGCTCGTGAGAGCCGATCGCGTGCAGATGCAGCAGGTGATCCTCAACCTCCTCGTGAACGCGATGGAGGCCATGACGGGAACGGAGCGCAGCGAGCGTGTCGTGATCGTCCGCACGACGAGCGAGGACGACAAGGCCGTTCACCTGGCCATTCAGGACACCGGTCCTGGCCTCGAGCCCGGAACGGAGGCGACGATCTTCGAGCCGTTCTACACGACGAAGTCCGACGGCATGGGCATGGGACTGTCCATTGCACGCTCGATCGTCGTGGCGTACGGCGGACGCATCTGGGCCGTCAACAACCCGACGGCGGGGACGACGTTCCACGTCACCGTACCGGTCACCGGCTACACGGCGTGACCATCCTCGCCGACGCGGTGCGACGCGTCCTGACCGACGCCTCGGGTGAGGCGATGTGCGACGCGTGTCTCACCATCGCGTGCGGCGCGAGCCTCGCCGACATGCGCGCGACGACCGAGCGGCTCCTGGACGATGACAGCACGGTGTTTGCCCGCCGCGCCGCCTGCGCGCGTTGCCGGCGCGAGGTCGTGTCGATCGTCTACCGCGTGCGGTGCGTCCATTGCCACGAGCCGATCGGGCCCGGCGAGCAGCCGGCACGCTTCGAGCGCGAGGCGTTCCATGCCCTGTGCCTGAAAATCGTCGTCGCCGACCAGGCGATCAAAACGTCCGTCGACCATCGTCGCGTGTCGCACGAGCTCCGTCGAGAGTGGCAACGGCTCTGCAATGGTTCGCCGCGGCAGACCGGCGGCAGGCTCATCGTCGTCGTCGACGACGACGTCTCGGTGCGACGTGGACTCAGCCGGCTCCTCTCGACGGCCGGCTACCGTGTCTGGACCTTCGCCTCGGGTCGCGAGCTGCTGGAGTGGAACGGCGCCGACACACCGAGCTGCCTCGTGCTCGACGTGCGCATGCCAGGCCTGAGCGGCGTCGCCGTGCACGAAGCGCTCAGGGCCGCCGGCCAACGCGTGCCCGTCATCTTCATCACTGGCGACGCCGACATTCCCGAAGCCACGCGCTCGAGTTCGGGATCATCGGTGGCGATTCTCTCCAAGCCGGTGGACGACGACGAGCTGTTTGCGACGGTCCAGCGGCTGATCGCAAGCAGCGACGTTCCTTCCGCGTCGACGTAGCCCCACGCGTCTGCGACATTGGTCGCAGGCCCGCCTGACCTTGATCCGATAGCGAGACATACGGCACGCCTCTAGTCTGTCGATGCGATGCGTGGGGCGGCCATCGCAGGACTCTCAACGTTCTGTGGGGCGTCACAAGGGAGGGCATCAATGAGGCGCGTCCAGATGACGGTACCGGTGCTGATGATTGTAGTTTGTACGCTCGCATTCGTCGGATGTCGATCGATGACAGGACGCTCGTTCGGCCAGCAGTTCGACGACAAGAACATCTCGACTCAGGTCAAGACGAGGCTGACCGCCGAACGCGCGGGCAACTTGATCTCCACCGGGGTCGGTACGCAGTTCGGTGTCGTCAAGCTGACCGGCACCGTGCACACGCCGGAGCAGAAGGCGGAGGCCGAGCGCATTGCCAGCCGGGTCGCCGGCGTCAGAGGCGTTCAGAACGACATCGTCGTCGTCCCGGTGCACAGGGACACGGCGAAAACGCCCTCGGGCACGGCGGCGGCGAGCCCCGCGACGACGCAGCCGTTTGCGTTGAGCGGTCAGGTCACCGCGGTGAATCCCACCAGCGGCGACGTCACGGTTAGGACCGAGGCCGGCGACGACGTCACGCTGCGCGTGCCCGTTTCCACGGCGGCGCAGCTCGAGCAGGGACAGAAGATCTCGATCAACGCAGGGAGCGCCAAGTAACCGAGCGCGCACACGGTGGCGCCGCCGCGCGCCACCGTGTCCACACTGGACCGGAGGAAGATGCTCGATGCTTCGTTGGGTGAGTCTCCTGCTGCTGTTCGCACATGCCGGCTGCGCGGCAGCCACCCGAGATACCGCCGGCGGCGGCACGCCGATCCGCGTCACCGATCTCGGCAGCGTGGCCGGACGCTGGGCGGGTATCAGCGACCTTCCGGGTCACCGCAACGACGAGCAGTACATCGAGGTCACGCTGCGCAACGACGGGACCTATGAGGCGACGTCGGCGCGCACCATCGGCTTCATGGACGCGCGGGGGCGTGTGCAGCTCAGCGATGGCCGGCTGCTGATCGAGGGCGCGAGCGGCGCCCGCGGCACCGCAACGCTCTACGGCGGCGACGGGCAGCGCACGCTCGTCGTCCAGATGATGGCGGCGAAGGGAGGCAACATGACCGCGCGCCTGCGACCGAACCCATGAACCTCCGAGCGTTCTCTCGAGGCGAGCGCCGCGTTCGCATCCTGCTGGTGGGCGGCCACGAGGTGCTGCGGCTGGGCTTGCGCTCGCTGCTCGAAACCAGCCGCTGGTTCGAGGTCGTGGCCGACGTCGACACGGTCGCCGAGGCGGTCGTCGCCGCCAGCGTGCATCATCCGGCGCTGGTGCTGATGGCCGGCACGCTGTCGGACGCCACGTATGTCGACGGATGCAGCCAGCTTCGCGCCCGCGTGCCCGACGCGCGTCTCGTCATCCTGAGCGAGCAGATCGAGATGGCCACCGCCATGGCCAGCCGCGTCGGCGCCGTCGGCTGCGTCTCGCGGCAACTCGGGGCCCAGAGCCTGTGCCGAGCGCTCCGCGACCTCGGTGCCGGCGAGGGACCGCCGGTGAGCGCCGGCGCGCCGTTGCTCGCGCGCCGCGACGGGCCCCGCGACGTCCTGGCCCTCACCACGCAGGAGCGTCGGGTGCTGCAGCTCGTCGCGCACGGCAAGACGAACAAGGAAATCGGGACCGCGCTCGGGCTGAGCGCGAAGACGGTGAAGAACTATCTGTCGAACGCCTTTGAGAAGCTGAACGTGTCTCGGCGCGCGCAGGCCGCGGTGCTCTTCATCAAGGGGTACGGCGGCGTGGGACCAAAGACGCGGAGGTCGATCTGATGAGCGAGACCAAGCGCATTGAGCTGATCATCGTCGCCAGAGACGAGTTCACACGCGCCGGCTTGCGGACGGTGCTCGGCATCGACGCAGACATGCGCGTGGTCGCGGAGATCGCCAGCAACGAGGAGGCGGTCCGCCAATCGGCGCGCCTGCGGCCCGACGTCGTGCTGCTCGATGCGGGCCTCGCCGATGGCGGGGTGGCCGAGCCCTGCCGGGCCCTGCGCGCGCAGGCGCCGCAGACGCGGGTCGTCGTCGTGATCGACGGAATCGAGCCGTCCTCCATCCTCGAGGCGGTGCTGGCCGGCGCCGACGGGTGCATCGCGGAGTCCTCGCGCCTCGACGACGTGCGGCGTATCGTGCGCGCGGTCGCCGGGGGCGAGCTGGGGTTCGACCCGCACGTCACGCGCATGCTGTTCGAACACTTGCGCCGGCATCCGCCGGATCTCGGCAATGGCGAGACGACGCTCACGGCCGCCGAGTCGCGCGCGCTGCAGCTCGTCGCCGCCGGCAAGACGAATCGCGAGATCGCCGCCGACCTCGCCGTCAGCGAGAAAACGGTCAAGAACTGGCTGGCGCACGCCTTCGGCAAGCTGCACGTCACGCGGCGAGCGGAGGCGGCGGTGCGATTCACGATGCCGCACGCGGCGCGCGAGCCGCTGCGGCCCGTGCATGCGGCGACGGCGCCGCCGCGGACCCAGCCCATGTGGCGTAACGGTGCGGCCGTCGGCAAAACCGCATGAGGATCAGTCCGGCTCGCCGTTGATCTCGTCGGCGAAGAGCACGACGGACAGGGGGCACGGCGGCCGGTTCTCGTCCGCGTACTGGCAGTCCAGCTGGTTGCACTGGACGAACTGCGCGTTGGGCCCGGTGCGTCCGAACCGCCAGACGAGACGAATCGAGACGCGCTCGGCGATCACGTCGCACCAGTAGTCGCGCGGTCGCACTCGACTCACGGCCCGAGGATCCGATGAGAGCGGCGCCGACGACCAGAGCCCTCGGGCCCGGCGCGGTTTCCCGTTCGGCCCGTGGTCGCGCACATGCCGCCGAGCGAGCGGCGCGCGCACGGGCCGCGCGTTCCGTGTCGCTCGTGCTTGCGCGCAGCATCGCGCGGCGACCCTCCGTCGCACGCGCACGCACGCGGCCAGTGCCATCAGGCCGACAACGGAGCACCGTTCGGCACTGTGGGCCGTTGCCCGCGTCGGAGAGCGTGAATGTGCCGTCGCGTTCGAACAGGAGACTCGGTGATGACGAGCGAACAATCGCGCCTCGAGGCCGCACGGAGCGGAAACATCCCGTGGAAGAAGTGGGGCCCGTATCTCGCCGAGCGGCAATGGGGAACCGTGCGCGAAGACTACGGCGACGGACAGGATACGTGGAACTACTTCAGTCACGACCAGGCGCGCTCGCGCGCGTATCGCTGGGGCGAGGACGGCCTCGCCGGCGTCTCGGACGACGCGCAGCGGCTCTGCTTCGCGCTGGCACTGTGGAACGGCGCCGATCCGATTCTCAAGGAGCGGCTGTTCGGCCTCACCAACTCCGAGGGCAATCACGGCGAGGACGTGAAGGAGTACTACTTCTATCTCGACAGCACGCCCACGCACTCGTACATGAAGTATCTCTACAAGTATCCGCACGCGGCCTTTCCCTATAACGAGCTCGTTCAGACCAATCGCCGCCGCAGCCGCCACGAGCAGGAATACGAGCTGATCGACACCGGCGTGTTCGACGAGGACCGCTACTTCGACGTGGTGGTCGAGTACGCGAAGGCGGAGCCCGAGGACCTGCTGATTCGGATCACGATCACCAATCGCGGGCCGGAGCCGGCCGCGCTCCACGTGCTGCCCACGCTGTGGTTTCGCAACACCTGGAACGGCGGAACGGTCAAGCCCGAGCTCACGCTGACCCACGGCGGGGACGGCGCCGTGGCCATCGCGGCCTCCCACACCGATCTCAGCACGATGCACCTGCACTGCGAGCGCCCGCGCGAGGTGGTCTTCACCGAGAACGAGACCAACACCGCGCGCCTGTTCGGCACGCCCAACGCGAGTCGCTGGGCGAAGGACGCGTTTCACGACTACGTCGTGCACGGGCACAAGGACGCGGTGAATCCCGCGCAGCGCGGCACCAAGGCGGCGGCGATCTACGCGCTCACCGTGTCGCCCCGGCGGCCGACCCAGATCCGCCTGCGCCTGACCACCGCGGCTCCGCGCGCGCGCCGCGAGCCGTTCGGTGCGGAGTTCGACACCGTGCTCGAGACCCGGCGGCACGAAGCGGACGAGTTCTATGAGGCGCTGACGCCGCCCGCGGTCGGCGACGACGCCGCGGCCGTGATGCGCCAGGCGCTGGCCGGAATGCTGTGGAGCAAGCAATACTACGAATACGACGTGGCACGGTGGCTCGAGGAGCACGGCGTCGATCCCTACCTCGCCGCCCGCGGCGGCGGCGTGCGCAACGCGGCCTGGTCGCACATGCACAACGCGGACGTCGTCTCGATGCCGGACAAGTGGGAATACCCGTGGTACGCGGCCTGGGATCTCGCCTTCCACACGATCGCGCTGAACGTCGTCGATCCCGATTTCGCCAAGGAGCAGCTGCTGCTCGTCCTGGAGCAGCACTACCTGCATCCCAGCGGGCAGATGCCCGCCTACGAGTGGAACTTCAGCGACGTCAATCCCCCCGTGCACGCGTGGGCGGCATGGTTCATCTACAACCAGGACCGGACGATGCGGGGCGCGGGCGACCTGAAATTCCTCGAGACGGTCTTCCAGAAGCTGCTCATGAACTTCACCTGGTGGGTCAACCGCAAAGACCCCGCCGGCCACAACGTGTTCGAGGGCGGCTTTCTGGGGTTGGACAACATCGGCGTCTTCGATCGGAGCGCGCCGCTGCCGACGGGCGGACGACTCGAGCAAGCCGACGGCACCGCGTGGATGGCCTTCTATGCCCAGACGATGCTGCAGCTGGCCCTCGAGCTCGCCCTGCACGACCCCGTCTACCAGACGATGGCGGCGAAGTTCTATGAGCACTTTCTGTGGATCGCCGGCGCGATGGATCGCATCGGCAACGACGACCTCTGGGATGACGAGGACGGCTTCTTCTACGATCTGCTGCGCCTGCCCTCCGGCGAGGGCATTCGTCTCAAGGTCCGCTCCATGGTCGGTCTGCTGTCGCTCTGCGTTTCGACAGTACTCCCGGCGGACCTCGGAGATCGCTTGCCGCTTTTCGCCCAGCGTGCCCGTGAGTTCACGCGCCGCCGGCCGGTGCTCGTATCGCGGATTGCCTCACCCGCCCGTCCCGGCTACGGCGACCGCCGTCTGCTCGCGCTGCTGACCGACGACAAGCTCCGGAGCGTGCTCCGCTACCTGCTCGACGAGGACGAATTCCTCAGCCCGTTCGGGATCCGCGCCGTCTCGAAATTCCATCGCGACCATCCGTACGTGTTCGAGCTCAACGGCGCGAGCCATCGCGTTGATTACGAGCCAGCGGAGTCGACGAGCGGGATGTTCGGCGGCAACTCGAACTGGCGCGGGCCGATCTGGTTTCCCATGAACGTGCTGGTCGTGCGCGGCCTGGTCAACCTCTACGCGTACTACGGCGACGACTTCACGGTGGAGTGTCCGACAGGCTCGGGCCGGCTCATGAACCTCTTCCAGGTGGCGCAGGAAATCACCCGAAGGCTCATCTCCATCTTCTTGCGTGATGGGCAGGGCGCGCGTCCGGTGCACGGCGGCGTGCGGAAGTTCCAGGCCGACGACCACTGGCGCGACCTCATCCTGTTCTACGAGTACTTCCACGGCGACAACGGCGCCGGCATCGGGGCCAGCCACCAGACGGGCTGGACCGGCCTCGTCGCGCCGCTCATCCAGCTCGTCGCCTGCGTCGACGCGAACACCTACCTTCAAGCCGAGCCCGGGCGCGCGCCGGTATACCGCGCCACGGCTAAAATCGCGAGTTGACGATGGACGCGCCCCCGCACACCGCGCTGCTCCAGATCAACACTCGCGCGCGCCTATACGAGCACGCCAAGGTCCTCGGACGGCCGGCGACGCTCGACGACATCACCGACGCGGAGCTCGACCGGATCGCCGGCGACGGCTTCGACTGGGTGTGGCTGCTCGGCATCTGGCAGACGGGCGACGCCGGCCGCGCCGTCTCCCTCTCGCAGCCCGAGTGGCAGGCCGAATACCGGCACGTGCTGATCGACTACACCCCCGACGACGTATGCGGCTCGCCGTTCGCGGTCCGTGAGTATGTCGTCCATCGCGACTTCGGCGGTCGCGAACCGCTCGCCCGGCTGCGCAAGCGTCTGGACGAGCGGGGCATCCGCCTCATGCTCGACTTCGTGCCCAACCACACGGCGCTCGATCACCCGTGGACGCGGCAGCATCCGGAGTTCTACGTCCACGGCACCGAGGAGAATCTGGCTCACGAGCCGCACAACTACGTCCGCGTGGCGACCCCGCATGGACCCGTGGTGCTGGCGCACGGCCGCGACCCGTACTTCCCGGGCTGGCCCGACACGCTGCAGGTGAACTATCGCCACGCCGGCCTTCGCGAGGCCATGGTCCGAACTCTCGAGGACATCGCCGAGCAGTGCGACGGCGTTCGCTGCGACATGGCGATGCTCGTGCTGCCCGACGTGATCGCGCGCACGTGGGGAGAGCGCGCGCGTCCGGCGGACGGCAGCACACCGGTCGACGCTCCGTTCTGGCCTGACGCCATCGCGCGTGTCCACCGTCATTCGCCGGAGTTCGTCTTCATGGCGGAGGCGTATTGGGATCTCGAGTGGACCCTGCAGCAGCAGGGCTTCGACTACACCTACGACAAGCGGCTCTACGATCGCCTCGTCGCACAGGACGCGCGGGCCGTGCTCGGCCATCTCCACGCGAACGCCGACTATCAGCGGCGGTCGGCACGGTTTCTCGAGAATCACGACGAGCCACGCGCGGCGGCGACCTTCCCGGCCCCCGTGCACACCGCGGCCGCCGTGGTGGCGCTGCTCGCCCCCGGGCTGCGCTTCGTCCACGAGGGCCAGATGACGGGGCGGCGGCTGCGTGCCTCCAACCATCTGCGGCGCCGGGCCCCCGAGTCGGTCGACCGCGAGCTCGAGACGGTCTACGGACGACTGCTGACGGTGATGCGGCGGCGGGACGCGCGCGAGGGCGACTGGCACCTCGCCGACGTCGTGCCGGCGTGGGACGGCAACGGCAGCTCGGAACAGTTCGTCGCGTTCACGTGGGAGCGCGATGGCGAGCGGCTGCTGGTCGCCGTGAACTATGCTCCGCGACCGGGACAGTGCTTCGTGCGGCCGGTGTTCGCGTCCGCGCTCGACGGCACAACGGTCGCTCTGCACGATCTCATGGACCCGGCGACCCGTTACGAGCGCGAGGGGACGGATCTGGCCCGGCGCGGCCTCTACCTCGACGTTCCGGCCTGGCGGGCGCACGTCTTCGATGTGGCCGCGCCCACGCGCGCATGAACAGCGCATAGCCGTCGAGAAAGGCTGCTGGCATGTGTACCCGCACGGTCTATCTCGGGGTCGACGACATGGTCGTCACCGGCCGCAACATGGACTGGGCGGAGGACCCCCGCAGCAATCTCTGGCTCTTCCCGCGCGGAATGCCGCGCGACGGCGCCATCGACAAGCAGAGCATCAGCTGGAGCAGCCGCTTCGGCAGCGTCGTCGCGGCCGGCTACGACGTCGGCACGGCGGACGGGATGAACGAGAAGGGGCTGGTCGCCAACGCGCTGTACCTGGCGGAATCCGACTATGGCGCGCCGGACGGGCACAAGCCGACGCTCCCGGTCGGCGCGTGGGCCCAGTACGTGCTCGATAACTACGCGACGGTCGCCGATGCGGTGGGGGCGCTGCGGGCCGAGCCGTTCGTGGTCGTGGCATCCGTGCTGCCGAATGGCAAGCCAGCGTCGATGCATCTGGCCATCTCGGATGCGTCGGGGGACTCGGCCATCTTCGAGTACATCCGCGGAACGCTGACGATTCATCACGATCGCGCGTATCGGGTCATGACCAACGCGCCGCTGTTCCACCACCAGCTGGCCCTCGACAAGTACTGGCAGCAGATCGGCGGCACGACGATGCTGCCGGGCACCAACCGCGACGCCGACCGGTTCGTGCGCGCGTCGTTCCTGATCGGCGCCGCGGGCAAGACCGCCGACGCGCGCGAAGCGGTATCCACCTCGTTCGCGGTGATGCGCGCGCTGAGCGTGCCGCCCGGCATCGCCGTCGACGATCAGCCCCACGTCGCCAAAACGGTCTGGCGCACGGTCGCCGATCAGAAGAACCGCGTCTATTACTACGAGCATCATTTGAGTCCCGGAGCACTGTGGGTGAAGCTGGGGGAGCTCGACTTCAAGGCGGGCTCCGGCGTGCGGACGCTGACGCTCGCGCACCGCCACGACGTGATCGGCGACGCCACCGCGCGCTTTACGCGGGCGCGCCCGTTTTCGTTCCTGGCGGTGGCGGCGTAACGGGCTGAGGCCGGGCGATGGTGGAGTATGTCGTCACCGCGCTCCGCGAGCACCCGGAGCTCGCGGTGTTCCTCACGCTGGCTGTGGGATTCTTCATCGGCCGGCTGCGAATCGGCTCGTTCAGTCTGGGGACCGTGGTCGGCACGCTGCTCGCGGGCGTGCTCATCGGCCAGCTCGACATCAAGGTTCCCCCCATCGTCAAGAACGTCTTCTTCGATCTCTTCCTCTTCACGACCGGCTATAAGGTCGGGCCGCAGTTCTTCCGCGGGCTCCGCGGCGACGCCATGCCTCAGCTCGCCGTCACCGTGGTCCTGTGCGTCAGCTGTCTCGCCGCCGCGGTCGTCGCGTCCAAGCTCCTCGGCTACGACGTCGGAACGGCGGCGGGTCTGCTCGCCGGCGCCTTCACCGAATCCACCGTCATCGGCACGGCCGGCGACGCGATCTCTCGTCTCAATCTTCCGGCCGCCGAGAAGACCGCGCTCGTGAACAACATCCCGGTCGCGTACGCGGTGACGTACCTCATCGGCACCGCGTTCATCGTGTGGTTCCTGCCGAACGTCGGGCCGCGACTGATGGGCGTAAGTCTGAAAGCCGAAGCCGTCAAGCTGCAGCGCTCGATCGCCGGCGCCGACGATCGCGAGCCGGGCGTGATCTCGGCGTTCCAGCGCCTGACCGTGCGCGCGTTTCGCGTGACGAACCTGGGCCTGGTGAACAAGTCGGTCGCGCAGATCGAGGCGATGCCCGAGCGTGTCCGCGTCGTCATCTCTCGCATCCGGCGCAACGGCGCGATCATGACGGCCGCGCCCGACACGATCATCCAGAAAGACGACGTGATCGCGGTGATGACGCACACCGAGGCGCTGGTGGAGCGCGGCACCACCATCGGACCCGAGGTGAGCGACCGCGAGCTGCTCGACTTTCCGGTCGAGGTCCTCGACGTCGTCGTCACGAACAAGGCGATGGTCGGCAAGAGCTTCCGCGAGCTCGCGGCCCACGCGCTGGCGCGCGGCGTGTTTCTTCGGAGCGTCGCGCGCCTCGGGCAGACCCTGCCGGTGACGCTGGAGACGCGCCTCGACCGCGGTGACGTGCTGAGTCTCGTCGGCGCCAAACCCGACGTCGATCGCGCGGCGCAGGCGCTCGGCTACGCCGAGCGGCCGACAGCAGCGACCGACATGATCTTCGTCGGCCTGGGCATCTTCGTTGGTGGGTTGCTCGGGCTGCTCACGGTGACGATCGGCGGCGTGCCGATCACGCTCACGGCGAGCGGCGGCGCGCTCATCATGGGCCTCGTCTTCGGCTGGCTGCGGGCGCTGCGTCCGACGTTCGGCCGGATTCCCGAAGCCGCCGTCTGGATCTTCGACACCGTCGGGCTGACCGTCTTCATCGGCGTGGTCGGTCTCAGTGCCGGTCCAAGCTTCGTGTCAGGACTGCAGAACTCGGGCGCCAGCCTCCTCGTCGTCGGTCTCATCGTCGCCGTGATTCCGCACACGCTGGCGATCCTGTTCGGCCGCTACGTGCTGCGGATGAACCCCGTCATTCTGCTGGGCGCGTGCGCCGGCGCGGGAACCGTGACGGCCGCGCTTCGTGCGCTGCAGGAGGAGTCGCAGAGCAAGCTCCCGGCGCTCGGCTATACCGTCCCGTACGCCGTTGGCAACATCTTATTGACCGCCTGGGGGCCGGTGATCGTCGTCTTGATGTCCACCTAGGGCCGTCCGGGCCGTGCCCCGTCGTCGCCGGCCCTGTGCGGCGAGACCCCGCCCTCCGACACTGACAGCCACGCAGTGGGAATGGGCAGGTGAACGTCATGCGGTGGATCAGGCACTTTGTCGCGACATTCGCAGGCGTGCTCGTCGTCATGAACCTTCTGCCGACCGGTGGCGGCGCGCAAACCGCAGCCCCGCCGCCTCCGCCGCAGGGTGCACCGCCCGCCGCGCCGCCGCCGACCAGCGCGCCGCAGGACGCCAGCGCGCCGCAGGACGCGCCGGCGTTCAAGCCGGAAGAGCTCGAGCAGATCGGCGCACCGATCGCGCTCTACCCCGACCCACTGCTCGCACAGATCTTCATGGCGTCGACCTATCCGGTCGAGATCGTCCAGGCCGCGCGCTTCGCCCAGGCGAACCCGGGGCTCAAGGGCGATCAGCTGAACGAAAAGCTGAAGGACCAGGCGTGGGATGACAGCGTGAAATCGCTGCTGAGCTTTCCTGACGTGCTGACGATGATGGACCAGAAGCTGGACTGGACCCAGAAGCTCGGCGACGCGGTGCTCGGGCAGCAGAAGGAGCTCATGGACGCCATCCAGCGGCTGCGCGCGAAGGCCCAGGCCTCCGGAAACTTGAACACGACGCCGGAACAGAAGGTCATCGTCGAGCCGGCGCCGGCGGCAGCTCCCGCCACCGCTTCGGCCACGGCTGTGCCGGCGACACAAACGACCGTCATCAAGATCGAGCCGTCCAATCCCGAGGTCATCTACGTGCCGCAGTACCAGCCCACCACGGTCTACGGCGGCTGGCCGTATCCCGCCTATCCGCCGTACGCCTACTATCCGCCGGGATACGCGCTCGGCACCGCCGCGTTGTCCTTCGGCGTCGGCATGGCCGTGGGCGCGGCCGTCTGGGGCGGCTGCAACTGGGGCGGCGGTGAGGTCGACGTCGACGTCAACCGTTCGAGCACGTTCAACAAAAACGTGAACCGGGAGACGACCCAACGCACCAGCGCGCGCACGGGCCAGGGCCAGGGCGGCGGCAAACAGAGCTGGCAGCACGATCCCGGCCACCGCAAAGGCGCGCAGTACCGGGACACCGCGACGCAGCAGCGCTACAACAAGCAGGGTGCGCCGAACGCGGCGTCGCGCGAGGCGTATCGCGGACGCGCCGAGCAAGGGCGGCAGGACGGGGCGCGCAGCGGCGGCGCGCAAGCGGGTGGCGCGGGCGGGGCCAATCGCGCGGCGGCGACGCGAGACGCCGGACAGTCCAGCGGCGGCGGCGCGCGCGGCGGTGCGGAGAGCGCCTCGATCGGCAGCGGCAGCCGCGCGGGCGGCGGCGCTGAGGCCCGCGGCGCCGCAGGCGCCGGTGGCGGCGCTGAGGCCCGCGGCGCCGCAGGCGCCGGTGGCAGCGGGCAGCGCGCCGGCGGTGCCGGAGGCAGCAGTTTCAGCGGCGGAGGGCAGCGCGCGGGCGGTGCGTCCGCCGGCACGTATAGCGGCGGCCAACGCAGCGGCGGCTCGGCATTCGAGGGCGCGGGCCAGGGACGCTCGGCGCAGAGCTACAGTCAGCGCGGCGGCTCGAGCATGAGCTCGGCGCGAGCGAGCGGCTTTTCGGGAGGTGGTGGCGGCGGTGGCGGCGCGCGTGCGGGTGGCGGCGGCGGAGGCCGAGGCGGAGGAGGACGACGATGAGAGCGCTGCGTGTCGCCCTCGTGATCCTCCTGGCCGCGAACACCGCGACGTATGCGGCCCAGGGCGCCAAGTCCTTCGGGTCCCTCGACGAGGCCGTGAACGCGCTGATCGATGCCGTGCGAGCGCACGACCGAAAAGCGCTCGGCGAGATCCTCGGTCCGCAAGGCCGTGCTCTCGTGTCATCGGGCGACGACGTCGCCGACCGCAACGCCGGCCAGCGATTCGTCGCGGAATACGACAAGGCGCACCGCGTCGAAGGCGGCGACGGCAAGGTCGTGCTCTACGTCGGCCCCGACGAGTTCCCGTTCCCGATCCCGCTCGTCCCCGACGGCCCGAGCTGGCGCTGGGACGCGGAGGCCGGGCGGGAAGAGATTCTGCGGCGCCGGATCGGCCGTAACGAGCTGAGCGTCATCCAGGTCTGCCTTGCCTACGTCGACGCGCAGCGCGAGTACTACTCCCAGCCTCGGACGCGCGAGGGCATCCTCGAATACGCGCAGAAGTTCGCCAGCAGCTCGGGCAAGCATGACGGGCTCTACTGGACGACCAAACCCGGCGAGCCTCTGAGCCCCCTCGGCCCGCTCGTCACGCGCGCGCAGGCCCAAGGCTACGCGCGCGGCTCAGGCGCAGACTCCGGCAGCGGCCGCGCGCCGTTCCACGGCTACCTCTATCGGATCTTGCTGCGCCAGGGACCGCACGCGCCGGATGGCGCCTACGACTACGTGATCAAGGGGCACATGATCGGCGGCTTCGCGCTGGTCGCGTATCCCGCCCGCTACGGCGCCTCGGGGGTGATGACGTTCGTCGTGAACCACGACGCGATCGTCTATCAGAAGGACCTCGGGCCCGCGACGGCCAGCGCGGCGGCGGCGATCCAGTCGTTCGATCCCGACGCGACGTGGACACGCGTCGAGCAGACCACGGCGGCGGCGCGCTGACGACGAAGGTACATATGGCAACACAGACCGCCGAGCGCGTCGGTCCGCTCAAGCAAGTTTCGGAGCTGCTCGACACCGGCAACGTCGACACGGTGTACCGCGACCTCTACCTGCAGCGCGCCCGCGCGCTGATGGCCGGGGTGCTCTCGCTCGATGACTTTCGACGCATCGAGCAGGACAAGGCCGATCTGGCGACGCTGCCGGTCCTCATCGGCCGGGCGCTCGAGAAATCGGACTGGCCTCGCGTGAAGGAGCTGAGCAGCCGCGGCGACGCGCTTCGCCGCGCGGTGGAAGATACGCAACAGCATCTGGAGCTGGCGCGCAGCGTGTACGTCGTGACCGACGTGCGGCTCGACCCGTTCTCTCCCGGTCTGCTGCCGTTCACCCGGTTGTCCGCGCCGAATCTCACGGCGATCCGCACGCAAGCCACCGAGCACCTCACCTCACTCGAACGGAGCGACGCGCCGTGGAAGGACTTCTACTCGCAGCGGCGGTCGGCGTTGCAGGCCCTCGCCGTGACGGCATCGGAGTCGTCCAAGGCGGCGACGTCCATCGACCCGCAGGAGGCGGCACAGCGCGCCCTCAAGGCCGGCGACATGCGGGGATTGGCTCAGCTGGCCGAGACGCTGATGGCGGCCGTTGCGCCGGCCAAGAGCAAGGCGGCATCGCGCGAGGCGAGCGACCAGCCGGCCGCGGCGTCCGAGCAGAGCGCCGGGGACTGGCTGACGACGTTTTCCGACGTCACGCTCAAGGGAGCACGCCGGCTCGGACTGGCGGCGCGTCGCCTGGAAGCCAGACGCGAGCTGGCCTCGCTCCGTCAGTACGCCTGGAATCCCGTCGTCGCCGATGAGTCGCGCCGCATCGGCGTCAAGCAGATCGCCCTGCCGTCCGGAACACCGGAAGCGTTCCGCGAGCGCCTCGAGATGCTGATGATCCACCCTGTCGTCAATTCCGGCGGCGCTCGCCATCTGCCGAAGCTCGTCGCGGAAGACGTCCTCGTCGAAGACTTCCCGGATCCCGAGGAGGGTGACGAGACACCGCCGTCGGAGCTGCTGACAATGCTCGGGCTGCCGGGTCGGCGTGGGGTGCCGAGGCTCATCATCGAGCAGGCGCTGCTCACGCGCGGCGCCGACGTGCTCGACAAGGAGCTCCGCCTCGATCCCCGGCTGTTCCGGCTCGTCTGTATTCCTCCGGACGTCCATCTTCGCCTCGGGGAGGCGGAGGGATGGGGACGCCAGCCGTTCTGGACTCACTTCGACGGATACCTCGTCATGGCCGACGGACGCCTGCGCGCGCTCGCCGGCGGTGAGGTCCGGTTCGGTGGGCTGTTCAATCTGGTCGGCGTCAGCCGCGACTACGATTCCGATCGCGTGCTGGCGCGCTTCGCGGTGGTGCGTCGCGAACGAATGGTCGCGTGGTGATGCCTTGCAAACAGAAGCCAACGGGACCGCGCTGAAGGGCCGAGTCGCCGTCGTGACGGGCTCCACGAGCGGCATCGGTCTCGGCGTGGCGGAGGCCCTCGCGGCGCACGGCGCGGCCGTGATGCTCAACGGCTTCGGTGCACAAGCCGCAATCGACGCTGCGACCGCGCAGGTTGGAGCGTACGGCACACCGGTCGCCTACAGCCCCGCCGACATGTCGAAGCCCGACGACGTCGTCGCCATGCTGGCGCAGGCCGCACGCGGGCTGGGGGCCGTGGACATCCTCGTGAACAACGCGGGCATCCAGTTCACCGCGCCGGTGGAGCACTTTCCCGTCGAGCGGTGGGACACGATCCTCGCGATCAATCTGTCCGCGGTATTTCATGCGACCCGCGCCGCGCTGCCGGGCATGCGTGAGCGCAACTGGGGCCGCATCATCAATATCGCGTCAACACACGGGCTGGTGGCGTCGGTCCACAAGGCGGCGTACGTCGCGGCCAAGCACGGTGTGCTCGGCCTCACGAAAGTGGTAGCGCTCGAGACCGCCACCGCCAACATCACCTGCAACGCGGTCTGCCCGGGTTGGGTCCTCACGCCGCTCGTGCAGCAGCAGATCGACGAGCTGGCCGCCCGCGACCGCCTCTCCCCCGTGCAGGCCAAAGAAGCCCTGCTCGCCGAGAAGCAGCCCTCACACGAGTTCGCGACACCGGCGCAGATCGGCGCCGCCGTCGCGTTTCTATGCTCCGAGGCGGCGGGGCAGATCCGCGGCGTCGCACTACCGGTGGATGGGGGCTGGCTCGCGCAATAGCGCGGCCGACGGCAGACGGCACATGAAGACGATTGCGCTGGAGCAGGCCGCGGCCATGATCCCCGACGGCGCCAGCCTGATGATCGGCGGGTTCATGGGGGTCGGAACACCGGAACACCTCGTGGACGCGCTCGTCGCGCGCAGAACCGGCGGACTCACCGTGATTGCCAACGACACGGCGCTGCCGGGCGTCGGCATCGGCAAGCTCATCACGGCCGGCCTGGTCCGTCGCGCCGTCGTCAGCCACATCGGTCTGAATCCAGAAACCCAGCAGCGCATGCTGGACGGCAAGCTCGAGGTCGAGCTGGTGCCGCAAGGCACGCTGATCGAGCGGATTCGTGCGGGCGGTTACGGCCTCGGCGGCATCTTGACCGCGACGGGTGTGGGGACCGTCGTCGAGCACGGCAAGCAGACCGTCGTTCTGGACGGCCGGACGTTCCTCGTCGAGCCGGCGCTGCGCGCGGACGTCGCACTCGTCAGCGCGTTTCTCGCCGACTACCTGGGGAATCTGACGTACGCGCTGACGGCCCGCAACTTCAATCCCGTGATCGCCACGGCGGCTGACCTGGTCATCGTGGAAGCCGACAACATCGTCCCGACCGGGGTCATCGCGCCCGATCACGTGGTCACGCCCGGCCCGCTCGTGGACTACGTGGTGGCGCACTGAGACGACATGGAAGCGCAGGAGATCATCGCGCGCCGCATCGCTCAGGAGCTCCGCGACGGGATGCTCGTCAACCTCGGCATCGGCATCCCGACGCTCGTCGCCAACTACGTGCCCGCCGGCATTCGCGTGTTCTTCCAGTCCGAGAACGGATTGATCGGCACCGGGCCGGTGCCGGAGGCCGGCATGCATCACCGCCTCCTGACCGACGCGGGCGGACGCCCCGTCACCGCGCTGCCCGGCGCCTGCACGTTCGACAGCGCCACGTCGTTCGGGCTGATCCGCGGCGGACATCTCGACATGACGGTCCTCGGCGGCCTCGAAGTCGACGACGCGGGCCGGCTCGCCAACTGGATGATTCCCGGCAAGATGGTGCCCGGCATGGGCGGCGCGATGGATCTCGTCGCCGGAGCCCGCCGTGTCGTCGTGGCCATGCAGCACACCGCCAAGGGCCGCTCGAAGCTCGTGCGGGCGTGCCGCCTGCCGCTCACGTCCGTACGCCCGGTCGACCTGGTCGTCACCGAGCTGGCCGTGATCGCCTTCCCGGCCGGTCGCGCCACGCTGCTGGAGACCGCGCCGGGCGTCGAGGTCCCCGACGTCCTCGCCGCCTCCGAGGTCGAGCTTCGCGTCGCGAGCGACGTACGGCCGATGGCGCTTGGCACGAGCGACGCGCCGCGCGCGGCGGCGTAACGAGGGGGGAGGGCAGCGTGATCGTGATGACGGTGCGCGACGTGATGACCCCGCGGCTCGTGGTGATCGGCCCCGAGGCGCCGTGCGACAAGGCCCGCCTGATCATGGACCAGCACCGCATAAGGCACCTGCCGGTCGTCTCCACGGGCAGGCTGGTCGGCATGGTCTCGGACCGCGACGTTCGGTCTGCGGCACACGAGTCGCCCGCCACGGTCGTCGCGCGGATCATGACGCCGAATCCGGTGACTGTAACGTCCCAGACGCGGATCGAGCACGCCGCGCGCATCATGCTGGACGCGCGCTTCGGCTCGCTGCCGGTCGTGGACGACGACCTCGTCGGCATCGTGACGTACACGGATCTTCTGCGCGCCTTCGTCCGAGTTCTCGAGACCGCGACGCTGGAGCGAATCGCGGTCGAGGTTGAGGCCGATCGGTGATGCGTGACGTCGTGATCGCGGGGGCCTGCCGAACCGCCATCGGAACGTTTGGCGGTGGACTGAAAACCTTCTCCGCCGTCCAGCTCGGCACCGTCGTGATCGGCGAAGCGTTGAAGCGCGCGGGCGTGAGTCCGCACGCCGTCGACGAGACGATCATGGGCCACGTGCTGCAGGCTGGACTCGGCGAGAATCCCGCCCGGCAGTGCGCGGTGAACGCCGGCATCCCGATCGAAGCTTCCGCCTTCACCGTGAACAAGGTGTGCGGCTCAGGATTGAAGGCGGTGGCGCTCGGCGCGCAGGCGATCGCGGCCGGCGAGGCCGACGTCGTGGTCGCGGGCGGGATGGAGAGCATGACGAACGCGCCGTATCTCGTGGCCAAGGCTCGCTGGGGCATCCGCATGGGCGACGAGCCGCTCGTGGACTCGATGCTCCGTGACGGGCTGCTCGACCCGTGGACCGGCGTGCACATGGGCATCACCGCCGAGAACGTCGCGGAGCGGTTCGGCATCGGCCGGGCGGAGCAGGACGCGTTCGCATCGGAAAGCGTGCGCCGCGCTCTGCACGCCATCGACGCCGGAGACTTTCGGGACGAGATCGTGCCGATCGAAGTCGCGCAGCGCAAGGGACCGTCGTTCGTGTTCGAGACCGACGAGCTGCCTCGCACGCGACCAGATGCCACCGTGATGGCGAGCCTTCGTCCCGCGTTCAAGAAGGACGGGACCGTCACCGCCGGCAACGCCTCGGGGATCAACGACGGCGCCGCCGCGATGGTGCTGCTGGCCGCCGAGCGAGCGATCGATCTCGGCGTCACACCGCTGGCGCGCGTGCGCGCGAGCGCCTCGGCCGGCGTGGAGCCCCAGCTGATGGGCACGGGCCCGATCGCCGCGGTGTCCAAAGTGCTCGCCCGGGCGGGCCTCACGATCCGTGATCTCGGGCTCATCGAGTCGAACGAGGCGTTCGCCGCCCAGGCGCTCGCGGTGTCCCGCACACTCGGATTCCCACCCGACATCACCAACGTGTCGGGCGGAGCGATCGCGCTTGGGCACCCCATCGGCGCCAGCGGCTGCCGCATCCTCGTGACCCTGGTGCACGGGTTGCGTCGTCTCTCGCGCAATCTCGGGCTCGCCACGCTGTGCATCGGCGGCGGACAGGGCATCGCGATGGTCGTCGAGCGCGAGAGCTAGCGGCGCACCGACATGCAGCATTTCGGCGATCTCCAGCGGAACGGCACGGTGTGCTGGCGCGTCGAGGATCAGGCGTGGATCGCCGATCCCGACAACGTGCTCAAGGCACTCGTGAACGATGGCTTCGCCGAGTACCGCCGCGAGATCGCGAAGGGTAGCCGTGAGCGGTCCACATCAGGCGGTATGTGGCAGGGGCTCGATCAGCGGACCGGCGTGATTGCGACCGTGATCTGGATCACACATGCGCCACCCTCGCAATCACACGTCTTCATCGAGATCGATGGCCGGCCCGTCGAGGGCAGTGCGTGGACCGAGATCGACGCTGCGGTGCTGAACACGCTCAGCGCCGCCGGCGGACGCCTGACGCTGGCGCAGATCGCCGCGCGCGTCGGCATGTCGGAGGGCGCGGTGCAGTCGATCGTCTCGATGCTCGCCGGGCAAGGTAAGCTGCGCATCGCCGCGGTGGAGCTGCCCCCGCGACGTCTGCTCGCCTCCGCGCCGCGTTCGGCGCGCCCCAGCGGCGAGAGCGTCGCGAGCTAGTCGTCAGCGCGGAGCGATCGATCCGATCGACGTGCGAGCAGCACTCGCAGCACGCCCGGGCCAAGCGTTTGCTCGAGCGCCCTGAGGGCGAAGAACGGTATCAGCGCGACGCTCAGGATCGCTCCCACCGAGAGAACCCCGGCGACGCTGCCGCCACCGATCTGAGGAATGCTCTCGACGATCGTCTTTCCTCGCCACCATCCAATGAGAAGACGCTCGGCGGCGTGCACGCCCATGAAGACGAGGGCGAACAGCACCGAGCGGCTCAGGATCCGGTACATCAACCGATGGTGTTCGAACCAGCGGGTTCCCAACTTCAGATCCTCCGCCACCAGCATCACCTTGGCCAGCACCCACGCATTGATCAGGGCCATGCCGTAGCCGCGGTAGTCGATCTCGTGCTTGGCCAGCACGATCGATTCGTGGAGGGCGAACAATGTCAGGACCACCCACAAATAGAGAAAGATTCCGGCAAGTCGCCGAGCTCCGCCGACGACACGCCGACCGAGTCCTCGTCCCGCCCGAACGGACCTCACGCCATGATGTTCACGCCGCCGTCGACGTACATGGTCGTGCCCGTGAGGCGCCGCGCGTAGGGCGTGGCGAGGTACGCGCACGCGAAGCCGACGTCGACGATGTCGACCAGATCGCCGAGGGGCGCGCGCTCCATCGCCTCGTTGAGCATGAGGTCGAAGTCCTTGAGGCCGGACGCCGCGCGCGTCTTCAGCGGCCCGGGCGACACTGCGTGCACGCGAATCTTCTTCGGCCCGAGCTCGTAGGCGAGATAGCGGCACGCGGCCTCCAGCGCCGCCTTCACCGGTCCCATCACGTTGTAGTTCGGCACGACCTTCTGGGCGCCGTGATAGCTCATGGCGAACATCGTTCCGCCCTCGGTCATCAGCGGCGTCGCCCGCCGGGCCATGCGGATGAACGAATGGCAGGAAACGTCCATCGCCTTGGCGAAGCCCTCGGCCGAGCAATCGAGCAGGCCGCCCTGCAAGTCTTCCTTCGGCGCGAACGCGATCGAGTGCACCAGGATGTCCAATCGCCCCCATTGACGGCCGATCTCCTCGAACAAGGCCGTGAGCTCGTCCGGCGTCGAGACGTCCAGCGGCATGAACACGGACGCCTGCAGCGCGTCGGCGAGTGGCTTGACGTGAGGTCGCGCGCGGTCGTTGAGATACGTGAGCGCGAGCTCGGCGCCGAGCTCGCGAAAGGCCCGCGCGCAGCCATAGGCGATCGAGTATTCGTTCGCGATGCCGACGACCAGCGCGCGCTGGCCACTGAGAATCGGGCGGTGAACGGTGGTGGTCATGTTTGACAACCTCTCAGGGCGACTGGGTCCAGTAGCCGCTGCCGCTATCGCGCCAGACCTCGGTGGCGACGATGCGGCGGCGATCCGGGGATGGGTAGCCGTCGACAACGACCCAATCGCCGCCGCGCAGTCCCTGATAGGACGACTGGTCGGCCTCCGTCAGGTCGACGGCAACCGAGGCGCCGGTGTCGGTCATCACCTGCATGCGTGTTCCGCCGATCCACTGCACCGCGCCCATGAACCGGACGAACTGCGCCTCGGCCGGCGCGGCCGCGAGGGCGAGCAGCAGCACGGCGAACAGCAGCCGCCGCGCGAAGCGCGTTCTCATGCGGCGCTGCCGACGACGGCGAGCGTGTGCTCGGCGATCATCCGCTCCTCGTCGGTTGGAATGACCCACACCGAGACGCGCGAATCGGCGGCCGAGATACGTGGGCCTCCCTCGCGGTTCGCCGTCTCATCCAGCCGAACACCGAGCCACTCCGCGCCAGCGCAGATGCGCGCGCGCATCTCGGCCGAGTTTTCCCCGATGCCCGCCGTGAGCACGAGCGCGTCGATGCCGCCGAGGGCCGCCGCGAGCGACCCGAGCTCACGGCCGATGCGATAGACGAAGTAGTCCAGCGCCACGCGCGCTTCCGGGGCCTGGCTCGCCAGCAGGTCGCGAACGTCGTTGCTGACGCCGGAGAGACCGCGCAGGCCCGCGTCGCGATAGAGCAGACGCTCGACCTCTTTGGCGCTCCAGCCTTTCTGCGTCACGAGATACAGCACAACGCCGGGATCGATCTGGCCGCAGCGCGTGCCCATCGGCAATCCGTCGAGGGCCGTGAAGCCCATCGTGCTGTCCACGCTGCGGCCCGCGCGGATCGCGCACATGCTGGCGCCGCTACCCAGATGCGCGACGACGACCCTGCCCTGCGCGATGTCCGGCGCGACGCGCGGCAAGGCCCGCGCGATGTACTCGTACGAGAGCCCGTGAAAGCCGTAGCGCCGCACGCCTTCGTGGTAGAGCGCCTCGGGCAGTGCATAGCGGTCCGCCACGTCGGGGTGGCCGCGGTGAAACGCGGTGTCGAAGCAGGCGACCTGCGGGGTGCCCGGCAAGCGCGCCTGGATCGAGCGAATCGGACCGATGTTGTGCGGTTGGTGCAAGGGGGCGAGCGGCACGAGGCGCTCGAGCGCCGTCAGCACGGCCTCGTCGACCTTCACCGGCGCGGCGTAGCGGGGTCCGCCGTGCGCGACACGATGGCCGACCGCGACCGGCGCGCTGCCGCTCAGATGCGTGCGGAGCCAGTCACCCACCGCCATCATAGCGGCCGAGACATCCGGGATGTCGTCGGTCGAATACTTCTGATCCGTGAGGGCCGCGCCCTGCGCGTCCCCCACGCGCAGGCGCGCGTGGGTCCCGATTCCGTCCATCTGACCTTTCGAGCCGAGCTGCAGCGTACGCTCGTCGGCGATCTCGTACGACGAGAACTTGATGCTGGACGAGCCCGCGTTGACGACGAGGATCGTGTCCGCCATCACGCTACGCGGCGACGGGCGCCGCCCGTCGCCGCGCCGCCGCATAGAGCGCGGCGACGCCGCACGAGGCGATGCGCGCGCGCTGACTGTCGGCCCGGCTCGTCAGGATGATCGGCACACGCGCGCCGAGCACGACCCCGGCCGCGTCGGCGCGGGACAGGAATGTCAGGTTCTTCGCCAGCATGTTGCCGGCCTCGAGGTCGGGGACCACGAGGATGTCGGGATCGCCGGCGACCGCGGACACGATGCCCTTGGTCTGCGCCGCCTCGGCGCTGATGGCGTTGTCGAATGCGAGCGGCCCGTCCAGGATGGCGTGTTGGATCTGGCCGCGATCGGCCATCTTGCAGAGCGCCGCCGCCTCGATGGTCGACGGAATCTTGGACGTGACGGTTTCGACCGCGGACAGGATCGCGACCTTGGGCCGCGCGATCCCGAGCGCCTGCACAAAGTCGATCGCGTTCTGGACGATGTCGCGCTTGTCGTCGAGCGTCGGAAAAATGTTGACCGCGGCGTCGGTGACCAGCAGCGGCTTGTGATATGTCGGCACGTCCATCACGAACACGTGGCTGACACGCCGCTCGGTCCGCAGCCCGCCGTCGCGCCGCACGACCTCGCCCATCAGCTCGTCCGTGTGCAGGCTGCCCTTCATCAAGAGCTCGGCCCGGCCGAGCCGTACCAGCTCGACGGCCCGCGCGGCGCTGGCGTGGCTGTGCGGCGCGTCGACGATCTCGTGGCCGTCGAGATCCAGCCGCGCCGCGCGGGCCACGGCGCGGATCCGGTCGGCCGGGCCGACGAGGATCGGGATGACGATGCCGGCGTCCGCCGCATCCAGGACGGCGCCGAGCGAGGCGTCGTCGCAGGGATGGGCGACGGCCGTCGGAACCGGCGCCATCCCCTTGCACCGCGCGAGCAGCTGTTCGTATTTACCGCTGCCGCGGCTTTCAGTCGCCATGCAATCTCCTCAGGCGGCGGCCGCCGCCGGCGAGGCGTTCAGCAGCGCTTCCACCCGCGCCAGCCGCGCGCGACGTTCGTCGTTCAGCTCGCCCTTGGCCGACAAGACCTCGCGCACCATGTCGAGCGCGGCCGTGCGGTCCTTGGTAGACGACAGCATGCGCGGAAGCGCGGCGAGCGCCTGGGCCTCGTCGAGCAGGAGCAGGAAGAACTGGTCCCGGACCAGCTCGCGGCGCCGTGATCCCGACAAGCGCTCGCCGCCGAGATGCTGGTCGCGCACGCGCTCGGCCATGCGAAATCCGCGGACGTCCACGCGAGGCTCGTCGCTCCCCGCATATAAGAGGATGCGGACGGCGGCCTCGCGCAGCCCGCCCTCGTCCATGCGCGCTTTGAGGGCTGCGACCTTCTCCGCCACGAGGGCTTCGAACGCCTCGTCGGACGGTCGGACGGCGATGCCGTCGCTTCCAGCGCCGCGCAGGCCGACCGCGGCTTGCAGCCACGCCGACTGGTAGATCGCCTTGAAGAGTCGCTCCGTCGCGCGATCTCGCACGTCCCGATAGTGGTCGAGCGAGCGCTCGATCCGCTCGGACGCCTCGCGCTCCAGCGCCAGAAACGGGTTGTCGTCCGCCACCGGCCGCCGATGGCGGCGCACGGTCTCCGCCAGCTGCTGCACCCCGCTCATCCACGGGTTACGATCCGACAGGAGCCAGTACTGCAGGCGATTGGGATGCAAATTCCGAAGCGCCTCCGCAGCGGTCTCATTGATCCACGGCCGGATCCACGGGCTCATGAACGTTCGATACAGGCCGTCGGTGATGTCCGATACGCGCGCCACCGCCTGGAACGGCCGCTCGTCGGCCCGTGTCGATTCCAGCGCCCGGATGTCGTCGAGCGTCCGCCGCTCGAAGCGAACGACGTACCGCCTCGGGATGAGCTCCGCGTGGGACATCTCCGGTTGTTTGTCCTCGATCACCATTTCCCAGAGGCCCGGCGGCAGCGTTTCGATGACGTCGAGCGTCTGGACGATCTCGGCGTGCTCGCGCTGGGCGACTCGGCCCGAGACGAAGATCCCGAGGTGACCGATGTCCTGATGAAGGATGTAGACGATCGTCTGCTCACGGGCGACGATCTCGCGGTCGCTCGCATAGCAGTCCAGGATCCAGTTGAGCGCCTGCTGCGGCGGCGTGATGTTGTCGCCCCAGGACGCGAAGACCACGATCGGCGAGCGGATGTTGCGCAGGTCGATCGCTCGCCCGGCCGAGGTCATCATTTCGCCGGACGCGAGGCGGTTGCCCACGAACAGGTTGTCGACGATGAATCGCATCTCGTCTTCGTTGAGTAAATAAAAGCCGCCCCACCAGCGCTCGAACTCGAGATAGCGCGGCCCCTCGGTGTCGATCTTCGAGTAGAGGTTGTAGGGCTTCGTCCACAGCGTGTTCGCCGGATTCAGCTTCTCGAAGTTGGCGACCAGGTGGGCGCCGTCGAAGCGGCCGTTGCCGAGATCGCTGGCGAGGGAGGCCAGCCACGACCCCCCCATGATCCCCCCCGCGTAGCGCATCGGATTCTGCGTCCCCTCGCCGGCCCAGTAGGACAGCGGTGCGCCGGCGATCACGATCGGTCCCATCAGATCGGGAGCGACGGCGCTGAGCATCATCACGGCCCAGCCGGCCTGGCAGTTGCCGATGACGCACGGCCGGCCGTCGGCCTCGGGGTGCAGAGCGGCGACCTGTTCGAGAAATCGCGCTTCGGCCCGTCCGACGTCCTCGAGCGTCTGCCCGGGCACGGGGTCGGACCGAAAGCCGATGAAGTAGCACGGGTGCCCGGCGCGCAGCACCACGCCGATCTCGCTGTCCAGCTTGAAGCCGCCGATCCCGGGACCGTGGCCCGCGCGCGGATCGACGACGACGAACGGCCGTTTGCGCAGGTCCGGGCGCGTGCCGGCGACAGGGATGATCCGAACGAGGAAGTAGTTGACGGGACGCTCGAGCGTGCGGCCGTCGAGCACCATCTCGTGCTCGAACACGAGCACCGGCGGCTTGCCCTTCTCGGCGTGCTCGAGGAACTGATTTCCTCGCTGGCGCATGACGTCCCAGAACAGGACGGTGCGCTGCGCGGCGTCCGTCCAGTACTCCCACGCCGCCTGCCACAACGCAAAGGCCGGGATCCAAGGTTGCATCGGTGGCCCTCCGGGGAACGACCTTCCCACCAACGGGTACGGCGGACGTAGGGCCGTCCGGTCCGTGCTGGCTCGTCCCCGGCCCTGAGGGCCGTTAGGCCGATCGCGCCTCGGGCTTCTCGGAATCGCGTGCCGTGAGCTCGGCCAGTCGCGCCGTGGCGTCGGCGCGGACAAGCCCGATGTGCAGCCGCCAGTGATAGACGTCGCGCTGCCGCGACGGCGGCACCTTGCGGCAGAGCGCCGCCGTCGACGTGGCGAGTCGATCGAGCCGGCTGATCTGCTCGCGAACTTGCTCGGGGCGGTCAGCGCCGGCCACCGCCTGCTCGGTCTTCCTCAAGATTCCGTACAGCCGGCCCAGGTGCCGGTCCGTCTTCCAGTTGCTCACCTCCGGCCAGAGCCGAACGATGGGCAGCCAGATGATTAACGGCAGCACGAGGAGTCGGAGGATCAGGAGCCAGCGCAGCAGCGGATACGGCAGCGTGCGGGACAGCAAGGACTCGCCCTGCGTGAGGTAGACCTCGGCCGCTTCGTGGGCCGGGAGATCGAGCCCCTCGAGCGACGGAAAGCGCCCCGGCGGATCGAGCAGGCTGCCCGGTCGGTGCACGGCATGCGCGACCTTGAGCAACTGCTCCACGACCCGCGGGTGGAGATCGGCCCGCGACACGAGCAGCGCCGCCGGCGCGAGCAGCGTCTTGTCCGCGGGCGGGATGTTGCGCTGGAGATCGATGACGCCTTCGGGAAACTTCAGCGGCTGCAGCGCAGGGAACCGTCGGGCGTGCGCCGCGTCTCGTCCAAAGCTCAGCAGGTGAACGTCGCGACGCTGCAGCAGCTCGACGATCATCGGGTCTCGATACGACGTGACGAAGAACGCCGCATCGAGCTCGCCGCGCTCGAGGCGCTCACGGGCCTCGACGTTCGACAGATTGACGACGAGCGGTCCGCCCTCGACGCCATACTCGCGCAGGAGCGTCCTCGCGACCGCCTCGGTGCCGCTTCGCGGGAGTCCGACGGACACGCGACGGCCGCGCAGGGCCTGCAGCGACGTCACGCCGGAGTCGCGATGAAAGACCCACAGCGGCTCGAAGTAGAGCGCGGCGAGACCGCGCAGTCGCTCGTTCGCCTCTGAGACCAGCGCCGACGTTCCTCCCTGCACGAGGCCGACATCGACGTCATGCCGGAGCAGGCGCTCGAGATTGTCCAGCGAGCCATTCGTCTCCACCACGCGGACGTCGAGGCCGACGCGGCTCAGCCGCTCGCGATAGTCGTGGGCGACCGCGGTGTAGACGCCGCCCGCCTGCCCGCCGGCCATCACGATCTTGCGTGGCGGCGATGGCCCCGACAGCAGGCCGGTCACGACGACAAGCAGCACCGTCAGTGCGACGGCGAGCCACAGCCGGCGGCGCGCCGGCCTCGAGGTGGTCACCCGATCGAGATCGTCCATCTCCGTGATGGGCGTGTGTCGGGACGCGAAAAGCCTCATCAGACGTCGGCGCGCAGCTCGACGTAGACCGTGAGCCCGTGATCGACGTTGGCCTTGGCATAGACACGCCCGCCGTGGGCGCTCGCGATCGATCGGCTGATCGCCAGGCCCATGCCGAGCCCGCCCGGTTTGCTCGTGACGAACGGCTCGAAGATTCGCTCGGTATCCAGATCCTTGCCGGCGACGCCGTTGTCGCGCACGAGAATCTGCACGAGCCCCGGTGCCGGCTTTGTGGTGGCCACGATGATGGTACGGTGCCCGCAGGCGGTGCCCTCGAGCGCCTCGGCGGCGTTGACGAGGACGTTCAGCACGATCTGCTGCAGCTGGGTGCGATCACCCGTGACCGCCGGCAGCCCGGGCTCGGCGACCCGCTTGAGCTCGACGCCGCGGCGGACGAAGTCCTGGTGCAAGAGACCGGCGACCTCGTCGACCAGCGCGTCGACGTCGAGGCCGCGCTCCGGTACGTGTTCCTTGCGCGACAACGCGCGCAAGCGCCGGATGATCTCGCCGGCGCGTTTGGCGTCGGCAGCGATGTCGTCGAGCGCCTCGCGCAGGTCGGCGCCGGCGTGCGGGCCGAGGATGGCGGTCACCGCGCGCGCGTTCATGAGGATCGCGGACAACGGCTGGTTGATCTCGTGGGCCAGCGAGGCGTTGAGCTCGCCGAGCGTATTGACCCGCAGCGCGTGCGTGAGCGCCTGGCGCTGCTGCTGGAACCGCTCCTCGCTCTCGCGCGCGGCCGCTTCCGCGCGCCGGCGCGCCAGCGTGCTCGCGAAGACCTCGGCCAGCAGCTGCAGTCGCTCGATCAGCGCGTCCGGCCATTCGCGTTCTCGCCGTACGGTCGCGCAGGTCAGCACGCCGCCCACCGTCCGCTCGAGACGCAGCGGGAAGGCGAGCAGCGAGCGGGTGCCGTGGGTGAGCATGCTCTGCCAGTCCGTGACCGCTTCGGGCGGCAGCGGCTGCGACGGCGAGACCACGACGACGTGTCCCTCGCCCAGACGGCGGGCGATCCACGGAAACGCGCTCCACGGGACCGACCGTCCCACCTCGACGACATCGTGGCGTGTCCACGCATGCGTCACGCGCGAGCTCTCCGTCGACGCGTCGCGCTCGGAGAGAACAATGCGGTCGACGTCCAGATCCGCGGCGATGAGCGTGAGCGCACGGGAAATCTCGGCGTCGACGCCGGCGGCCGGGGCCGTGAGCTGACCCGCGAGGATGTCGGAGAGCAGTGTTTCGAAGCGCAGTCGCGCCGCCAGCTCGTGCTCGGCACGGCGGCGCCTGGCGCGATGGGCCAGCAGCCCGACGATCATCCAGGTCTGCAGTGCGAGGAGCGCCGCGGCGCCGACGGCGTACCCGCCGTAGGCGCGCCAGAGCGACGGCTGGTCGAAATCGAGCGCGCTGCCTGGCGGCAGTCGTCGCGGGTCGAGCCCCCAACGGCGCAGCTGCCGCGCGTCGAAGCGGTAGGCGAGCGTGTCGCCGACGATCGGCGGCGGCCGCTCGCCGCGCAGCATCCTAGCGGCCAGCTCCGCCCCGCGGCGTCCTTGAAGCGCGAAGCTGACGACGCGCCCGCCGACCGATCCGTGGCCGAGCTGCGGCTCGGTCACGCCGTAGACCGGCACCGGCGAGGCGGCGCTGAAGAGCGCGGTGCTCTCCGGACCCGAGAAGCGCCGTCCCGCGGCGTCGGCCAGAAACGGGCCCAGCAACACGACGCTCGTGCGCGGCAGCGCGGCAAGATGCTGGAGGACTTTCTCGATCGGAAGCTCCGCCAGATAGGTGATCGGGATCGGGCTGTCGAAACCAGCGAGCTGCGCGCGGGCGTCGGCGGCCCACAACCGGTCGATGGGCGAGGCGCCGGTGACGACGATCGCGCGGTCGATATCCGGCTGAAGCGCTCGAGCGGCGGCGAGCGTTCCCGACCAGTCGATTGGCAGCCAGATGCCCGACACGTCGGCGCCGAAGCGGATGTCGCTGACGAGCCGATCGATCACCGCCATGAAAACGATCGGCACGTGCGGAAACAGCCTCGTCCGATGCCGCGTGGCAAGCCGCAGGGCGTCGCTGGCCGTGACGACCACCAGATCGAGCTTCATCGATCCGTATTTTGCGGCGAGATACGCGACCAGCTCCTTTTCGAACGTCTCCTTCCGCTCGAACATCCCGAGATCGACGTACTCGGTGTGGAAGGCGAGCGGCTCCGGCCAGATCGACTTGAGCGAGTCCGTGAACGTCTGCTCGACGGCCACGAGGGCGGGGATCGAGCGCGGGACCACGTGGATCATCAGAATGTTACGGACCGGCGCGGGCGCGGCAGGTTCCGGGGCCGGCTGATCGGCGCCCACCCCCATCGGCGCGCAGGCACCAAGGCACGAAAGCACACCGAGTGCGAGGGCGAGCGATCGCATGAGCTGCCGCCAGGCGTTTGTGCCCGATCCCTCGGATGCGCGGCAATGGGACCTTTGTCCAGTGGCCGCGTCCGGGGTGGCGGCGTACGCAAGGGCGATGGCCATCGATGACGCGTCCTTCCTACTCGGCTGACCCCTCGCCGGGAGTCGACACGCGACGCGCCGCTGATACACTAGCTTCGGCGGTGACGACATGATCCGGGCCGGCAGCAAGCCAGGCGCCGCGCGACGACGAGTGCTGTGTGGCTGTGCCCTGCTGGTCGTCGTGCTGTCCGCGACCGCCGGCTGGGCGCAAGACAGCGACCAGTTCCGCTACTACCTCAATATCCGCGGGCACGGCTCCAGTCCCTTCACCGACGTGCACGATTTCTTGGGCGCGTCCGTCGGCGCGAACTTCAACCGGCACTGGGGCGCCGAGCTGTCCGTCGAGGGCTTCGAGCGGCGCATTCGTGTCAACGACCGGGTCCTCAGCGAGTACGCGATCATGCCGATCGTCCCTCAGATACGGTTCCGCTACCCCGTCCTCGACGGACGCCTCACGCCGTACGCCATCGCCGGCGTCGGCGTCGCCTTGACCGAGTTCAACGACAGAAAGCGCCCGGGATTCGGCGTGTCGATCGACACCCCTGCCTCCACCGTGGTCGGCACGATCGGCGCGGGACTGGAGTATTTCATCGCGCACAACGTGGCCGTAGGCGTCGAGGTGAAATACATGATCGCCGGCGACCAGACCATCAAGATCAACGGAGTCTCGCGGACGGAGGAGATCGACTCCCTGATCACGTCGTTCGGTCTGCGTTTGTTCTTCCCGGAAAACGCACCGCCGCCGCCCGCCGAGCCCCGCGGCGGATTCCCGGCGCGCGCGTATCTCGGCATGCAGGTCGGCGCCGCCTTCACGACGGACACGGGTTCGATGCCGGGCGTCGAGCTGCGCACCGAGCCGGCCGCCGTCGGTCCTGCCAACTATTACCTCGGCGGCCTGGTGGGGCTCGACCTCGGCAAATACCTCGGGGTCGAGCTCATGGCCGGCGGGTACGAGGTCCGCCTCGAGGCTCCGGGGCGCGGCAGCATCGGCGAGGAGGCGGTCTACGCCATCATCCCGCAGCTGCGCGCGCGCTATCCCGTCCTGGACGGCCGGCTCGTTCCGTATGCGGTGGCGGGGGTTGGGGCGAGCTATGTGGAGTTCAACGATCGCAAGCGAGGCGGTCTCGACTTGGACGTCGCGGCAACCAACTGGGGCGTGGCGGCCACCGTCGGCGCCGGGCTCGAGTACTTCATCGCGAGCAACATCGCGGCCAGCATCGAGGCGCGCTACCTCACCTCACGCGGACACACGATCAAGATCGCCGGCGGCCAGACGCACGACGCGCACCTGGACGCCGTGCTCGTGACCGTCGGACTTCGCGTCTATCTCTTCGACCTTCGCTTCTAAGGCGCCACCGGGAAACCATACCTATGCGATCGTCCCTGCGCTGTCTGATTGCCATGGTCGTCCTCACGCTCGCCGCCTCGCCGGCGCCCGCCGCGCCGATCGCCGACGACTATCTCAAAGGCTACGCGGCGGCGATCCTGGCGCGCGAGTTCAAGGTCCGCCCGCCGTCGCTTCGCGTGGTCGGCGGCACCGTGCTCCTGCACGAGGCGGACCTGGCGACGGTCGACCGGTCCGCGGTCGTGACCGCGCTGCAGAGCATCGAGGGCGTCTCGCGCGTCATCATCCTCAGCGACCGCACCGCGGCGGCCGCCGCGCCGACGCGTCCATCAAGCCCGCCGGCGGGCGGCGACGCGGCGCCGATCGGACTGCTGGAGGCCGGGTGGCTGCCCGGCGGGCTGCTCTATCGGCCCATGCTCGCCGATCCCCGCTGGCCGCACTTCTCGTTCGTCTACCGTCGATATGTCGACGAGGACGATCTCGGAGCGGTCATCGCCGGCACGCTCGGCGAAAATCTGCCCGTCTATCGCGGCACTACCCCGATCGGTCAGTGGGAGGTCGGAGCGCTGGCCTTGGCCGCGCCGATCTTCGATCGCGACCACGACGACGATCTCCTGAACACGGAATTCCTGCTCGGCATCTTCGCCGGGTGGCGGCGCGGCGACCTCTCGGGCCTCCTCCGACTCTTTCACACGAGCTCGCATCTCGGCGATGAGCTGCTCCTGCGCAGCAGCATCCAGCGTGTGAACTTGAGCTTCGAAACGCTCGACGCGCACCTGTCATGGGACGTGACGGACCAGCTGCGGCTTTACGGCGGCGCGGGCTATCGAATACGCGTCGATCCGAAATCGCTCGAGCGCTGGTCCCTGCAGGCGGGGGTCGAGTTCAGGAGTGCCTGGCGCGCGTTTCAGCTGCTGCGCCCGGTGGCAGCGCTGGATCTCCAGAGTCGCCAGCAGAACGATTGGCATCCCGCGCTGTCGCTGCGGGCGGGCGTTCAGCTCGACAGCCTCACAGTGCTGGGACGCAGCGCGCAGCTGCTGCTCGAGTACTACACCGGCGACTCGCGGGAAGGTCAGTTTTACACGCGCGACGTCGAGTACTTCGGCGTGGGCTTGCACTTCAACTTCTGAGCGACCGGCACGACCTCTGGCGCGGCGCCGTCGCCGCTGTATGCTGAAGACATCTCATCCCGTTCGCGGAGGTGAACCGTGGTCGGATTCGTCATTGGCGCGCTCGTCGGCAGTGCCGCCGCTTACGTGTGGCACGACAAGATCCGCAGCTACGTCGAGAGGCAGCTTCCGGTCGTGCGAGACCGGGCCGCCGAGCAGATCGGGACGATCGGACAGCGCGCGGGTGATGCGCTGACGCAGGCGAAATCGCGGATCGACTCCACCGTTCGCACCAGCCAGGAGCGGCTGCGAACGGCCGGCGGCGGGTCTCCGCCCCGAACCGGATCCCACCCCTCGTAACTGCCGCTCACCGGGCGGCACGCTGGCGGCCGGCGCGAAAGCGCTCCACGTCGGCGCGCAAGTCGGCCGCGGCGGCGACGAGCACGCGGAAGAGCTGTTTGACACCGCGGCAGTCGTAGTCCCGCCGCGGCCACTTGAAGTATCCGGCGCAAATCCCCCAGAACGGGCACGTACCGCACTCCGTGCCCTCGGTCAGGAGGGCGCGGCGAAGCTCTCCGAGGAACATGGGCAGGACCCCCTCGGGCGGACCGGAAGCATCCCCACGGCTGAGGGTCTGGGTGCCGTCGTCCTCGACGCAACGCACGCGCGCCGGGTCCTCGTCCTGGATGTCCCACAGCGTCGCGGACGTTCGCCGATAGAGCGTCCCGAGAACACCGTGGAAGAAGTCGATCGGTTGGCGACACGACGGCGTATGCAGATAGAAGTCGAGGGCCGACAGTAGCTCGTCGATCTGCCGCGGTGACGGCTGCCCGACGTCGAGCTTCACGGCCATGTCGAGCGAGATCGCCAGCTTCACGGCGCGGCTGAATCCCTGCCGCACCGGCATGACGACGCGGACCGGGTGCGTGTCGACGAGCCGCACGTAGCGATACAGCGCGGGAAACTCCACGGCCGGATCGAACATCGTCAGCTGGATCGGAATTCCGCGGCCCCAGTCGGCGAGCGCATCGACCTGCTTCGGCAGATCGTCCAGCTGCACGGCGACGATCTCGACGTCCGGGACGCCGCGGCACAGCAGCACGACCCGAGCGGGACTTCGGGCGCGAATGCTGACTCTCCGGCCGCGATAGGCCGGCAGGGCCTCGAGGGGGATGTCGTAGACAGCGCGCCTTTCGAGCCTACTGCGCATGCCACCCGCCATGGCTCTCCAGCCAGGCGGCTTCGACGGCCGAGTGCGCGAGCCCACCGTCGACCGCGATGCTGACGGCGATCGGTGACCAGGTGCCGAGCGCAAGCAGGAACTCGCGTCGCCGAGTGCGGACCGCGTCGGCCCCGCTGCGCTCTATGGGTGGATCGCCACTCATCGCCGTCCCGGTCAGCGTCGGGTCGGCGATGTCGCGCGATAAGGGCCTGACGACGTTCCCGAAGGGCCCTAGGGGAGGCCGCGCAGCCGGCCGCGATAGTCCGACGGCGTCGAACCCGTCCAGCGCCGGAACGCCCGGCTGAACGCGCTCATCTCCGAGTACCCGAGCAGATAGGCGACGTCGGTCAACGTGTGGTTGCGGTCGCGCAGATACCGTAGTGCCTGTCGGTGGCGGATGTCGTCGACGAGCGCCTTGTAGTCGACGCCGGCGTCCGCGAGCCGCCGCTGCAGGGTCCGCGCGCTGGCGCCGACGTTCTTCGCGACGTCGGTGAGCCGGGGCTCGCCCTCTCGCATCGCGTTCTCGACCGCTGTCCTGACCGAGACGACGAACCGATTCTCGGTGGGGCTCTCGAGCTGCCGCTCGAGATACTGCTCGAGAATGGGGTAGAGACGGCGGTCGGCGCTCGGGACGTCCCGGTCGCAGAATTCCGGCTCGACGACCATGACGTTGCCGTCGTACCCGAAGAGGACGGGCGCCCCGAAGATCCGCTGATGCTCGGTCGTCCGCGGCGGCGCCGCGTGCTCGAACCGCACTTCGCGCGGACACCAGTCGCTGCCGGCGATCAGGCGCAGCGTGGCGAGCCCGACGGTCAACGCGAGCTCCGCGTGCTGCCGGCGGCGCTGGTGCGGTACGACGTGGAGCCGATGCTCGAGATACACCTGCTTCTCCGTCCGCACGAAGGACACACTCGCCCCCTGGTTGTGCACCTGCAGGTAGCGTGCGGCGTTGTGGAACCCGGTGGCGACCGTGGGCGAGTGAAGCAGGACGTAGACGAGCGCGCCGATGTCCTTGGGATGGTACTGCTCGCCGAAGTGCAGACCGAAGCAGTCGTCACCGGTGACGCGCGCGGCTTCGTCCAGGGCCAGCGTGAACGCGACTGAGGGAATGAACGCCTGCCGGTCACTCACGTCCGCGCGATCGAGACCAACCGCACGCAGGACACGGTCGGGATCACCGCCTG